>ENA-OVGE01001799-OVGE01001799.1-human-gut-metagenome-genome-assembly--contig:-NODE-1799-length-15783-cov-16.622330_pt1 | contig 15783 bp, 19 predicted proteins | sample MGYA00237769_ERZ505417 | MGnify/ENA primary metagenome ERZ505417 (study PRJEB26158, sample SAMN06016403) | human gut metagenome | biome: human gut; feature: ankylosing spondylitis patient; material... | reverse complement strand
AATTTTCGCTAATCACCAAATTTTTAGACACTTATATTTCGTCGAACTCACGTTACATTAACATTACACCCATTGAATTCTCCTTCCAAGAACTCATTTGTACCTACTTTCTTTGGAACAAAGCCTTTACTTACCAGTTTTTGTTTCATACTTGAAACGGTTCCATCAACTGGTATGCCGAGGAACGTTGTCACGTCTATGTTTTGTGCGAATGCAGCAAATGACATTGTCATTGCTATCATCATTATAAATATTCTTTTCATCTTAAATAATATTTTTTTAAAACGACTATTCAAATTATTTTCGTTGGATTTTTCCAACTCCACAAGGTCGTTATCCACTTGTGGTATATTTAGAAGTTCTGCATAAGTTGAAAGAAGAGATATTCCTATCAATTCTTTCATAGATTTGCCTTGCTTTTTACCTTCTTTACGTAACGCCTTAATCAAAGTCTCGGGAAGCTGGACAGTAAGCGAGACTTCTTTTACACCTTCTATGAGTTGTTTGCGAGGTCTTCCCCAATTATCTGGCGATTTCTTTTTATTTACCATTTCAAAATTGTTTTTGTGTTAAACAATAATTTAAAGTCCCGCCACTTTCACAAGCAGCAGGACTAAAACAATATATTCATATTTGTCATATGAAACAGTCTTGAACCTTATAATCTTTAAGCTTCAAGAGTTTTTCTACAAGCTTCTATCAAGAAAGACTTCAACTCCTTCTTGGTCATTTCTCGTAGGTTTGTCGGATGGAAATGTCCACCTACATAACCGTTGATCCAATCAGGAGTACACCACCATTTTTCAACATCGGCAATTGGAACACCAAGCTCTGAGGCACATTTTTGCTTATCAGTTATGGTTGGGTTTTTCCATCGCCACAAAGTTACGTCTCTTGCAGTCTCAGAGGATGAGAGTTCTGTAAGTTTAGTAATATCCTTATTCCATTCAGAAAAGATATCTTGATAGCCATTCGAAATAACTTCCTCTGACTTTTCATCATCGTCCAACATTTCTGCGGCAATAGGTTCTCTATCACTATCTTCTTCATACCACCAACCAAGAAAAGCTGCTGCGGTTTCTTCTGTATCTTGCAGATTTTTCTCAGAACAATATATATTATACTGTTCTTTTACGTCATCTGGCAAGAATACAGAAACTATCTCTTTAGCTGTGTATTCGCCATTGATGTAAGCATCGAGCATTTCTTGCTCATCAGCAAACTTATCTATTGTCTTTTCCATATCTTTTTATATTACATGTGCATACCTCGTGCTTTGTTCTTTTCAACAAGTTCATTTTGAGCTTTCACCATTTCGTTGGTATAGCTCTCTTCTGGTACATAGGATAGGTTGTTGTCCTTATCAAATGTCCAACATCCATAAAGTCCAAAATTGTACTTTGGTAACTTATCAGTTTCTTTCTCCTGCTTCCAGTTCTGTTCATCACCTTCAACGACTCTATAGCCCTTAGAATCTGAAAGATCAATACCAATTGTTATCACGTTACCATCTGACACAACAGATTGAATTTTGCCTTCTGAGAATGTCTTCTCGTCAATATAAGCCGATAGGTTAGTTTTCAATCCATTGAAATTGTTCATAAGACAATCCGCAGGGCATGAAAGAATACGGTTAGTATCTTCGTCCATCTGATAATAAGAAGACGGTTGACCTTTAATCTCTGTCAAAACAACACCTCCACTAAGAAGTGTCTTTTGCTGGCTTTTACTAAAATCTGAATAGTCACGTACATTATCATAAGGACGATAAAAGCCAGTAACCACACCGTTCTCTTCCCTACTCATCCAAATGGTAGCCTTCATTGGATTGTCTTTAGAGTCATTCTTAGAAGATACCAACAGAGGTGTTTTCTCTCCAGACAAGAGTCTGTTCATAATTGCCTCAGGAAGGTCATCTATCATTTCTTGTGAGAATCCCATACGCTCAAAATCCTCGTAAGGAATCTCGTTTTCTGTAAATTTCCTCATGTTTCTTTTTTATTTATTTTGTTGTGGATGCAAAATTAAGGCTTTTCTTTAATGAACGTGTTAAAAAACAAATATATCTCCTATATTAACATTTTAAATATAAAATGTATAAGAATAGACTTAATTTATATTATTAATGTTAATATAAAACATTTATTTTTTTTAGAACTATTTCTTGTATCTATTATTGTATTTTTGCAGCTTAATAAAAAGGTATATCAATGAAAAAGATTATTGTTCTACTATTGCTTTTATGCAGTATGGGAGTACAATCCTCATTAGCAATAACTGAGGATGACATAAAAGATTATTGGATTGACAAGTATCTAAGTGTTAGCTTTCCGCTGAAGACAATAAGAATAAATTCATTCTACGGAACACGTGCTGACCCTTTCAACGGTCACACCAGGCAACATGGAGGTCTTGATTTGGCAGCACGTTATGAAGAGGTGCTTGCCATGTTCGATGGCTATGTAAAGGCAACTGGCTATGACAGAGGTTCGGGAAAATATGTAACCATGCAATTTGGTGATTATACCGTTAGTTACTGCCATTTGTCGGAGATTTGGGTTGAGAAGGATATGAAGATATATGCCGGGGAACCTGTAGGTCTCAGCGGCACTACCGGGCGAAGTACTGGACCTCATCTTCATATAACAAGCCGACTTAGAGGGAAACTTCAAGACCCATATAACCTGCTGGTATATATACGAGATACTAAGCAGAAAGCCGTCAAAGCTCTGCATTTGGACGAGAAGAAGATAATGACTCCAACAGAGTTCTTCAAGGAATATGCAAGTATTGCAATGCGGCAGCAGCGCAAGTATGGCATTCCATCTTCTGTTATTCTCGCTCAGATGGCATTTGAAAGCGGATGGGGAAACAGCAATCTTGCACAAGCAGGTTACAACTTCTTCGGAATCAAAGCTAACAGCCGATGGTTGAGTAAAGGTTTGCCATATAGTGTACATAATGATGATCGTCCGAACGAAAAGTTTTGCAATTTCAACTCGCCAGAGGAAAGCGTTGAATACCATTCACGCCTTCTTATGAGTGACCGTTACGCACGATGTTGGAGATATGGCAGCAAAGACTTTCATCATTGGCTTTTGGCTATAAAAGCTTCGGGTTATGCAACCAGAAGCGATTATGTTGAAAAATGTGAGAGTATAATATTGAAACATAAGCTATATCTGTATGACGATTTAGCTGAAAAAATGTAGTATTTATAAATAATAAAAAGAAAATAATGAAAGCAAAAACTTTAATGATGCTGGCTTTATGCCTTACAACAACGGTAGCTAAGGCACAGGTGGTTTATGGTGATGACGAAAAGAACTATGCAAGAACTACAGGTTCTTCAATGCCTATGTCAGCAACCAACCACAATCTTCAACAGCAGCCATCTATTTCTGATGGAAACACACGTTTCCATCTATCAGGTATCGGAGACAACTGGTTTGCCTCAGTGCAGGCTGGTACATCCACTTTTCTTGGTGCGCCAAAGGGATGCGGAGACTTCTATGACAAGACAAAATACACCATGGTGTTTAGTCTTGGTAAATGGCACTCTCGTTTCTTCGGAACACGTGTTGTGTACCAGGGATTTCAGTTTGCCAATTTTGACAAGGAATCTGTAAGTTATCAGAATTATCATGGTGATTTGATGTTGAATATTTCTTCGTTCTACAGAACCACCTATACCCCTCTTCCAAAGTGGAACGTCATTCCCTATGTTGGTGCTGGTATCATAAGAAACAGCGATTTACACAACAAGCCATTTGCCATTAGCTATGGTATGATTGGAAGCTATAGAATGTCAAAAAGAGTCAGTTTGTCTGCTGAACTCGGAGGAACGAGCACATACCAAACCTTTGATGGAGCTGGCAAGGACAAGCATTTTGGTGACAATTTGTTTCAAGCAAGCATCGGCTTGACTGTAGGCATTGGCAAACTCGGATGGGAAAAGAAGTCTTCAAAGTGTGTTGGTATGTTACCAGTGCAAGATGTTACAGACCTCACACCATTTCCTCGCAATGATTATGAAGGCTTGCGAAGACTTAGAGAGCGAATGAACAACGGTGAAACAACAGTTGACGAGCGACTTGCCAAGTTTGACGCACCTATATTGTTTTTCTTCAAGATTAACTCAACTGAACTTATTGACAAGCAGCAGTTGGTAAATATCAAAGAGATTGCAGGAGCAGTAAATGAGTTCGATCTCAATCTTAGAATTGTGGGAGCCGCTGATAGTAAAACAGGAACACCAAAAATAAATCGCAAGCTGAGTATCAAAAGAGCAAAATATATAGCTAAACTCCTTGCCAAAGCAGGTGTGCCAAAGGAAAAAATGATTGGTGTAAGCCAAGGCGGTATCAATCTCTACAAGCCTTACACTGCTAATCGACACACTTGTGTTATAGTGTATAAGAAAGACTAATTATAATATGTAAAGTTATGACTGAAAAAGAATTGTTTAATAGCATCTATCCAAAACAGGAAAGCTCTGGAATTATATATGAGAAGGACTTGCAAAAGTCTTTCTCTATTCTTATGGGTAAGGTGTATCTTTGGATGACACTTGCCCTTTTAATAACAGGATTTACCGCTTATTCTGTAGCTCAATCAGTATCATTGATGACTGTAATGTTTGAACATCCATTGATGGTATTTGGAATATGTGGTGCCGAAATAGCTTTGGTATTTATCATCAGTAGTAGAATTAGGAAACTGGGCTTGACACAAGCCACTATTCTATTCATTCTATACTCTTTGCTTAATGGCGTGACACTGTCATTTACGCTGCTTGTATATCAAGAGGCAAGTATTGCAAAGGCTTTCTTTATAACAGCAGGAACCTTCGGAATAATGTCCTTATATGGCTATACTACCAAGAAGGACTTGTCTTCAATTGGAAAATTACTGTTTTTCGCATTAATTGGCTTAGTTATAGCTACAATAGTCAATCTTTTCTGCAAAAGCAGTGGATTTGACTTAATGATAAGCTATGCGGCAGTAATAATTTTTATTGGACTGACAGCATGGGATTCTCAGAAAATAAAAAAGATTCTTATAGAAGAATCCCAATATGGTGTTGACGAACATAGTCAAAAGATAGCTCTATTAGGAGCTTTAGAATTGTATCTTGATTTCGTCAACCTCTTTATTTATATACTCCGAATTATGGGTAGCAAAAAATAATATCTAATAAACAATAACGAATATGTCAGTAAGAAAAAATACAAATCCAAGAGCATTGGACATAGCTCCTCAGCTCCAAAACACGCTTAATGCCAATGGCATGCAAGCACAGATTGCAATGACCCCAACAGGTGAATATCAGTTGGTAACAATGTCTCACAACACATCAACACCTCGACGTTATACACTCAATGATGCTCAATTGGAGGCATTAAGGAATGGCGGAAATAACGTATGGGATAAAAAGGCTTACGAAACTTTTGTATCAATTGTGAAGAATGACTATTATATTCCTGGTTCTTGGGTTGCTGCACGTAATGCTAATAGCCCTGTAAATATGGGTTTAAATGGACATCGACTTAATCCTGGAGAATATGGATATAGAGGAGAACGCCCATTCCACCCTTTTGAAGGTGCAAGATACGGACGTTTTGATAGTTTCTTGGATGGATTCAGAGCGTTTGGAAGACATGGTTATCATGCAAGAAGAATAGATGACCGTCCTTTCTTCGCAAGTAGTGCACCTGTTGTGATGGATAGACCTGATGGCAGACTAAAGCCTGGAGAATTGAAGACTGGCGATTACGGCTTTTATGACAAAGGAAACCAGCAGCAGGATTCTTTGGCTAACATGAAGATTGATGCTAAACCGAAACAGTTGGTTCGTCCAAAAGGACAGGCGTTGACCTTGGGAGAATACCTTAATAATTACAGTGCAGAACTAACCTTTAGTGGTGAAGGATTCAACAAGGTTCTCTCTTCTCATGGCATCGTTATCGATAAAGAGAAGAAAACTCTTACAATCAAGTGTGACGGTATCAACAAGGATTTACAATATGCGTTGACTGACGAACAATTGAAAAAAATCCTCAATGACAAGCTGAGATTCACTTCTGGCGAGGGTAAGCATAAGATGGTTCATAACAAGACTGCTCCTAATATTAGTGAGCGACTTGATATTATCAACAATGTCATTTCCAAGGACTTTTCAGAGAAGATAACCAAAGAGCATCTTCAAAGCAAGGACTACATCAATATTAAGTTGAAACCAGAGATTGAACAGGAGTTGAACTTAGGGCAGCAACAAGCAGCATCCTATGCCAAGAACATCGATGTCATTGATATTGACATGAAGAATATGCGTCAAGATTACAAGACTGGCTATATAGACAAATGGAATAGTATTGGTGTTGTAGATGGTAGAAGTTTGGATGCAAGCCAAGGGTTCTATCTACCAGTCAAAGATGGTCGTGCCGTTTCTGTGGGAGAGATACAAGCCTACCCTACGAATGACGGTCAGAAGACAACATTCCGTATGACAGCGGTAATAAACAATCAGTTAATGAGTCACGAGATTAGTAAAGATGACTATCTGAAGTTTATCAACTATGATGACGAGTATCGCTTGAAGCTGTTTGATAAAGTCTTTGATGAAGTGAAGATAAAGAGTGCATCAAATGGACAGATGCAAGATGCTGTTAGGTCAAAAGGAATTGACCAAGCAGAGGGCGTTGTTACAATGAAAGGAGATTATAGTCTTGTAAATGCAAATACTTCCGCAGCCATTACTGGAGCGATGGCATGGAAAGACCAAATCTCTGGCAATTATCAGATAAATGTCCGTACCGATAAGGATGCCGGAATGTGGTCATTTAAGATAACAGAGGCACAATACAATGCTTTCAAAAATGGAACAAATGAGGACAGAGCCAAGATGTTGACCGTTCTTATCCCTTTTACTGATGAGAACAAGCAGAAGATGCAGATTGTTCCAACAAGCAGCCTTCATCAAGATATGCGTCAGCAGCCATTCGACAATAATGCCACTATCAGCAACATTATAGATAAATTGCATAAAGCCGGATTTGGCACCGAAGTCGTTAAGACGGTTGGAAAAGAAAAAGTATTGTCTGAGGACTTAGTATCTGCTCATAGAGAGAAGCCTTCTGTAACAGAAGGCAAGGTTGTTCATTATGGTAACGAAGCCATTAATCTCAATGACTTACGTAATGCAGCAAAGATTAACCTTATGGGTGATGCTGGGGTAAACGGAGAGTCTTTGAATAATCTCAAAGAAAGCAAGGAATGGAAACGTAGTGGCGAACATGGTCGTGCTACAACTATTGGTGATATTTCTGTGGAAAGATTGAAGGATGAGCAAGGTAAGGTTATCGAGGGTAAATATAAGATGTCCGCAGTCATTGACGGAAACGTAATTTCACACGAGATAAATCAGAAAGACTTCAATAAATTCCTTGCTGTGAATGACTATCAGAGAATGAAACTCTTTGATAAAATATTCCCTGAGGTGGAAATGAAGACTAAGCCAGGACATGGCTTCAACTTAGGTGCGGCTATTCTTGCTGCCGTTACTACCGGATTGGATGTTGCTGCGGGTCTTTCGATGGCAGCCCCACCAAGACCTAAACCAGACTTCTATGAGTCAAGGGCTGTATTTTCTAAACCAGGTGTTGTATCGCCAGAAGCAGTTGCAGCTGCAAGTTATGCAGCTGAGATAGGCGAAGACCGTGGACATGGAGAAGGTAGAGGTATGGGCGTTTAACCCATACTTCTTTTCTCTTTATATTTAATATAATAAGGTATGAATAATAACTCTATTCAAATATTTCAGACGGTGGCATTGAGACCCCATGTATTACAATACGTCATTAATGAGTTTCCTGCCATCTGCCTAAGCATTGCTGCTTTTTGGATATATGTATTTGGCAAGTTTATGTGGCACGAATATTTTATCTATGCCGCATTGTTTTTGGTTATATATCTGTTCTGTAAGTTGCTATCATTGTTGCGTACAGAATACGTTATAACATCGGAACAAATAATAATACTTCATGGAGTATTATCACACTCAACAGATTATGTTGAGTTGTATCGTGTTGTGGACTACAAGCAACATCGTTCGTTGCCACAACAGATATTTGGATTGAAAACCGTCACCATTTATTCTGGTGATAGAAACAATTCTGTGGTCAACATGATAGGTATCAAAGAATCTGACGATGTGGTGTCTGAAATAAGGATGAGAGTTGAATTTAATAAAAGAAGAAAGGGGATATATGAGATTACTAATCGAGTTTAGAGCTGTAATGCTCTGTTTTGCTATTGTGTTGTCCACTGCTGTATGCCGTGCACAAATAGGTGCTACTACTTCTAATCCTGGTCAATATCTTGCTATAAAGAAGGGTGAGGACAATATTCTTAACAAGATTTCCGCACAAACAAATTATCGAAAGAAAGAAGCCGGGATTCAAGCGGAACTCTCGGCAACCACAGCAAAGATAAAAAATTGGGAGCAACAATATAATAAATATTTAAAAACTACAAAAGGGTTTGCAGATAGAATTGCTGCTGATTGTCAACTCTACTTAGAAGGTGTGCAAACTTTAAACGCCTTATGGGAGGTTTCTGCTGCAAAGAAAATCAACCCACAAGGTGTCTTTGCCACAATGTCTATGAATAACCTTTATATGGAAACAGCAATACAATTTATTAAAACATATCGCTCCTTAAAAAAAGTATGCAAGAAAGGTGGCGATGGTAATATGCTGAACGGTGCAGAACGAACACAATTAATATGGAATTTGGAGCGTGAGCTTGAACAACTCAATTCCAAGTTAAGAAGATTGGCTGTATCTATATCTGTGTTCAGTTTTGAGGATGTTTGGAATCGTGCCATTGCAGGCAAAATAGACAAGTCAAATGGTATGCTTGCTCTTGAAGCAAGAAACAGAATGCGCCGAGCAGCAACTTCTGTTGCAAGATATTATAAACTTAAACAGAACAGTAAATCATGGGGATGGTAAATAAATTCTTTTATATGATTGTATTGGCAGGACTGATTTCTTTCCTTCCATTAAAGGCTTATGCCGGAGAAGACGTAGTGCGTGCAGGATTGTTCCTTGATTACGCAAAGAAGGCAAAAAAAGCTTTAAAATCACAAGATGAAGTAATGTCACTTAACCTAACTGGGCACATGTATATCTCAGATCAGACAGAAAAAGTAACAAACTTTCAAAGAGAGTTTGATAACTATCTATCCAGTTTTGGTGATATGCTTACTTTAGCTGCAAGCATTTACGGCATATATTACCAGGTTGACCAAACTCTTAAAAATCTTAAAGAGTTAAAATCTGTCGGTGTTTCATGTCCAGCTAATGTACTGGCTGTAGCTTTGTCACAGAAGAAGAATAATATCTACAAAGATGTCATTGATGACGGCATTCAGATAGCTGCCGATGTAAAGCAGATTCTACCGCTTGGATCATCGAAAGGAAAGAACCCTAAACTTACGGAACATCAACGGATTCAAGTCATAGCCAATATCAACAATACATTGGTAAAGTTGAACTTTAAGCTAAGAAGGATGAACAGATTAATCCGCTATACATCTTTGTTGGATTCTTGGTACGAGCTTCGTGGAACACCAAGAGGAACACGGTCTATGAAAGCTATTGTTGCTGACTGTAAAAGAGGATGGATAAATAAAGCAAGAACAGCGAATAAAATGAATACAAAATAATGGAAGAGTCAAAAGAACTACAGGGAACATACACCCTTTTCCGAGCGACAATCTATGTTTCTTTGTTGCTCGAATTTTTTATGTATGCGCTTGACCCAACAGCTTTGGATTTCTTGGGCGGCGTTATCACCAACGTACATAGCCGACTTGGGAGGCTATCCATGTATCAGTTTCTGCCATATAGCAAGATTGTTACAGTAATGTTGGTAATCATCACCTGTATAGGTACTAAAAACAAAAAACAGATAGAGTTCGATGCGAGAAAGATGGTTTTCTGGCCTATCTCCATCGGACTCGTTTTGGTAACATTTTCTGTTTTTCTTTATAGCTGTGATTGGAAAACCAGAGTTTGGTTGCTGAGAACCAACATTTGGCTTTATATGGTAGCATCTTTGATAGGAACCATATTGATTCATATAGCACTTGATAATGTTTCAAAATATTTCAAGGATGGAATGCTTAAAGATAGATTCAACTTCGAGAATGAGAGTTTTGAGCAGACAGAAGAATACGTTGACAACAAGTATTCTGTTAATATACCGATGCGTTACTATTATAAAGGAAGATTCCGTAAGGGATGGATTAATATCATTAACCCATTCCGTGGAACTTGGGTTGTGGGTACTCCTGGTAGTGGTAAGACATTCTCTGTCATAGAACCATACATCAGACAGCATAGTGCCAAAGGCTTTGCCATGGTCGTGTACGACTATAAGTTTCCAACCTTGGCTACTAAGCTTTACTATCATTACAAGAAGAACCAACAGCAAGGTAAAACGCCCAAAGGATGCAGGTTTAATATCATCAACTTCGTTAATGTAGAATATTCAAGACGTGTCAACCCTATTCAGCAGAAATACATCAGTAATTTGGCGGCAGCTCAGGAAACTGCTGAGACACTGATTGAATCTTTGCAGAAAGGACAGAAAGGAAGTGGCGGTGGCAGTGACCAGTTCTTCCAAACATCTGCTACAAACTTCCTTGCCGCTTGCATTTATTTCTTTGTAAACTATGGAAAGAAACCATACGACGAGCATGGTAATGAGCTTGAAGCACAATATGAAGAAGACCCAGACACGCATCATAAGCGACTCACTGGACGAGTATTTGCAAAAGGTCATCTTGGTGAGAAGGAACACATTGTTGAACCTGCTTATTGGAAAGGCAAATATTCGGATATGCCTCATGTACTGTCGTTCTTGAATAGAGATTATTCTGAGATATTTGAAGTTTTGGAAACAGACCCTGAGGTTTATCCTCTGATGGCTCCGTTCATGACAGCGAAGAAGAATAACGCTATGGAACAGTTGGAAGGTATGATTGGTACACTTCGTGTTCAAACATCACGACTTGCAACGAAAGAGGCATATTGGGTATTCTCAGGCGATGACTTTGATTTAAAAGTCAGTGATCCTAAGAATCCAAGTTATCTTCTTATTGCTAATGACCCGGAAATGGAGAGTATCATCGGTGCATTGAATGCCCTTATATTGAACCGCCTCGTAACACGTGTGAACAGCGGTCAGGGTAAAAATGTACCTGTAAGTATTATAGTTGACGAGTTACCTACTTTGTATTTCCATAAAATAGATAGATTGATTGGAACTGCTCGAAGCAACAAGGTTGCAGTAACATTAGGCTTTCAGGAGTTGCCTCAGTTGGAGGCTGACTATGGTAAGGTTGGTAAAGACAAAATTATCACCACTGTTGGCAATGTAATCAGCGGCTCTGCTCGTAGCAAGGACACTCTCGATTGGCTATCAGGAGATATATTTGGTAAAGTGGTTCAGTTAAAGAAAGGAATCACCATTGACCGTGACAGAACTTCCATCAATCTTAATGAAAACTTGGATAGTCTTGTTCCGGCATCTAAGATTTCCGACATGGCATCTGGTTGGATATGTGGTCAGACAGCAAGAGATTTTACTGTTACAAAGACTGGTCGCAAAGGGGCTATGGACATTCAGAAGGCAGAAGAGTTCAAAACTTCTAAGTTCTTCTGCAAAACCAACTTTAATATGGATGAAATAAAGGCAGAGGAAGAGGATTATAAGAATTTTCCTTTACCTAAATTCTATGATTTTGGTTCTGTAGATGCAAAGGAACGTATCTTATATAACAATTTTAATAAGATAGACCAGGAAGTGAAGAATATGATAAAAGTTATTCAAAGAGAATTTCATCAAACAGAGAAAACTCAACAGAAAGCATCATAACCATAAGCAAAATAGAGGAAACATTTCTTGGAAGTGTTTCCTCTATTCGTTTAATTATATATAAAAAAATGCAGATATTGCTTATTTTCTTAATAAAAGCATTAACTTTGCATTCTATTCTAAAAAGTTATATATATGAAAAAGATTGTTTTGTTAACAATGTTGCTTGTATCAGCAAGCACATTCATGATGGCTCAGACTCCTATTGAGCAAGCAAGAGAAAAAGCCAAGGCTTTGATTAAGGGCGGTGTAACAGACATCAGCAAGATTCTCCCTAAACACGAATCAGATGATGACGAGGATGTTGATGATGATGACGATTCTACAATAGACCCATTAGAAGGAAAATCGGAAGAATACATCCGAGGCTTTAATGATGCCAGACGAAAGACTTATGAAGAGCAGAAAGCTTCATTGGCGAAAGCTGGTATAGATTTCCGTAAAACAGCTTTAGGAAAATTAAAACAAGATTCCGTAGGTATTTTTGCTAATATCGACAATAAACTTGTGGCTATGAAACATATAGACGCAAATGAAAACAGAGTAACAGACAATACACTCAGTTCTAAATGGATATTAACATATAATGGTTCCACGTCTAACTATCAGTTCTTAGGAGAAGCACATTTTCGTTTGTATTTCACTCATGATAAGAATAGCATATCTGAGTATTACAAGATGTTCTCTAATAATCTTCGTGTAAATGACTTTATAGTTTGTAAATTAAAGACTAAAAATAACAAACGTGAGTTCATTGGTGCCAGAAATGCTTCTGCCGTTTTTAGTGATGGTCATACAAAATCCAAAGCAGATGCTGCTGATGTTATAGTCTCCGTGAATAAAGTATCAGAAAATGTATATGATATGACCGTAAAAGGCACACCTGGTGAATATTGCCTGACATGGAATGAGAAGGAGTCAGCTTCATGGACAATCTTTGACTTCACCATTAAATAAATTGAGTTTAAGGGATGCTCCGATTAGCTGCATCCCTTAAACAATTCTATACAGCGAGTATTATCAGTAAATTTCTATTTTAATATAGTCTGTATTAGGTGTTAGACATACTCCATAAAAGACATCTTCATCAGTACCAACCGTATAATTTTTATAAGAGATAAAATCTTATTATTTACCATCATATTTCATTCCTTTGCGAACATGGTACAAAACATCATCATTCCACATCTTGTAGCCATGAGAATGCTCACACTTGCCATCTGAATAGTTAAGGCTATAAATGAGTATTCTACCCCACACATCACGAACATATACTTTGACACAACCTTTAAATTCTATAGAGACACTAAAGTAACCTTGTTCAAAACCAAGAGACATATACTTATTGATAAGTCGCTTAGGCAGGATTTTATAGTTTTCTATCTTATTAGTCATACGTCTTTTCATGCCTCTCCTCCTTTCCCGGTATTGAACATAATATTATAACTAACAATTGTGTCCTCAACACCTGTAGCAATACCTGTAGCATATGCAAAGGTGAAGACATCCCGAATGCTTTCTTCCATCTCTTTCGGAATTGGGCGTTCTCCATTCTCTACTCTACTTTTCTTGTAGTTCTCCCATTGCTGACTACAAGTCTTTGTTGCAATATCTTTAGCAGTTTTCACCACTCTTTCCAAGTGTTGCTTAATTTGTTCATTTGTCATATCGATATATTTTAATTATTCTCATTTGAAAGATACACAAAAGATTTCTTTATTGTACTTCTTCATACACACAATTGGTATGTTCAATCAAATTTACATCCTTGGCAATACGCTGTGACAACAGTTTCAAAGCAGGAACATCAACAAGTGCAAGCATCTTATTAATATGTGCCTTTACATACAGTAACGTATTTTTAAGAACGTTTTTCTTCTTTGAGACCATCTTGTACAAGCGATATACCTCATCGTATTGATTGTTCTTTTCAGAAAGCTTCTGTTTAAGACTCTCATTCTTCTCTGATAGCTTCTTTATACGCTTTTTCAAAGATTTACGTTCATTATTTCCTCCAAGTTCATCAAGAGCTTCTGTAAGTTCCTCTATTTCCTTACGCAGCTCAATATTCTCAGCCATTACAGAATCATAACGTCTCAGAACAAACATCATCTGATGCTCAAATGGAATATCATTCTTTCTTTCCATAATCAAATCTGCTTTAAAGGGTTCAACAATAAAATTTATTCTGGATTTCCTGATTCATCTGCCTTTTTAAGGACTTTCCGTTTCGTTCAATCCGAGATTTTTTTTTAGAATCATTCCGGCATAACCGTCATCACCTAAGCCTTTTTACGTGCTTTAGAAGATGGCAGCCCAATAAGGCAGTAAGCCAAACAATCGGTAGAGATTTTTTGTAGAATACCCAATCTCTGATTGCGGAAGTCTGCTGCAAAAAATCTTCGCCGATAGGGAGAGCATCGACTGGTGTTTGGTGTCTGCCTGGGCTGCCATACCTTTGCACGTTAAAAAGCTGGCAGTGATGGTTAACGGCACAACCTATACTGAAAAATTGAGGTTGAACACAAGAAACGGAAACAGAGTTATAGATACAATTATATCATAAGATACAAACATCACTTTCTCTTCTTCCAACAAGAAAGATTTCGGGCTTCTCGCTTGTTGCGTTTCTTATACATACGATGAAGTACAGAGTATATAGCTAATATTCGCAGATAGTCATCATTCTGGACTCCGTAACTATTTTTATTATCTACTGACAGAAAGAATGTGTATCTTTTCGCTTCAATCAAGAAATGGCAATTTTCGAGCTGTCTATTTCTTGTGCTAAAACCAAAATACTTATAATCCTTCATATCAATACAATCGAAGTTTACTCTAATACCTCCACCTTGCTTTATACGAAGTTCCTTGATCAGTCTTACGATGACTGTTGCGCACTCCAGGCTGATATATTTGTATCTTTCTGCCTTAGTCAAGTTAACTGCTTGTCGAAAGATCTCATTTGGCACTTCCAGTGCCTTCCTTAATGACTGTCTTCCTTTTCTGATTTTTCTCATAATAGTATTATATGAACAATTATTTTTCTGTCAATGTCGTAAACCCTATAATGGTACCATCATTACAGCATGGTTCACCAATATCTTCACATAGATTTAGTAACGTCTCTCCTGTCAGCTTGATTCCAAACTTGTTGGAGTTGATCAATAAGTTTGGGATAAGTAGCAGTTTACGATTGTAAACCACTACTATGCCAACATTAATCTCAATTGCCAACTTGCCGTAGTCGAAGGCAAGCATAGATGGTGAAATGTCTTCTTTCATGCTTCTCCTCCTTTCCATGTATTGACCATCATGTTATAACTAACAATGAGGGCATCGATACCTGTATTCTTAGCTACACTTACCACTTTATATAAGTGCTTTATTATCTTTATGTCTGTCATAACTATTTACCTTTTAATAATACACATATTTATATTGCTATATTGTCTGCAATACATATAGTTGTATTGTCATATTTACAACAATACAACTATATGTATTTAAGTAAAGCAAACTATATATATTGTCTGCAATAACACTATCTTTATTGTTATATATTAAGCTATATATATTCAAGTAAAGTGAAGAATACTTATAGACAACAATACATATTACTATATTACTATATTGCTTACCTTTTTTTCTTCACCTTGTTCTGCGGTCTCATCATGTGCATAGCCATAAGCATACATCTACGTTTAAAGGCGAGTTCGTCTTCATCGTCTTTCTTTCCCCAGCCAGTGCCAGGACCACCACCTCCTCCATGAGACTCGGCAATAGCTGTAGCCTTATCAAGATAACCCAAGAACAGAGCAGTGGCTACTGTCGTAA
>ENA-OVGE01001794-OVGE01001794.1-human-gut-metagenome-genome-assembly--contig:-NODE-1794-length-15795-cov-3.212198_pt1 | contig 15795 bp, 15 predicted proteins | sample MGYA00237769_ERZ505417 | MGnify/ENA primary metagenome ERZ505417 (study PRJEB26158, sample SAMN06016403) | human gut metagenome | biome: human gut; feature: ankylosing spondylitis patient; material... | reverse complement strand
CGTATCTGTCACATATTGTCATATGTGAATAGGCAAAGCACTTCTGCTTCTCACCAAATCAAAATCCAGATTGTGCCCCATCACATGGCTTTGACCGACAAATGCCCAAAACTGCTCCAACAGCGGCTGCAGCGCAGTCCCCTGCGCCGACACCGCATCTTGCGTGATGCCAGTCAACGTCGTAATCTCTGCAGGGATTGGCTGCTCAGGCCGCACCAGTGCCGAAAACGTATCCGTGACCTGATGATCGATCACACGAATCGCACCCAGCTCCAATATTTCGCTCTTGTCGCAGTCAAGTCCTGTGGTTTCCACATCAATCACAACATAGCCGAGCTGCTTGGCGCGACGTTGCTTGGCCGACTGCTTGTTTCGATCCATTTGGATGATTGCCGACTTGCTCAGCGGCGGCTTCTCCCCTTCCGGCAGCGGTGTTGCAAGCGGCCGACGCATCAGCGTGATGCCCTCATAGTCAGCGGGCTGCCACGTCGTGTTATGGACATGAAACGACATCCGCTGCTCGTTATTTGCCGAGTACACCATTGTTGCCCGTCCTCTGGGAAGATGCTTGCAGATCCGTTTCCACAGCTCCTCCCGTACACGGGGATTCAGTTGACCGACATAAACACCGGTATTAATCTCCAGCAGCCATTTTGACAGGTCACCGCGCAAACGCGGCGGGCAGTCCGTCACCGTCACGACGATCATGGTTCACCCTCCGCACCGTACAGGCGGCCATTGGCGACCTGACCGCGCCTATCGTCCCAAAGATAGACCGCATTGTCTTCCTCAGACAGTTCACCGCTGTCAGAGAGCAGGATTCGGATGTCACGCACCATCTGCTCCATAAGATGGTGCTGAACCATGGCATCGCGCGTTCGACGGCGCATTTCACTGCCGATGTTTTCGCTGTCGACCGTGGCCGCCAGTTCAAACGCCAGTGGAATCGTAATGTCCGCCTTGTACAGATCCGCAATGTCATAGACGAAGGAGCATTCATGTCCGGTATGGACAAACCCCAGTCCCGGAGAACAGCCGAGCGCCTGGATGACCGCATGCGCCGCGCCGTATAGGCAAGCGTGTCCGGCAGACAGCGCCTGATTGACGGCATCGCCGCCGTCAAAATCCTCCGGGTCATATGTCCGACCGCTCCACGGAACATTCCACTTCTTTGCTGCATGCCGGTAGACACTGCGAATGCGCGCACCCTCTCTGCCGCGAAGCTGCTGAAGCGTCAATGAGGACACATCCTCACCCGGAAAGCGCATACTGTACATCTGCCGCACCACACCGAGGTGCAAACGCGTATTGCTGACCAAGGCGGCCTGCCGGATCAGCAGACCTGCCTTGTGCGTCAGCGCCCGGCCGCCCGCATAATAGCGCACGCCGTGCTCCCCTACCCAGAGAACACTGACACCTGCGTCACCAATGAGCTCCATTGCGCGATGCGTCACCTTTGTCCCCGGTCCGAGGAGCAGGACACTGATCGCTGCGGCGGGCACAAAGACCGTCCCGCGGTCATCCGTCACGGTAATGGCGCTGTCCTGACGATTCAAAACACAGTGCTCAAAGTAGAGAAATGTCATGCGATCACCGATCTGCGGCAGCGCCTGAAGCTCCGGGCGGATCATACCGGGCAGGTCAGCCATGCGACTGCCCTGCCCCGACCAATGTCATGAGCCCTGCGCCATAGGCCTTTCCTGAGCCGATGCCGCGGCAAAGCGCAGCGCAAAAACGCTCCGGGTCTTGAACCTCCAAGATCCCCTCATAGGTAACAGCCAAGAAGGTCACGCGGCTGCCAGTACCGCCTTTCTTAAACCGATACCACTTCACGTTTGTAACCGTGAACGCATCATCCTGCAAGGCGAAACCATGCTTTTCGCTCTGCTTTCGCAGCCACGCGAGCTGATGCTCCGTGGTGCTGTGCGCGCAGACGCGCCCACGCTGCCCCGGTCCTGCAGGGACACTGTATGTCGGGTTTGCACACAGGCGAAACTGCCAGCGGCTGCCCGGCAGAATGCGGGTGAGCAGCGGATCATACGACTTTGTCTGCCAATGCTCACCCGGCGGCGCAAACTGAGCCGCAGCCTGCGTGAGATCCGGCGGTGTCTCACTGAGGAGCAGAAGATATTTCTGACCGGCGCGGCTGTCGATCCGCCAGAGGTTTCGCTGCCTCGGGCCGGGAAACGCCGCCTCGATCGCCCCGTGAAATTTACTCGGCGACGCCAGCGCAGCCAGCGTCTGACGATTTTTCTGATCCAAAAGCATTTGCGTCAGGTACATATCGCATCCTCCAATTCCGCCATGGGATCATGCTCCGCAGCGCCATGCAGCACGCGTTCGGTCACGCGGCGGTATGTATACTCCCGGCGCGCCGGATCAAACGACAGCGGAACGTCGCGTACAAGCCCGCCCGGCTCACCTGCCGCAGCGTCCAGCACAAGGCGCGTTGCGCCCGGCGGTGCATCGGCGCGCAGCGCCGCCTCCAGCGGCTCATCCGAAATCTTCAAAAATACTCTGCCGACCGGCGGACAGGAGCGGCGGCCAAGATACAGCGGGAACGCCGGAGCTTGCAGCGCCTGCGCGATCCGCGTGAGCAGCGCACGATCATCGCTTTCCAACCCGGCCACAAATTCCGCATCCGAGAGATAGTAGCGGTAGGTCACATACGGCGTGCCCTTTTCCGGCCGCGCCGTATGAAAATCACGCAGCAGCGCCCCCTCGCGGTCAACGCACACACCAAAGCGGAGACCATTGAGCGTCTGCAGCGCTTGGCGATCCTGCCTCGCGATGCCCAGCGCCGCCGCGACCAGACCGATCACGCCGCTCTTGCTCGGCTCACGCCCGGTGCGCCGCACATCGAATTTCGAGTCCGTCCCCCAAGACTGCATCGGACCGGCCAAGCGCAACAGCAGCGTACTCATTGCTGCTCCTCACCACCCTGCAGCCACGCCTCCAACGCATCCAGAAGCGCATTCACGGAGCACGGCTCGGCCAGAGCCTCCAGACCGCTGCCTACAGCGAGCGAAAGCACCGGCGCAGAGGCAAAATCTGCATATGTCTCCTGCGCGTAAGTCACCAGCGCGCGAATCGAACCATCCACATAACCGGAATTTCCCGCGCGAACAGGTTTTTCAAACGCGCCGGCCAGATTGATGGGCTGGTCCTTGCGCACGGTCACGTACACAGCATCCGGCCGCGTCCAGTTGGCAAACGTATTCTGCTTGCCGGTGGGCATACTGCGAATGAACGCATCCACGAACGCGCGCACCGCCTCGGGCGTCTTTTGACCGAGCATTTTCCGGAGGTCTTCAACGTTCACGGTCGCATAGCGATACAGCGTGGACGAATTGAATTCCACCGTGCCCAAATGCCCCGCACCGGCATTGTCCTCCGGCGCACAGTCGTCGACAGCAGTGAAATAATCATACTCGTTCTCCACGGCATGCGTCGAGATCGCGTGCGCGACCTGTGCCGCTGCGTCGAAATTCAGGCACGGATCGTCGGCAACCATGCGACCGAAGAGCGCCAAGTCCACCGTCGGAAGCGTCTTGAGCGCCGCTTGGCAGGCCGCTTTGTCGAGCTTCCCATCCTCCGGCTGCAGCGCGATCTCCGCCAGTGCCTGGATCTGACCGGGGCTGATGAAAAACAGCGCACCCGTTTTGAGCTTTTCCTTATCTTCTTTGACCTTCACGCCGGCTGCCTCCAGCACCTTCTGCGCCAGCTGCTGCGCCTTTTTCTCAGAGAGATCGGGTTGCAGCTCCAGAATCTTTCCGGCGATGAGATCGACCACCAGTTTCGTCCGCTGGCCGACATCGCCCGCCGAGAGCATCTCCCGGAATTTCAGGCGCATGGCGCGCTTCCACGCCTGACTGGACACTCTGGCGCGCGTCACGCCGCCATAGACAGCGGTCTTCGGACTGCCGGTATCGTCGCGGTTCACGCAGCTCGGCGGAACGGTCTGAAGTACATGGACGTCTACGTAAATTCTCTCGTTGTTATGCATGGTCGTCATCCTTTCCCTGTTCTGTCCGGAACGCATTCCGGTAAAAATCCTGTCCCCAGCGCAGACGAACTCTTGCAGCTCCGTCTGGCGTCTGGAATTCATACAAATCTCCGGCCAGCTCCACATAGTCCAGCGGGATGTCCTCGCTTCTCAGAAGCTGGATCAGTCCACGCAGGTGGTGCAGGCACTCCGGCATGCTCCGCGCAGTGGCAAAGGCATTGAATCTCCGCTGCACTGCTTTGAGCCGATCCGTGTCGTTTCCGGAAAGCTTGCGGATTGCCATGCCCAGCCGCTGCCCGTCCGCGTGCATTGACCGCTGTGCGCCCTGCTGATGCAGCGCATACAGCGTCAGCGCGCCCGACACCGCCCATTCAGCCCATGTGGGCTCGCCGGTGCTGCTCATCAGTTCCTCCGGAAAGTCCCGAAACAGCAGCCCCCAGAGCTCCGGCAGGTCTCCGGGCGCTTTTCCGATGCCGCGGCGCAAATTTGCCAGATCCGCGCGGATCTGGTGCGGATTAGGCTCGTGCTGCCACGATTCCAGCCGTCTGCGCACGTAGCTTTTCACCTTCGCTTTTTGGTCACTCATCAGCTACCTCCTCATTCTGCTGCATTCTTTAGCAGGGACTTCAGGTTGTTCAAATAGCGGTTGTATTCCGTTGGCGAAGAATAAAACACACTTTTTCGCTCTCCGTTCGTCTTAGTAAAGAAACGGCCATTCGTTTCGGCCATTTCATTCACAATCCAACGGCCTGTAAATGCAGCCGTCCCGGCATCCCGTACCATCTCTCTGCCCAAATTGTCCGCAATTCTGAATACAATACTACGCCAACACTGTTGCTCCTGCGCGCGGGTGTTCTCGTCATCTCCGTGCTGAGCGCCAATGTGTGCGAGCCACTCTCTGAACGGCAAATCAACAGCGGCATAGAGCAAACGCATACCTTCATCTCGTTGTGACTGACGCGCCTTCTTTCCTGCCCCATCCAGCTGCCCTCCTTGCGCCAAATAGAGCCCCTCTGCCAAAGCGCCCAACGCTCTCGCCACCTTATCAATTAGATGAATTTCGCCGCCAACAAGCACAATCCATAGTTCTCCGGCCGCGTCAAGCAGACTCATTTGAAAATCCAAATGATCCGAGATGATATCCGCAATCGAACCTTTCTTCGAATCATATGTGACGCCAACAGAAGCGATATGGACATATTTTCTTGGAATGACATTTTTTCTGCGCAGCTCCGTCAGCCATGCAACTACCCCTGGAATGTGTGTATCTTCACGTCTTCCAAGAATCACCTCAAAGTCTCTCCACATCTGCCGCAACGGGTCCACAGACGCCGGAACAAATTGCGGCACAGTCTTACCCGCTCGCCAGAGTGTCATCTGCTCGGAAAAGGCATTTACTCTGCCCTCTTTACCAAAAAAGTCACCACCTGTTGAGGAAAAACCAGTAACCCGGTCTTCTTCGCGGCTCAAAATCAATCTGCGAGACTGCAATGTCAAAAGCTCAGCCTGATTATCTGGTAGGGGAATCTCCCTTTTCTTTGCGGTTGTCATTGTCGGCTGTTCCCATGCCGGCATGTTTTCCGCCCACACATATCTTCCATCTTTCAGGAAAACGAGGTTGAGCATCAGCGTTTCAAACAGGTTTTCCCCAATTGCATACACATTAACACGATCCCCGAGCCATCCAGTGCCAGTTCCGGTCTCCTTTTTGGTTGAGGCACTATCATCAAAGCCAATCAGTGTCACAAGCCATCGTGCCGCCTCTGCATAGCTTAAAGTTTCCTTCTCTTCGCCGTCACGAAGCGGGAACAGGCGCATTTTATGGGCGCTCTCTGACAACTCCCCATTCAGTTTTGACGCTTTGAATTTCGTCCCCACCGCCGCAGCCGGGACTTGATAAAACGGATGCTCCGGATGGAAAAGCCAGAAGCGATCCTTCCATGTCTCCAGGTACGTCCGGATCGGCTGCACCGGAAAACGACCGGCGTTCCACAACGCCTGCCAGCGACGGATGGCAGCCGCGCGGTCCTCGATCGGGTCATCCTCACCCTCCGGGTCTACGCGGTAAAAGACCGTCTGCAAAATTGCCAGCAGCAAGCGCAAAAGCGCCACATCCTGTGTCGGAAGTTCGCCCGCCAGCCGCTGATACCGGTGGCTGTTTAAGAGCACCTGCATCAGCGAACGCTCCACGACTGTGCAGTCCTCGGTCATCACCCGTATCCACGGTTCATCCAGCAGATTGAATTCCATTTGTTCCATGCGTCTCCTCCTCTTCTGTTAATCCAACTTGCGGGTCATATCGCAGTGTCTTACCGGCCAGCTGTGCTGTACCGTCCGCATCTAAGATCAAAAACAGTTCGCCTTCCAGCATTGGCGCCTGCAGCCACAGCGGCAGAGACTGGCGTGTTTGATCCTCAAGCGCTTTCAGCACTGCATCCACACAGTACCTCGCGCCGAAATGCGACGGCAACCGCAGACGCTGCGACGCGACCCAGCGTGCCTCATCGGCGCTCGGCTGGGTATCCGCACGCAGACACATCCCCTTTTGTTCCCCGGAGAGCAGCAGCATTCCGTCTTCCGACCGCTGTACGACCAGTACCTCAACGGCAGCTGTCCCGTCTCGAACTGCCGCCTGCGCCTGCAGATCTGTAAACTGATCGATATTGTCCATCATACCAACAAGTGAATCATAGTCGTCACACTGTGCCAGCAGATAGTCCTTCGCCTTGCACTTTTGGCGCTTTTGCGCATATTGATAGGCCTTATATGCAGCGCCGGTCTCCTCATCCGACTCCGGCGGGAAGCGCATCGCATCATAAGTCCGCTGCACCAGAGGTGAAATGTCCTCCGGCAAACGAATGTGCTCCGGCAGCAACCGCCGCGTACGCAGCAAGAGGTATTCGCCGTACACAGCCTTGCTCCCGGCATCCAGCTCTCCAAGCGCCCCCATGACCAGGCAGCGCGGCACTTCCAGCCCCTGCGGTCTGGTGCGTGCATGCCGGTGCAGACGGCCGATGCGCTGCAGCAGCAGATCCATCGGGCACAGATCCGTGATCAGCAGATCAAAATCCAAATCCAGTGACTGCTCCAGCACCTGTGTGCCGATCACCAGCACGCCGCGCCGTGTTTGCGCATCTGCGCTTTTGCCGACACACCGCAAAATTTCCTGCTCATGCTCCAGCCGATCCGGCGCCAGAAAGCGGGAGTGATCCATCAAAATCACCGCATCCGGGTAAGCTTGCCGCAGCTCCTCGCGCAGCATCTGCGCCCGCTTGACCGTGTTGACGATCAGTCCGACGCAGCCGCTCTTGAGCGCCTCGCCTGCCGCCGCAAGCGCCTGCTCCTGCTCCACACGCTGCACACAGACATCTCGGCTGCACCCCTGCGCAGAGACGGCAGCCATATGTACCGTCTTATTCTCCGTCCAGCTCAGCAACGGATAGTCCTGACACGCGGCGATCGCCGTATCTACAGGCTTTTTCTCCCCGAGATAGGCGCGCAGCAATTCTGACCTGCGCTGCCCCGGGAGTGTGGCCGACAGCAAAATAACCGGCACATGATAAGCGCCCAGCCAGTTCAGCACACGATCCAGATAGGTATTCATATACGCATCATAGGCATGGCACTCGTCGATGATCACCACCTTGCCCGCAAGGCCAAGGTGGCGCAGCATCACATGCTTTTGTTTGAGCGCCGCCATGAGCAGCTGATCCACCGTGCCGACCACCAGATTTGCCAGCAGCTTCGTCTTTCGGCCGCGAAAGAAGGCATGTGTCTGCAGCGGGTCGGCATCCGCTTCGCCCTGCTCGATCTGCACGTGCCCGGATTCCAGACACGCAAATTCCGCGTTCAGCTCTGCCTGACCGTGCGCCAGCTCCACTGCAACTCGGACCGCGTCCGGCTGATGCCGCGCCCACTGTGTCATACGGGTAAACATTGCATTGGACGTCGCCTGCGACGGGAGGAAAAACGCAGCGCCGCCCAAGCCAAAACGATTCATCAGAATTTCTGCCGCAGCCAGTGCCGCTTCCGTCTTGCCGTGTCCCATCGGCGCTTCAAGGATCATCACGCCCGGTGTTTTCACCGTCCCAGCGACTTGCTCCATCTGCTGCTGGACGGGATTTGCCGAAAAGCCGAAGCGCCGCTGAAAATAGTCCGCCGTGCTCCAGTCGGCAGAGACTTGCCACGGCCGCGGCAGATCCAGTTTCTGCAGCGCTCGCTCAGCGCGGCGCGGGTCATACCGATCCGGCTGCGCGTCCATGGAGATAAGCGGGAAATAGGCCGTATTGCTGGCGATCCAGTCTGCCATGATCACTAAGCCGCTCAGCGCCATCTGCGCTGGTACCGAACACGCAGCATCGCGTGCCGGTGCACCGCATCCGAGCACATCCTCCGCCCAGCGGATAACATGCCGCTGGACAGAGCCCCACAGCGTATCACTGTCACCCGAACCGCTCCAGCCAAACGCAATAGGCGTTTTCTCACAATAGCTGGTAAGCATATATTCTTCGGTCCTGCCATGATGTGCACCGACGACAGCCGCAAGGTCATCCGTGAATCCTTCGCTGCGCAGGATCTCAGCGCCGGCTGCCGCATGCGGAACATTCACATCGAGCTGCTTTCCCTTTTGAAACCGGATCTCCAAGCCGGCCGCTTCCAAGCGGTGACGCAATTCCGGCTGCTCAAGCGTGATTTTGCGCTGGAAATTTGGGGTTGCTTTCCCGATATCGTGCAGCAGCGCCGCCCGGATCGCCAGACGGAAAAACTCCTCCCGTTGCAGGCCAAGGCTCACGCAATACTGCTCCGGCAGCCAGCGAGCCGTCAGATATTCCATGACTGCCGCCGTATCGCGCAGATGGATCAGAAGCGGCAGCCAAAGCTGCGCGTCATCCGGCGCGGTCTTGGCGACCAACGCACGCACGGCGCACGCAACGCGTTCCGCTTCATCCGCCGTATCATAACTGCGTTCGGTGCTAATGCTGTTAACTGCCTCATAGGTCATGTTTCATCACATCTTTCTCGCCAAAGCAAAAAATGGTTGCCTGTTCCAATTATACATCCGCATCATTTGCAACACAAGGTATTTCGGCATGCGCAGACAAATTCTCCGCATATACAGCGCGCTCCGCTCAGGCGGTTATTTATTGAGCTTCAATAGCTCGATCAAGACGCCAATAGGCAGGAGCACCAGAAACAGCAAAACGTACATACCGCGCATCTCCTTTCAGAATCAGAATCATCCGCGCGCATAGCGGAACCGTTTTCTGTCTCTAATATACAGCATCATATGTCCAATAAAACGGTCACTGAAAGCAGAATACGAGAAAAAGAGCTTGCAAAAATTGCATTTTTCTGCTCTGCATACTTCCATCCTGTCCGCAGAAAATAGTAGCGGGTCAAGAAACCCAAAACGAGAAAAGGAGATGGAAAACGAAATGGCTAGTTCCAAGAGCAACAACCTTGTCAACCCCAATGCGCGTGAGGCGATGAACCGCTTCAAGATGGAAGCCGCGTCCGAGATGGGCGTGAACCTGAAGCAGGGTTACAACGGTGATCTGACGTCCCGTCAGGCCGGCAGCATCGGCGGCCAGATGGTCAAAAAGATGATCGCCGCCTACGAAAACGGCATGCAGTAATCTGAGCAAATCCTAAAAAAGCAGGGTCGCGGAATTCCGCGGCCCTGTTTTCCTGTTCACATCATTCTATTTGCATCATTTCCCGGGATAGGCGGCAAAAAACGCCTCGATCTCAGCGGCCGGGGCCGTGCACGAGCCCTGGATCATGGTCGGCTTGCCGCCGCCGCGGCCGGAGATAGCCGTGTTGATGGCCTTTGCCTCTGCGCGCAGATCGACCGTGCGGCTGCCGATGATATAGCGATAGCCCTCCGCATCGCTGCCGGTGAAGGCGGCGCAGACGCCGCCGGCGAGCAGCATGCCGGCATTGACAAATTCGCGCATGGCGACCGGGTCGTCAAAGCGGTCGATGACGCAGATGCTGCCGGGCGTTTCCTGCAGCAGCTGCAGGCGCTGCGCATTGAGGCGGCGCTCCAATTCCGCGGCCGCTGCCTTGTGCTGTGCGATCTCGTCGAGCAGACGCTGCACAGCCGGAACGACGTCCGCCTGCCGCACGGACAGCTGCGCCGAGAGCGCCGCGACCTGCGCACTCTTTTCCCGATAGTCCGCCTCTGCGTCCGACCCGCACAGGATCGTCACGCGCACGCCGCCGCGGTGGCGCATGGCCGACGTGAACTTGATGGCGCCGATCTCGCCCGTGTGCGATACGTGCGGCGCGCAGCAGGCGCAGACATCGTAGCCCTCCACGGTCACGATGCGCACATCCTCCTTCAGGTCAAGCTTGCTGCGGTACTCCATATGCGCCAGCCGCTCCGGCGCCGGGTACTCCGTCCGGATCGGCACATTGCGGTACACAGCCTCGTTCGCGAGCCGCTCGATGTGCATGAGCTGCTGCCATGTGAGCTCGCCGCTATAATCCATCGTGATCGCGTCTTCCCCGAGGTGGAAGCCAACGTTGTCAAATCCGTATTCGCTGTGGATCAGCCCCGAAATGATGTGCTCACCCGAATGGCCCTGCATGCGCCGGAAGCGCTGCGGCCAGTCGATCTCCCCGCGCACCTGCGCGCCGGGCGTGAGCGGTGCATCCGTATAGTGCACGATCGCATCCGGCAGGAGCTGCACATCGAGAACGTGCGCGCCGCCGAGCACGCCAGTATCAGCCGGCTGGCCGCCGCCCTCCGGGAAAAACACCGTCTGATCGAGCACGACGGCATAGCGCTCCCCGTCCGGGTCGCAGCGCAGCACGGTCGCGGAAAAATCACGCCGGTGGCTGTCGAGATCATATAATTTCCTGGTCATGGTCAAATCCCCCATTTCTCATGCTAGTATAACAGGATTTTTCGTCGCTCTCAACCCTTGCTTATTTATGTCGAATATCGTATCCTTGTGCCACCAACAGAAATAAGGTGATATTATGAACCAGAAACTCAGAAATCTCGTCTACACCGCCATGCTCATAGCGCTGTGCTGCGTGGCGACGCTCGTCATCAAGATTCCGACTGTGACCGGCGGCTATCTCAACGCCGGCGATATTGTGGTCGTGCTCGCCGCCCTGCTGGCCGGCCCGCTCTACGGCGGCGTGGCAGCCGGTTTTGGCTCGGGCCTGGCAGATGTGATCTCCGGCTACATGAGCTACGCCCCCGGCACGCTCGTCGTCAAGGGGTGCGCTGCCGTGGTCGCGGCGCTGATCTTCCGCGCCTGCCGCAAAAAGAACTTCGGCTTCGCGCTGCTGAGCGCCATCTGCGGCGAGATCATCATGGTGCTGGGCTACTTTGTGTTTGAGGATTTCATTCTTGGCTACGGCATGGCCGCGGCGGCAGAGATCCCGGGCAACGCAGCACAGGCTGCCGTCGGCATCGTGGGCGGTCTGGCGCTGTACTTTGCGCTGAACAAAGTGCCGCAGATCCGCGATTTCTCCGAGGCCGCGCTGGCAAAAAAGCAGAAATAAATCCATTCCATACGCAAAACAGCCGCTCCCGACCGGGAGCGGCTGTTATTTTATCGCTATTTACACCACGCGCACGCGGATGACCTCCGGGATACGGTCGATCTTTGCAACCTGATCGGCATCGAGGCGGCCGTTGAGGTCGATCATGGCATAGGCATACGCGCCGTAGGCCTTGTTGATCATGTTCTCAACGTTCAGGCCCGTGCTGCAGGTGATCTCGAGGAACTGGTTGAGCATCGTCGGCACGTTCTGGTGCAGGATGCACACGCGGCTGACGCCCATGCGCTCGAGCGTCGCGTCCGGGAAGTTGACGGAGTTTTTGATGTTGCCGTTGGCAAGATAATCATAGAGCTCGCGCGCGGCCATGACGGCGGACTTCTCCTCGCTCTCGGGTGTGCAGGCACCCAGATGCGGCAGCGCGATGATATTCTCCACACCGACGACCTTCTCATTGGGAAAGTCCGTGACATATTTGCCCACGCGGCCGGAGGCGATGGCGGCCAGCATGGCGTCGTCGTCCACGATCTCGGCGCGCGACTCGTTGATGATGCGCACGCCGTCTTTCATCTTGGAAAACGCCTTCGCATCGAGCATATGGAACGTCTGATCCGTGTATGGCACGTTGATGCTGATATAGTCCGCCTTGGCATAGATGCCGTCGAGGTTCACCTCGTGCTTGACATCGCGCGAGAGACGCCAGGCGGCGTCCACGGACAGGTACGGGTCGTAGCCGCAGACGTTCATGCCGAGCGACACGGCGGCATTTGCGATCAGCGCGCCGATCGCGCCGAGGCCGATGACGCCCAGTGTCTTGCCCATGAGCTCCGGGCCGGCAAACTGTGCCTTGCTCTTTTCGACGAGGGCGGGAATGTCCTTACCCCTGCCGTTGAGGCTCTTGACCCAGTCGATGCTGCCGAGCACATCGCGCGAAGAGAGCACGAGCGAGCAGAGGATCTGCTCCTTGACCGCCTCGGCGTTTGCGCCGGGCGAGTTGAACACGACGATGCCGCGGCGGCAGCAGTCCTCGAGCGGGATGTTGTTCGTGCCGGCGCCGGAGCGCGCGATGGCGATCAGGCTCGGCTCAAAGGCATAGCTGTGCAGGTTGGCCGAGCGCAGGATCAGACCGTCCGGATCCGGAATGTTCTCCCCGACAACGCAGCCGTGCTCTTCGAGCTTCTGCAGGCCGCAGGGGGATATATGGTTCATGGTCTTAATTTTATACATGATGTTCTACCTCAAACTGTTTCAGATAATCCACGAGCGCATCCACACCCGCCATCGGCATGGCGTTATAGAGCGAAGCGCGCATGCCGCCGGCGATGCGGTGGCCCTTGAGATTCAGCAGACCGCGCGCCGCCGCGCCGCTGATAAATTCCTTATCGAGCGCATCGTCCCCGGTGCGGAACGTGACGTTCATATCCGAGCGGGAGCCCGGCTGCGCACAGGGATGAAACAGCGCGCTGTTATCGAGAAAGTCATACACCTTTGCGGCGCGCGCACGCTTGAGCTGCTGCATGCCTTCCACGCCGCCCTGCCGCTCGAGCCACGCGAGCACAAGGCCAAGGATGTAAATGCACCAGCACGGCGGTGTGTTGTACATGGAATCCTTGTCGATCATGCGCTGATAGCTGTACATGACCGGCGTAATGGGCAGCTCGTGTCCGGCGAGGCTGCGGTCAACGATCGCGACCGTCAAGCCGGCCGGGGCCATGTTCTTCTGCGCGCCGGCAAAGATCACGCCGTATTTTGACACGTCAACCGGGCGTGAAAGAATGTCCGACGACATGTCGCACGCAAGCGGCACGCGGCCGGTCTCCGGCACGTACTGCCACTCGGTGCCGTAGATCGTATTATTGGCACAGTAATAAAAATAGGACGCGTGCGCATCGAGCTGCAGCTCGCTCTGCTGCGGGATGCGGGTGTGGCCGCAGGTGGAGGTATCCGCCGCGATGTGCACCCTGCCGTACTTCTCGGCCTCTTTGGCCGCATTGCCGGAAAAATGCCCGGTCACGGCATAGTCCGCCGTCCCCTGCTCGCCCATCAGATTGAGCGGGATCATGGAAAACTGTGCCGTGCCGCCGCCCTGCAGAAACAGGATCTCGTGTGTGTCCGGCACGGACAGCGCAGCGCGGAAACGCGCCTTCACATCCTGAAAAATATCCGAAAAGGCCTGACTTCGGTGACTCATCTCCATCACGGACATGCCCGTGCCATGGTAATTGAGCAATTCCGCCTGCGCCTGACGGAGCACTTCCTCCGGCAGGACCGACGGTCCGGCAGAAAAATTGAACGTTTCACTTCGGGTCACGGAAATCGCCTCCAGGGGTCAAAATTCATCGCATGCAGCACATTCTGCATGGATTGAGAAAATTCTAACACGTTCCGCAAAGCGCGTCAAACCAAATCCCCCACAAGCATTTGATCGGAAACGGCAGAGATTTTGACATTTTTCACAACGCCGCGCAGATCGTCCCCCGCAACGCGCACCAGACAATAGTTATCCGAGTGCCCGACCCAGTTTCCGTCGTGCTCCATCTCGAACAAAACGGGTAAAATCCGGCCGACCTGCTGCGCCAGATAGCGCTGCTTGCAGGCATCGGCCACGCGCTGCGCCTCGTGCGCGCGCGCCGACTTGACCGCGTGGCTGAGCTGCTCCGGCATGGCGTCCGCCTTCGTGCCGGGGCGGCGGGAATACGGAAACACGTGCACGGCCGCAAAGCCGACCTGCTCCAAAAACGCCACCGCCGCCGCCTGATCGGCCTCCGTCTCACCGGGGAAGCCCGTGATCATGTCCGCCGTGAGCGCACACCCCGGGAAATACCGCCGCAGCCGCTCGACGCAGGCGAGAAACTCCGCCGTGTTATATTTGCGGTTCATGCGCGCGAGCGTGCGGTCGCACCCGCTTTGCAGTGAGAGATGAAAATGCCGGCAGACCTGCCCGGTCGCGGCGGCGCGGCGGCAGAAGTTCTCCGTGATGACCGTCGGCTCAAGGGAACCCAGGCGCAGACGCATCTGCGGCGCGGCCGCGGCAACCGTCTCCACAGCGTCGGCCAGTGTCAGCGCGCCCGGCAGATCCCGGCCGTAGGACGCGATCTCGATGCCGGTCAGCACCAGCTCCCGGTAGCCCTCGGCGGCCAGATGCGCCGCCTGACGCGCCATTTCATCCAGCGGCAGGCTGCGGATGCGGCCGCGCGTATACGGGATGACGCAGTAAGTGCAGAAATTATTGCAGCCGTAAGTGATGTTCACCAGGGCCTTGTGTTTGTGAAGACGCTTGGCATTGTCCTCTTCTGGTATCTCGGAGCTGTTCTCAATAATCGAAAGCTGCTTTTCCCCTGTTTCGATTCTCTTTCGCAGGAGCTGAGGAAACTGGCTGATTGTCTGGGTTCCGAAAACAATATCAGTCCAGCCGAAGCTTTCTTTTATCTCTTTAACGATCCTTGGCTGCTGAGGCATACATCCGCAGACACACATTATGAAATATGGATCTTCTTCCTTCTTCTTCTTGAATTGTCCCAGCATTCCGAAAAAGCGCTTGTCAGCATGTTCTCTCACGCTGCAAGTGTTCATGACAACGATGTTGGCTTCTTCCGGCGTCTCCGCCTCCTTTATTCCCATGGACTCCAGCATTCCGCTTATATTCTCGGAATCGTGTTCATTCATCTGGCATCCGAAAGTGATTATTTTATATGTTTTGTAATTCTCGTAAATATTATTCATTAAATCTTCCGCAACCCGGACATCCAGCTGGCATCCGGTTATTTTCTTTCATCTTTCTTGTCTCTCCCCATGAGCATGTCAAGGGCTTCAGCCGGCGTAATCTTTCCGCTGATAACCTTGTTAACAGCCTGGGTGATAGGCATCTCCACACCTGACTCCTCAGCCAGCTTGCAGGCCGCTTCCACAGTATAGAATCCCTCTACAGTTCCTATCTGTTTTACCGCCTCATCAGGCTTGATACCTTCTCCAATCATGATGCCGCAGCGTCTGTTCCTTGACAGGTCAGAATCACAGGTCACCATAAGGTCACCTATTCCCGAAAGTCCTGAGAAAGTATCGCTTCTAGCTCCCAGTGTCACGCCCAGTCTGGTGATTTCATGGATTCCTCTGGTCATGATGGCTGATCTTGCATTGTCACCGAAACCCATTCCGTCAGAAATACCTGTGCCGATGGCAATGACGTTCTTCAGGGCTCCTCCAAGTTCCACACCGAGAACGTCATCGCTGGTGTAAACCCTGAACTTGTCAGACATGAAAACATCCTGAAC
>ENA-OVGE01001791-OVGE01001791.1-human-gut-metagenome-genome-assembly--contig:-NODE-1791-length-15808-cov-8.191265_pt1 | contig 15808 bp, 12 predicted proteins | sample MGYA00237769_ERZ505417 | MGnify/ENA primary metagenome ERZ505417 (study PRJEB26158, sample SAMN06016403) | human gut metagenome | biome: human gut; feature: ankylosing spondylitis patient; material... | reverse complement strand
GAGGTTCCTGGCGAATCTTTGGTGACTTTCTTTTCGCAAGAAAGTCACCCGGGGTGCGGGGCGGAGCGCCTGCATCAAGGGTGGAGCGCAGAGGAGGGTGCAACCCTCCTCGCAAGAGGGGTGCGCAGAGGGGCGGCGCCCCTCGCAAAAGAAAGCCCTGTCAGAGGCTAAATCTGACGCTGAATAAACCCGCCTCCCAGCACCGCGGGGCCGCGGTAGATGACGCAGGACTGCCCCGGTGCGGGCGCGCGCTGCGGCGCATCAAAGACCACCTGCGCCCGCCCGTCGCCCAGCAGGGTGACCGTCGCGGGGGCGTCCTGCGCGCGGGAGCGCACCTTTACCAGCACGTGGGCGGTTTTCTGCCCGGCGTTAAGCCAGGGGTTGGGCTGGATGACGCAGTCGGTCAGCAGCACCCCACCGGCGTATTCCTCCCCGGTGCGGGCAAGGTAGATGCGGTTTTGCTCCGGGTCAATCTCCTTGATAAAGACCGGATACCCCAGCGCCACGCCCAGATGCTTGCGCTGCCCGACAGTGTAGTGCAGAAGGCCCTTGTGCCGGCCGCAGACCTGACCGTCCGGTGAGACAAAGTCTCCCGGCTCGCTCTTGCCGAGCGTCTGCTCGATGAAGGCCGCGTAGTCCCCGTCCGGCAGCCAGCAGATTTCCTGGCTGTCCGGCGCGTCGGCGCAGACAAGCCCCAGCTGCCGCGCAATCTCACGCACCTGCGGCTTCTCCAGGCCCTCCAGCGGCAGGAGCAGCATCGCAAGCTGCTCCTGGCTTAAGCGGTAAAGCATGTAGGACTGGTCCCGCTCCAGGCAGGAGGATTTTTGCAGCACCGCCGTACCGTCGGCCTGATGGTCGATGCGGGCATAGTGGCCGGTGGCGATGAAGTCAAAGCCCATCTCTTTGGCGGCCTGGCAGATGAGGCCAAACTTGGTGGAGGGGTTGCAGAGGATGCAGGGGTTGGGGGTGCGCCCGGCCTTGTATTCCCGGCAGAAGGGCAGGATGACATTCTGCTCAAACTCCCTGTGGCACTCGCGGATGTGCAGGCGGATGCCCAGCTGTTCGGCCACCACCTTGGCCTGCTCGACCGCCGCCTTGTGCGCGGGGGAAAATTCGAGGATGATGCCCTCGACTTCATATCCCTGCTGGCGCAGCAGGTGGACGGCGACCGCCGAATCCACCCCGCCGCTGACCGCAACCAATACCCGCTTAGTGGACATGGCAGGCCTCCGGGTCGGGCAGCTCGCCGACCAGTGGGGTGGGGTCGATGCCGTTGCGGCGGTAGTAGTCGGCCAGCGCCTGCTTGATGGCCTGTTCCGCCAGCACCGAGCAGTGCACCTTGACCGGCGGCAGGCCGTCCAGCGCCTCCACAACCGCCTTGTTGGTCAGCTTGAGCGCCTCGCTGACCGGCTTGCCCTTAATCATCTCGGTGGCCATCGAGCTGGTGGCGATGGCGGCGCCGCAGCCGAAGGTCTTGAACTTGACGTCGGTGATGACGTCGTGGTCGATCTTCAGATAGATTTTCATGATGTCGCCGCAGGTGGCGTTGCCGACCTCGCCGACACCGTCCGCGTCCGCAATCTCGCCGACGTTGCGCGGGTTGGAAAAGTGGTCCCAAACTTTATCAGAATACATCATAGTCAAAAACGTCCTTTCTATTAGAACACGTCCGGCCTGTCCGGAAACGGTGGATGGTTAAATGTCGTAGTGGATCTGGCCCTTTTGAATCTGCTCCCACAGCGGGCTCATCGAGCGCAGGGTGGAGACAATCTCCGGCAGCTTTTCGAGGATGTAGTCGACGTCCTCCTCGGTGTTGTAGTCGGACAGCGACAGCCGCACCGAGCCGTGGGCGACCTCGTGCGGCAGGCCGATGGCCAGCAGCACATGGCTGGGGTCCAGCGAGCTGGAGGCGCAGGCCGAGCCGGAGGAGGCGGCGATGCCCGCCAAATCCAGCCGCAGCAGTAGCGACTCTCCCTCAATACCCAGGAAGGAGATATTGCAGTTGCCGGGCAGGCGGTTGTGGCGCGGGCCGTTTAAGCGGCACATCGGGACGGTCTGCAGGATGCCGTCGATCAGCCGGTCGCGCATCGCGCTTACCCGGGCGCTGGCTTCGGACATCTCCTCATTTGCCAGACGCAGCGCGGCGCCCAGACCGACGATGCCCGCCACGTTTTCGGTGCCGGCGCGCTTGCCGCGCTCCTGTGCGCCGCCGTCGATCAGGCTGGGCAGCGGAATCCCGCGCCGGCAGTAGAAGGCGCCGACGCCTTTGGGACCGTGGAATTTATGGGCCGACAGCGAGAGCAGGTCGATGTTCATCTCCTTGACGTTGATGGGCAGATGGCCCGCGGCCTGCACCGCGTCGGTGTGGAACAGCACCCCTGCCTGGCGGCAGATGGCGCCGATTTCTTGGATGGGATAGATGGTGCCGATCTCGTTGTTGGCAAACATGATCGAGACAAGGCCGGTCTCTGGCCGGATGGCCGCGCGGACCTGCTCCGGGTCCAGCTGGCCTTCGCGGTCCACCGGGATGAAGGTGACCTCAAAGCCTTCCTTCTGCAGCCGCTGTGCCGAGTGCAGCAGGGCGTGGTGCTCCACCGCCGAGGTGATGAAGTGGTTTTTGCCCCTGGCCTTTAAGGAGCGCATGATCTCCTTGACCCAGTTGTCGGCCTCGGTGCCGCCGCCGGTAAAGAGAATCTCAAACGGCTCAGCGCCAAGCACATCCGCAACCTCCTTGCGGGCTTGCTCGATGGCGCGTTTGGCGTGGTTGCCAAAGCGGTACAGGCTGGATGGGTTGCCGTACTCCTCGGTGAGGTAGGGCATCATCGCCTCCAATACCGCGGGGGAGAGCTTGGTGGTCGCCGCGTTGTCGGCGTAAACAGATTGTTCCATACAGACATCGTCCTTTCAGATTGGTGTAAAAAATAGGTTGTCACCGGTTGAAAGTCGGTGGAAACGACAGGAATCTGGTTTCACCTCAATTATATACCAGAAAAGTATGATTTTCAAGGGCTTGCCCAAATTTCTTCCATAGTCTTTCCCAAACCCTCACAGAATAAAAGGGGAGAGGGCTCAGGCTTTGAATTTTAGCGACTCCTGCACGGCCAGCTGGTCGCAGCGTTCGTTTTCCGGGTGACCGGCGTGGCCCTTGACCCAGACGAAGGTGACCTCATGCTTCTCCAGCAGGTCGAGCAGCTTTTCCCACAGGTCGGGGTTGAGGGCGGGGTCCTTGGCGTTGCGCATCCAGCCGTTGGAGCGCCACTTTTTGGCCCAGCCCTTCTGGATGGCGTCGATGATGTATTTGGAATCGGAATAGAGGGTCACCGCGCACGGCTCCTTGAGGGCGGAAAGGCCGGTGATGACGGCGGTCAGCTCCATGCGGTTGTTGGTGGTCCGCTCCTCCCCGCCGGAAAGCTCTTTGCTGACCCCCTTGTAGCGCAGAATGACCCCGTAGCCGCCCGGCCCGGGATTGCCCGAGCAGGCGCCGTCGGTGAAGATCTCTACCTGTTTTTTGGCAGCCATGTAAAAACTCCTTTTTTTAAAAATCAGATTTGCCCAAAGTCTGCCGGAGGCAGCAAGCGGGCACGTCATGTTCCCATTATAGCCGATTGCGCGCGCCCGGACAAGGGGAAAAGCTTTTTGCCGGGCAGGAATAGAGACAGAGCGGCGCTCCCATACTTTTGCTGTAGCGGGAAAAAGGAAAATTTGGGCGTATTTCCCAGTAAGCGCCCGCGAAAACTTGACATCTTGGCCATAGAAAGGTACAATGAAAAAGAATAGTTTATGATGGGCGCAGTGTGCGGCTGTGAAAAAAGACCCGAACCGGGCGCGGCGAGCGCAGCAGCTTATCGACTTTCTCTATAGCAGCTGACAGGAAATTTTCCTGTTTTGTTTGATAAATGGATTCCATGTTTTCGCGGAAAAAGATCCGCGCGCCTTTTCTGACAGGCTGGTTTCTGCAGGACCGTTAATGTACAGAACAGCAGACGAAAAGAAAAAAGCACGGGAATCCGGACGGGCAAAAAGCCGTCCAAGAAAATTTCTTCCCATCCGCGGCAGGAAGAAGAACGGAATAAACATTTTGATTGTAACAGGAGGAATCACCAGTATGAGTGAAAAAAACATCAGCCCACAGCCGGCTGAGCCCAAGAAAGGGCAGAAGAATACAAGACGCTACACCCGCAAGCCAAAACAGAACAAAGGGACCGACGCGCTGTCCCAGGCGGTGCAGAGCGCAATCGAATTTGTCAAGGAGCCGCTGGGCCCGCGCGGAAAGAAGGCGCAGGCCGAGGAGAAAAAGCCGCAGAGGAAAAATAACCAGAAGCAGGCGGAAAAGCCGGAGCGCAAAAACGAGGGCGGTGCGCAGCAGACTCAGCGCCGCCGCAGAAGCAGCGGCAAAAAACAGACGGTCCGCATCGTCCCCTTAGGCGGCTTAAACGAGATCGGAAAAAACATGACCGTCTACGAGTGCGGCAACGATATGTTCATCGTCGACTGCGGCCTGGCCTTCCCGGATGAGACCATGCTGGGCGTCGACATCGTCATCCCGGACTTCACCTATGTGGTGGAGAACCGCGACCGCATCCGCGGCGTCTTTATCACCCACGGACACGAGGACCACATCGGCGGCATCCCGTACCTGATGAAGGAGATCAACGCCCCCATCTACGCCACCAAGCTGACGGTGGGGCTTATCAAGAATAAACTCAAGGAGCACGGCCTGGTCAACCAGGTGCGGATGGTGGAGGTAAAGCCGGGAGACGTCATCAAGGCCGGCTGCATGTCGGTCGAGTTTATCCGCGTCAACCACTCCATCCCGGACGCCTGCGCGCTGGCCATCCACACCCCGGCGGGCGTCATTGTCCAGACCGGCGACTTTAAGGTCGACTTCACCCCCATCGAGGGCGGCGTCATCGACCTCGGGCGCTTCGGCGAGCTGGGCAGCCAGGGGGTACTGGCGCTGCTGCCGGATTCCACCAACATCGAGATGCCGGGCAGCACCCCGAGCGAGCGGACGGTTGGCGAATCGTTCAACAAGCTGTTCCAGATGGCGGGCGACCGCAGAATTATCATCGCCACCTTCTCCTCCAACATCCACCGCATCCAGCAGATCATCGACTATGCGGCCAAGTACGACAAGAAGGTTTCGGTCTCCGGCCGCAGCATGGTCAACGTGGTGGCGACCGCCATCGAGCTGGGCTACCTCAAGGTGCCAAACGACATCCTGGTCGACATCGACGTGGCCAACCGCCTGCCGTTTAACCAGGTGGTGCTGATCACCACCGGCAGCCAGGGCGAGCCGATGTCCGCTTTAAGCCGCATGGCGATGAGCGAGCACCGCAAGGTCAAGGTCACGCCAAACGACTTTATCATCATCTCGGCGCGCCCCATCCCGGGCAACGAGAAGTTTGTCAACCGCGTCGTCAACGAGCTGATGCAGCTGGGCGCGGAGGTTATTTACGAAAAGATGTATGAGGTCCATGTTTCCGGCCACGCCTGCCAGGACGAGCAGAAGCTGATGATGGCGCTGACCAAGCCCAAATTCATCCTGCCGGTGCACGGCGAATATAAGCACCTGCGCAAATATTCCCTCGTCGCCAAACAGATGGGCATCGACGAGGACCACGTCATCATCCCTGCCATCGGACAGGTGATGGAGACCGACGGCGAAAACTTCCGCTTTGGCGGGGAGGTCCCGTCCGGCGCGGTCATGGTGGACGGCCTGGGCGTGGGCGACGTCGGCAGCATCGTGCTGCGGGACCGCAAACACCTGGCCGAGGACGGCCTGATCGTAGTGGTGGCGACCATCAACGCCCGCACCCGCAAGCTGGTCTCCGGACCGGACATCATCTCCCGCGGCTTTGTCTATGTGCGGGAGGCTGAGGACATGATCAACGGCGCGCGCGACGCTGCGAAGGGCGCGCTGGAGGATTCGATCAGCAACGGCGTGCGCGACTGGACCACCCTGAAAAACAGAATGAAGGACGAGGTCAGCCGGTACGTCTACAATAAGACCAAGCGCAGCCCGATGATCCTGACGGTGATCCAGGAGGCATAGAACCTATGCCTGACCGGAAGCCGGGGAATCGGGCTTCGGGAGGGAGGCACAAAAGATGAAAGCAAAGACGGCCATCAAAGCCAAGAACAAAAAGAAGCTGTACCTGTTTATCCCTGCCATCGTCGTGTTGCTGCTGCTGGACGCGGCGGCCTTCACGCTGGCGGTGCAGGCGCAGAACGTCTGGCTGTTTTGGGGGAGCTTTGTGCTGCTGGCCCTGACGCTGATCGCGGTCTGGCAGCTGGCTTCGCTGAGCAAGAGCATCAATAAGTTCTACCAGACGATGGAAAAGCAGCTTTCTCCCTACAGCAACAAGGCCCTGCGCGACTTTCCGCTGCCGGTGCTGGTGACGCGCCGGCGCGGCGGGGAGATTATCTGGTACAACAACCAGATGCGCGAAAAGGTGTTTGGCGGAAACGACTGCTTTGGCCACAGCCTGGCGGAATATTTTCCCACGGTAAACCTGCAGGCGGACTGCCCGGTGCAGGGCTACGGCGTGGAGTATGGCGGCCACCAGTACACCGCCTACCACGCGCCGACCGGCGAGGAGGACAACCGCCTGAACGTGCTGTACCTGGTGGACGACGACAAATTAAAGCGCATCGCCAAGGAGTACTTTTCCTCCCGTCCGGTGGTGGCGATCATCCTCATCGACAACTATGAGGAGCTCTTGCAGAGCGCGCGTGAAAACGAGCGCTCCCAGATCATGGGCGAGATCGAGTACCAGATCGAGTGCTATGTCGAAAACTACAACGGCGTCATCAAAAAGCTGGAGAAGGACCGCTATTTTGTCGCCTTTGAGGAGCGGTACATGCGCTCCATCGTCGAGGAGCGGTTCACCATCCTGGACACCGTGCGCAAGATCAACGCCAACGACAAGATGCCCGCCACCCTTTCGATCGGCGTCGGGCGGGACGCGCAGAGCCTGCTGCAGGCGGAGAAGTTTGCAAGCCAGGCGCTGGACATGGCGCTGGGCCGCGGCGGCGACCAGGCTGCGGTCAAAAACAAAAACGGCTACGAGTTTTACGGCGGCGTTTCCAAGGGCATTGAGAAGCGCACCAAGGTCAAGACCAGAATCGTGGCGGCCGCTTTGCTCGAGCTGCTGGATTCCTGTTCCAACGTCCTGCTGATGGGCCACCGCTTTGCCGACCTGGACGCCCTGGGCGCCGCGGTCGGCCTGTATCAGCCGATCCAGCAGATGGGCAAGCCGGTCAAGATTATCCTCAACAGCCGCGCCAACATGGTCAAACAGATGCACGCCCACCTGCTGGAGCAGGGCTTTGAGACGGCGTTCATCGAGCCGGAGGTCGCGCCGGAGTATGTGCAGGAGGACACTTTGCTGATTATCGTCGACGTACATACCCCGCACTTTATCGAGGCTCCGGAGGTTTATAAAAAATGCAAGAACGTGGTGGTCATCGACCATCACCGCAAGATGGTGGACTACATCGACAATGCGGTGATCTTCCACCACGAGCCGTACGCTTCCAGCGCCTCCGAGATGGTGGCCGAGCTGGTACAGTACTTCGGCGACAAATACAAGCCGAACAGCGCAGCCGCCGAGGCGATGCTGGCCGGCATGATGCTGGACACCAAAAACTTTATCCAGCGCACCGGCGTGCGCACCTTTGAGGCGGCGGCCTACCTGCGCAAGATGGGCGCCGACACGGTGGAGGTCAAACGGATGTTTGCCACCAGCATGAGCGCCTATCAGGAGCGGTGCAAGGTGGTGGCGGCGGCACAGATCTACCGCCACTGCGCCATCTGCGGCGTGAAGGAGAAGATTCAGGAGATCAAGATGGTTTCGGCGCAGGCGGCCGACGAGCTGCTGGGCATCGAGGACGTCGACGCCTCCTTTGTCTTTTACTATGAGTCGGACGACGTGGTCGCCTACTCGGCGCGCAGCATGGGCCGCATCAATGTCCAGATCATCATGGAGAAGCTGGGCGGAGGCGGCCATCTGACCATGGCCGGCGCGCAGACCAAGGGCATCACCCTCGAGGAGGGCGGCCGCCGGTTAAAGCAGGCGATCGACGAATACTACAGCGACCTCACCGACAAGGATGAGCAGAAGGCGCTCTCCACCGCGGATGCGGGGCCGGTGCAGCTGCCGCCGCCGTCGGTCAGCTGATTTTTTAAAAAGCACATAACAGACGAAAGGAAGATGATAGAGATGAAGGTTATTCTGACACAGGACGTAAAGGGAAGCGGCAAGAAGGGCGAACTGATCAACGCCGCGGACGGATATGCAAGAAACTTTCTGCTCCCGAAGGGCCTTGCCATCGAGGCGAACAACCAGGCCATCGGCGAGCTGAAGGCAAAGGAGGCCTCCAAGCAGCACAAGATCCAGGTGGAGCGCGAGGCCGCGATGGAAGCCGCCAAAAAGCTGGAGGGCAAGACCGTTAAAATTACCGCCAAGGCGGGCGCGGGCGGCAAGCTGTTCGGCGCGGTGACCAACAAGGAAATCGCCGAGGCGATCGAAAAGCAGTACGGTGTGGCCGTCGACAAAAAGAAGGTCAACGCCGGCGAGATCAAGGCGTTTGGCAGCTACACCGCAGAGGTGAAGCTCTACACCGGCATCAGCGCCAAGATGGGCGTCGAGGTCGGGGAATAATCGCAGGGGAAAGCCGTCTGGGAAGGAAAATTCCGCAGGCGGCTGCCTGTCTGTCTAAAAGGAGAAAGGCAAAGGGGGAATGAGGCGTGCCGGAAGAGCTGGAACTGAATATTGATCAGCTGCCCTTCAGCATGGAGGCGGAGCAGTCGGTGCTGGGCGCCATCCTGGTGGAGCCGGAGTGCATCGCCAAGGTGCTGGAGCTGCTGACGCCGGAGAGCTTCTACCGCCCGCAGCACCGGCAGCTGTTTTCGATCATGCTGGCGATGTTCACCTCCGCGCAGCCGATCGACTTTGTCACCGTTTTGGAGAAGGCAAAGTCGGAGCGGGTCTTTGCCAGCGACGCGGACGCCAAGGTCTACCTGACCCAGCTGGTGCAGGTGGTGCCCAGCGCCGCCAACGTCGAGGCCTACGCGAAGCTTGTGCAGGAAAAGTACTACATGCGCACCCTCATCGGCGTGGCCAAAAGCATCATCTCCAACTCCGAGAAGAGCGACGCCGACGCCCGCGGGCTGATGGAATTTGCCGAGCAGAAGCTCTATGAGATTCGTCAGGGCAAGGATGCGACGGGGCTGGTCAAGGTCGACCGCGCCATCTTTGAGCTGTACGACAAGCTGCAGCGCATCTCCGGCGACGACCGCAACCAGTATGTCGGCATCCCCACCGGGTTTTCGGCGCTGGACACCATCACCACCGGTCTAAACCGCACCGACCTGATTTTGCTGGCGGCCCGTCCGGCGATGGGAAAATCCACCTTCGTGATGAACATCGCCACCAACGTGGCAAAGCAGGGGCACGCGGTGGCCGTCTTCTCGCTGGAGATGAGCCGCGAGCAGCTGATCTCCCGTATGCTGTCGGCCGACGCGCTGATTCAGGGCTCCCAGCTGCGCACCGGAAACCTGAGCGTGGACGAGTGGACCAAGGTGGCGGTCTCGGCACAGAACATTGCGCGGATGCCGATGTACATCGACGACAGCGCCGGCATCACCGTGGCCGAGATGAAGGCCAAGCTCAGAAGGGTGCCCAACCTGGGGCTGGTCATCATCGACTACCTGCAGCTGATGTCCTCGGGCCGCCGGATTGAAAACCGCGTGCAGGAGGTCTCGGAGATCACCCGAAACCTAAAGGTCATGGCCAAGGAGCTGGACGTGCCGGTCATCACCCTCTCCCAGCTTTCCCGAAGCCCGGACAAGCGAACCGGAGACCACCGCCCGGTGCTCTCCGACCTGCGTGAGTCCGGTTCGATCGAGCAGGACGCCGACCTGGTACTGTTTTTGTACCGGGACGAATATTATAACGACGATACCGAGGATAAGGGGGTGGCGGAGGTCATCGTGGCAAAGAACCGTCACGGCGCCACCGACACTGTCAAGCTGGCCTTCGACGGCCAGCACACCAGATTCTTGAGCAGGGAGCTGTTCCGCGATGCGCCGTAAGGTGTTGCAGACAATTCGGGAATATGAGATGCTCCGCCCCGGCGACCGGGTGACGGTCGGCTTTTCCGGCGGGGCGGATTCCACCGCGCTGCTTTATCTGCTCTGGCAGCTGCGGGAGCAATTGCAGATTGCAGTCACCGCCTGTCACATCAACCACCAGCTGCGCGGACAGGAGTCGCAGCGGGACGAGGACTTTGTCCGCGCGTTTTGCGGGCAGCACGGCATCCCCCTCACCGTCGAGCGCATCGACGCGGCACAGGGGGCGCAGCGGGCGGGAGAGTCGGTCGAGACCTATTCCCGCGCGGCGCGCTACCACCTTCTGGAGCAGGCGGCGGGGCCGCAGGGCAAAATCGCCACCGCCCACACGATGGACGACAACGCCGAGACGGTTTTATTTTATCTTGCAAGAGGGACGGGCCTCAACGGCCTGGGCGGCATCCCGCCGGTGCGCGGGCAGATTGTCCGCCCGCTGATCGGCTGCACCCGCAGGGAGGTGGAGGCCTTCTGCGCGCAGGAGGGACTCCCCTTTGTCACCGACAGCACCAACCTCGACGACGGCTACACCCGCAACCGCATCCGGCGCCACATCGTGCCGCTGATGGAGCAGGTGAACGCGGGCTTTGTCAAAAACGCCGCTGCGCTCAGCGCCACCGCCCGGCAGGACAACGACCTGCTCGACCAGCTTGTGCGGCAGGAACTTGCCCGCATCCGGGAGAGCGAAAGCCCGCTGATTTTAAACCGCCCGGCGTTTTGCAGCCTGCACCCGGCGCTGCAGACCCGCATCCTGCTTTTGCTGCAGCAAAGGGCGGGGGCAGCGGTGGATTTTATGCGCACCCAGCGGATGCTGGAAAAAATCAGGGCGGGCGGTCGCATCGAGCTAAAAAGGGGCGTCATGCTCTGCTGCACAGCGGACAGCATCCTGCTGGATGAGCATGTTTTCTATAAGGAGGAGCGCCAGCCCTACTTTGAAAAGCCGTTTGCTCAAGGGAAAATTTCCCTCTTTGACGGCAAATCGGTGGAGGTTGTGATCTATGCGGGAGAAGATTATAAACTTTTCTTTAAAAAAGATGCAACCATCTTAAAAAACGGGATTGATTGTGATAAAATGAAGGATATTGCGGTGTTCCGTCAGCGCAAGGATGGGGACCGCATTCATTTAAGCGGCTCGACAGGGTCCAGGACGCTCAAAAAGCTCTGGAACGACCGCAAGACTCCGCAGCCGCAGCGATGGCGGGCCGCGGTGCTCGCCGACAAAGAGGGTGTGCTCTGGGCAGAGGGTCTGGGAACAGACCGCAGGGCAGCGCCGGGTCCGCACAGCCGCAGGGTCGCGCTGATTCGGATAGAGGAGGATTTGGGATGAAAAGGATGCAGGATGACATTTTAAAGGTGCTGCTTTCCGAGGAGCAGATTGCGGAAAAGGTGGCACAGATTGGAAGACAGATTACAGAGGATTATCGGGACAAAAACCTATTGATGGTCAGCGTGCTCAAGGGCTCGGTGGTCTTTATGGCCGACCTGATGCGCGCGGTGGACTGCCCGGCCAGGATCGACTTCATGTCGGTCTCCAGCTACGGCAGCGGCACCAAGACCTCCGGTGTGGTCAAGATCGTCAAGGATCTGGACCTCAACCTGGAAGGATACGACCTGCTGCTGGTCGAGGACATTCTGGACAGCGGCAGAACCCTGTATTATCTCAGGGAGATTTTGGAAAAGAGAAACCCGGCAAGCATCCGCATTGCCACACTGCTCAACAAGCCCGCCCGGCGGGAAGCGGATATTGCGCCTGACTATTCCTGTTTTGAAGTACCGGACGAATTCGTCGTCGGATATGGGTTGGACTATGCGGAGAAATACCGCAACCTGCCCTATATCGGGGTGCTCAAACCAGAAGTATATACAAAATAACGCAACCTCAATTGTAAAAAGCTTTAAGATAGGAGTGAATATTTGGTGCCGCGAAAATCAAAAGGAATTATCATGTACCTGGCGATGTTTGGACTGCTCATCGTGCTGCTGTTTGCCATGATGTCGATGGATCAGCCCGTCTCCAATCTGAAATATTACCAGGTGCTGGACTATTTTAGAAACGGAGAGGTGGAGGAGTACCAGATCGACTACAACGATGGTACCCTGACCCTGAAGCTGGAAGGACAGGATCAGCTGGTCGATTACCAGCTGGCCAGCATCACCCAGTTCAATCAGGACATCCAGCCCTACATCGACCAGTACGAACAGACCAACGACACCACCTTCAAGCGCAACTACCTGCCCGCGCAGGAGACCTCGCTGCTGGTAAGCCTGCTGCCGACCCTGCTGCTGCTGGGCGGCATGGCGCTGCTGTGGGTGTTCATGATGCGCCAGGCCGGGGGCGGCAGCGGCAAGATGAACACCTTTGGCAAGGCAAAGCCGAAGCCGCTGGACGACGGCAGAAGGGTGACCTTTGCCGACGTGGCCGGAGCCGACGAGGAGAAGGAGGAGCTGGTCGAGGTCGTCGAATTTTTGAAGGACCCCAAAAAGTTTAACTCGCTGGGTGCGCGCATCCCGAAGGGCGTCTTGCTGATGGGCCCTCCCGGAACCGGTAAGACGCTGCTTGCCCGCGCGGTAGCGGGGGAGGCGGGCGTGCCGTTCTACTCCATTTCCGGTTCGGACTTTGTGGAGATGTTTGTCGGCGTCGGCGCCTCCCGTGTGCGCGACCTGTTTGACCAGGCCAAAAAGAGCGCGCCGAGCATCGTCTTTATCGACGAGATCGACGCGGTGGGCCGCCAGAGAGGCGCCGGACTTGGCGGCGGACACGACGAGCGGGAGCAGACTTTAAACCAGCTGCTGGTGGAAATGGACGGCTTTGGCGCCAACACCGGCGTCATCGTCATCGCCGCAACCAACCGCCGCGACATCCTCGACCCCGCGCTGCTGCGTCCGGGACGCTTTGACCGCCAGATCGTGGTCGGCTATCCGGATGTCAAGGGCAGGGAGGAAATCCTGAAGGTTCACACCAAGAATAAACCGCTGGGCCCGGACGTCGACCTGCGGGTCATCGCCCAGACCACCGTCGGCTTCACCGGCGCTGACCTGGAAAACCTGGTCAACGAGGCGGCCCTGCTGGCTGCCAGACGCGGCCGCAAGGCCATCACCATGGTGGACATCGAGGAGGCGACCATCAAGGTGGTTGCCGGCCCGGAGAAGAAGAGCCACATCGTGCCGGATAAGGATAAGCGCCTGACCTGCTTCCACGAGGCGGGCCACGCCGTCGCCACCTACTACTGCGAGACGCAGGACAAGGTGCACGAGATCTCCATCATCCCGCGCGGCATGGCGGGCGGCTACACCATGAGCCTGCCGGAGGAGGACCGAAGCTACGAGACCAGGAAGGGCATGCAGGAGAACATCGTCACCCTGCTGGGCGGCCGCATCGCCGAAAAGCTGGTGCTGGACGACATCTCCACCGGCGCTTCCAACGACCTGGAGCGCGCCACCAAGATTGCCCGCGCGATGGTCACCCGCTATGGCTTCAGCGACCGCCTGGGCCCGATTGTCTACGGCCAGAACGAGAACGAGGTCTTTTTGGGCCGCGACCTGGGCCACACCCGGGACTACTCCGAGACGGTCGCGGCGCAGATCGACGAGGAGATCCGTTCGGTCATCGACAGCGCCTACGACCAGTGCGAGGCCACTTTGACCGAGCACATGGACCAGCTGCACAAGGTGGCGGAGTTCCTGTACGAGTTTGAGAAGATCAACGGCGCTGACTTTGACCGCCTGATGAAGGGCGATATGAGCGTCTTTGAGGAGCACCGCGCCAAGGCGGGCGGCAAGACCACCCCGATGAATCCGGTGGAGCAGCCGGAGCAGATCGCTTCCAACGACCGCCAGCTGCCAGACGATTCCAGCGCGGAGACTGCCGCTGATGAGGAGCAGGACGGTGCAGATAGGCCGGAACCGGCCGCGGAACCGGCAGCGAAGCCGGAGGCCAACTTCCCGTCGGATCAGTCCCAGACGGACGACGAGCAGGGCCCCGCACAGCAATAAGATGAGCGAAAGAAAAGGTGACGCAGTCCTGCGTCACCTTTTTTGGTAGGTTAGTGAAGTGGGCGCTGGGTCTTGCGAGGTAGAGAGTGGGGCCTTGCACCCAACCGATGCGCGAATTGGGTGCAGGCTCAGCCTGCCCGCTTGAACAAGGCTAACGAAAACTTCGATTTGCAAAAACGAGCGCAGCCAAAGGCAAGCGACCTGCGCGAGAGCGTTCAGTCTCGACCCGCAGGAGGTCCGTTCGCGAAATGGGTGCAGGCTCAGCCTGCTTAGGATGGAGGGAAGAAGATGAGAAGGATTTTACTGTGCGGGATGGAAAACCTGCGGGACCTGGGCGGCTATCCGCTGGCTGGGAGGGGCTCAGAGCGCTTTACCCGCTGGGGCAGCCTCTACCGCGGCGACCTGCCAAAGCAGGTCACACAGGCAGACCGGCAGCGTCTGCGTGAGCTGGGCATCACGACGGTGGTGGATTTGCGCAGTGCGGAGGAAATCGAAAGGAAGCCCGACCCGCTGGCGCAGGAGCCGGGCATCCGGTATCTGCACTGTCCGCTGGCGGGGGATGGCAGGGTGCCCGCCCCCGACGAGGTGCCGCTCAGCTATATGGAGATGGCAGACGGCACCGGACAGATGGCAGGGGCGCTGCAGGCCATCGCAGAAGCGCCGCAGGCGGTGCTGTTTCACTGCACAGCGGGCAAGGACCGCACCGGCGTGGTGGCCGCTCTGCTGCTCTGGCTGGCGGGGGTGAGCGAGGAGGACATCCTTGCCGACTATATTGTCAGCGGGCCGTATCTGCAGCAGATGCTCCGCGCGTACTGCGAGGCGCACCCCGGCGCCGTCGTCTGCCCGCCGCAGAGCGCGTACATGAGCAGCTTCCTGCGCCTGTTCGCACAGCGCTACGGCACGCCGCGGCAGTATCTGGAGATGCTGGGTGTAGACGCCGGGAAGCTGGCCGAAAAGCTGCGGCCGAAAGAGCTGTAAGGGGGCGGAAAAAATTTATTTTTTCCGTCCACCGGTTGCACAAAAGGATGCAACTTTTGGGGCCTTTCGGGGTATAGGTGAGGGGGACAGACTTCAGGGGAAAGCAGAGCCAATAAAATGTAACGATAGATACAAAATGTGTTACGCGGACGTGATACCAGGGGGTGTAACGGAGGGGCAGAATGGAAGAACAGAACTTTTATTCATACTTTATTCATCTTTTGCAAGCAAAACCCCCACCTGGTATCAGGTGAGTATCAGGCTGGTATCACCCCCAGTATCAGCAACAAACCGCATAGGTAAGCCATTTGTTGGGATACTGTAACGAAAGATACTCTCTTTATATAAAAAAGATAATGATAATAATATAGATAGGGAGAGAAAGTTTGATCGTTCGTTACAGTGAATGTATCATAACGATGTGAGCAAATTGTGATTGCCGCGCCTCGCTAATCGCCGCTCCCCGCGCCACGGCCTGAAACCAGAAGGTGTGCCCTCTGCCAATCCCGGGGAGAAAAAAGACCGATTTGCCCACCCATCTCAAAGTGGCAAATCGGTCTGGGTCAGAGGCTGAAACCCTATCGAGGGGGTGCGGCACCGCCGCAGGGGGAGCGAAGCGTCCCCCTCAGGGGGAGTACCCAGAGGGGTGTCCCCTCTGGGAGATTCTTTGGTGACTTTCTCATCGGGGAGAAAGTCACCCGGGGT
>ENA-OVGE01001787-OVGE01001787.1-human-gut-metagenome-genome-assembly--contig:-NODE-1787-length-15851-cov-3.955685_pt1 | contig 15851 bp, 9 predicted proteins | sample MGYA00237769_ERZ505417 | MGnify/ENA primary metagenome ERZ505417 (study PRJEB26158, sample SAMN06016403) | human gut metagenome | biome: human gut; feature: ankylosing spondylitis patient; material... | reverse complement strand
CCACCGAGATCTACACTCTTTCCCTACACGACGCTCTTCCGATCTAGTCAAGGTTGTCGGTAATCGGAACAGTATTAAGAAAAGCGTCAAGAAATACAATGTCCAGCAGATCATCCTGACGATACCATCGGCAAATGCAGCAAAGATCAGACCAATCGTGGAGATCTGTCAGGATACAAACTGTGAACTTATGATCCTGCCGGGAGTATATCAGCTGGTCAACGGAGAGGTCAAGGCAAGTAAACTGCGTCCGGTGAATATTGATGACCTTCTGGGAAGAGATGAAGTCCATGTCAATCTGAACGAGGTCATGGATTATGTATCAGGAAGAGTGATCATGGTAACCGGCGGCGGAGGTTCGATCGGAAGTGAATTATGCAGACAGATCGCAAAGCACAGTCCGAAGCAGCTGATCATCTTCGACATCTATGAGAACAATGCATATGATATCCAGCAGGAATTGTTAAGGGAACAGCCGAAGCTTGACCTGGTGGTGCTGATCGGTTCTGTACGTGATGAGAACCGTATCAACAGTATCTTCGAACAGTACCGTCCGGAGATCATCTATCATGCGGCAGCACATAAGCACGTGCCGCTTATGGAGGGCAGCCCGAACGAGGCTATCAAGAATAATGTCCTCGGAACTTATAATATGGTCAGAATGGCAGATAAATGGAATGTTAAGAGATTTGTACAGATATCTACAGATAAGGCTGTCAACCCAACGAATATCATGGGAGCTTCCAAGAGAATCTGTGAGATGATCATACAGACTTATAATAAAGAATCGAACACAGAATATGTAGCAGTGCGGTTCGGTAATGTACTTGGAAGTAACGGAAGTGTTATTCCGTTATTTAAAAAACAGATTGCAGAAGGAGGACCGGTAACCGTCACACATCCGGAGATCATCCGCTACTTTATGACGATTCCGGAAGCGGTATCACTGGTACTTCAGGCAGGTGCCTATGCCAAAGGCGGAGAGATCTTCGTCCTGGATATGGGAGAACCGGTAAAGATCCTTGATCTTGCAAGGAATATGATCCGGCTGTCAGGCTATAAAGTCGATCAGGATATCAAGATTGAATTCACGGGACTGCGTCCGGGAGAAAAATTATACGAAGAACTTCTGATGGACGAAGAAGGTATGACGGATACACCGAATAAGCTGATACATATCGGACATCCGATCGATGTAGATGAAGTCAAGCTCGCACATGCACTCAGAGTCCTTGAGAGCGCAGCACAGAATGAGACCGATGATATGCGTCTGATCGTGGAAAGCATCGTTCCGACCTATCATCCAAAATTAAATAAATCAACACAATAGAACCAGAGAATACAGGAGGCATAACAGATATGTTCAAAGAGGATCATTTGTCTTTCAGACAAAGGAAATATATGAAGGTTAAGAACATAATAGGAAGAGCTCTTGGAGGAATCGGTCTGGTGGTATTATCACCCGTCTATCTGGCAATTATTGTGGCGATCAAGAAAGAAGACGGGATCACAGCTCCTGTCTTTTTTTCGCAGAAAAGAGTAGGAATCCATAAGGAATATTTTAACCTGTACAAATTCCGCTCCATGCGCACAGATACGCCGCACGATAAGCCGACACACCTTCTGGAGAACCCGGATCAGTACATAACAAAAGTGGGACGTTTCCTGCGGAAATCATCACTGGATGAACTTCCGCAGCTTTGGAATATTCTTAAAGGCGATATGAGTTTTGTAGGGCCGAGGCCGCTTATTTCAAGTGAAATGAGAGCGCACAGGCTAAGGCTTGAATATGGCGTGTATCGTTTCAGACCGGGACTTACGGGACTTGCGCAAATCAACGGTCGAGATGAAATTTCGCTTATGAAGAAAATGAAATATGACAAGATTTATTGTGACAATTGGTCGATTAAGCTTGACTTGATAATTTTGCTTAAGAGCGTAGGCGTTGCACTTAAGCAAGAGGGTTATCAAGAGGGCAAGTGGCACCGCAGATAAAATATTAAACGGAGAACGATTTATGGAAAGAAACTTTATTGACGGATATACGGAGTGGCAGTCAAATCCTGAAATTGTGGGTGTTAATAAGCTTCCGCAACATGCAACGTTTATGCCTTATGAAAATTTTGACGAGGCTAAAAAAGCCGACAGATTTGCTTCAAGCCGTTCTAAACTTTTAAATGGAAAATGGAAGTTTAAGCTTTATAAAAATTATGCTTACAGACCGAGTGATTTTGCTCAGCCTCATTATGATACTCATAATTGGGACACTATTAAGGTTCCCGGCTCTTGGCAGATGCAAGGTTATGACCAGGCGCAGTATTGCAATGTTCGTTACCCTTGGGAAGGAAGCGAGGATATTTGCCCGCCTAATGCTCCTACAAAGCATAATCCCGTAGGCTGTTATGTTAAAAAGGTACATATTGACAAATCACTTTTGAATAAGCGTGTTGTAATCTGCTTTGAGGGTGTTGAGTCTGCATTTTATCTCTATATCAACGGCGAAAGAGTGGGATACAGCGAGTCAACCTTCCACAGAAGCGAGTTTGATATTTCGAAATATATTAAGGAAGGCTCAAACGTTATCGGCGTAGAAGTTTATCGCTGGTGCACCGGCTCTTGGCTTGAGTGTCAGGATATGTGGCGCTTGGGCGGTATCTTCCGTGATGCATATATTTATACTACCGAAAAGCAGTATATCAGGGATTTTGAGGTTGTTGCCGAGCCTGACGTTACTTTAAACGACGGCTATGCAGATATTCTTGTTAAAACTAACGGCTCTTATGAAAGTCTCAGCCTTGATTTGAGTATTCTTGACAAAGACGGCAACACTGTTGCGCTTGACAGCCAATATGCCAATGAGGATCACCAAACTAAACTTAAGGCGATTGTTACCGACGTTAATGTTTGGTCAAGCGAAAGTCCTTATCTTTATACTATGGTAATTACTCTTAAGGATAACGGAATGCCGATTGAATATATCAGCCAAAAAATCGGTTTCAGAAAAGTCGAGATTAAGGACGGAATTATTCGTATCAATAATCAAAGAGTAGTATTTAAGGGTACTAACAGGCACGAATTTGATTGCCATACCGGCAGATATATGAGTGAAGATGTAATGCGTTATGATATTGAGATGATGAAAAAGTCCAATATGAACGCTGTTCGTACCTCTCATTATCCTAACGACCCTAAATTTTTGGAGCTTTGCGACGAATACGGTCTTTATGTTATTGATGAAAATAATATGGAAACTCACGGAACGGGTTGGTCAACTATTGTAGGCTGTCCTCAGCTTCCGGCGTCACGTCCTGAATGGGAAAAGGCTTGTATGGAGCGAATTAAGGCTACGTACAACAGGGATAAGAATGTGACAAGTGTTGTTTGCTGGTCGCTTGGCAACGAATCTCTCGGCGGTGCTATTCCAAAGAAAATGTATCAATTTATTAAGGATACTGATAAAACAAGATTTGTTCATTTTGAATGTCACCGTGCCCCTGATGAAAAGGAGCTTTCGGATGTTCAGTCAAAGATGTATGCAAGGCCTTGGGAATGTGAGGAATATGCTGTAACTCAGCGTGACGGCAGACCGTATATTCTGTGCGAATATACTCACGCTATGGGTAACTCTTGCGGTTCTACCGACGAATATACACGCCTTTGGGATAAATACCCTTGTTTGCAGGGCGGCTTTGTTTGGGATTGGGTTGACCAAAGTATTCTTACTAAGGATGAAAACGGAAAGGAATATCTTGCCTACGGCGGTGACTTCGGCGAAAACCCGCACGACGGTCATTTCTGCGGCAATGGGCTTCTTTTCGGTGACAGAAAAGTTACCCCTAAGCTTTGCGAGATAAAAAAGCTTTATCAAAATGTTGATTTCAATGCTATTGACGCCGCTAGAGGAATAGTTGAGGTTAAAAATAAATTTATGTTTACTAACCTTAACGAGTATGAGCTTCATTGGAGCCAAAGCTCTGACAAGGGTGAATTTTGCAGCGGTACTCTCGTTTTGGATGTTAAGCCGGGCGAAAAAACCGTTATTGACCTTGAACTCAGCAGGATTAAGACAGAGTGCTATCTTAATCTCGAATTAAAAACAAAAGAAGATAATGAATATTGCAAGGCAGGTCACATTGTTGCTGAGGAGCAATTTGTAATAAACGAATTTGAAAATACATACGATGAGCTTGAGGTTGACCAGCCGCTTATTGTTGATGATACATACGGTTCACTCAGAGTAATAAGTGATGACGTAAACGTAAGATTTGAAAGAAGAGAGCGCAATCAGCTTTATTCTATAAAGGTCGGCGGTGAAGAACTTTTGAGTGCTCCTATGCGCCTTAATTTCTGGAGAGCGCTTACCGATAACGACCGTGGCACAAGAGCCGGCTCACGTCTCGGTTGTTGGAGAGATGCAGGCGACACACCGGGTATTTTCAACAATACAAAATGGTCTATTAATAATTATAAGGTGCTTGAGGACGGCAAAAAGGTTATTATTACAGGCGGTGCAACCGTTTGCACACAGCCTGAGTCTAAGGCACAGGTGATTTATACGATTACTTCAAAGGGTATGGAAGTTGACCTTCAGTTTTATCCCGATGCATCGCTTCCTGAAATTCCTGAGGTTTCCGTTCTTTTTGAGCTTCCTAAGGATTTTGAAAATCTTACATATCTCGGCAACGGCCCTGAAGAAAATTATATTGACAGATGCAACGCTGCTAAAATCGGTCTTTATAACACGACTGTAAATGACCTTTGGGTTGACTATCTTAAACCGCAGGAATGCGGCAACAGAACAGGTGTAAGATATGCTACTCTTGTTGGTAACAAAAAAGTATTTTCAGTAGTTGCCGAGCCGCAAATGGAGCTTAATGTTTGCCATTATCTTCCTAAGGAAATTGAAAATGTTTGGCACCAAAAGGATATGCCTGAATATAACAAAACCGTTGTAAGGCTTATTGCAAGGCAGCAGGGTATCGGAGGATATGACAGCTGGGGTGCTCATTGCAACGATATGTATAAAAACAAAACAGATAAGACCTACAGGCTTAAATTCCAAATAAGATTTTGATATTTATAAGCCTTAAATCATATATTATATGGTGCATTTTTTGGCAAACTGTTTATTATTGCAAAGTGCAAAACGACCGTTTGGCTAAAAATAACTTGACTTTTTTAATAAAAGTAATATAATTCAATATTAGGTAACGCATAAAATAAATAATGAAATTAACTATTAAAGTTGGTTAAGAGAGGATTTAATTATGGCTTCTTTCAAGGAAAAGGTTGCGTCGGTAGCGGTTGAACAGGCCGTTAAGTATGCACGCAAGGATTTCAAGAGAAACGCTCCGAGAATTCTCAATCTCGTAGAAAAATTTGACGTTAAAAAGGTAAACCGTTCAACATACGCAGGTCTTCATAAGGTTATGGATGACCCTAATAACAATTGGATGAAGTTTGCAGAGGATTTGATTTGCAACATGGACGAACACGTGCTTACAAAGCTTGTTCCTCCGCTTATGAATGTTGCAATAAACAGTTATACAAAGAGAATGGCAGCTATTGAAAAATACGGCTGTAACGTTCCTTGGGCTATTCTTATGGACCCAACTGCCGCTTGTAACCTTAAATGCACAGGCTGTTGGGCAGCAGAATACGGTCATACAAGTTCACTTTCTTATGATGACCTTGCAAGGATTATCAAAGAAGGTAAAGAGCTTGGTACTTATATGTACCTTTACACAGGCGGTGAGCCTACAATGAGAAGAAAGGACCTTATGCGCCTTTGCCGTGAAAATCCGGATTGCGCATTCCTTTCATTTACTAACGGTACTCTTATTGATGACAGCTTTGCTGACGAAATTAAAGAGGTCGGCAACTTCTATCCTGCATTCTCAATTGAGGGATATGAAGAAGAAAATGACTTTAGAAGAGGTCAGGGCACATTTAAAAAGTGTACTGCCGCTATGCAAAGGCTTAAAGACAGGGGTGTTCCTTTCGGCGCTTCCCTTTGCTACACAAGCAAAAATACAGATGTGCTTGCATCTGACGAATATATGGATTGGCTTATTGAACGTGGCGTTAAATTTGCTTGGTTCTTTACATATATGCCGACAGGCAACGGTGCTGTAACAGATCTTATGGTTTCTCCTGAGCAGCGTGCTTTAATGTATAAGAAGATGCACGAGTGGCGCCATACCAAGTCTATTTTTGCTCTAGATTTCTGGAACGACGGCGAGTATGTTCAAGGCTGTATCGCAGGCGGTCGCCATTATTTCCATATCAATTCAAACGGTGACTGTGAGCCTTGCGCTTTCGTTCACTATTCTAATGTTAATATTAAAGAACATTCTGTTCTTGAAGCGCTTCAAAGTCCGCTCTTTATGGCTTACAAGCGTAATCAGCCTTTCTCAAACAATATGCTTCGTCCTTGCCCTGTTCTTGATAATCCGGGCGCTATCAGCAAGATGGTTGCAGAAACGGGCGCATATTCAACAGAGATGCAGCATCCTGAATCGGCAAACGAACTCTTTGATAAGACTATTGCCGCTGCTAAGGCTTGGAAGGTTAAGGCAGATGAACTCTTTGACCGTGACGAGTATATTGCAAAGCACGTTAAAGATGAAAATATGTATAATTATGAAAAGCCGGACGAGGAGAGAGAATTCTCTGAGTTTGAAAAGACAGAAGATTAAAAATTAAAACGTCGGAGCGTACATATATTTATTATGTACGCTCTTTTGCCGTATTTGCAGTTGCGGCGCATACGAGGGAATTATATGTTTTTTAGAAAGAAAGAATTTGGCTCAGGTAAATATGATTTTATTATTGCAGGTCTTGGAAATCCCGGTGCTAAATATGAAATGACACGTCATAATGCCGGCTTTCTTTCAATGGATTTGTTGTCTATTGAGGAGGGTGTGGATATAAAAAAATTAAAGCATCACGCTCTTTGCGCAGATATGACTGTTGAGGGTAAAAAATGCCTTATTATGAAGCCTCAAACTATGATGAATGCAAGCGGTGAGGCTATCGGCGAGGCGGCAAAGTATTATAAAGTTCCGGTTGAAAATGTTATTGTTGTATATGACGATATTTCACTTGATGTCGGCAAAACAAGAATTAGGCGCAAAGGCTCTGCGGGCGGCCATAACGGAATAAAGAGCATTATTGCTCATTTGGGCAGCGAGAATTTTCCGAGAGTTAAGGTCGGAGTAGGCAAAAAGCCAAACCCGGAATACGACTTGGCAGCTTGGGTTTTGGGTAGATTTCCAAAGGAACAGGAGGCTGATTTAAAATCGGCACTTGAGCATGCAACTGCCGCTGTCAGATTAATAGTTTCGGGAAAAATAGATGAGGCTATGAATAAGTATAACTCATAATATAATAATCAATTGAAAGGATAAGGTGATAAGCATTGTCCTGTTTTTCTAATGAATTTAATAAAAGCAAGGAATTTATAAACCTCAGCGAAAGTGTTAATGCCGATAATGCTCCCGTTGGGGTTATAGGTCTTTCTGATGTTTCTAAGTGCTTTGTTGCTCATTCGCTTTGCCAAAAGGGTGAAAAATCATTTATTATTACACCCGACGAGGCGACTGCCGTTAAAGTGCAGGAGTGCTTGAGCGAACTTCAAGACGGAGTTTTGCTTTACCCGACAAGAGAGATGACTTTTGTTGAGGTTGCAGGCGTGAGCAGGGATTTTGAGCATATTAGGCTGGGCGTTTTGTCACGCATACTTCAGGGCGATTATTCAGCTGTTGTTATGTCGGCAACAGCTGCTTGCCAATATACTATGCCGCCTGAGGAACTTGAAAAAAGAACGTTTAAAATCAGCGTTAACGATGAGATTAATATAGCAGAGCTTGAAAAAAAGCTTGTTTTTGCAGGATATACCCGTTATGACCAGGTTGACGGAACAAGCCAATTTGCCGTGCGTGGCGGAATTATAGATATTTTTCCGACCTATCTTAACGAGCCTGTAAGAATTGAATTTTGGGGCGATACCGTTGATACTATTTCAAGTTTCGATATCGACACTCAAAGGCGAAGCGGCAAGGTTGATTTTATTGAGATTACTCCGGCTAACGAGGTACTTGTTGACGATAATTTAAAATTTGCCGATAAAATCGAGGCGCTTTCGAAAGGATTAAAGGGCAAGGCGATTAAGGCAAGGGAAAAGCTTAATAATGATATTGATAAATTAAGGCAGGGGCTTCATCTCAATTGCCTTGATAAGTATTTGCCGCTTATTTATAATTCAAACGGTGTGTTTGATTATGATTTTGACAGGCTTTTTGTTGTTGAAAGCGCAAGAGTTAAGGAAAAAATGATTAAGCAGGAAAAGCTTAATCTTGAAGAACTTAAATGGTTTGTTGAGGACGGTACGCTTTGCAAAGGGCTTGATAAATTTAATCTTAATTTTGACGAGCTTAAATCTGTTTACGAAAAGCATAATGCAATATATATGGATTCTTTACCTCGTGGAAGCTTTGACACACCTGTCGCTCACCTTGCAAACTTCCGTGTTCAAAGCTTTAATGCGTGGAGCGGTACTCTTTCTCAGCTTAAGGAGGAGCTTTTTCCTCTTTTCAAGGGCGGATATACGGTTTGCATAATGGCAGGCACTGTCAGGGCAGGCAAAGCTCTTTGCAAAGATATTGAGGATATGGGCTTTATCAATACTGTTTTCTTTGAAAAAAGACCTGAAAAGCTGCAAAATAAGGCTATCAATATTCTTACTGGCACAATTCAGTCGGGTTTCCAAATAAGCGATATGAAGCTTGCGGTTATTACCCATTCAAAGACTAATCAAAGCACCAAAAAGGCAAAAAAAGCGTCATCAAAAAATGCTATTCATTCGCTTGACGAGCTTACTGTCGGCGATTATATTGTTCATAATATTCATGGTATCGGTGTGTTTGAGGGTATTCATGCACTTGAACTTAATAAGGTAAAAAAAGACTATATAAAAATCAGCTATGCAAAGGGCGATACACTTTACGTGCCTGTTACCCAACTTGATTTGGTATCAAAATATATAGGCCCTAAAAACGATACCAATGTTAAAATTAACCGCCTCGGCTCAGGCGAATGGAAAAAGACTAAGGCTAAGGTGCGCTCTTCTGTTAAGGATATGGCTAAGGAACTGATTGCGCTTTATGCTAAGCGAATGAGCACAAAGGGATTTGCTTTTTCTGAGGATTCCGATATGCAGCGTGATTTTGAAATGCGCTTTGAATATGACGAAACGGACGATCAGCTTAGGTGCAGCGAGGAAATTAAGCACGATATGGAAAAAACCGCACCTATGGACAGACTGCTTTGCGGTGACGTTGGTTTTGGCAAAACGGAGGTTGCACTTCGTGCGGTATTTAAATGTATAAGCGACTCAAAGCAATGCGCCATTCTTGTGCCTACAACGGTGCTTGCAATGCAGCATTTTCAAACTGCACTCAAAAGGCTTGAGCCTTATCCCGTAAAGGTGGAGATGATATCTCGTTTTGTATCTCCCAAAAAGCAAAAAGAAATACTTCAAGGGCTTGCCGACGGCTCGATTGATGTTGTGGTAGGTACTCATAAGCTTTTAGGCAAATCAATTAAATTTAAAGATTTAGGGCTTCTTATAGTTGATGAGGAGCAACGATTCGGCGTGGCGCAAAAGGAAAAAATAAAGGAAAAATTTCCTCGTGTTGATGTTCTTACCCTTTCTGCTACTCCTATTCCCCGTACGCTCAATATGGCAATGAGCGGTATCAGGGATATGAGCCTTATTGAGGAGGCACCGGGTGAGCGCCACCCTGTTCAAACCTATGTTATCGAATATGACGCTGAAATTTTGCAAGAAGCAATGGAACGTGAAATAAACCGTGGCGGTCAATGCTATTATCTTCACAATAATGTTGAAACGATTGAGCATAAAGCTATGATGATTAAAAAAGCAATTCCTCAGGCAAGGGTGGGTATTGCCCACGGTCAAATGAGTGAGGAGGAACTTTCAAGCGTTTGGCGTGATTTGCTTTCGGGTGATATTGATATTCTTGTGTGCACAACTATTATTGAAACGGGTGTTGACGTGCCTAACTGCAATACTCTTATTATTGAAAATGCAGACAGAATGGGTCTTGCCCAGCTTCACCAAATAAGGGGACGTGTAGGCAGGTCATCAAGGCGTGCATATGCCTATTTCACGTTTACAAGAGGCAAGGAATTGACCGATATTGCAACGAGGCGACTTGAAGCTATCAGGGAATATACTGAGTTTGGTTCGGGCTTTAAAATTGCTATGCGTGACCTTGAAATCAGGGGCGCAGGCTCGCTTTTGGGAAATAGACAGCACGGTCACATGGAAGCAGTTGGATACGATATGTATTTAAAACTTCTTGAAGAAGCAGTTGCTATGGAAAAAGGCGAAATCAGCGAAGAGGAGCCGGAGGAGAGAGAATGTCTTATTGACGTTCAAATTGACGCTCATTTGCCAGAGGAATATATTATTTCCACATCGCAAAGGCTTTCTATGTATAAGCGCATTGCCGCAATTAAAAATGAGGCTGACGCTCAAGATGTTTATGACGAGCTTACAGACCGATTCGGCGCACCGCCGTCATCTGTTTGGGGGCTTATAGAAATTGCCCTTTTGCGAAACAGTGCAAAGGCACTCGGCATAACGGATATTGTTCAGCGAAACGGCTCTGTTTTGTTTTATTCAAGCGAGCCGGATATCAAAACCGTTGCGATACTTAATGCGTTTATGAAAGGCAGAGTTACCCTTTCTGCGGCTAAAAGGCCGTATATCGCAGTTAAGCTTGACCCGACCGAGGCAACGCTTGAAACGATACGTGAAACGCTTAGAATAATGAGCGAAGCCAAAGAGCATTACAATAGCAATAAATAAAATAATAACCGCTGCAGTATTTCTTAATTGAAGCGCTGCAGCGGTTTTTTATATTTGATTTTATTTACTATTCTTCAGAAAACATAACGATAAGAAGCATTTTGAATTGTTCCTTTGCAAAAACAGCGTGAGGTTTTTTGGCAGGCATAACGATTGTTTCGCCCTCGTTTAAAATAAATTCTTCGCCCTCAATTGTGATTTTGCCGACTCCGTCAAGAGCAACAATCATAGCGTCACCACCGGATTCGTGAGTGCTGATTTCTTCACCCTTGTCAAATGCAAAAAGAGTAAGCGAATGGTGTTCGTTTTGCGAAAGGGTTTTGCTGACGATTTGACCTTTTTGGTATGTTACTTCGTCTTTGATTTTGAGAACTGTTTTGTGCTCAATGTTTTTGATTAATTTATCCATTTGTATCTCCTTGATTATTCTGCTTGTGACGTTTTACAAGTTCTTCAAGCATTTTGTCGTGCGATTTTTTATCTATTTCATATTTGAGAGTAGGAATAACTGCTAAAAGCATACCGATTGCAGGCGGAATTGAAATAAGAAACCACATAGCTTTTGAATAAGAAGTGTAGTCTGTTGCAAAATTTGCACCGTTTGCAATAGCCTCGTTCATTTTATTTATGTTGATATCCGTATATCCTACTGCGTCAAAAACATAGCCTGAAATAATGGAACTGATGCCTGCCGAAAACTTGGTAATAAAGCTTTGACCGGAGAAAAAAATTCCGTCAGGTCTGTAACCGTTATGATATTCCTCATAGTCAATGCAATCGCTAATCATAACAGATTGGCAAACGCTTACTCCCCCAAAGCCCATACCTGTGCCAAAGAATAAAATTCCGTCAATAACCACAAAGCCTATTTTAGAAAGGTCGGTCGGCGCTATTAAGTATACGACAAACAAAAGTACAAATGCAACAGCGCTCAGTCCGCTGAAAAGATTGTATACTTTTTTTGTTTCATATTTTTTCATAAGAGCAGGGGAAATTGCCATTGAAACAAACTGACCTATAAAAAGTCCGCCGGCTAAAATAAGCACGATTATGAATATATCAAGCTTTGTAAACGCATAGGTGAGGTTGCCCTTGCAATAGTAGTATGTCAAAAGCGTCATTGCAATATTCATCATAAGCTGCAATGGTGCACGCAGAAGTCCGCTTATAAGAATACGTCTGAAAGGCTTGCATTTCCACATAAGAGCAAAGCTTTCTTTCATAGTTTTTGTTTCACTGCCGTTAGGTACTCTTTCTTTTGTTCCTGTACCTGCACATTCAAACAGCGCCGAACCTATAATTGTGATTATAATTGCCGCAACGATAAATCCCTTTTGCGCATTTGTGTCTAAGCCAAAAGCGGAGTTTAGCGATTGCGACACTGCAACAATTGAAATCACAACCAAGCCGGCACCGATTGACGCAATAATTCTTGAAAGAGAAATAAGCGAGCTTCTGTCCTTTTCGCTTTCCGTTATACGTGAAATAATGCCCCATAGAGGGATATCGCCAACCGTATAGCTCATTCCCCACAGCACATAGGATATTGCCGCCCAAGCAACAATAAATATCATAGCCGTTTTGTTGCCGTTTGCCTTTGCGTTTGCATAGTTGCCGTTGAAGAATGCCGCTATCGTAATAACGCATATAACAATAGGTGAAAAAATGAGATAAGGTCTGCATTTACCCCATTTAGTTCTTGTTTTGTCAACTATCGAGCCCATCATCGGGTCATTGATTGCGTCCCAAATTCTCGCAATTGCAAATATCCAGCCAAACGCAATAGCCGGCAGGCAAATTACATTTTGAAAGTAATAATAAAGTCCGACGGTAACTACGTTGTAAATCATATTTTGACCGAACATTCCGGTCAAAAACATATTTCTTTCTTTTTTTGAATATGTGTTTACGTTTTCCATAATATTTCCCTTATCAGTCTGTTATAAGCTGTTCATATAAAAGATTTTTAATTTCCTTAGGCAGTTTTGAAATCCTTAACGCCTTTAGCAATTCTTCTCTTGTTTGCGCATTTTTAAACGGTTTATAATATGCTGTTTTTTTAGCCGTTTGCTCCTGCCAGCGTGACATTGAATTGATAACTCTTTCCTTATAGTCAGGCATTTTTATAAGTTTTATATTTGCAAGTTCAATTTCTATATCATCGCTTGAAAAATCCACCTCAATGCTCAAAGCGCTGTCTGAATTTGAAATTGTAAATTCCTTATTGAGTTTAATATCTGCGCTTTCGATTTCCTTAAACGTGATTTTATATTTCCTGCCGCTCGGTATAACCTCGCAATCGCCGAAAGGCGCTTTAATCGTTAATTTAATCTTGCAGGATTTTTCGTCAAACGTGTTTAGAATTTTAGTTTTTGCATTATGCTCTTCAAAATTCACTCTGCCGTTATCTTCGTAAAGGGTGAAACTGTTGTTGCCGTTAAATATCCAAAATTCAAGTGCTTTAGGGTTTGCCGAGGAGTTGCCCTCATCGTTAGATAACGGAATAATTGCGCCCTCTTTCGCAAGAACGGGAATATCGTAAAGCTCACGGTTAAGCGTTATATCCATAGGGCCGTGGTATTTTTGAAGAGTGAAAATATCTGTGTAAGTGCCTTTGGGTATCCAAGCTTTTGCCGTTGCCATATTAGTTTTTTTATTTGTTTTCGATGTTATGGGGGCTGCAATAAGCTCGCTTCCGAAAAAGTATTCATTAGGCACATTAAAAGCGCTTTCTTCGTTTGGATAAGCGTAATACAAAGGCTTGCAAAGCGGTGTGCCGTTTTTGTGGCATTTATAATCCATAGTGAAAATATACGCAATAAGCCTGTGCCTGAAATTAAGCCACTTTTTAGCGCTTAAATAAACGTCACGTCTGTATTTCCACGGTTCCTTGCCGAGCAAATCGTTTGACGTTGAATGAAGCCTTAAAATAGGAGAAAATACTCCGAATTCAATCCATCTTAAATACAGTTCATCGTCCTTGTAGCCGAAATGGTGACCGCCGATATCATGACTCCACCAAAAATATGCCGCATTAGCCGCATTTGCAGTAAAATAAGGCTGAAAGTTAAGAACCTTATGATTTATAGCCGTATCGCCGGAGAAGCCTAATGGATATCGGTGTGAGCCAAGCCCTGCGTAGCGTGACAGAATAAGCGGCAGCTTTCCGTTTTCCGCATTGTCAAGAAAATGATAATGATTTAATGCAAGAAGCGGGTCAAGGCCCTCAATATCACTTTTTTTACCCTGTTGCCAATCTATCCACCAAAAGTCAACGCCGTCTTTTTCATACGGCTTGTGTACCTTGTCAAAATATGCATTCCAAAAATCATCGCTTTTGCAGCTGAATTTGACGTCCTCTTTTGTTTCGGGGTCAATGCCGACTGCCTTTGCAACGTCATTGTACATATCCTCAAAATGCCTTATTCCGTCAGCAGGGTGTAAGTTTAACGTCACCTTTAAATTGCGGTTTTGAAGATTGTTTAAAAATGATTTATAATCCTTAAAAAGTTCTGTGTTCCAGCTGTATCCCGTCCAACCGTTTGCATTTATTTTGAATTGTTTTTTTAAATCTACCCAATGCCAATCCATATCAATTGTTGCAACGGTAAGCGGGATTTTTTCTTTTTCAAATCTGTCCATCAAATTGATATATTCGCTGTCGCTGTATGCGTGGTATCTGCTCCACCAAACGCCGAGAGCAAAGCGTGGCACAAGGGGAGTATAGCCTGATAATTCAAAAAATGCTTTTATCGTTTTGCTATAATCTTTGCCATAGGCGAAGCAGTAATAGTCCTTGCCGCCGCTTCGTTTTACAAAATGCCCCTCGTCATCAAAAAGAAAGCTTGTGCTGTCATCAAGCAAAAATGCGCCGCCTTTTGTAATTAAACCGTCATCAAGCGGCACTTTGCCAAACGTTGCGTCAAGCGTTCGCCTTGTGCCCTTTAAGTTCTTTTGTTTTTTAAAATATTGCGTTTCATCGCTGCTCTTTATTTTAACGCAAATCGGAGTGCCGTTTTTTATAATGAAAATAACGTCACTTGTTTCGACAAATATTTTGTTTTTGATTTTTTTGACATTAAATTTGCCGACTTGAAAATTCCTGTTAAGCACGGTAAAACTTGCCAAATCGGTAAAAGTGCCTGCCTCAACTCTTATCAGCCGAGAGGTTAAATATGTAATTCTGATATCGTCAATTATTTTTATTTGATTTTCATTTGCTTTTGCATCTGTTTTAATGATTAAAGATTTCTTTAGCATAATAACTCCGTTTCAGCAAAAATGTATAAAGTCCTATAAATATATCATATAGCAAATATAAATAAAAGTAAAGCAAAAAATGTTTAAAAAACTATACAATATAACAAAAGCGTTGCGAATATTTCGCAACGCTTAAGATTAATATAGCTTAAATATAAATATTATCAAGCCGTATAAAAACGCCGACGCCGTGCCGTAAACTATGACAGGACCTGCGATTGAAAACATTTGCGCTGCGGTACCGAGCACAAAGCCCTCATGCTTCCATTCAAGCGCAGGGGATACAACGCTGTTTGCAAAGCCTGTAATTGGCACAATTGTTCCCGCACCTGCGTGTCTTGCAATTTTATCAAAAACACCGATACCGGTTAAAACAGCGGTTATAATAATTAATACGCTTGACGTTGCGGCTGAAACTTCCTTTTCGCTTAGTCCTGCCTTTTCAAAAATCATAAACAAAATTTGACCGATTAAACAAATTGTGCCACCGATTAAAAATGCCTTAATGCAGTTTAACACCTTTGGCGAATTCGGGCTTGCTTTGTCAGTCATTTTGCTGTAATCGTCCTTGCTGATGCTCATTAGCTGTCACCTCACTATTGATTTTCCGACTTTGATAAAGCGGCTAAACCGCGCCGAATATGATAAGTAAACCATTTTGCCTCCCTTGTAAAGGGAGGTGGGTGCAACTTGT
>ENA-OVGE01001786-OVGE01001786.1-human-gut-metagenome-genome-assembly--contig:-NODE-1786-length-15867-cov-6.928029_pt1 | contig 15867 bp, 14 predicted proteins | sample MGYA00237769_ERZ505417 | MGnify/ENA primary metagenome ERZ505417 (study PRJEB26158, sample SAMN06016403) | human gut metagenome | biome: human gut; feature: ankylosing spondylitis patient; material... | reverse complement strand
GAGGAGTGCAGAGGACGGGGCGCTAGCCCCTCCTCGCAAGGGGGCTAGGGTGCCCCCACCCACCCCTCGGTAGAGAGAGAAAAGCAGGGAGTGCAGAGGGGCGCACCTCGCATCGGTTAAGGCAGAAGCCCCAAAAGGGATTTAAGAACATACCTTTTTGCCGATGGTCAAAACCCAGCGTTGGTTAAAAAAGAGATCGCCCTGCTTGCAATAGGGGAAAAAGCCAGTCTTGTCCTGGCCGTCGATGTCGGCCAGCATCCGCTGCCGGATAGCTTCCCGGGTGGCCTGCGGCGTCTGCGTGAGGGCAAGCCAATTTTCAAGACGCTGCATCATTTCGGTTGTCTCGCATTTTTCGATGGCAAAGCCGTGCTCCTGATACAGAGATAGCATCTCCGCCTTGCTCAGGTTTTTGACGTGGGAGGGGTCACGCAGGGTTTCGATGGCGTCTTCAGTTTCCCGCAGCTCCTGTACAGTGGCCTCCATGTCGATCATGACCAGCTTGCCGCCGGGATTTAAGACCCGAACCATTTCGGAAAAAGCGCAAGAGACGTCTGTAAAATGATGAAAGGCGAGGCGGGAAAAGACGATGTCAAAGCTGTTTTCCAAAAAGGGGAGCTCTTCTGCATAGCCTTTGACAAATATCATGTTGTCGAGCTGTTCCTGCTGGGCCTGCTGTTGCCCAATCTGCAGCATCGGTAAGGTGGCGTCCAGGCAGACAACTGTCCGCACCCGAGGCGCAAAGGAGCGGCCACAGGCACAGGTTCCGGCAGCAACTTCTAAAAGTGTCTCTTCCCGGCGTGGGCCGACACAGGAGAGGGTGTAGTTCAGATATTCTTCCTTTGTGAAATTGACCGCTTTACTCTCAAAATGAGGGGCCTGCAGTGCAAAGGAACGGTTGATGATTTCCAGATTTTTGGGCTTCATAAAAATCCTCCCTTTTCATAAGCCAATCCCTTCTCCTTTCCGGTAGGCGATTGGCTCTTGACTTTTTGGGCAGCTGCTAATATGATTTTATCATATAAACAGGGGCGATTCTATCAAAAAATTGCCCATTTTTATCAGAATATCGTCAACGAAGGGAGCACTGTTGTTGGAACAAAAACAGTATCTGCAATCGGTCAACCTGAAAAGCGGCACGGATTTTCCTTACCTCGTCCTGGACGTCGTCGACGACAGGGCCTATCCCAGAAATCCCGGCTTTCAGGTAATGCACTGGCACCGGGATTTGCAATTTCTTTATCTGCTGGCCGGGAACGTCGAGGTGCGCACCTTGGACAGGACGCTTCCGGTACGAGCAGGGGAAGCAGTCTTTATCAACCAGGAGGTGGTGCACAACATCAGGCGCCTTGGAAATTGCCATTACAACAGCTTTATCTTCCCGGCTTCCTTCCTGACCTTTTATCCCGGGAGCCCGGCTAAAGCTTTTGTGGACGATGTGACAGCCAGTGGCCAGCTTTCCCTTCTGCATTTTAGCCCCGACATTGGCTGGCAGCAGGAGGCAATCCGGCAACTGCAGCATCTGTCCCAGCTGGAACAGGAGAAAACTGCCCTGTATCCCTACGAGGTTTTGACCACTCTGTGTACGCTGTGGCTGACCGTGCGCAGACATATCACCCCTTCCCAGTCGGGGAAGAAGGAGAGCGCCCTTTCGCAGCGGGTGCAGAAGATCCTCCAATTCATCGAGCAGCATTATGCAGAGGAACTGACCCTGTTCGATTTGGCGAACAGCGCCCATATTAGCAAGTCGGAGTGCGCCCGTTGCTTTCGGCAGGGCCTTGGATGTACCCCTTTTCAATATCTGATGGAATACCGCCTGTCCAGGGCGGCGCAGCTTTTGCAGGAGACTGACCGGCCGGTTGGAGAGGTTGCTCTTGCTGCTGGCTTTCACCAGATGAGCTATTTTGGAAGATGCTTTCGGGAAAAGACCGGCCTTTCCCCGCGGGAATACCGCCGTGCAAATCGTACCTCCGACAAAGAGGAGAGATAAAGAAACCCCCATCCAAAACAGATGGGGGTCATTTTTATTTTTAATCCAAAAAGTCTTTGAGCCTCTTGCTGCGGCTGGGGTGGCGCAGCTTGCGCAGAGCCTTCGCCTCGATCTGACGGATGCGCTCGCGGGTGACGTTGAACTCCTTGCCAACCTCCTCCAGCGTGCGGTTGCGGCCGTCCTCCAGGCCAAAGCGGAGCTCCAGCACCTTCTTCTCGCGCGGGGTGAGGGTGGAGAGCACGTCCTCCAGCTGCTCCTTGAGCAGGGTGTGGGAGGCGGCGTCCGCCGGGGCCGGCGCGTCGGAATCCTCGATGAAGTCGCCCAGGTGGCTGTCCTCCTCCTCACCGATTGGGGTTTCCAGCGAGACCGGCTCCTGCGCTACCCGCATGATCTCGCGCACCTTGTCGATCGGCATGTCCAGCTCCTCGGCAATCTCCTCCGCTGACGGGTCGTGCCCATTTTTGTGCAGCAGCTGGCTGGATACCTTCTTGACCTTGTTGATGGTCTCCACCATGTGCACCGGGATGCGGATGGTTCTGGCCTGGTCGGCGATGGCGCGGGTGATGGCCTGGCGAATCCACCAGGTGGCGTAGGTGGAGAACTTGAAGCCCTTGGTGTGGTCAAACTTTTCGACCGCTTTGATAAGCCCCAGGTTGCCCTCCTGAATCAGGTCCAGAAACTGCATGCCGCGTCCGACATACCGCTTGGCGATGCTGACCACCAGCCGCAGATTTGCCTCGGACAGGCGCTTTCTGGCCGCGGGGTCGCCCTTGGCCATCCGCTCGGCCAGCTCCACCTCCTCCTCGGGGGTGAGCAGCGGCACCCGGCCGATCTCCTTTAAATAGACCTTGACCGGGTCGTCGATGTTGATGCCGTCCACCGAGAGCAGGCTCTCGTCGTCCTCATCGTGCTCGCTGTCAAAATCTTTTCCCTCCAGATCGGACAGGTCGATGTCGTCCACGATGTCGATGTTCAGCGATTCCAGCGTGTCATAGAGCTTGTCCACCTTCTCCACGTCAAAGTCCAGCTGCTCGAGCGCGTCGTTGATCTCGCTGGTTGTCAGCTTTCCGTTGGCCTTTCCGTTTTCGATCAGGCTGCGGATGACCGATTTTTTATCCTTTGCTGCCAAAGCAAATTCCTCCTATTTCCTTTTCTTCTTTTCCGCCAGCTGGCGAACATACTCGCCGAGAGCCTGTTCGTCCATCTGAGCGACTTCCTTTTCTGTCTTTTCACTTCTGTGTTCCAAAAGCCGGTTGATATAATCTTCCAGCGCCGCCTCGTCGCACCGCTGGGTGGGGGCGCTGGCCAGAATGGCCGACACCCTGCTCATCGCCTCGGGCGAAAGGCTGGAGGACAGATCGAACATCTCGATGGGCTGTCCCTGCTCCAGCCGCTCGGCTAAGGCCTGATAGAGCGCGCGGTTCTGGTCGGTGACAAAGTCCTGCGGCCCGATTTTCTGCGCAATCTGCCGGTAAAAGTCGGGGTTTTTGAGCAGGCAGTACAAAATCCCCTCCTCGGCCATGGCGTAGCGCAGGTGGGTGCGTCGCTGCAGGTCGTCCTTGGCGGCGGCCATGTTGCCGATGTAGAGGTTCATGTCCTTGCGCTGCCGGCTGCGGTCGCGGTAGTAGTCCTGCTTGTCCAGGTTTTGGATCTGCGCCTTGATGGCCTGCGGGGCAATCTGCAGCTCGTTTGCCGTCTGGGTGATGTAGACCTCCCGCTCCACCGGATTGCGCACCCCCGCAAACAGCCTGCACGCCTCCTTGAGAAAGCCGACCTTGCCCTCCGGCGTGCCGGTGTCAAACTGGGCGCGCAGCTTGCTCAGCTCAAAGTCCAGAGCCCCCCTGCTGCCGTCCAGCAGCATCGAGAAGCGCTCGGCGCCAAACTTCTGGATAAACTCGTCCGGGTCCTTGGCGCCGGTCATCGAAAGGACGCTGACCTTGACCCCCACCTCGTCGAAGATGTTGATGGCCCGCTTGGTGGCGGCCTGTCCCGGACCGTCCGAGTCGTAGGCCAGCACCACCTTGTCGGCGTACTGGGAGATCAGCCGCGCCTGCTCATCGGTCAGCGAGGTGCCTAAGGTGGCCACGGCGTTGTCAAATCCCGCCTGGTGCAGCGCGATGACGTCCATGTAGCCCTCGGCCAGAATCAGCCCCGGGCGCTTGGAGACCTTGGCAAAGTTGAGCGCAAACAGGTTGCGGCTCTTTTTAAAGGCGATGGTGTCGCTGGAGTTGAGGTACTTTGCCCCGTCGTCCCCCTCCAGCGCGCGCCCTCCAAAGGCGATGACGTTGCCCCGCAGGTCGATGATGGGGAACATCACCCGGTTGCGAAAGCGGTCGAACGGCTTGCCCCGCCGGCCGCGCATCGCCACGTTTGCCTCCAGCATCTCCTCCTCGGAGAAGCCTTTGGATTTTAAGTGGCGGATCAGCTCGTCCCACCCTTTGGGAGAGTACCCCAGGCCGAAGTGCCGGATGGTTTTGCGGTCCCGCCCGCGGCGAATGAGGTAGTTGTACGCCTCCTTGCCCTGCGGGGACATCAGCGCGTCAAAGTAAAAACGCGCGGTCTCGCGGTTTATTTCCAGCACCCGCTTTTTGATCTGGGAGCGCTGGTCGTTTTCGGCGTCGTCGGGGACCTGCAGCCCGCAGCGGTCGGCCAGCATCCGCACCGCCTCCATGTATTCCAGGTTCTCGATGCGGCGGATGAAGGTGATGACATCCCCGCCCGCCCCGCAGCCAAAGCAGTAGAAGGACTGGGTCTGCGGATAGACGAAAAAGGAAGGGGTCTTTTCCGAATGAAACGGGCACAGACCGGTCAGATACCGCCCCTTTTTCTTGAGCGGGACATAGCTGGAAACGATCTGCTCGATGTCGCTGTATTGTTTGAGCTGTTGGATGAATAGTTCAGAGGGCATCGCTTCCACCTCCTGTCAAAAGCCCCTTGTTTCCCGTATGTTTTTTTTCAGAGGGTCCTTACCCTGCAGGCAGGGGCCCTTTTTCCCCTTCTATATACTATATACCGAAAAAACAGCAATTTTCCTCCACGAAATTTAAAATTTCAAAAAAAATTTGCTTTTCCTTCCGCCGCGCAAAAGCACAGGCGTTGACACCCTGTTCTAAGAGGGCTATACTGAAAGGGCACAGAGAAATTTGTTAGGAACCCAAAGTCCGAAACAACCAAAAAGGAGCGCGATACTATGGCTATTCTTGTCACCGGCGGCACCGGATTCATCGGCAGCCACACCGTTGTGGAGCTGATTCAGGCAGGGAAGGAGGTTGTCATCGTCGACAACTTTTCCAACTCCAAGCCGGAGGTACTCAACCGCATCGAAAAAATCACCGGCACCCGTCCAACCTTTTATGAGGCTGACCTGCTGGATAAGCCGGCCATCGACCAAATTTTCGACGAGCAGAAGATTGACGCGGTCATCCACTTCGCGGGCTTAAAAGCGGTGGGCGAGTCGGTCCACAAGCCGCTGGAATATTACCACAACAACATCACCGGCACCCTGATGCTCTGCCAGAGCATGCGGGAGCACGGCTGCAAGCGGATTGTCTTTTCCTCCTCCGCCACCGTCTACGGCATGAACAATCCGGTTCCCTTTAAGGAGGGGATGCCCACCTCCGCCACCAACCCCTACGGCTACACCAAGGTGATGATCGAGCAGATTCTCAGCGACCTGCACACCGCCGACCCGGAGTGGAGCGTGGTGCTGCTGCGCTACTTTAACCCCATCGGCGCGCACGAGAGCGGACTGATCGGGGAGGACCCCAACGGCATCCCGAATAACCTGCTGCCCTATGTCTCCCAGGTCGCCATCGGCAAGCTGCCGCAGTTGAGCGTCTACGGCGACGACTACGACACACCGGACGGCACCGGCGTGCGCGACTACATCCATGTGGTCGACCTGGCGCTGGGGCATCTGAAGGCCATCGACTACAGCATGGCCCACACCGGGGTGGAGGCCATCAACCTCGGCACCGGCCGGGGCACCAGCGTGCTGGAGATTGTCCACGCCTTCGAGAAGGCCTGCGGCCACGAAATCCCCTACCAGATTGTGGGCCGCCGCGCGGGCGACATCGCCACCTGCTACGCCGACGCCAGCAAGGCCAAAGAGCTGCTGGGTTGGGAGGCCACCCGCGGCATCGAGGAAATGTGCCGGAGCAGCTGGAACTTTATCCAGAAAAATCCAAACGGATTGCAGTAAGCAGAAAAACATGGAGGGCGGCCCTGGAGCAAAATTCCGGGCTGCCCGCTTTTTTTAGGGAGAAAACGGCCCGCCCTTCCCGCCGCGCTGGCAGGGGAGGACGGGCCGTTTTTTTCTTGCCGTGCTGGGTTAGATGATGGCCAGCAGGACAAAGTTGATGACAAACAGGATGGTCGCAACCCAGAGGATCGGGTGGATCTGTTTGGCCTGCTTTTTGCAGATCTTGGTGATGCAGTAGAAGATGAATCCTGCCGCGATGCCGTAGGAAATGCTGTAGCAGATGGCCATGAAGACGCCGGCAAAGTAGGCCGGAACCGCCTCGTCGAAGTCGTCCCACTGGATCTCCCTGAAGGCGGACATCATCATGATGCCGACCACAACCAGCGCCGGAGCGGTGGCCGCAAACGGGATGGCGCTGACAAAGGTTGCCAGAAAGGCGCTGATGGCAAAGCAGAGCGAAACAACCACGCTGGTCAAACCGGTGCGGCCGCCCGCGCCGATGCCCGCGGCGCTCTCGACGTAGGTGGTGGTGTTGGAGGTGCCAAGGATCGCGCCGATCGAGGTGGCAATCGAGTCGGCGAACAGCGCCCTGTCCATCTTGGAGTGGAAGCCGGCGGTGGTCTCCATCGAGCGCTCGTCCTCCTCGCTGAAGATGCCGGTGCGGCGTCCGGTGCCGATGAAGGTGCCGATGGTGTCAAAGGTGTCGGAGAGGCTGAACGAGAAGATGGTGACCAGCACCAGCGGCAGCTTGGAGACATCCGAGAACAGCGACGGCAGGCCCTCGCTGGTGAAGATGGCGCCGAAGGTGGTCGGCAGCTGGCTGCAGGCCTCGGTGAAGCTGACCGTCTCGGTGGTGACGGTGACGCCCATCGGGATGCCAAGCAATGCGGTGGCCACGATGCCGATGAGGATGGCGCCCTTGACCTTGCAGACCAGCAGGATGATGGTCAGGGCAAGGCCGATCAAAAACAGCCAGAAGGCAGGCTGATTGAGGGTGGCCAGCGCCGGCACGCCGGAATCAAAGCTGATGATGCCGACATTGAGAAGGCCGATGTAGGCCACAAAGATGCCGATGCCGCCGCCGATGGCGTTCTGCAGGCTGCGCGGAATGGCCTTGATGATGTATTTACGGATTTTGGTGACGGTGATGATGATGTTCAGCACGCCGCAGATGAACACCATCGACAGCGCCTGCTGCCAGGTAAAGCCCAGGGTTGCACAAACGGTGTAGACAAAAAAGGCGTTGAGTCCCATGCCGGGCGCCAGCGCGTAGGGGACGTTGGCCACCAGGCCCATAATCAGGGTACCGATAACCGAGGCGATGATGGTCGCCAGAAAGACCGCGCCCCACTCCATGCCGGACTGGCTTAAGAGCGTCGGGTTGACCGCGATGATGTAGGCCATCGCGAAGAAGGTTGTTAAACCTGCGACGACTTCCTTGCCCACGGTCGTGTTGTTTTCCTTGAGCTGAAAGAATTTTTCCACAATGCTCACCTTCCTTAAAAGAATGAAAGAATAATCAAAGCAGTTTTTCCCGCCGCGGGAAAAACCAACGCCTCCTATTATAAACAACAATCCTTTTTCTGGCAAGCCTTTTCCTTTTTCGACAAAGGGGAACTGTCAGCCCCCGGAAAGAAAACCAAACATTCGCGGCAAAACTTGTTTAAAATGCTCAAAGCCGCCGGCTACTCCTCCGGCGTCCAGTCGCGGTTGTTTTCGCCCCAGGTGCAAAGCTGATCCAGCACCTTCATCAGCGATTTTCCGCGTGCGGTCAAAGAGTACTCCACCTTGGGCGGAATCTGCGGGTAGATGGTCTTGTGGATCAGGCCGTCCTGCTCGAGCTCCCTGAGGTTTTGGCTCAAGGTCTTGTCCGAGACCTTTTTGAGGTAGCGGCGCAGGGCGTTAAAGCGCACCGGCTCAAACTCCATCAGGCAGTAGAGAATGACCATCTTGTACTTGCCGGAGATCAGCGACAGGGTGTAGCTGAAGCCGGTGTCCTCAAAGTTTGCCTGCTCGATGTACCTGGAAATCATAACGACACCTCAAACTTTCTTTTAAGTAAGTATCTAACAAAAATATCAGTACTTGTTTTTCTCTTTGGTTTATATTATCATAAAGACAACGGAGCTGTCCAGAGGCAGCGCGCAAATTTTTGAAGTTGTTTGGAGGAATTTGTCATGAAAAAAGATCTCGGTGTCAAACCCTACACCTTCCCGATGCCCGTTTTGATGATCGCCACCTACGGCGAAAACGACAAGGTCGATGTGATGAACATGGCCTGGGGCGGCGTCTGCGCCAGCAACATGGTCGCGCTGAACATCGACGAGGACCACAAGACCACCCAGAACATCAAGGAGCGCATGGCCTTCACCTTAAGCGTTGCGGATATCGATCACCTGGAGGAGTCCGACTTTTTCGGCATCGCCAGCGGCAACAAGATGGAGGACAAATTTGAGCGCACCGGCATGCACGCGGTCAGGAGCGACAAGGTGGACGCGCCGGTCATCGAGGAGTACCCGCTGACCCTGGAGTGCAGGGTGGTCGCGCTGGAGAACACCGTCTACGGCTTCCGCGTCCTGGGCGAGATTGTCAACGTCCTGGCCGACGAGAAGGTGCTGGACGAGAAGGGCAGGGTCGACCCGACCAGGCTCAACGCCTTTATCTTTGACCAGTGCCAGAGCGGCTACTACAAGGTTGGCGAAAAGGTCGGCCAGGCCTGGAAGAGCGGAACCAGGTTCATGAAATAGGATATTCCCTTGCAGCAAAAAGCGGGAAGCGCGCGGACAGTTTGCGCGCCCCGCTTTTTTGCTGCCTTCAAAAGAAGGACGGGTGATTTTCAATTGCTTTTTTGAACAAAGTTTTCGCGCAATTTATGGAGGGAACGGCGATTGATTTTTACAACCAGGGGTGTATAATAATACATATAAGTTGCGTCAACAACTTTTGCATATGTCAACTTTTGCTGACGCAACTAATTTTGCGCAATCAACGAGAGGGAGGGAGAAGATGAACGGAATCATGAAGTACATCAACCGCATTGCCCGCAGCAACGAGGTGGTGTACGCCAACCGGCTGCGCGGCTATGGCATCACCCAGAGCCAGCACCCCTACATCCTTCTGATTTGCAGGGAGCCGGGCATCCCGCAGGAGAAAATTTCCAGGGAAATCTGCGTCAACAAAAGCAGCGTCACCCGCCAGATCACCATTCTGGAGGAAAAGGGCCTGATTGTCCGCAAGCAGGACCAGACCGACCGCCGGGTGTGGCGGGTCTATCCGACCCAGCGGATGCAGGAGCTGCTGCCCCATGTGCGTCAGGTGATGAAGGAATGGAACGAGTATCTTCTGGAAGAATTTGACGAGGAGCAGCGCGAGCATCTGATTGCGGCGCTCGAGCAGCTTGCCCGCCGCGCGCAGGACGCGGCAAAAGAAAATCTCAAAGGGAGGGAGCGCCAGCCATGAGAGGAATATTCCCATACTTACGACCCTATGTTCCCAGGATGACGGTGGGGGTCATCAGCAAATTTTTGGGCACCATCACCGAGCTTCTGATCCCGTGGATGCTTTCCTACATTCTGGACAATATCGTCCCGCTCAAGGACACCCGCCGGGTGCTGATCTGGGGCGTCTACATGACCGTCTGCGCCATCCTGGCGCTGGTGATGAACATCTACGCCAACCGCGTGGCCTCCTCGGTGGCAAGGGACACCACCCGCGCGCTGCGGCACGACCTGTTTAAAAAGATTTCGTATTTGTCCTGCCGGCAGATCGACTACTTCACCATCCCGTCGCTGGAGTCCCGCCTGACCACCGACACCTACAACGTCAACCAGGTCATCGGCATGATGCAGCGCATGGGTATCCGCGCGCCGATTGCTGATCGGCGGCATCTGCATCACCATGACGATGGAGCCGGTGCTGACTTTGGTGATGATGTCGGTGCTGCCGTTCATCGCGCTGGTGGTGTGGCTGGTCTCCCGCAAGGGCATCCCGATGTACGGCGACCTGCAGAAGGCCATCGACGCCATGGTGCGCACCGTGCGCGAGGACATCTCCGGCATCCGCGTCATCAAGGCCCTCTCCAAAATCGAGCAGGAGAAGGAGCACTTTGCCAAGGTCAACCGAGAGGTGGTCCGCCGCGACACCAGGGCCTCGCTGACCATGGCGGTCACCAACCCCATGATGAACCTGCTGCTCAACGCGGGGCTGACGCTGGTCATCTTTGTCGGCGCCTTCCGCGTCAACGGCGGCCAGACCCAGCCGGGCGTCATCATCGCTTTTCTGTCCTATTTCACCATCATCCTCAACGCGATGCTCTCGATCACCCGCATCTTTGTCATGTACTCCAAGGCCAGCGCTTCGGCCAGCCGCATCCATGAGGTGCTCAACACCTCCGAGGACATGAACCTGACCCACGAGCCTGCCAGGGAGGAAGAGGAGCACATCGTCTTTGAGAACGTCAGCTTCTCCTATAAAAATAAGAAGGTCAAGAACATCGACAACATCTCCTTCAAGCTCAAAAAGGGCGAGACCTTAGGCATCATCGGCGCCACCGGAGCGGGCAAAACCACCATCATCAACCTCCTCATGCGCCTGTACGAAAAGGACAGCGGCAGCATCCGCATCGGCGGACGGGAGGTTTCCTCCATCCCGGCGGCCGAGCTGCACACAAAGTTCGGCGTGGTTTTCCAAAACGACGTGCTCTTTGCCGACACGGTTCGAGAGAACATCGACTTTGGCAGAAAGCTGCCTGAGGGGCGCATCCTGCAGGCAGCACGGAGCGCGCAGGCCATGGAGTTTATCGACGGCCTGCCTGAAAAGTTTGAACACATGGTCACCGCCCGCGGCACAAACCTAAGCGGCGGTCAGAAGCAGAGGGTGCTGCTCTCCCGCGCCCTGGCGGGCAATTCCGAGATTTTGATTCTGGACGACTCCTCCAGCGCGCTGGACTATAAGACCGACTCGATGCTGCGGCAGGCGCTGCGGGAAAACTATGCCGGCGTCACCACCATCGTCATCGCCCAGCGCGTCAGCTCGATCTTGCACGCCGACCACATCCTGGTGCTGGACGAGGGCAGGGAGATCGGCTACGGCACCCACGAGCAGCTGATGGAGAGCTGCCAAATCTACCGCGAAATCAGCGAGTCTCAGATGGGAGGGGATTTTGGATGATACCAAACAATACTGTTTCGCCGAAACCGCGCAGCAAAAAGCATGTCATCCTGCGCCTGGCGCGCTACATCTTTGCGCATAAGTGGATGGTGCTGGGCGCAGTCTCGCTGACCATTGCCAGCAACCTGCTGGCGCTGCTGGGCCCGGCGCTTTCCGGCTACGCCATCGACGCCATCGGCACCGAGGCGGGGATGGCGGACTTTAACCAGGTTTATTTCTACTGCTTTTTGATGCTTGTCTTCTATGTCGTCTCGTCGGCGCTGACCTATGTGCTTTCCATCCTGATGACCAAGCTCAGCCAGCGCATCTCCTACCAGATGCGAAAGGATTTGGTCGACAAGCTCCTGGAACTGCCGGTCCGCTTTTTTGACGGGCACCAGACCGGCGACATCATCAGCCGCCTTTCCTACGACATCGACACCATCACCGCTTCGCTGTCCAACGACCTTTTGCAGATTGCGGCCAGCGCCATCACCGTTTTTGGTTCCTTCTTTATGATGCTGGCCATCTCGCCGGTGCTGATTCTGGTCTTTGCCTTCACCATCCCGGCTTCGGTGCTGTTCATCATCTACCGCACCAAGAAGGTCCGCCCGCTGTTCCGCAAGCGTTCGGCAAAGCTGGGCGAGCTCAACGGCTTTGTCGAGGAGATCATCTCCGGCCAGAAAACCACCAAGGCTTACCACCAGGAGGAGACGATGGTGGGGCGCTTCGACGTCAAAAACAACGAGGCGGTCGACGCCTACTACATGGCCGACTACTACGGCAGCACGGTAGGCCCGTCGGTCAACTTTATCAACAACATCTCGCTGACCCTAATCAGCATCTTCGGCTCGCTTCTGTATCTGGTGGGCAGCGTCTCGCTGGGCAACCTCTCGTCCTTCGTGCTGTATTCCCGCCGGTTCTCCGGCCCGATCAACGAGATGGCCAACATCATCAGCGAACTGCAGTCGGCGGCGTCGGCGGCCGAGCGTGTCTTCCGCCTGATCGACGAGCAGCCCGAGTCGGCCGATCTGCCGCAGGCAACCGCCCTTGCCGACGTCAAGGGCGACGTGCAGATGCAGGGCATCCAGTTTGGATATGACCCGGAAAAGATCATCATCCACGACCTTAACCTGCACGCCAAACCCGGCAGTCTGGTGGCCATCGTCGGCCCGACCGGCGCGGGCAAGACCACCATCATTAACCTGCTGATGCGCTTTTATGACCCGCAGAAGGGCCACATCCTGATGGAGGGGCGCGACAGCATGGACATCACCCGCAGGAGCCTGCGCGCGGCCTACACGATGGTGCTGCAGGACACCTGGCTGTTCTATGGCACCATCTATGACAACATCGCCTTCAGCCGCCCGGGCGCGACCCGCGAGGAGGTCATCGCCGCGGCCAAGGCAGCCAAGATCCACAACTTCATTATGGGCCTGCCGGACGGCTACGACACCATCGTCAGCGACGACGGACTGAACATCTCGCAGGGACAAAAGCAGATGCTGACCATCGCGCGCGCCATGCTCTCCGACGCCAAGATGCTGATTCTCGACGAGGCGACCTCCAACGTCGACACCCGCACCGAGCAGCAGATTCAGGAGGCGATGCGCGCTTTGATGAAGGACAGAACCTGCTTTGTCATCGCCCACCGGCTCTCCACCGTGCAGAACGCGGACACCATCCTGGTGGTCCAACACGGCGACATCATCGAGCAGGGCAGCCACGACGAGCTGATGCAGAAGGGCGGCGTCTATGCCGGCCTGTACACCTCGCAGTTTAACTAAACACAACCGTTTTTTGTATGTTTTAGATCATCCATATCTCAAGGGAGGAAAAGGGGAGATACCATGGTTGAAAGATGCCACCGCACCGCCTCCGGTACGATCCATTACTGGGTGTCCGGAAAAGCGGCCCCGGATGTCCCCGCACTGGTGTTTCTGCCGGGCCTGACGGCGGACCACCGGCTGTTTGAAAAACAGACTGCGTACTTTGAAGGCAGATATCCTCTTCTGGTCTGGGACGCGCCGGGGCACGCCGCCTCCTGGCCCTTCCGGCTCAATTTTACCCTGTGGGACAAGGCCGGGTGGCTGGACGAAATTTTACAAAAAGAGGGATTTTCCCGCCCGGTCATCATCGGACAGTCGATGGGCGGCTATGTGGGTCAGACCTATGCCGAACGCTTTCCGGGGAAGATGCAGGGCTTTGTTTCGATCGACTCCGCCCCTCTGCAGAGGCGGTATACTACTGGTTTGGAAATCTGGCTTTTAAAGCGGATGGAGCCGGTGTACCGGTATTTCCCCTGGAAGCCGCTGCTCAAATGGGGGAGCGAAGGGGTCTCCACCACGGCGTATGGCCGCGGGCTGATGCGGGAGATGATGGAGGTCTACAGCTCGGATCAAAGGCGCTATGCGGCCCTTTCCGGGCATGGCTTTCGGATGCTGGCACAGGCCTACGAGGCGGATCTGCCCTATCGGCTGGGGTGTCCGGCGCTGCTGATATGCGGCGGGCGGGACCATGCGGGTTCCTGCATTCGCTACAACAGGGCCTGGCACAAAAACACCGGCCTGCGGCTTGTGTGGCTTGAAAATGCGGGCCATAACGCCAATACCGACGACCCGGAGCGGGTCAACGCCCTGATTGAGGCATTTGTCCAAAGCCTGAAAGGAGGGGAGACGCCGCCTTTGCAAGGTGGCTCTCCGGACAAAGAACAGGGATGAGAAGGAAAAAGCGTCCGTCCGGGACGCTTTTTTTCGCCGCTTTCTTGTTTTCTTGTGCCTGGTACGCTATACTGTTATAGGAAATTTTGGGAGGAAGTGGAGTCAATGGAGAAAACAAAGCAGTTTTTTAAAAAGGAGCCGGTCTTTGTCATCGCGGCCGTCTGCGCGGTGGCGTCGATGTTTGCGGTGCCGCCGTCCGCGGACTATCTGGGCTACATCGACCTGCGGGTGCTGGAGCTGCTGTTCTGCCTGATGGCGGCGGTGGCGGGCATGCAGGCCGAGGGCAGCTTTCTGGTGCTGTCCCAGCGGCTGCTGACCGGCAAAAAGAGCATGCGCCTGCTGACCATGACGCTGGTGATGCTGCCGTTTTTCTCGTCGATGCTGATTACCAACGACGTCTCGCTCATCACCTTTGTGCCCTTTGCGGTGCTGGTGCTGGAGTTGACCGGCCAGAGCCACCGGCTTGCGTGGGTGGTCACCCTGCAGAGCATCGCCGCCAACATCGGCAGCATGCTGACCCCGGTGGGCAACCCGCAGAACCTCTACCTGAGCAGCTATTATCAGATCCCGACCGGCAGCTTTTTTGCCGTCACCGTGCCGGTGGTGGCCCTGAGCTTTGTGCTGCTGGCCGCCTGCTGCATGGCCGAGAAAAAGCAGGTCATCGAGGTGAACTTTGACCGCCGGGAGAAGATCCACAGCAAGGCGCGGCTGACGCTGTTTGCGGTGCTGTTTCTGGTAAGCCTGTTGGCGGTGCTGCACGTCATCAGCAGCCACACCGCGCTGGGCATCACCGTGGCGCTGATGCTGCTGTGCGCGCGGGACGTGCTGAAGAAGGTCGACTACTGGCTGCTGGCCACCTTTGTCTGCTTCTTTATCTTTGCGGGCAACATCGGGGAGATCGGGGCGGTCAAGAGCTTTCTGGAAGGCGCGCTGCAGCAGAACACCATGCTGGGGGCGGTGCTGTCCAGCCAGATCGTCAGCAACGTGCCGGCAGCGGTGCTGCTCTCCAACTTCACCACCGACGCCAAAGGGATGCTGCTGGGCACCAACATCGGCGGGCTGGGGACGCTGGTGGCGTCGCTGGCAAGTTTGATTTCCTTTAAGCAGTACATCCGCACGCCGGACGCAAAGCCGCTGCGGTACCTGGGACTCTTCACCGCGGCCAACGTGGCGATGCTGATTGTTTTGTATATCTTCGCGGCAATCTGTTTATAAAAAAGATAATCATAAAAAAGGAGACTGAAGATGGAAAGAAGCAAAGTTTGGGAAGCGGCACAGAGACACAAGGACGGTTACAACTGCTGCCAGGCGGTGGTCTGCACCTACTGCGACCGGCTGGGGATGGACGAGCAGACCGCTTTCCGCGCCTCGGAGGCGTATGGATTGGGGATTGCGGGGATGTTTCAGACCTGCGGCAGCGTCTGTGCGATGATGATGCTGGCGGGACTCAAAAATTCGGACGGCAACATGGAGAGCCCGGCCTCCAAGTTCGCGACCTTTGAGTTGGGCCAGGAGATGGCAAAGCGCTTTGAGCAGAAGAACACCAGCATGATCTGCAGCGTCCTGCGCGGAACGGACGGCAAGACCGACCGTCTGCGCTCCTGCCGCGGCTGCGTAATGGACTGCGCGCAGATTGTGGAGGAGGTTCTGTTCCCAGGCGAGTTTGAGCCGTACGACGGACCGAGCGAGCTGTAGCAGGCTGAGCCTGCACGCAAATCACGTATCGGTTGAGTGGGTAGCCCAACTTTTCGCCTCGCGGGACCGAGTCTCTATAAAATAAAGTTTTCGTCCACCTTTTTCAAAAGGTGGCA
>ENA-OVGE01001783-OVGE01001783.1-human-gut-metagenome-genome-assembly--contig:-NODE-1783-length-15887-cov-2.783666_pt1 | contig 15887 bp, 12 predicted proteins | sample MGYA00237769_ERZ505417 | MGnify/ENA primary metagenome ERZ505417 (study PRJEB26158, sample SAMN06016403) | human gut metagenome | biome: human gut; feature: ankylosing spondylitis patient; material... | reverse complement strand
TAAGGATGGCTCGACGCTGCCGCTTTTGGGCGACATTGCGGTGGGCTCGCGCGCGGGACTGCCGGCCCGCGGCATCTCGGTGACGGTCAACACCAAGAAACTGCGTCTGATGGACTGGCAGCCCTTCGTGCAGAAGATGTTCGACACCGCCAAGGCACAGGATCAAGCGCAGCTTCGTACGGCAGCCGCGGGTGCCGCTGATTCCGGCGCCGGTTTGTCCGAAATCGAAGTCAAAGCCGACGAGCTGATATTGGAAGACGGCACCATCCACGACAGCTTGTCGCACGTCAAAATTGACCCCGCACGCGACATCAGCGTCACGCTTTCAAGCAAGGAAGTGCAGGGGCGCGTGCGCTATGAATCCGCCGGACGAGGCCGCGTAACGGGCAGCTTCGAGCGGCTGCACCTTTCGGCCAAGGCCGCAACGACGATCCGCCGATTCCTGCAGGGCGAATCGATTGACGTCGTGCCGACCTCTCGCCCCACGGAACTGCCGAGTCTGGATCTCGTTGCCGATGAATTGATCTATGACGGCCGCAAGATCGGCCGCATGGTGCTGCAGGCCGACGCCTCGGGCACGGCCGACAAGGAAACGCTCGTCATCAAGAATTTTGCGGTTTTAAGCGACGTAACCGCGCTTACAGGCAGCGGCTCCTGGACGCAGGGGCGTCGCCTTGCGGGCGAACAAACCGGTCAAACGGACTTCCGGCTCAAGCTCTCGACAAAAGATCTCGGACGGACGCTTTCCGACCTCAAGTTCGAAGGGCTGATCGAGAATGCGACCGGAACAGCCGAAGCACATTTGATGTTCCGAGGATTGCCCTGGGCTCCGCAGCTCGACACCCTCACGGGCTCCTACAGCCTCGATCTGCGCAAGGGTAACTTTGCCAAGGTCGATACGGGTGCGCACGGGCTGCTCGTGTCGTTTTTGTCCTTCCAGTCGCTCTTTAAGCGCCTAACGCTCGACTTTTCCGACTTCAAGAGCGGCTTTGCGTTCGACACGTTCACCGGCAGCGCCATCATCACGCACGGCACGATTTTGCTTTCGGGAAACACCAACGTCGCCCAAGGCAGCATCGACAGCCGCGTCATTGTGCTTCCGGAAATCAATGCGGGCAACGCAAGTCTTGCGCTTGCCTTTGTAAACCCCGCCGTCGGCATCGGCTCGTTCCTTGCCCAACTCGTGCTCAGAACGCCGTTGAGCCACCTCTTTAAAGTCGAGTACGAGATCAAGGGGCCCTGGAAGAATCCGACGTTTACCAAGATCTCCGGTTCTGAGAAAAAAGCCGAAACTGACTAAAGCGGAGACTACCGCAGCAACGACCGGTATTTGGTCATGCGTCCGACTCCAACCTTCTCAACCTGCCCGTCTTTGAGCAACGCATTCACTGCAGAGTTGGCAGCTGTTCTCGAAACACTCAGCATTTTCATTACTTCGGCCATGGATAGCATGTCGTGCGTTTCGAACAAGGCAATGCAGCGTTCTTTCAGTGTCTGCCGCTGTTCGTCCTGAATTTTGGGCAACACGATGCGAAACACCCGTCTTGTTGCTTCCAGCTTGGGTTCCGCACCGGAATTCGCGTACTCTCGCCAAATCATCGGGAAGCCGGAACCGTAATTTTCCATCCATCCCAAGCGCCTGAGGATGTCGGCCAGGTGTTCGTTGCGGCATTTGCTTACGCCTTCCAAGACAATATCTTCCACGCTGAGCCGCCCCGGAATGCAGCCGTAAGACAAAAATTCGAATCGATTCGGGAAGATCGAAACCTTTGTCGGCTCAGGTTGAGAGTAGTCGCGATGAACAGCGCAGTTGACTAGCGCTTCACGCAAGGCCTTGGGCGGCCAGGCGAACTGCCGTTTGTTCGAGAGTTCCTCCGTTTTGCGGATAATCTCAGGATTGAGCTCGGCAAACAAGTCGAAAACCCGGTCAATTTGTTTGACCAGCGATCCGGAAAATTCACGAACAGCGAGCGAGGCCTCATCCTGAGAAAAAGTTCCGACCACAAGCTTGGTTCGGTTTTGGTCGGAGAGAAGTTCTCCCAATTGAGTGTAACGACCTCCGTCGTCGACCAAGCCGAGTCGCAGGTAGTGCGCAGGAGAAAAACCGACGTTGTATTTTTTGAAAATATCGGCCGTTTCGCCGAATGACAAGTCTGTTTGCCGACTTAAGCGCGATTCCCACGGCTCGGGTGCACTATCTCGAATCATGTCGCGAATCTCTTCTTCAGTGGCGCAGACCGACATTGAACCGTCTCGGACATAGGCGCCACCCGTGTAGCGTTTCCCTTTGAAAGCATACGGCCGATTCAAACCGGGCTGTACCGACACTCGCAGCAGATAACCGCCGTTACCTGCGGTCACTACCTTCGTAGAGACAATGTCGGTCATGACAGGTTCAGCTCCGGCCCGACAAAATTGAAGGACCGAACGGGAAATCGCATCGACTTCTTTTTTGCCGAGTCCTTTTGCCTCGCCAGCATCGGTTATCCCGAAATAGAGGTCTCCACCGAGTGTATTCGCAAAAGCAATCAGCGTTTTTTTTGCCGTTTCGGTCCAGTCTTCCTTAAACTCGACACGGACATCTTCGGATTCCGGCAATTTTTCTATCACTTTTTCCTCCGACGAACGATTTTTTCTATCATACTATCAGTTTTGGTGATAGTACGATAGAAAACAAAACGAACGCAAGGAAGGTGTGGACGAAACCGAGCCTTATTTTTCGTCCTGACGCTGCAGATGCGGCCAAGCGGCCGACATATAGACGCACATCGAATAGATCGTCAGAATGGCGGCAATGTAGATAAGCACCGTACCGATCATCGCAATCGGCAGACCGAAAAGCGGATCGTGAAAGAGAAGCATGGGAATGGCGGTCATCTGCGCAATCGTTTTGATCTTGCCGAACCAGTTGACCTTTACACTTGCCGCCGCCCCGATCTTCGCCATCCATTCGCGCAGCGCCGTCACGGCGATCTCGCGCCCCACAATGATGAGTGCCACAAGCATATCGACGCGGTCGAACGCAAGCAGCACCACGATGGCCGAACAGACGACAAGCTTGTCTGCAACGCTGTCAAGAAACGCCCCCATATTGGTCATCATGTTGTAGCGGCGGGCAATATAGCCGTCCAGCGCATCCGTAATGGCGGCCACCACGAACATCACGCAGGCCAGGAGATTCTTGACGTGAGGTCCCATCAGGACGTCGGGCACATAGAAAACCCCGACGATCAAGGGAATAAAGGCAATGCGCGCCCAGGTGAGCGCCATCGGAATATTGAAGCGTTTGTCAGGCACCGTCTGCCCCATGCAGTTGTGAATAGATCTGTTCGGCAAGCTTGCGCGAAATGCCGTCAATTTTAGCGATATCTTCTATGCTCGCATTCTTCAGGGTTTTCATACCCCCGAAATGCGTAAGGAGTTTACGGCGGCGCGTCGGACCGATTCCGGCAATGTCCTCCAGACGGCTCGTCTGGCGCGTTTTGCTGCGCTTGGCGCGCATGCCGGTTATAGCAAAGCGATGCGCCTCATCTCGGATCATCGCCACAAGCATCAAAGCGGGGCTGAGGCTGCCGAGCACCAACGGCTCGCGCCCGTCGGCAAAAATGAGCGTTTCAAGGCCCGTCTTGCGTCCCTCGCCCTTGGCAACACCCACAATCACGGAAATATCAAGTCCGAGTTCGTTGAAGACGTCTTTCGCCATATGCACTTGGCCTCGCCCGCCGTCGACGAGCACCAGCGTCGGCAGCCTTGCTTCCCCTCGAGCAACCGGTGCATAGCGGCGCTCAAGCACCTGACGCATGGCCGCGTAGTCGTCGCCGGGAGTAACGCCTTCGATATTAAAGCGCCGATAGAGGGCGCTGTTCATGCGGCTGCCTTCAAACACAACACAAGAAGCCTGCGTGGCTTCGCCGGCAGTGTGCGAAATATCGAAGCACTCGATTCGGAGAGCCGCGCGCTCCTCGGGCGTCAATTCAAGCCCGAGCACTGTAATCAGATCGTCGATGCGCTTGGCTTCGCCCGCGCTTTCGGCAATGTGGCGGTCAAGCGCAATGACGGCATTGGTGACGGCCATTTCGTACCACTTGCGCCGCGTCAGCTGAGGTTCGTGCACGAAGGCGATTTTGCGGCCGGCAAGCGTCGAAAGTGTTTGCGCAGCCGCAGCCGGATCGTCGGCAGCCTGCGAAATTACGGTATCCGGCACGGGCACGTTGCAGTAGTGATGCGCAATGAACGCCTCAAAAACTTCGCCTTCGGACAGTTCGTCGCCCGTGCCGCGCGCAAAATCGGGAAAGTAGGCATGGTCGCCCAAATGGCGTCCGCCGCGCACCACGGCCAAATTGACGCACGCCGCGCCGTTTTTGACCAGCACGGCGATGATGTCGGCATCGGTGTCGCCGCCGGTCGTTTCAACCGCCTGCTGATGCATGACGTCCCTGAGCAGACTGATCCGATCGCGCAGCACGGCTGCTTCTTCGTAGCGCCGATCTTCGGCGGCGTTCATCATCGCGTCGGTGAGTTCCTCCATGATTTCATCGGTCTTTCCCCGCAGAAAAGCGCACGCATCGTCGACGTCCTTAGCGTATTCCGCAGCATTGATGCGCCCGATGCAGGGCGCCGAGCAGCGCCCCATCTGACCCATCAAGCACGGGCGCGACCGGTTGCGAAAGACCGCCTCCTCGCAGGTTCTCAAGTGAAAGACCTTCTGCAGCACGCCGATGGCCTCGCGCACGGCCGAGCCGTTGGGATACGGCCCGAAGTAGCGGCTTTTGCGGTCCACAGCGCCTCGGTAATAGCTCACACGCGCAAACGGCCCCTCGGAAATTTTGAGGTACGGGTAGCTCTTGTCGTCGCGAAACAGAATGTTGTACTTGGGCGCAAGCGTCTTGATGAGATTGTTTTCAAGCAGCAGCGCTTCGGCCTCGGTGCGCACGACCGTGGTCTCGAGCCGCGCAATCTTCTGCACCATCAGCGCGATGCGCGGACTCTGTCCCGTTTTGCGGAAGTAGCTCGAAACGCGGCGCTTCAGGTCGCGCGCCTTGCCCACGTACAGACACGTGCCCGCCGCGTCGAAATAGCGGTACACGCCGGGCAGGCTCGGCAGGCCGGCAAGCACTTCTTTGTTGCTGTCGGCACTGATTGCTGACATCATTTCGGTTTCTTGTCTCTATTCGTGTTTGGGAGTGAAAGCGCATGCGCACGTGCGACATGTTCTGCCGCGTCATCGACAACTACGGCGACGCGGGCGTTTCCTGGCGGCTCGCTAAATCGCTTGCCGTCGAGTACGGCTGGGCCGTGCGCCTAATCATAGACGATGCAGCCGTGCTTTCGGCAATCGTTCCGACGGCACAGACCAAAGCTACCCCTGCCGTCCCCGGCCAAGTCGTGGTGAGCGACTGGCTCGACGACAGTACCGATACTCCCTTTGCCTCATGGAGCGGCCAAGCCACCGATGTAGTGATCGAACTGTTTTCCTGCCGTCTTCCCGACGTCTACGAAGCAGCGATTGCAAAGCGCGTTGAATCTTCCCCCTGCGCCGTGTTTGCCCTGGATTATTTGACAGCCGAAAAATACGCCGAAGAAGGCAACGGGCTGCCGAGCCCTCATCCTCGCTACGGATACGACAAAACCTTTCTGTTTCCGGGATTTTCCGATAAAACCTGCGGCATCAACCGCGAGCGCGATTTGCTGCAGAAATTTTCCGGAGAACGTCGTTCAAGCGTGCGGTCCAGGCTTTTTGCATCGTTCGGTGCGGATCCAAGTCACCCCTTTACGCTTTATTTCTTCACGTATCCGGAAATGCCCGTGGAAGGTTTTGCCAATCTGCTTGCTCAAGATCCGCGCCCTGTTCAAGTCCTTGCTGCTCCGGGCCTTGCCTCCGCTCGCTTGAAACAAGCTCTGGTCAATCTGCAGGCACGGCATATTTCTTTCGTCCAGGCACCGATGGTGGCGCAGGACATTTTTGACGACGTGCTACTGAGCTGTGATGCAGCGCTTATCCGCGGCGAAGACAGCGTGCTGCGCGCCCAACTTGCCGGAATTCCTATGATATGGACACTGTACCCTCAGCAGGAAGATACGCACCTGACCAAACTTGCCGCCTTTGCTTCGCTGTATGCTCAGTCACTGCCGCAGGCAGCCCGCAGGGCGTGGCTTGAAATCGAAGACTACGTCAACAACGGGCAGGTACATGAAGATGTCTGGAAAAAGTGGCGAGACTGCTTTGCCGCGCTGCAGTCAGGCGCAACCGATTGGAAAAAGACACTTTTTTCGCTTCCGACCCTGGCCGAAAGCATTTCCAAATTGGCTGAAAAAAAGCTAAAATTTTGAGTTCACAAAAATTTGAAAGCCCGGCGCGCTGAATTTTATGCGTTCTTTTCGGGCGTGCGTCAAAACTTTTTATCAAGGAATACACACATTATGAAGACCGCGCAAGAGCTGCGTTCCGGCAACGTGTTCATGGTCGGTAAGGATCCGATGGTTGTCCTGAAGTCCGAATACTCCAAGGGTGGCCGCGGCGCCTCCACCGTCAAGATGAAGATGAAGAATCTTCTCAACGGTGCCGTGACTGAAACGGTTTACCGTGCCGACGACAAGTTCGAAGACATCATCCTCGAACGCAAGGAAGTGACCTACTCCTACTTCGCTGACCCGCACTATGTCTGGATGGACGAAGAGTACAACCAGTACGAAGTCGACGAAGACACGATGGAAGATGCCAAGAAGTACCTGCAAGACGACTTGACGGCCGAAGCCGTCTTCTACGAAGGCCGCGTGATCGGTATCGAACTGCCGACCATGCTCGTTCGCGAAGTTGTCTACACCGAACCCGCCGTCAAGGGCGACACGTCCGGCAAGGTGATGAAGCCCGCCCGTTTGGCCACCGGTTTCACCCTTGACGTTCCCGCTTTCGTGAACACGGGCGACAAGATCGAAATCGACACCCGTACCAACGAATACCGCAGCCGCATCAAGTAATTTGTTGCCTGACCCGGTTAAAGTCTCGGGACTTGAAAAAAGCGCCGTAAAGTTTTGACTACTTCGGCGCTTTTTTTCTGTCCTTCGTCAAAGTTTCGACCTACACTTGCGCTATCTTTTGCTACCCGGAGACAACCATGTTGCAAAGTACCGATCGTCCCATGCGCCGCAAAGATCGAGAACTCACGCGTGAAGAAGCGCTTGCCATCATCGAACACACGCCGCACTGCGTCATCGCAACAGTCGACAGTTCCGGGACGCCTTATGCAACGCCCGTGACGGCAGCTCTCATTGACGGTGCCGTCTACTTTCACAGCTCCAGCGATATAAACGGGCGGCGATACCAAAATGCGCTGCAAAACGACAAGGTTTCAATCGTCTGGATCGGACGCGGTGAGACAGCCGCCGATGAACTTCCAAAAGACTTTTCGGTGAATTACGCCTCGGCCATCGTCTCCGGACATATTTCTCTTGTGTCGGATGAAGACGAAAAGCATCGCGTAGCCACAGCCTTTTGCCAAAGGCACGTTCCTCAGGCCGGCGATCAAGCCATTGAAAAGTACTATGCCGCAGGCGGCAAGTTTGTGGTGTTCTGGAAAGTGACGATCGAGTCAATCTCCGGCAAGGCACGCAACAAACAAGGCTACTTCAACCGTCTTCGGGCACAGTAAAAAAAGCGCTTCGTCTCGGGCAAGTATTCGCCAGAGACAAAGCGCATGTCTTTCCAAACCGCCTGGGCTTAGTCAAGCTTCTTGAGTTTTTCCTGCACGAACATTAGCTTCAGTGTCTTGGGCTTATCCGAGCCGTTGAAAGCAATTTCAAGATTGGTTTCTGCTGGCTTTTCCGGATAATGGATCGCAACGATCTTTCCTTGGCCAAGCGTCGGGTGGCTCACCCTGTCGCCCACAGCAAAGCCTCCTGCCGTAACGGTCTTTTTCTTGGCAAGCAACTCGCTTGCTTTCATCAGTCCGGCCTTCTTCCAGGACTCGGAATTAAGGTTGCGAGCCGCCGTACCGCTCGGAACGCGGGAGTACGAAGAAGCACTTGCCGTACGCATTCCGCTACCGTAAGAAGCGTTGCCGCGAGCCCCCAAGCCGCTGTTTCTGCCGTAGCCGATATTACCGCTGCTTCGTGATGAATAACCGCCTCCGAAACTGCGGGAGCCCCAACGCTGATCTTCGTCGGCCCAATCGTCAGAAGAATCCTCTTCGCTGTAGAGCTTTTGCACGTGCTCGGCAGGAATTTCGTCAATGAATTGAGAAGCCTCCTGCATTCGCGTTTCGCCCCACATCATGCGCTGTCTTGACCAACTGATCCATAGGTTGCGCCGTGCGCGAGTCATAGCAACGTACATCAGACGCCGCTCTTCGGAAAGTTGAAATTCCGGATTCTCATCCTCGCGGATGTAATGCGGGAACAAATCCTGTTCGAGCCCCGTCAGATAAACATACGGAAACTCCAATCCTTTGGAAGCGTGCACTGTCATCAGGCGAACCGCGTCGGGATCTTCTTCCGCATTCTTGTCGTCGGGTTCAAGCGCCGCCTGCGATAGGAACCCATCCAAAGGCGACATTGTGCCGCCGGCAACGGGCTCGAGCGCCGGTGCATCTTCGTCAATGCCGTTTTCCTCACAGTAACCCACAGCAGCATTGACAAGTTCACCCAAGTTTTCAAGACGAACGTCAGCATCCTGCTGCTTTTGGTAGAACGCCTCCAGTCCTGACTTTTGGGAAACCAACGTGATAAGTTCCGGCAAGGTTTTTCCTTCAGCCTCGGCACTGATTTCTTCGAGCAAGGCCACAAACGCGTGCGCTCGCCGGATTTCGGGCACCGATTCGGCTTCAGCAAGAATTTCCCAGATCGTCACGCCCTGATCGGCGGCCATCGCCGTAGCACGCTCGACCGTCGTGGCACCGATGCCGCGCGGCGGCTGATTGATGATGCGAAGCAGACTCGTGTCGTCAGCATTGGCAAGCACGCGCAGGTAGGCAACCACATCCTTGACTTCCTGACGATCAAAAAAGCGCAGTCCACCGTAAACGCGGTACGGAATGCCGTTGGCCGAAAGCATACGTTCGAAATTGCGCGACAGATTGTTATTGCGATAGAGGATCGCAAAATCACTGTACTTTTTGCCTCGACGCTTTTCGACGAGGATATCCTGCACGACGGCACGGGCTTCCTGCATATCTGCGTCGGCTCGATACAACCGAATCGGTTCGCCCGCTCCCGCATCGGTCCAGAGATTTTTTCCCATGCGGTCCTTGTTGTTCGCGATAACAGCGTTGGCCCCATCGAGAATGTGCGAGGTCGAACGGTAGTTTTGCTCAAGTTTGATGATTTTCTCGACTTTGTACTCTTTGACAAAGTCGGACATATTGCCTACTTTGGCTCCTCGGAAGGCATAAATCGACTGATCGTCATCGCCCACACAGAACACACATGCGTTGAGCTGCTTGGGAGGGCACAAGGCCTTGATCAGACGAAACTGAAGCGAGTCCGTATCCTGAAATTCATCCACAAGCACATACTTGAAGCGATCGTTGTAGTGCTCACGTACCAATTGATTGCCTTCGAGAAGTTCGACGCAACGCAGCATCAGCTCGGCAAAATCCACGAGTCCCTCGCGCTGGCAGCGCGCCTCGTATGTCTGATAAAGCGTAACGCGTGTCTCGTCCTCTTCACGAGCCGCCACAGCTGCCGCACGCAAACCCTGCTCTTTGTAGCTGTTGATTGACCACTGAACGGTCTTCGGATCACGCAGTTTGGGATCAATGCCCGCCTCCTTCATGATGCGGCGAATGAGCGACAGCTGATCGGCCGTGTCAATGATCTGAAAGGTAGGAGGCAAATTTGCTTCCTGGGCGTGAGCACGCAGAATGCGATGCGCCGTTCCGTGAAATGTTCCCATCCATAAGTGACGTAAATCGCAGGCCACCATAGCTGACAAGCGATCTCGCATTTCTCGGGCCGCTTTGTTCGTAAAAGTCACGGCAAGGATTTGCGAAGGACGAGCCATCGCTCGCGACAACAGCAAAGCAATGCGCGTCGTGAGTACTTTGGTTTTGCCGGATCCGGCTCCTGCAAGCACAAGTGCGTTTTCACAGCCGAGTTCGGCTGCTTCGCGCTGTTTGGGATTAAGGGAATTCAAATAATCATCAAGCATCGGTACGTTCTCTGTCTCTTTTCTCGTCAATCGCATCACGCTTGCGACGCCTCATCTGAGCCGTCGGTGTCAGCACTCCATCTACAAACGAAAAGCAAGCGGCGATTGTAGCCTGAAAGCCACTCGGACACACGTTTGCACAAAGGCAGGGCGTTCAACACGAAATTCGCCTCGAAAGCGCGCCGTTATTGGATTTTCGACTCTGAAACGGAGGGCAAAAGGCCTTATACTTATGGGTCGAATTTTTCCTTCAAACACAACAAAAAAGGCGCCCCATGCGCGAAACCTACAATCCTCAGGAAATCGAATCCCAGGTTCAGGAACAGTGGCGGCAAAACGACGTCTACCGCGCCGTTGAGCACGCTCTCGGCCCTGACGGCAAGGAAAAGCCCAAGTTCTACGTGTGCTCCATGCTGCCCTACCCCTCGGGCAAGCTGCATATGGGTCATGTCCGCAACTACACCCTCAACGATGTGCTCTATCGCTATCGCCGTATGAAGGGTTACAACGTCATGACGCCCATGGGTTGGGACAGCTTCGGCCTGCCGGCCGAAAACGCTGCTTTGACCAAAAAGGTTGCTCCGGCCGAATGGACTTACCGAAACATTGCTGACATGAAGGAGCAAATGCTCCCCCTCGGTTTGGCTTTTGATTGGTCGCGCGAAGTTACCACATGCAAGCCCGAGTATTACCGCTGGAATCAGTGGATGTTCTTGAAGATGCTCGAACGCGGCATCTGCTACCGAAAGACGCAGATCGTCAATTGGGATCCGGTCGACAAGACGGTTCTCGCCAACGAACAGGTTATTGAAGGTCGCGGCTGGCGCTCGGGCGCTCTCGTTGAAAAGCGCGAGATTCCGGGCTACTACTTCGGAATCACGCAGTACGCCGAAGAGTTGCTCGACGATCTCAAGAAGCTTGACGGCTGGCCCGAACAGGTACGCCGCATGCAGGAGCACTGGATCGGCAAATCCGTCGGCGTCAACTTCGGCTTCCCTTACGAAATCGACGGCGAAAAGAAGCTTTTGAAGGTCTACACGACCCGCGCCGACACGATCATGGGCGTGACGTTCGTGGCCATTGCCGCCGAACATCCGCTTGCCAAGCGCTTGGCCAAGGATAAGCCCGAACTGCAGGCCTTCATCGACGAATGCGCCAAGGGTTCCGTCACCGAAGCCGACATGGCCACGATGGAAAAGAAGGGCGTCTTCACGGGCTTTTACGTGACGCACCCCTTGAACGGCCGCAAGGTTCAGGTTTGGATCGGCAACTACGTGCTGATGAACTACGGCGAAGGCGCCGTGATGGCCGTGCCCGCGCACGACGAACGCGACTTTGCCTTTGCCAAGAAGTACGGCATCGACATCATTCAGTCGGTTGCGGTCGAAGGCAAGGAATTCTCCACCGACGCCTGGCAGGAATGGTACGGCGACAAGACGCTCAACCCCTACTGCGTCAATTCCGGCAAGTACGACGGACTGCACATCCATGAAGCGATCGAAGCCGTCGCCAAGGACTTGAAGGAAATGGGCCTGGGCGACCGTCAGACGATGTTCCGTCTGCGCGACTGGGGCATTTCGCGCCAGCGCTACTGGGGCACGCCGATTCCGATCATCAACTGCCCGAAGTGCGGTCCGGTGCCGGTTCCCGAAAAAGATCTGCCGGTGCTGCTGCCCGAAAACCTCATTCCGGACGGCACGGGCAATCCGCTCAACAAGTGCGAAGAATTCCTCGCCTGCAAGTGCCCGAAGTGCGGAGCCGATGCACGTCGTGAAACCGACACGATGGACACCTTTGTCGACAGCTCCTGGTACTACATGCGCTACTGCTCTCCTGACGCCGACAAGGCCATGGTCGACGAGCGCAACGACTACTGGAGCCCGATGGATCAGTACATCGGCGGCATCGAGCACGCCGTGCTGCATCTGCTCTATGCGCGCTTCTGGACGAAGGTGATGCGCGACCTGGGTCTCGTGAAGTTCGACGAACCCTTCAAGCGCCTCTTTACGCAAGGCATGCTCACGGCCGAATGTTTCTATCGCGAACAACCCGACGGCAGCAAGCGCTGGTACTACCCCTACGAAATCAACATCGAATACGATGAAAAGGGACGTCCGTGCCGCGTAACTGCCAAGGACGATGGTTTGCCCGTTGTCTCCGGCGGCATCGAAAAGATGAGTAAGAGCAAAAACAACGTAGTCGAACCGCGCGACATCATCAAGCAGTTCGGTGCCGATACCGCCCGTACGTTCGTGATGTTCGCTGGTCCCCCCGATCAGTCCGCCGCCTGGTCCAACTCCGGCGCCGAAGGCTGCTACCGCTTCCTGCGCCGTCTGTGGAACTGGTGCTACGCCCGCCACGACGAAATTCACGCGTCCGACTGCAAGGTTGATCTTGCTTCGGCCCCGAAGAACGTCAAGGACTTGCTACGCGACGTTTACACGACTCTGCAGCAGGCCGAAAGCGACTTCGACCGCATGCAGTTCAACACGGTTGTGTCGGCTGCCATGAAGATGATGAATTCGCTTGATGCCTTTGAAGGCACCGACGAAATTTCGGCTTGCGCCCGTAAGCTTGCTTTGTCGCTGTTGCTGCGCGTGCTCTATCCGCTCGCTCCGCACATCACGACGGCGCTTTGGCAAGATCTTGGCTTTGTGAAGGACTTCGGCGTCGAAATCATCGATGCCCCCTGGCCCGAGGTTGTGAAGGAAGCGCTCGTTGCCGACGAAATCAAGCTGATGATTCAGGTCAACGGCAAACTGCGCGGCCAAATCATGGTGCCCGCACAAGCAAGCCGCGAAGAGATCGAACAGGCTGTGCTCGCGCACCCCGATACGATCCGCTTCGTGGGTGATGCCACGGTACGCAAGGTCATTGTGGTGCCGGGCAAGCTCGTGAACGTCGTGGCGAAATAATTTGCATCAGTCGACTTAACGGAAACCGCCGGGCGAAAAAGGCCTCTCAAATTGAGAAGCCTTCTCCGTCCGGCGGTTTTTTATGCATCAAGTAATCAATTGATCACAAAACATCAGTGCTAGCGGCTCAAGAACTGGGCATCCAGAGATCCGGCACGCATCTTCATTAAATTGATGCGGCAGGCAAGAATGGCGTCACCCGAACCAGTCCCCGATCCGTAACTTTCTTCAACCCACTTACACTCGGCATCCAAATAACGAGAAAAAGCCTTATTGGACTCCTCAAAGGCTTTGGCTGCACCCTTGCGTTTCTGAATGCGATCCAGGTCGCGCGCATTAGCCAATACACGGTCAACAATGTCGTCGTAGAACTTTTCCGTTTCGGCCAATTCTTTTTTCAGACAAGCCTGAACTTCCAGACGGTTGTCCGCCGTGCGATAACATTCGGCCAACGCGTCCGCTGCAACAGCCGATGCACTCAATACCGCTGTTGCCAGAATCAAAATGCTTGCCGCGCCTTTACGCATAATTAAATTCTCCTCACACTCTAGAAAACTAAACCGTCAATTGTCTGACAACCGCAAAACCCACGGCGGTGGCAGCAAACGAGCCGAACAGATGCAAGCCGCTGTGCGCCAAAGCTCGCAGCCAGTCGCCAGCCATCATCATCTGCACGCCTTCGGCCGAAAAAGTTGAAAACGTTGTCAGTCCGCCCAGAAGTCCAGTTACCAGAAAGAGTCTCCACATCGGAGACACTTGCAGATGCGTCGAAAACCAAGCTGTGAGCGCACCGATCAGCAGACCTCCCAGCAAGTTGCACAGTAGTGTTCCGAGCGGTAACAATGCGATACGGTTATTGAACACATAACTCAGCGCCCAACGTCCGCAGGCACCGAGAGCTGCGCCGGTACCGACAGCCAGGAGTACGGCCCAGAGAGCACCGTCTCGGGTCTCCATCGTTACTTTCCCCAGCGATTCTTAGCAATTTCGTCGCTTTCGCGAGCATCAACCCAACGACCGCCCTGAGCGGTCACTTCCTTTTTCCAGAAGGGTGCTTCGGTCTTGAGCCAATCCATGATGAATTCGCTCGCTTCAAACGCTTCCCGGCGATGTGCAGACGTCACAACCGTCAGAACAATTCGATCGCCTGCCTTGAGCTCACCCACGCGGTGAATAATCACGACGTCTTCAATGTTCCAACGAGCGCGGGCTTTTTCAACAATCTGGGCCAGACTCTTTTCTGTCATCTCCGGGTAGTGCTCAAGGTGCATTGCCGTCACACCGTCGTCGCTGCGAACAACGCCTGTAAAAGTCACCACGGCACCCGCATTGAGGCCTTCTCGTTCGAGAGCTGCGATTTCCTCGGAAACATCGAAATCATCGTGACTGACACGAATTTTCGTCATGGAAGTCATGGCGTTAGCCCCCGGTCACAGGAGGGAAAAATGCCACGACGTCTCCGTCCTTAACTTCTGCCGACATCGGCGTCATTTCTCCATTGACAGCTGCTCGAATACGCTTGACGGTTTCAAAAGCCGTACGGTGCATCGCGTCTTCACATAGCTTTTCTCGCACATCGTTGACGGTAGGGGAGCACGCCTCCAGTTCAACGATTTCAGAATCAACGGCAACGGCTTCGCGCAAAAGCGCAAAGTATTTCACTTCGATTTTCACTTTTTATTCTTTACTTAAAAAGATCCCCAAACGGGTAATAGAGCACAACATCGCCCTTCTTAACAGTCGTACCAGCAGGAACGTCCACCAGACCGTCTGCCCAAGCACAACTTGTGAGTACCTGACTGTTTTGCGTGTGATAGAGATCCAGACCGCCCTTGTTGTTACGGCGCACACGAACAAACTCTTCGCGCGTTCCGGGTTTAGTCCAGTCAAAATCAGCTCGAATCTGAGCGGGCAACGCCTGCACGTCTTTCCGCCCCTGAAGCTTCAGGAGGTAAGGCCGCGCCAAAAGCAGGAACGTTACGAAGCTCGAAACAGGGTTGCCGGGAAGTCCGATGAAGGGCTTGCCCTGCACTTCGCCCAAGGCAACGGGCTTGCCGGGTTTAAGAGCCACGCGCCACATATCGATGCGGCCAAGCGACTCAACAGCGGGTTTGATGTGGTCTTCTTCACCTACGCTCATACCGCCGGAACTAATGATGACGTCGGCCGTCTTGGCAGCACGTTCAAAAGCCTCGCGCGTGGCCTGCAAGGTATCGGGAATACTTCCGAGGTCATAAACCTCACAATCCAGACGCTTCAACAGCGCGCGAATCGTGTAACGGTTGGAGTTGTAAATACCGCCCTCGGGCAGAGGCTCGCCGGGAGCAACCAGCTCGGAACCGGAAAAGAAGACGCCCACGCGCAAATGACGGTATACCGTCACGTAACCGCAGCCAACGCTAGCCACAAGCCCCAGTACAGCGGGCTCAAGCACGCGACCTGCTTCGGCAACAACGCTGCCCGAAGCAATGTCACAGGCGCGACGACGCACCCAGGAGCCGGCAGCAGCTGATTTGATGAAGCGAACGGAACCGTCTTCATTGACGGTCACGTCTTCCTGAGCAACGACGGCATCGGCCTGCGGCGGAATCGGCGCACCGGTGAAAATGCGCGCCGTCGTGCCGCGTAAAAGCGCCTGACCAGAAGATCCGGCCGGGATGCGTTGCGACACAGGCAGGTCCACGGGCGTCTCGGGCGTGGCCAAGGCAAGATCTTCACTAAAAACCGCGTAGCCGTCCATCTGCGAATTGTCCCAAGCAGGAACATCTATGGAACTCACCACGTCTTCAGCAAGAACGCGACCCTCTGCGTAAAGCGTCGGCACCGTT
>ENA-OVGE01001775-OVGE01001775.1-human-gut-metagenome-genome-assembly--contig:-NODE-1775-length-15961-cov-3.820759_pt1 | contig 15961 bp, 13 predicted proteins | sample MGYA00237769_ERZ505417 | MGnify/ENA primary metagenome ERZ505417 (study PRJEB26158, sample SAMN06016403) | human gut metagenome | biome: human gut; feature: ankylosing spondylitis patient; material... | reverse complement strand
CTCATGCCGTAGCCGATGGCCATCGACATGCCGCCGTGTACCTGTGCCTCGGCGAGGGCGGGGTTGATGAGCCTGCCGCAGTCGTGGACGTTCACGATGTTCTTGAGCGTCACCTTGCACATGGGGATATCGACCTCCACCTCGGCGAACGTACAGCCGAAGGAATAGGCGTTGTTGCGGATGGTGTAGGTCGACTCGGCGGTGATGTGCTCGCTCTTTGCGGGGTTATACTGCGCGGTCATCGCGAGCTCCGACAGGCTCATGAGCACCTTGCCATCCGTCGTGCGGACGATGTTACCGTCCACGATATCCATGTTGTACTCCGCCTGCCGCGTCAGGTCGGCGGCGTATTTCAAAATTTTTTCTTTCAGCAGCAGGCCCGTCTGGCGGATGGAGAAGCCCGCCACGTACGTCTGGCGGCTGGCGTAGGCGCCGAGACCCGTCGGCGTGACGTCCGTATCCTGACAGGAGATGACGTGTACGTCGCGGTAGCTCTTCAGCCCGAGCACGTCGGCGGTCATCTGGGCATAGGCCGTGTCCGCGCCCTGTCCGATCTCCGTCTCGCCGCACTGCATGTTCACCGTGCCGTCGAGGTTGAGCTGCATGCGGTTGCTCGACGTCTCGAGCGAGATGGGATAGACCGCCGTGTTATACCAGAACGTCGCCACGCCGATGCCGCGGCGCACGGGGCCGGTATCCTTCGCGTATTCGGCGACCTTGCGGTCGTAATCCATGTACTTCCGCCCGACCTCCAGACACTGGCGGAACGAGTCCTCGTAGTTGACGTTGTGCGAAAACGCGTCCTCGAAGCCCTTGGGCATCAGATTCTGCATCCGGAAGGCCAGCGGATCCATGCCGACGGCCTTCGCGCACTCGTCGACGTTCGACTCGTCGGCAAACGACGCCTGCGGCATGCCGTATCCGCGCATGGCGCCCGCGGCGGGGCGGTTGGTGAACACCGTCCACGCGTCGCACTCCATGTTGTCACAGGGATAGTGCTGGGCAAACGAGCCCATCGCCTTGGCGACGATGGAGTGTCCGTGCGAGGCGTAGGCGCCCTGATTGGAGAAGCACTCCACCTTGCGCGCAGCGAACGTCCCGTCGCTGCGCAGCCACGAGACGATGTGGAAGCGGATGGCGTGGCGCACGCGGTTGGAGACAAACGTCTCCTCGCGCGAGCAGTCGACGCGCACGCAGCGCCCGCCGACCTGCGTGGAGCACCACGCGCAAAGCGGCTCATACAGCGCATCCTGCTTGTTGCCAAAGCCACCGCCGATATAGGGCTTGACGACGCGGATGTCGCCCCACGGGCGGCCGAGCGCCTGTCCCACGACGCGGCGGATGATGTGCGGGATCTGCGTGGAGGAGACGACCGTGATGCGGCCGTTTTCCTCATAGGCGAAGCACCCGTGGTTCTCAATGTGGCAGTGCTGCACGGTGGGGGTGTCGTACCAGCCCTCCACCCGGATCAGCCCCGGCTCCTGAATAGCGGCCTGATAGTCGCCTTTTTTCATGTCCGTGTGCTTGAGGATGTTGTTCGGGAAGTGCTCGTGCAGCTGCGGCGCGCCCGGCTCCATCGCCTTCTGCGCGTCGAGCACGAACGGCAGTTCCTCGTATTCGACCCGCAGCGCGCACACGCCCTGCATGGCCGCGACCTCGTTTTCCGCGATGACGACGGCCACATCGTCTCCGTAATAGCGCACATGCCGGTTGAGCAGATGCCGGTCGGCCACGTCCTGATGGCCCGGATCCATCGACCACGGATGACCCGCCGTTGGGAACGGATGCTCCGGCACGTCGAAGCAGGTCAGCACCTTCACCACGCCGTCGATCTGTTCGGCGGCGGTCTTGTCCACGGATTTGACCAGCCCGTGCGCGATCTCCGCGTGCTTGATGCGGACATAGAGCGCCTCGCGGGGCATCAGATCCTCATAGTATTTCGTTCGCCCGGTCGCCTTGTCAAAGGCGTCCACGCGCACCTCGCGTTTTCCGACCTCTGCCATATGTATCTTCCTCCTTGCCCCGAGGGGCGGTTTGTTAAAATACACGATAATAGCTCTTATAAATCAGACTTATTGTAGCATATTTTACGGCGCTTGAAAAGCACTTTTCGTAATACTAATCTGCGAATAGCGCAAAAACATTGACGCTGCGCCGCCCGTGCGGGTATACTATGGGAAACGAGAGGAGCGTGGTCTGTCTTGCGCAGGAAAATCGGCTGCGCCGTCATGGCGGCGGGCAATGCCCGGCGCTTCGGGCGCAACAAACTGGAGGAAACCGTCGGCGGCGTGCGCATAATCCGCCGCGCGCTCGAGGCCGTGCCGCGCGGGGAGCTTGTGCGAGTTGTGGTCGTCAGCCAGTACGCGGAGATTGAAGCGCTCGCGGCAGAATACGGCTTTCTCGCCGTCCACAACGGCGATCCCGGCGCCGGGCTGAGCCACACCGTTGCGCTTGGGCTCGCCGCGCTCGCGGACTGCGATGCGGTGCTCTTTCAGGTGGCGGATCAGCCGCTCCTGCGGCGCGAGAGCGTCGGGCGGCTCATCGCGCTGTGGCGGGAGCATCCGGAGAAAATCGCCGCCGTCTCCGGCGGCGGGCGGCGTGGAAACCCGTGTCTCTTCCCTGCCCGCTTCTTCCCGGAGCTGCTCGCGCTGACCGGCGACTGCGGCGGCAGCCGCGTCATCCGTCAGCACGAGGACGAGCTTATGCTGCTGGAGATCGACGCCCGCGAGCTCGCGGACGTCGATACGCCGCAGGCGCTGGCGGAGGTAGAGCGGGAGATGCGGCAGATTTGACGGTTTTTGGGGGATTGGTGGTGGAATAAGCTTGTCCATGTCTCCGGCGGGGTACTTTCTGTGCGCACAGAAGGTACCCAAAGAAGTGCAGGAAACCGGATGGTTTCTTGACTTCCTTTCCGGTCGGCAAGCGGGTTATCTATAGGACGTGGTCTAAGCTTTGTATCGACTTGTTTTCTGCGCCGCTGCCGCTCACATTATAAAATATAAGAGACAGTGCTCCTTTCGTTCGGACCGTCGAGGACGCCGGCCCCTACAGAGGTTGGAAGAAGTTCGCCGGTCGATCGCAGGGCGATGTAAACATCGCCCCCTACAGAGGTTGGAAGTGGCGGTCCGGTCGAACGCGGCGGGGCACATGGGCGCTGCCAAATCGCAAAGAGCATGTACCGGAAATTTTGCACCGTCAGCGGTGCAAACGCAGAGACGATCCTGCATTTTAGGCCCCTTGCATGGCACTCCCGGACGTGTAGTGCATGCTATAACAGATTCCAATCTTTCGCCGAAGAAAGAAACGTACCCGCCGGAGGTCGAATAATCCCCGCACAAGCCGCACATGCTAAGCCAAACGCAAACAGGAGGACGCCTATGTACGAGGAGACGAAACCCACAAACACCGGAGCGGAGGAGCAACCCGCCGACGCGCCGAAGCAGCTGCTGGTCGACATGGGCTCGACCGTTGTGCGCAATAGCCGCGGCACGATCCACTGTCTCACCATCATCGGCCAGATCGAGGGCCACTGCGCCGCGCCGCAGGGCACGAAAACGACAAAATATGAGCATGTCCTGCCGCTGCTCGCGGGGCTGGAGCAGTCCGAGGACGTCGACGGCGTGCTGCTCCTGCTCAACACCGTCGGCGGCGACATTGAGGCGGGGCTCGCCATTGCCGAGCTCATCGCCGGGATGACGAAGCCGACCGTCACGCTTGTGCTCGGCGGCGGGCATTCCATCGGTATCCCGCTCGCCGTGAGCGGCCGCGTGACGATGATTGCGCCGTCGGCATCCATGACGATCCACCCCGTGCGCATGACCGGCATGATGATCGCCGCGCCGCAGACGTACCAGTACTTCACCCGCCTGCAGGAGAGCATCGTCCGCTTCGTCGCGCGCAGCAGCCGCATCAGCGAGGAGAAGTTCCGCGAGTTGATGTTGCATGGAAACGACATGGCGAGCGATGTCGGCACGGTCGTCTACGGCGAGGAAGCGGTGCAGCTCGGCCTGATCGACCGCGTCGGCCAGCTCAAGGATGCCTACGAGGCTCTCTACGCCATGCTGTGAGTCCTGCTCACCAAAGAGCAAAGCCCTTCCTTTGGTGAAGCCAAAAAAGCACAGCGGGACAGTTGCCCTCTTGGAGAGCAGCTGTACCGCTGCGCACATATTCCTTTCTTCCTCTGCACGGTCACTGCGGCAGAGTCAGGCGCGTCTCTGCTGCTTCAGCCGCAGCTGAATGCGGTCGGCGATCATGGCGATGAACTCGCTGTTGGTGGGCTTACCCTTTGCGCTGTTGACGGTGTAGCCAAAGTACTTCTGGAGCGTTTCGAGGTCCCCGCGGTCCCACGCGACCTCGATGGCGTGGCGGATGGCGCGCTCGACGCGGCTCGGCGTGGTGGAGAATCGGTGCGCCACCTCGGGATAGAGCACCTTTGTCACGGCGTTGATGACATCCATGTCGCCCACGGCAATCATAATCGCCTCGCGTAGGTACTGATAGCCCTTGATGTGCGCAGGTACACCGATCTCATGGATCATCGCGGTGACGATTCCCTCGAGCGCGGCGGGGAACTCACCGCGCTCGTCCGGGTTTACCGGGTGTACCGCCTCCCGGATGCGCTCGAGCAGGGACTGCTCGCTGCAGGGCTTGGGCAGGAAGAAGTGAACGCCCAGCTCCGCCGCCTCGCGCACCGTGCGCTGTGAGCAGAACGCGGAGACGACCACCACCTGGGGCGGGTGGGGCAGCTCCTTGACCCGGCGCAGCAGCGCGAAGCCGTCCAGCTCTGGCAGGACGACCTCCGTCACCAGCACATCCGGCTGACGTGAGGCGACAAGCTCCATCGCTTCGGCACCGCTCCCGGTGCTCCCGATGACCTCGAAATCCCCCTCCTGTTCCATGACCTGACGCATCAGGATACGGAACTCCTCGCTGGGGTCGGCGAGGATAATTCTCGTTTTATTGTTCATTCCATCTCTTCCCTCTTTACGATTTTTTAGCAGCGCCTGATTTGCAACAAACTCTCCCTTTGTCGCTTGTGCTGTGTATAAAATAGCATGAACGGACAGTGTTTTCAAGGCTATTTTGTAGAATCCGTACAAGGAGTTTTCGACGCGCTCCCGTATTTCCCGATGTTCCCCGGCGAAAAAAGTCTGCGTCTGTCAATTTTAAACGATTTTCCGATAACTCATTGCAGGCATGAGCGCTCCGTGCTATACTAATTAACATAGAGAACCATCGAAAAGAGGGGGCCATATGACTATTCAGGATTTCCAGGATCGGCTATGCGGATACCGCCCTACGCTGCAGCAGGCGCGGGCGGAATTCGCCGTCCTCGTCCCGCTGATCGAGCGGCCCGACGGGCTGCACCTGCTCTATGAGGTGCGGGCGCAGAACCTGCGCCACCACGCGGCGGAGGTGTGCTTCCCCGGCGGGCGGATGGAGCCCAGCGAGACGCCGGTACAGTGCGCCCTGCGCGAGACGTGGGAAGAGCTGGCCATTGCGCCGGAGGACGTCACCGTGCTCGGCGAGCTGGACTTTCTCTATCTGCGCTCGGAGTGCCTGATGCATCCGGTGCTCGCGCGGGCGGACGCCGCGGCGCTCGGGCACATGAGCCGCAGCCCCGCCGAGGTGCGCGATACGTTCCTCGTCCCGATCGACTGGCTGCGCACCCATCCGCCGGAGGTATACCGCTACCGGCTTGACCCCGTCGGGATCGAGAGCTTCCCCTATGACGCGGCGGGCGTCCCGGCGGACTACCGCTGGCAGTGCGCGCAGATGGAGGTGCCCGTCTACCGCGGTCTGCCGCACCCGCTCTGGGGGCTGACGGCACGCATCACCGACTGGCTCGTCCAGCGCTTCTGCGCGGAGCCTACGCCGTGATCGTCTCGGCCAGCCCCGCCGCGAACAGCCGCGCGGCGTAGATCGCCTCGTCGAGGGAGTTGCCCGCCGCGCCGACCTCCACGAGCATCGAGCCGGGGCAGACGCTCTGGTTATAGCTGTAGTTGCGCAGCGTGATCGGCCGCATGAGCGTCGGGTACGACTGCATGAGCCGCTCCTCGACGGCGACGGCGAGACGGAGGTTGTCCTGCCAGCGGTCGTGGTCGCTGCCCATGACGAGACTGATCTGCGCGGCGTGCGGCTCCTCGCGCGAGACGAGCTTATACTGCTGCCCGGACGCGTCCTGCACGGCGTCGCGGTGGACGTCGAGCACGAAGCTCAGCGACGGATACTTCTCCAGATACCCCTCGATCGAGGTGAGACTGCGCGCGTACGCGCCGTTGTAGCTCGGGCTGTCGTGCAGCGTCCGGTCGTGGAGGACGGAGATGCCGTACGACGAGAGCACCGCCGCGATCTCGTCGCCTACGCGCACGACGCTGCGCGTCGCGTCGTCCGTGCGGAACGAGCCCGTCGCGGCATACTCCTCCCCGGCGGGCATGGTATAGGCCTCGCTCCCGTGCGTGTGGACGATGAGCACCTGCGGCGCCTGCTCGCTGAGCGCCGCCGAAAAGCTGCCGTCCGCGAGCGCCGCGGTGTCGAGCGTCTGGCGCGAGGCGTTCTTGATCGGGACGCTCCCGACCATCGCGTAATTCCCCGACGCAGCGGACGCCGTCTGCGCGGGGACGCCGTTATCGAGGAAGGCGAGGTCACCCGTCTCCACGGTGAGCGGCGGGAGCGGCGGGGGCGCGTCCGGCTCCGGCGCGGGCTCGGTTCCGTCCGTGACCGGCTCGTCCAGCAGATCCGCGACCTGCCTGCGCCCCGCGAGTAGCAGCGGCGACTGCCCCAGCGCCACGAGCGTTTCGAGCGGCAGACCGTCCGTCCCGAACCAGTCGCCGATGCCCCAGCGCAGCAGCGCGAGCGGCTGCCGCGCGCGCATGGCGTCCCATGCCGCGGTAAAGCTCTCGCTCCCCGCGCTCGCCGCCACGGCCCAAAGCGTCGCCGCCGTGAGCGCACCCGCCAGCGTTCTTCGCAGAATCTTTTGTTTCATCATCGATCACCTCAGACAAGCCTATGCCCGCGCCGCGTGCAATATGCCGTCTTGCATCCGGGCGAAATATGTGATATACTGTATTAGTAAGCAAGAAAGGCCGCTCCGCCCTGCGCGGAGCTCCTGCTCATATAGGTCCGCGGAGATGGCGCGGACGTTTCTACGGGGGACCGTTTTTCCCCGCTATGGGTGTTCTGCCGGGCGAAAAATCCGCCGGCGGAATGCCTTTTTTTGCTGAAGGAAAGGAGATTTTCATATGCAGCAGCTCATTCACGGCAACCTAATTCACGCCCCGGCGCTCGGCCGGCTGGAGATTCTCGAGCATGGCTGGATGCTCCTCGAGGACGGCACGATCCGCGGCCTGTGGCGGGAAAAGCCCGCGCAGTATGCCGCCCTCCCCGTGACCGACTACGGCAACGCGCTCGTGATGCAGTCGTTCGCGGACATGCACCTGCACGCGCCGCAGTATCCCATGCTCGGCATGGGGATGGATCTGCCGCTGCTCGACTGGCTCAACACCTACACCTTCAAAACCGAGGCGCGCTTTGCCGACACGGACTATGCCCGCCGCGTCTACCGGCGGCTCGCAGGCGACCTCATCACAAACGGCACGACGCGCGTGTGCATGTTCTCGTCACTGCACACCGAGGCGACGTGGATTCTTATGGAGGAGCTTGAGCGCGCCGGGGTCACGGGCTATGTCGGCAAGGTGAACATGGACCGCAACGCCCTGCCGGGCGTTCTGGAGGAGACAACGGAGGAGTCTGTCCGCGAGACAATCCGCTGGCTGGACGGGTGCCGGTTTGAACACGTGAGGCCCATCATCACCCCGCGCTTCACCCCCAGCTGCACCGACGAGCTCATGGCAGAACTCGGGAAGATTGCCCGCGAGCGCGGGCTCTATGTCCAGTCGCACCTCTCCGAGAGCACGAACGAGATCGCGTGGGTGCGCGAGCTCAGCCCCGGCTGCGCGCGGTACTGGGAGACGTATGACAAATTCGGCCTGTGGAAGGACCACACCCTCATGGCGCACTGCGTCCACTCCGACGACGAGGAGCTGCGCGCCATGCGCGAGCACGGCGTCGTCGCCGTCCACTGCGCCGACTCGAACATCAACATCATCTCGGGCGTCTGTCCCGTGCGGCACCTGCTCGACGCGGGCGTCCGGGTCACGCTCGGCTCGGACATCGCGGGCGGCGCGCAGCTGGCGATGAACAAGGTCGTCACCATGAGCATCCGCGCCTCGAAGATGCGGCGGATCCTCGACGGCTGGCAGGGCGATTTTCTCACCGTGGAGGAGGGGTACTACCTCGGCACGACCGCCGGGCACCGCTACTTCGGCGCGGGCGGCGGCTTCGCCGTGGGCGATAAGCTCCACGCCATCGTCGTCGACGACGGTGACCTGCCGGAGCCGACGCGCCCGCTCTCCGTGCAGGAGCGGTTCGAGCGCGCGCTCTACATGATGCACCGCCATAACATCACCGCCGTCTACTCCGATGGACGGCTCGTGGTGAGCCGCTGAAAAAAGTTGATAATTTGTTCATGATTTCTGCAGTGGACTTGGTATAATACAAGCACCAAAGGAGCGGCCAGACGCAAGAGAGCCGCTTCCGGGAATCAAGACGTAAGGAGCGATATGATGGAACAGATCAAGCAAACGGTCCTCTCCGCCGGTAAGGATGCCTGGAACTTTCTGACCGGGGTCACGATGTCCGCCGCGCAGTCGGTGTCCTGCGCCGTCAGCCAAACGGTCGGCTTCGCCGGTGAAAAGCTCGGCGAGCTGACGAAGAAATACCGCCAGCCCCTGCTGATGGCCGCGGCCATTGTCTCGCTGGCTGGTGCCATCGTGACGGGTACGTTGTACCTGATCGGGCGCAGAAAAAAGTAAAACATACGCCTTCCCGGCTGCCGTGCCGCGGGGAGATGCCTGTGCATCTCCCCGCGCGGCACTTGCCCAAAGCGCGGCGGCCGTCCCGGAAAGGATCTCTTGCGCATCCGCATTTTTTTGACAGAAGGGGGCCATTTTTATGGCAAAGAAAGAATTCAAGGCGGAGTCAAAACGCCTGCTGGAGCTGATGATTCACTCCATCTATACCCACAAGGAGATCTTCCTGCGTGAGCTTCTGTCCAACGCGTCCGACGCCATCGACAAGCTCAGCTACCGCAGCCTGACGGACGAGGGCGTCGGTCTCAGCCGCGGCGACTTCGCCATCACCGTCACGCCCGACGCCGAGAAGCGCACCCTCACCGTCAGCGACAACGGCATCGGCATGAGCCGCGAGGAGCTCGAAGAGAATCTGGGCGTGATCGCGAACAGCGGCACGTTCCGCTTCCGTCAGGAGCTCAGCCCCGAAAAGGCCGGGGACACGGACGTCATCGGCCAGTTCGGCGTGGGCTTTTACTCTGCGTTCATGGTCGCCGACCATATCACCGTCATCTCAAAGAAGTACGGCGAGGAGCAGGCCTACCGCTGGGAGTCCTCCGGCGCGGACGGCTACACCGTCGACCCCTGCGAGAAGGAGACGGTCGGCACGGATATCATTCTCCACCTGCGCGACGACGGCGACGAGCCGGATGAATACAGTCAGTACCTCCGCGAAGGGACGCTGGCGCGCCTTGTGAAGAAGTACTCCGATTACATCCGCTTCCCCATCCGCATGGAGATGACGCACTCGCGCCGCAAGGAGGGCAGCCCCGATGACAAGCCCGAGTTTGAGGACGTGCGCGAGTGGGAGACGGTCAACAGCATGGTGCCGCTGTGGCAGCGCAAGAAGAGCGACGTCAAGCGCGAGGAGTACGACAAGTTCTATCAGGAGCGCTTCGGCGACATGACTCCGCCGCAGTCGGTCGTGACCGTCTCGGCCGAGGGCGCGGTGACGTATCAGGCGCTGCTGTTCATCCCGTCGCAGGCGCCGGGGCTGTACTACACCGAGGACTATGAGCCGGGTCTGCAGCTCTACTCCTCCGGCGTGATGATTATGGACAAGTGCGCCGATCTGCTGCCGGACTATCTGAGCTTTGTGCGCGGCGTGGTTGATTCGCCCGACCTGAGCCTGAATATCTCGCGCGAGCTGCTGCAGCATGACCGCCAGCTCAAGATCATCTCCGCCAACCTCGAGAAGAAGCTGCGCGCGGAGCTTGAGCGAATGCTGCGCGACGACCGGGAGGGCTACGAGAAGTTCTGGAAGAACTTTGGCCGCCAGCTCAAGGTCTGCGCCCTGAACAACTACGGCGCGCAGAAGGACAAGCTGCAGGATCTGCTGCTGTTCTACTCCTCCACGGAGAAGAAGCTCGTCACGCTCGGCGAGTACGTCTCCCGCATGCCGGAGAGCCAGAAGTACATCTACTTCGCCGCCGGTGAGAGCATCGAGGCCATCGACCACATGCCGCAGACGGAGGTTCTGAAGGATAGCAGCACCGAGATCCTCTACTTCACCGACAAGACCGACGAGTTCATCGCCGATATGTTCCGCACCTATCAGGAAAAGGAGTTCCGATCCGCGCTCGACGACGAGCCGGAGACGACCGGCGAGGAAAAGAAGGAGCCGGACGAAGCCGCGCAGCCCGCGCTCGACTTTATCCGCGAGACGCTCGGCGCGAAGGTTGACGGCGTCAAGGCCTCCACCCGCCTGAAGACGCACCCGGTGTGCCTGACCTGCGGCGAGGGACTGACGTTCGAGATGGAGAAATACTTCACAGCCGTCCAGCCCGACCTCGGTCTGAAGGCCAAGCGCATCCTCGAGGTGAACACGAACCACCCGGCCTTCGCCGCGCTCGAAAACGCGCGGGAGAACGACCCCGAAAAAGCAAAGAAATATGCCGAAATTCTGTATCAGCAGGCCTGCCTGATTGCCGGTCTGCCGATCGAAAATCCCTCGGATTACACGGACCTGCTCTGCTCGCTCTGGTGATCCCGCAGATGACGACAAGATGCCGCCGCTGAATGGCGGCATTTTGCGGCCCAAAATCGGGTTTCCGGGCGTTTCCGGCAGCTTTATCACACGTTTAGCCGTGTATTTCGCAGAAAGTCAACGTTTTGTGACGTTAACAACCCGTTAAAAATAATATGCGGCGGTTGCGGCGAAAATGCGGGCGCGTTATAATCAATCCGGCTTTTTGCCGGAATATCCACGCAGAAAAACCAGAACGAATCCAGCAGAAAGGGTGATATTGGCAATGCTGACATTGAGGACCGGCCGCAGCGCCGCCGGTCGGTATCGGGCCGCTCCGGACCGGGGCGGCGGGCCGGTAAAGCCGGCCAACGGAGAGGAGGCGGCGCAGTCTTGAAAAAGCAGAAGGAAAAGAAACCGCGCCAGCCCATGACGAAGCAGCGCAGGCGCGAGCTGGTGATCTGGCTGGCGGCGGTGGCGGTGTTTCTGATCGCGTCGATTCTCGTCGGCTCCCCCGACCGGTCCGAGACCGTGCAGGAGACGATGCGCGACGCCGTGCTGCACGAGACGAACCGCGTGAGTCTCTTCGGCATCAAGGACGTAAACCCGGGTCTGATCTCGGCGATGCTCGTCTCGGCGTTTCTGCTGGTCGCGGCGGCGCTGATCCGGATTTTTGCGATCCCGCGCTTCAAGATGATCCCCGGTAAATTCCAGCTGCTGCTTGAGCAGCTGGTGAGCCTGTTCGACGGGCTGGCCCGGGGCAGCAGCCCGCGCCGCAACGGCTTCCTCGGCGCGTACATCTTCGCTGCGGGCGTCTACATCTTCACTGGGACGCTCTCGGAGCTGATCGGCGTGCAGGTCATGGCCACGAACGGCCACGCCGTCACGCTGCCCGCGCCGCTGTCGGACGTGAACGCGGCCATCGCGCTCGGGTGCCTGTCGTACCTGATCATTCTCTCCGGCGGCATCGCCGGCGACGGGGTCAAGGGTGTCGGCAAGACGCTCAAGGAGTTCTCGCTCCCGATCTCGATGAGCTTCCGTCTGTTCGGCGCGCTGCTGAGTGGCCTGCTGGTGACGGAGCTGGTGTACTACTATGTGAACCTGAGCTTCGTGCTGCCGGTGCTGGTGGGCGTGCTGTTCACGCTCCTGCACGCGTTCATCCAGAGCTACGTGCTCACGATGCTCACCGCGATGTTCTACGGAGAGGTCTCCGAGCCGTCTCCGCCCCGCAAGAAGAAAACAAAAAAGCCGCCTGAACCGGCGCAGATGCTTCAAAAGTAAAATAGGAGGAAATTTCCCATGAAAAAGATGCTTCAGTCCAAGAATTTCCGTGCGCTGGCTCTGGTGCTGGCGCTGCTGGTGGTGCTGGCCGTCCCCGCGTTCGCCGCGGGCAGCGATGACGCCGCCAATAATGACAGTACCGTCGTGACGACGTCCGTGAACGATCAGGCCGCCGCCAGCACCGACAGCGGCTCGAGCCAGAAGTCCCTCGCCAGCGGCCTTGCCATCGGTCTTGCCGCTGCGGGCGGCGCCATCGCCATGGGCGTGGCCGTCGCCAAGTCCGTCGAGGGCATTGCCCGCCAGCCCGAGGCCGAGAGCAAGATCCGCACAACGCTGATGCTGGGCCTTGTGTTCATTGAAACCGCCATCATCTATGCTCTGTTGGTTGTCATTCTGATTATCTTCGTCCTGTAAGGGAGGGTGAAACCGTGAATATCCCTCTGAATATCGACTGGCAGCAGATTCTGCTGCACCTGATGAACTTCGTCATTCTGGCGGGGGGACTGTATTTCCTGCTGTACCGGCCGATCAAGTCCTTTATGGACAAGCGCGCCGCCTATTATCAGGATCAGGCGGATCAGGCGGAAAAGACCACGCAGGCTGCGCAGCAGCTCAAGGCCGACTATGAGGCCAAGCTCAGCGCCGCCGATGAGGAAATCCGCGCGGAGAAACAGCAGGCGCAGAAGGCCGCCGCTGCCGCCGCGCAGCAGCAGCTCGACGCCGCCCGCGCCGAGGCCGAGAAGATCGTCTCCGACGCGCAGGCCATGGCCGAGCGCAGCCGCGAGAAGATCGTGCGTCAGGCCGGTCAGGACGTGAAGGATCTGGCCGCCGAGGCCACTGAGAAGCTCGTTCTGCAGTCCGGCGGCGACGCCTTCGACCAGTTCCTCGATCTGGCGGAAAAGGAGGCGCAGCATGCGCAGTCCTGAAAAAGAGCTGACCGCTGTTCTCTACAGTGAGACCGAACCCACCGCGCAGCAGCGCGCGCGGTTTGAAAAATTCCTCGCCGGCAAGTATGGCCGCGAGGTGCCCCTGATCTGGATGCGTGAAGAGGCCCTGCGGGGCGGCTTCCGTCTCGAGGTCGGGACGGACATCTACGACTGGAGCCTTGAGGGGCGCATGCGCCAGTTCCGTGAGCGCCTGCAGCAGCTCGATCCCGGCGGCGAGCAGGTTGTCCCGCTGATGCGGGAGGCCGTGAAGAACTGGACGCCGTCCGTCGCCCCGGAGGAGATCGGCACCGTCGTGACGGCGGGCGACGAGATCGCCACCGTCAGCGGTCTGGCGCACGCCCAGTACGGTGAAATCCTGCAGTTTTCCTCGGGTCTGAAGGGCATGGTGCAGGATCTGCGCCGCGACGAGGTCGGCTGCATCCTCTTCGGTGACAGCGGTGACCTCGTGGAGGGCAGCATCGTCCGCCGCACGGGCCGCACCGCCGGTATGCCGGTGGGGGAGGGCTTCCTCGGCCGCGTTGTCGATGCGCTCGGTACCCCCATCGACGGCAAGGGCGACATCCAGCCCGAGGGCTACCGCCCCATCGAGGCCGCCGCCCCCGCCATCCTCGACCGCCAGCCCGTCAACACCCCGATGGAGACGGGGCTTCTGTCGATCGACTCGATGTTCCCCATCGGCCGCGGCCAGCGTGAGCTGATCATCGGCGACCGCCAGACCGGCAAGACCGCCATCGCCCTCGACACGATCCTCAACCAGAAGGGTAAGGATGTTGTGTGCATCTATGTGGCTATCGGCCAGAAGTCCAGCTCCGTCGCCCAGCTCGTGGAGAATCTCTCCCGCCGCGGCGCGATGGACTACACCGTCGTCGTCAATGCTCCGGCGAGCGCACCGGCCTCGCTGCAGTATATCGCCCCCTACGCGGGCACCGCGCTCGGCGAATACTTCATGTATAACGGCCGCGACGTGCTGATCGTCTACGATGACCTCTCGAAGCACGCCATCGCCTACCGCGCGCTGAGCCTGCTGCTCGAGCGCTCTCCCGGCCGCGAGGCCTACCCCGGCGACGTGTTCTATCTGCACTCCCGTCTGCTCGAGCGCTCGGCGCACCTGTCCGACGAGAAGGGCGGCGGCAGCATGACGGCGCTTCCCATCGTGGAGACGCAGGCGGGCGACGTGGCCGCCTATATCCCGACGAACATCATCTCCATCACCGACGGACAGATCTTCCTCGAAAGTGATCTGTTCTTCTCCGGACAGCGCCCCGCCGTGAACGTGGGCCTGTCCGTGTCCCGTGTCGGCGGCGACGCGCAGACGAAGGCCATGAAAACCTCCGCCGGCGCGCTGCGTCTGGATCTGGCGCAGTACCGTGAGATGGAGGTCTTTACGCAGTTTTCCAGCGACCTCGACGACGAGACGAAGCGCCAGCTGGTCTACGGACAGGGTCTGATGCGCCTGCTGCGCCAGCGGCAGTACCATCCCTTCAGCCAGCATGAGCAGGTTGTCATCCTGATCGCGGCGCTGGGGCACGTGATGGAGCAGATCCCCATCGACGAGATCGACGATTTTCGCGCGCAGCTGCTGCAGTTCATGCAGGAGCAGGCGGGCGAGCTCTGCGCCCGGATCGACGCGACCGGCAAGCTGGCCAACGGCGATAAGGACGAGATTCTGAAGCTGGCAAAGCAGTTCCGCGACAGCTATCTGGCCGGCGGAAAGCGTGGTGCGTGACATGGCCAGCACGAAGGAGATCAAGGATCGCATCAACAGCGTCCGCGAGACGCGGAAGATCACCAACGCCATGTATCTCATCGCCTCGACCAAGCTCCGCAAGGCCAAGCTCGAGCTGACGAACACGCGCCCATACTTCGAGGCGCTGCGCGGCGAGGTCAACCGCGCGTTCCGCACGGTTGAGGACGTGGACACGCCCTACTTCTACCCCGCGGACGACGACACCCCGCGCGAGGGAACCTACGGCTGCCTCGTCATCACGGCGGACAAGGGTCTCGCCGGGAGCTACAACATGAACGTCATCAAGAAGGCCGAGCAGATGCTCGAAAAGCATCCCGACACGAAGCTCTTCGTCGTGGGTGAGTATGGGCGGCACTTCTTTGACCACCACAGCATCCCCATCGAGCAGAGCTTTCTCTACACGGCGCAGAACCCGACGCTCGACCGCGCGCGGGAGATCAGTGAGCGGCTGCTGGATGGGTTCCTCTCCGGTGAGCTGCAGGAGATCTATGTCATCTATACGGATATGGAGAGCAGCCTGCTCTCCGAGGCGAAGGTGACGCGGCTTCTGCCGCTGCACCGCAGCTATTTCGCCGCGGCCGACAGCGGTGAGGTCTCCGCCCCGTTCGAGTTCTCCCCGTCGGTGTCGGTGGTGCTCAACAACGTCATGCACAGCTGCATCGCGGGCTTTGTCTACAGCGCCCTGGTCGACAGCTTCTGCTGCGAGCAGAATGCGCGCATGAACGCCATGGACTCCGCCAACCAGAACGCAGAGAAGCTGCTGGAGGACCTGTCCCTCCAATATAACCGCGTCCGTCAGGCGGGCATCACGCAGGAGATCACCGAGATCTCCGCGGGCGCCAAGGCGCAGCGGCGCAAACACAGGAAGGAAGCGTGAGCAAATTGAAAACAGGAACCATCGTGCAGATTTCCGGCCCCGTTGTGGACGTCGAGTTCCAGGCCGGGCATCTGCCGAAGATGAAAGAGGCGCTCACCGTCGAGCGTGATGGCGTCGAGCGCGTGATGGAGGTCGCCCAGCATGTCGGCGAGAACACCGTGCGCTGCATCATGCTCTCCGGGAGCGACGGTCTCGCCCGCGGCATGACTGTGTGCGCCCCGGGGCGCACGATTC
>ENA-OVGE01001774-OVGE01001774.1-human-gut-metagenome-genome-assembly--contig:-NODE-1774-length-15965-cov-2.762728_pt1 | contig 15965 bp, 15 predicted proteins | sample MGYA00237769_ERZ505417 | MGnify/ENA primary metagenome ERZ505417 (study PRJEB26158, sample SAMN06016403) | human gut metagenome | biome: human gut; feature: ankylosing spondylitis patient; material... | reverse complement strand
GCGGCTCCATCATCTCGGCAATGGAAGAAATTTTCGGCGACGCGAGCAAACCGATGTACGGCCGTGCCTCCTGCCGTATCGAAGTAATGCCTTTTGCGCCGTCCGTCATGCATGAAATCATGCTTGACGAAGAGCCGGGCCATCAACCTCTGGACTTATTGACAATCTTTGCAATGACCGGAGGCGTTGCCGCCTACTTGGAACTGCTTGCCGCTCAGAAAGCACTCACGGCAAAAAGAGCCGTTCGATTCTTGTTTTCCATCGAAGGCGGCTGGCTGAGAGCCGAAGGCAATGTCTATCTGGCCAACGAATTTCAGCGAAAAACGTCGACGTACAAGGAAATTCTGCACGCTATAGCCGACGGCCGCACCAAATGGTCGGAAATTCAGGATCGCATCGAAGAAAAAATTCCGACCTACCTCGATCGACTGGAAACCTTCCGACTGATCGAACGTCACTTTCCTATTTTGGAAAAGGCAGCCCCTCGTAGATCCCGCTACCGAATCGCCGATCCGTACCTTCGCTTCTGGTTCACGTTCGTTGATCCGATTCGCATGACGGACCTTGCGTCCTTCCACCGCTGGGACGAACTCGTGCGGCTCTGCGAAGCGAATCTGCCTCAGTTTCTGAGCAGGACTTTGGAGCAATGGCACCGCGCCGTGTATCTGGAAAGCGGCCGTTGGTCTCCGGTCGGAGCATGGTGGGACGCTAAAGGCATCAATGAACTCGACCTCGTGGCAATCAACGACGAGGATCACCGAATCGTTTTCGGAGAAGCCAAGCTAAACGCCGACAAGTACGACGAAATAAAGCTGCGCCTCAAGGCTGCTGCCTTTCTGGAAAAGCATCGCAAGTTTGCCGAGTACTCACAGTCCTACGTCGGACTTTTCCCGGAAAACATGCACGAACCGCTGTGAGGCCTCGTCGCCTCAGCCTACTGTTCGTCGATCCAGCACTGAAGGATCGCTTCGAGAATCGGCTCGTTGCTCTTTTCAGGATCGTCGGAAAAATCCGGCAACGCCAGAACGCGCTCGCGCAGCTCGCTCAAGCGAAGCGTCGTGGGATCCAGATCGGGTTCGTTGTCGTAGAGCTCTTCGGCAATGCGCTGTGCGTCGGTCCACTTGAGAGTCATGACGCTTAGTCCTCGTGCACAAGATTGCGATTGTTTTTCGGAATCTCGATCGTGATGTCCTCTTCGCCCATAACGGTCTGGCAGGAAAGACGCGAAAGCGGCGTGCTGCCGAAAGCGTTGTCGAGCTGGTCGTACTCGTCGTCATCGGGTTCGTTCAAAGAGTCGAATCCCTTCCTGACGATGATGTGGCAAGTTGCGCAAGCGCAGTTGTATTCGCATGCATGCGGAATCTTGATGCCGGCGGCATTGAGCGCCTGAGCAAGCTTGGCGCCCGTCTTCACTTCAATCTGAGCGCCTTCGGGGCAAAGGGTTTCGTTGGGCAAAACGGTAACTATCGGCATTTCTTCTTTTCCGGTTGGTTTGTTTCAGGCGCCGAGCACGTCTTCGACGGACTTGCCTTCGAGAGCTTGACGAATCGAGCGATCCATACGGCGCGCGGCAAATTCTTCCGTAGCCTTAGCAACATTGTCGATTGCCGCCTTGATCGCATCGGAGTCCGTGCCCTCTCGCACGGCGTTGAGGTGATTGAGCGCCTCGTCGACAACTTTTCGCTCTTCGTCGCTTAGGAGATCCGCATCGGCCTCCAAAGCCGAATGGGTCGACTCGATGATGCGCATCGCTTCGACCTTTTGTTCTCGCAGCTCACGCTCGTGCATATCCTCTTCGGCCGCACTGTTTCCTTCCTGAAGCATGCGAATGACATCTTCATCGGAAAGACCGTAGCTAGGCTTCACCATAATCGAGCTTTCAACGCCCGAAGTCATTTCGCGAGCCGAGACGGACAAAAGCCCGTCGGCATCGATCTGGAAGGTCACGCGAATACGGGCAGCACCCGCGGCCATCGGCGGGATGCCGCGAAGCTCAAATCGCGCAAGCGAGCGGCACTTGTCGACCACTTCGCGCTCACCCTGCACGACGTGAATGGCCATGGCGGTCTGCCCGTCCTTGAAAGTCGTGAAGTCCTGGGCCATTGCCGTCGGAATGGCGGTGTTGCGCGGAATCACCTTTTCGACGAGTCCGCCCATGGTTTCAAGCCCGAGCGAAAGCGGCGTCACGTCCAAAAGCAGCCAGTCGTCGCCTTCGGCCGTGTTGCCGGCGAGTTTATTGGCCTGCATCGAGGCTCCGATTGCAACCACCTTGTCCGGATCGATGTCGCAGAAGGGTTCGCGGCCGAAAAAGTCGCGCACGGCTTGGCGCACGCAGGGCATGCGGGTTGAACCGCCCACCAGAACCACACCCTTGACTTCGTCGGCGGCAAGCTGTGCGTCCGAAAGAACGTTTTTCACCGCATCGATCGTCTTTTGCACAAGGTGCGCCGTCATGGCGTCGAACTCTTTGCGCGTGAGCACTTCGTCAAGCACACGGCCGTCGGAGAGCTCCGCATGCACGCGCGTTTGGTCGGCACCGGTGAGCGCTTCGCGAGCGGCCTTGACGGTCATGGTAAGGCGCTTCTTGTCGGAGGCGGTGAGAATATCGGCATGAACACCCGCTCCCAACTTTTCAATGGCCCAACACACGAGACGATGATCGAAATCGTCCCCGCCCAAGGCCGAATTGCCGCCCGTCGCGAGCACCTCGAAAACGCCCTTGGTGAGATTGAGCAAAGAAACGTCGAACGTGCCGCCGCCCAGATCGTAAACAAGGTACTTGCCTTCAGCGGCGTTGTCGAGTCCGTAGGCCAGCGCCGCCGCCGTCGGTTCGTTTAAAAGACGCAGCACGGTGAGTCCCGCAATCTTGGCAGCATCCTTGGTTGCTTGACGCTGCGCATCGTCGAAATACGCGGGCACCGTAATGACGGCGCCAACGAGTTCGGCGCCGACGCGCTCCTGTGCGCGCTCGCGCAGCACCTTGAGAATTTCGGCCGACACCTCCACCGGGCTCTTCACGCCCTGGCGCGTCTGGATGCGCACCATACCCGGCGCATCTTCAAAACGGTACGGAACGATGACGCTTCCGGCGACATCCTTCATGCCGCGTCCCATCAAACGCTTTACCGAACTGATAGTGTTGAGCGGGTCTTCGGCCTGCCTGGGTACGGCATCCCAACCGACGCACACGCCGCCCTCGGGAAGGTAACGCACGACGGACGGCAGCAGATAACGCCCCTCATTGTCGGGCAGCACCTCGGGTGCGCCGTTTAAAACAAGAGCCACCAACGAATTGGTGGTTCCCAAATCGATGCCTGCGGCAAAGCGCTCTTCATGCGGCGCCGTCGACATGCCCGGCTCGGCGATCTGCAGTAGTCCCAGCATTTTGCGTGATTTTGTATTCGGTTAAAGCGCTGCGGGAGTATCCGTTCCCGAGCGATGAATTTCTTTAAGAAGCTTTTCGACAAACATCAGGCGCCGCACTTGGCCGCGGGCGCTTTCATAGTCCTTGTCGACGTCAAGCGAACGAGAAAGATCGGCCAAAAGCGACTCGCGAACACGACCGACCTCAGTCGAAAGTGCGTCCACGGCCGCCTTATTGCCCTGTGCGTCTTCAAGCGCTTCCCTCCACATCATCTGCTGCATCAGAAAATCTGCGGGCATCTTCGTATCGGTTTCGCGGCCGACATCGATGCCCGCGGCCTGCAGCAGAAGTGAGGCGCGCGCAACAGGATCGAGAAGTGAGTTCAGACGTGTGCTCTTCCGATCTGGGCGCCCGGCAAACTTATCCGGATGCACAAGCGCAATCGCCCGCCGCCAAGCTTCTTCAACTTTGTCTTCGGGCAAAGCGAATACGGCGGGCAGCGAAAGCAGCGTAAAAGCGTTCTGAGACATCGGCGCGCCTTAGACGTGGAAGGACTTGCCGCAGCCGCAGCGTTCCTTTTCCTGCGGGTTGTTGTATTTGAAGCCTTCCTGCAGGCCTTCGCGCACGTAATCAAGTTCCGTGCCGTCGATGTAAGGCAGGCTCTTGGCGTCTACGATCACCTTGACGCCGTGGCTTTCCCAGACCTGATCGTCGTCGTTGACGACATCGGCGAACTCAAGCTTGTAAGCCATGCCCGAGCAGCCGCTCGTCTTGACGCCCAGACGCAGGCCGATGCCCTTGCCGCGCTTGGTCAAAAAAGCGGAAACGTGGCGGGCAGCCGCCTCCGTAAGAGTGACTGACATAGTTCTGTATCCTCGTTGTGAGCGGTTACTTGGCGTGCTTGGCCTTGTAGTCGTCGATGGCGGCCTTGACGGCGTCTTCGGCCAAAATCGAGCAATGAATCTTCACCGGCGGCAGGGCGAGCTCTTCGGCAATTTCCGCATTGGAAATCTTGGCAGCTTCTTCAAGCGTCTTGCCCTTGACCCATTCGGACACGAGCGAGCTCGAAGCGATCGCCGAGCCGCAGCCGTAGGTCTTGAACTTCGCGTCCTCAATGACACCTTCGTCGTTGACCTTGATCTGAAGACGCATCACGTCGCCGCAGGCGGGAGCCCCCACCATGCCGGTGCCGACCGACTCGTCGTTTTTATCGAGCGTGCCGACGTTGCGGGGATGCTCGTAGTGATCCATCAATTTTTCGCTGTAGGGCATTGTTTGCGTCCTTCGTAAGCAAATTCAAATTCGGTTCGTACTCAGTGCGCAGACCACTTGACGTCCGCCAGATCGATGCCTTCCTTGTGCATTTCCCAAAGTGGCGACAGTTCGCGCAGCTTGGCGACCTTTTCGGTGAGAAGCTTCACGGTGAAATCAATATCCTCTTCGGTCGTAAAGCGGCCAAGCGTGAAGCGAATCGAGCTGTGCGCGAGTTCGTCGTTGCGGCCGATGGCGCGCAACACGTAGCTCGGCTCAAGCGAAGCCGACGTGCAGGCCGATCCGGAGCTCACGGCGATGTCCTTGAGCGCCATCATGAGGCTTTCGCCTTCAATGTAGGCAAAAGAAATATTGAGATTCGTCGGAACACGGTGCTTGAGATCACCGTTGACATACACATCAGGGATATTCTTCAAAATGCCGTCAAGCAGACGCTTGGAGAGCTTTTCGGCGTGCTCGCGATCCTTGTCGGCTTCAAGAAGCGCCAGTCGGTAGGCTTCCCCCATGCCGACGATCTGGTGTGTTGCAAGCGTGCCGGAGCGCATGCCGCGTTCGTGACCGCCGCCGTGAATCTGGGGCTCAATGCGCACGCGCGGCTTGCGGCGAACGTAGAGAGCGCCGATGCCCTTGGGGCCGTATACCTTGTGCGAGGACAGGCTCATCAAATCGATCTTGAGCTTTTGCGTGTCGATGATGAGCTTGCCCGGCGCCTGCGTTGCGTCGCAGTGAAAGAGCACGCCGCGTTCGCGGCAAATATTGCCGATGGCTTCGATGTCCTGCACAACGCCGATTTCGTTGTTGACGGCCATCACGGACACGAGCGTCGTATCCGGGCGGATGGCTGCCTTGAGGTCTTCGAGGTCGATGAGGCCATTTTCCTGCACATCGAGGTAGGTGACTTCATACCCTTCGGTTTCAAGATGACGCATGCTGTCCAGCACAGCCTTGTGTTCCGTCTTGACCGTAATGAGATGCTTACCCTTGTCGCGATAGAAATGCGCCGCGCCCTTGATGGCAAGGTTGTCGGATTCGGTCGCACCCGACGTGAACACGATTTCTCGCGGATCGGCGTTGATGTAGGCCGCGATGTGACCGCGGGCCTCTTCAACCGCCTTTTCGGCTTCCCAGCCGTAGGCATGCGAGCGGCTGGCGGGGTTGCCGAACTTTTCGCACAGGTAGGGAATCATCTTTTCGGCCACGCGGGGATCGACAGGCGTGGTGGCCGAGTAGTCAAGATAAACAACGTGATGCTGCATTTTTGCGTCTCTTTACTGTTGTTGGCACCCGCCTTTTGCTCTCAAAAGGGCATTGAAGCGAGCGCGTTTTAATTCGTTTGCGCGGCAGTCCTTTTGATCAGCTCTTCGGTTCCGTGATGTGCACAATGATCGGCTGTTCACGCACTTCACCGTGATGAGCATGCTCCTTCAAACTTTTCTCCTTAATGGACTGCAGCGACTGGGCATTGAGAAATTCGGCCATCTTGGCGTTCAGATCCGCCCACAGTCCGTGAGCCAGACACTGTGCACCGCCGCGGCATGCCGCACCGCCTTGGCACTGGGAAACGTCCATGATGCCTTCGACGGCTTCGACAATTTCGCCGGCGCTGATTTCAGAGGCATCGCGCCCGAGACGGTAACCGCCGCCGGGACCGCGCACGCTTTTGACAAGCTCGGCACGACGCAGCTTCCCGAAGATCTGCTCCAGGTAGGGAAGCGAAATCTTCTGCCGCTTGGCGATATCGGCCAGGCGCACCGGGCCGTTTTCGCTGTGCAGCGAAAGGTCAATCATGCTGGTGACCGCAAAGCGGCCTCGCGTGGTGAGTTTCACAGTCTTGCCTTCCGACGAAGTGGATCGCCCAACCGGCTCCAAAGGCCGATCTTTAGCGTTCTTCTCTAATAACCTAGTTTGCGAGTCAAGAATATTAATGAAAAATACCCAACAATAAAACATGGGTATTGATCCGGTCGTCCGCTTGTATCCACACCATTGATCCGATCAATCGCAATACTCGACGCAACTGGCTTCATTTCAGATTTTTTTAAACTATACTTTATAAAAATCTAGATTTTTGTAAAGTACAACTAAAAATAATCTGAAATGGCATACATCGCACGTTCACTCACTGCTCTTCTTGAACGCACGCCTGCCGATAAAGCCATTGTGGTCTTCGGTGCTCGGCAGACAGGCAAAACAACACTGTTGGAGCACCTTTTCCAAGACCGGAAAGTGAAATGGCTCTCGGGCGACGAGCCTCAGGATCGAGAATTACTCACGTCGTTGTCATCCAAAGCGGACATCTCGATTTTGCTTTCCGGTCTTGACGTTCTGGTGATTGACGAAGCCCAGCGCATCCAGGGAATCGACATGCTTCTCAAACGGCTGGAAGACAGCAAACCTTCGTGCCGCATTTTTGCCACAGGTTCCAGTTCTTTGGAATTGGCCGGCGGTGTCATGGAGTCAGCCGCGGGACGTTTGTGGCCGATGACTCTTTTTCCATTGTCCGTGACAGAACTGGCCGATCACAATAGTTGGCTTGACGTCATGGAGTCCTTGCCCATTCGATTGACAGTAGGCAGCTACCCGGAAATCGTGACGCACCCGCAAAGATCCAAGGCAACTTTAAGGTACCTTTTCGAGAGCATCGTTTTCAAAGACTTGTTTGCCATCGCCGACATCCGCCGTTCAGAGCAGTTTCTGCATCTCGTTAGGCTTTTGGCGGCTAACATCGGCAACCTCTGCTCTTTCAGCAGTTTGGGACAACAGTGCGGATTGAGTACCCCCACCGTCGAGCGATGTGTAAGCCTTCTCGAGCAAAGCTTCATTGTGAAGACACTGCCGTGTTACTCCTCAAACTTCGCAACGGAACTAAAAAAATCCAAGAAAATTTACTTTTACGATCTGGGCATCCGAAACGCCGCACTCGACAATTTCACGCCATTCTCATCTCGCAGCGATTTGGAACGCGGAGCTCTCTGGGAAAATTTTGTCATCATCGAGCGGCTCAAATGGCATCGTTATCGACAAGACGAAACACAACTCTACTTTTGGCGCGACCGCAACAAAAGCGAAGTGGATCTTTTGGAAGTCGACGAAGACGGTTCGCTTCACGCCTTTGAATGCAAATTGACGAATGCGCAAGCAAAAGCGCCGAAAAGTTTTGCGAGCAAATATCCCGACGCGTCGTTCGAGGTCATCACGATGCAAACGCTCCATCGTTTTTTCCAGTCTGAGACCTCGGACTTGTCTTAATTGGTCAAGTCCATAATGCACACCTTTCGAAGCATTTTTGCTCAATAGGTGCGGTTGCACGAGTGCTTCGGTACAATGCGCAGAAATACGCGGCCGACCTGTGTGTTGAGACGCGTGTTTTTTGCGCCCCTGTGCTCCCTCCGTTAAAAGGATAAAAACACAATGGAATTCGATTTTTCCCTTATCACCAACTCTCTGCCTTTGTTGTTGCAGGGCGCCCTGGTGACTTTAGAGATCACGGCGATGGCCGTCGGTCTGGGTTTGGTGTTCGGCCTTTTAGCGGCTCTGGCTCAGCTGTCCAAGTTCACGCCGTTGCGTCTGCTCGCTAAGATCTACGTTGACTTCATTCGCGGCACGCCGCTTCTGGTGCAGATCTTCATCATCTACTTTGCGCTTCCCGCAATTATCGGTCAGCGTATCGACCCGTTCGTGGCCGCTGTGGCCGCCTGCTCGATCAATTCGGGCGCTTACGTGGCCGAGATCTTCCGCGCCGGCATTCAGTCGATCGAAGTCGGCCAGATGCGTGCCGGCCTGTCTCTGGGTATGACCTGGGGGCAGACGATGCGATACATCATCCTGCCGCAGGCCTTCAAGCGCATCATCCCGCCGCTTGGCAACGAATTCATCGCGATGTTGAAGGACTCCTCCCTCGTGTCCGTCATCGGCTTTGAGGAACTCACCCGCACCGGTCAGCTCATCATTGCCGAAACCTACGGTTCGCTTGAAATCTGGACGTCGGTGGCCATTATCTACCTGGTGATGACGCTTACCATCACACGCTTGGTTTCCCGTCTGGAAAAGAAGTTCAAGGCAAGCGACGCCCGCTGATCCGAATTTAGACAACCGTTCTTCGAAAAATGCCTCCGCCGTGAGGCATTTTTCTTATCCGTGTAACTCAGAGTCGAGGCACGGCAGCCAAAAGCGTCTTCGTATATGAGTGCTGTGGATGCGTGAGGACATCCTCGGCCGTACCGCTTTCGACAATGCGGCCGCGCTGCATCACCGCCACTTCATGCGCCATAAATTCGACCACGGCAAAGTTGTGCGTGATGAACAAGTACGACACGCCCTGCTCAGCTTGGATCTCCCGCAGCAAGTTGAGAATCTGCGCCTGCACCGAAACATCCAGTGCAGAAGTCGGCTCATCGCAGACCATGATTTTCGGCTCAACGGCCAACGCTCTGGCAATGGCAATGCGCTGACGCTGGCCGCCGGAAAATTCGTGCGCCAAACGATCGGCCGCTCCGCTCGGAAGCCCCACGCTGTCGAGAAGTTCTCGTACTTTCCGACGCGCATCCGTCTTGGAAAGTCCGGGACGCAACGCAAGGATCCCTTCGCTCACCAATTCACCCACGCTCATGCGCGGATCAAGCGACGCAAACGGATCCTGAAACACAATCTGCGCGCAGCTTCTCAGGTGCCGCTTAAAGCGTCCGCGTGCATCAAAGGCCTCCTCTCCGGCTATCTCCACGCTGCCGCTTACCGTCGCGTTTTCCAAAAGTCCCAAGGCGGCCTTTCCGAGCGTCGTTTTACCCGAACCCGATTCCCCGACCAACGCAAGCGTCCTGCCGCGCGAAAGCGTCAAGTCGGCATGACTGACGGCTTCGAAAGCCTTTTGACGGGAAAAAAGCCCTCCGCGGCTGCCGTACGTCACCGACACGTTCGTAAGCTTCAAAACCGTTTCGTCCGTACGCGTCGCCGTCGTAACTGATCTCACCCGGCTTGCCACCGGAACCTCGGGATAAAAGCAACGCACCAGACGACCGGATGCCAACGAGCGCATTGCCGGGCACTTCTGCCGGCACATCTCTTTGGCGGCCGGGCAACGCGGTGCAAATCGACAGCCCTCAGGCATCGCCGAGAGTTCCGGAACGCTGCCCGCAATGCCCGTGAGCGCCTGCGCGCTTTTGTCAGCGCTCGGCACGGCGCTCAAAAGCAAACGCGCATACGGATGCGTCGGATTCTCGAAAAAATCGGCAACACGGCTTTGTTCCACAATCTGACCGGCGTACATCAGCGCTACCCGATCAGCGTATTGGCGCACCAAAGCCAAATCGTGCGTGATCAGCAAAAGGGCAATGCCGTGCTCTTTTTGCAGTTCTCGGACCAAATCGAGAATCTGCGCCTGACGCGTTACGTCAAGCGCCGTCGTGGGTTCGTCGGCCACCACCACGTCAGGACGACAGGCCAGAGCCATCGCAATCATGACGCGCTGCTTCTGCCCGCCCGAAAGCTCGTGCGCAAAGGCATCAAAACGCTTTTGCGGCTCGTCGAGCCCAACGCGGGTCAGCCACTGCAACGCTCTTTGCTTGGCTTCTTCTTTGCCGATGTTCTCATGCAACCGAACCGCCTCGACAATTTGCTCGCCCACCGTCATCACGGGATTGAGACTTGTGGCGGGCTCCTGAAAGATCATCGCGATGCGGTCGCCTCGTACGGCCTGCATCTCTCGTTCGGTGAGCTCCATCAGATCCGTGCCGTTAAGCACCACTTCACCCTGAGCAACGGAAAGACCGTCGGGAAGCAAGCGCATCAAAGAAAGCGCTGTGAGCGACTTGCCGCAACCCGATTCACCCACGAGTGCAAAACATTCTCCCGATCGGATCGAAAACGACACGTCTTCGACGGCAGTGAGAGGCTTTGGGCCGTCGATTCGCACACTCAAATTTTTGACGTTGAGAATTTCAGCCATCGCCGTTCCTTACGCCCTGCCGCCGGCATTTCTCGGATCAAACGCATCGCGCACGCCGGAGGCAAACAAATTGGCCGAGAGCACCAGCGTCACCATAAAGACAAAGCTTGCCGCCAAATTCCACCAAATCACCGGCGAGCGGCTCATCTCGGAAGCCGCCGCATTGATCATGGAGCCAAATGAATCGGTCACCGGATCCACACCCACGCCCACGTAGCTCAAAACAGCCTCGTAGAGAACAATGCCGGAGAAATCCAGTACAGCCACAATCAGAACAATGTGTGCAACATTGGGAAAGACGTGCCGAGCCATGATGCGCGTTGAAGACACCCCGAAAGCCTTGGCCGCCGTCACGAAATCCATGGCGCTCACTTTCATCGTCTCGGCTCGCAGCAATCGGGCCAAACCCGCCCAGCTGGTGAGTCCGATGATCACCGCCAAGAGGAAAAGCCGCACATCGGCTCTCTCAAGCCCCGTGGCATACATCTCCGGATGCTTGTCAATGAAGACTTGAATCATCAAAACGGAAGCCGCAATCAGAAGCACCGACGGAATGGAAGAGATGGTCGTGTAGACGTACTGAATCACATCGTCGACCTTGCCCTTGAAGTAGCCCGCCGCAATGCCGAGCGTCACGGCAAAGGGAAGCGTTGAAAATGTCGCCAGCAACCCAATCGCAAAAGCTGTTCGGATGCTTTTAACGGCACTGTAGAGCACGTCGTTGCCTGTTGCGTCCGTCCCGAAAGGGTGCCAGACGGGCCACACGAACATCAAAACGCAGCCCAAGAAAATCGCCAGAAGCCATACCAAAATGGCCGGTCGCCAAGGGTTGCTGCGCGCTGTCACGGCAATCATTGCCCGCCCGAAGCCTTCGCGCCGCACGCAGGCAGCGACCGCTCCGATCAGTAGCCATGTCATCAAGACGCCGACCGCTCCCGTCATCACCCCCATCTCGATCTTGCGAAAAAGCGACTGCAGAGGTTTGTCTTCGTTGACACCCGCTCCGGCGCCTTTGAGTTTGGCGTTGATGCGCTTGGGGCCGTCGTCCGTCACCACGGTTGTCTTGTCAAAATCGTAAAGCGAAAAAGGCGCCGAATAACTTCTTTCGCGCCCGGCAATCTTTTCGCCCACCAGGGCATCGAGAAGCGACACGGTCTTGGTGTCCCAAGCGGCAACCGCCGCCCCGTCAGTCGCCGGAAGCGCACGGCGGTAATGCACGCTGTCGGCCAAAGCCGCCGCAAAGAAAACCGAGAGAACGGCTGCAGCCGCCACCGCCGTTTTGTTATTGAGCACCTTACGCCATTTGCGCGCAAGTTCCTCGGTTCGATGCACGTAGACGACATAGCCGACAAGGCCCAGCACCAAGAGCCACAAGACGGCGTCCGTCCAGAGAAAAACAAACTTCACGTCAAACATGTCTTACTTCAGTCGAATGCGCGGATCGGCAATCGTGTAGGCAATATCGGTCAAAAGCAGCCCCAACACGTAGGCGGCCGTCCCCAAAAACACCATAGCGCGGACAATGGAGAAATCCTGGGCATTGATGGCGTCAATCGTGTACGACCCCAACCCCGGAATGCCGAAGAAACTTTCCATGATGAGGCTTCCCATAAAAAGCATCGGAAACACTGCCACGGTACTCGTCAAAATCGGAAGCATGGCGTTTCTAAGCACATGCACGAACATGACGCGTGCGTGTGATGCTCCCTTGGCACGAGCCGTTCGCACGTAGTCTTTGCCCACTTCCTCAAGAAACATGGCGCGGTACAAAAGCGTGTCGCTTCCCAATCTCGAGAAGATGCCGATTGCGACCGGCAGGATCAAGAAAACTGCCATGTGCCAACCGTCCATAAAGCCCGAAACGGGCACAAGTCGCAATGTTTTTGCAAACAGCCACTGACCGAGAATGATGTAAAAAAGGCTCGAGACACTCATCACCGTAACTGCAAAAGCCACAGCCGCCCACTCGAGTTTGGTGCGACGCACCAGCACCACCATCAGAGAGAAAACGAGCATCACGAAAACGCCAAGCACAAAGGTGGGAACGGCTAGCGCCAGCGACGGCCCCACACGCTCGGCAATTTCCCGGTTGATGCTGCGACCGGCGTCCGACAAACCCAAATCTCCCGTCAAAAGCGGTGCCGAGCGGGTGTAAAAAACGGTCTTGGTGATCTTTTCAATACCCTGCGCATCTTCGTTATAGACAAGCGGCAGGTCGTAACCGTGAGCAATCTTCCAATTTTCGATTGCCTCGGGTGTCACGTAACGCCCGCCGATTGCCAGACGCGCCATGTCATCGGGCGTGTTGACGGCAAAAAAGAGTGCAAAGGTAAGCGCATTGACGCCTAGCAAAATCAAAAAACCGTAGGCAATGCGCCGAATGATGTAGCCAATCATGCTTGCTTCTCCGAAGCGATGCCGCGCTGCAAACTGCGTCGGATCAGATGGCGGCGCACGAACCACACAAGTCCGGCGACGGCTGCAAGGATCAAAAGCAGAGGCCATACAACGGGTTTGTTCCAGGCTCGGATCTGTGCCATGCGTTCGGCGCTGTCAATGCGGATGTACTGCACGTTGTTACGGATCATCTGCGTGGGCTTGGCGTTTTTCACCCAATGATGAAGCGCAGCGGCAGATGTTGGGAAATAGCCGAAGCTCCAGGGCGCATCTTCCTGCACGATGCGGATCATCTCATCGATCACGTCGGCTTTCTGCGGTCCGTTTTCGAGATTTCGAAGCGACTCGAAAAGCACGTCAAACCGTGCATTCTGATAATTGCTGGCGTTTTCCCCTGCACCGTTGATCGCTTTGCTGTTGGGCCCGTACAAAAGCGTGAAAAAGTTTTCAGCGTCCGGATAGTCCGCAAGCCACCCCCAGTAGTAAATCTGCGCCGATCCTTTGGCCATCTTATCTTGGAAGCGGTTGTAGTCGGTGGCACGGATTTCCAGCTGAATGCCGATCTTGGCAAACTGCCGTGCAGTCCAATCCAAAAACGATTTGGAGCCGGCACTCGTTCCCTGCCAATCAAAATTCAGCACCAAGGGGCGCCCCGTTTCGGCATCGCGCCCGTCCGGATAGCCCGCTTCGATCATGAGCTTTTTAGCGTCTTCGATCGAACGGCGTTTGACGCGGCCGTCCTCCCCCTTTGTATAGACAACAGGATTGAAAGCCGAAGGGCCGTCGTCACGCCAGCCGAAAAGCCCCGGCGGCAAGGGGCTGTGAGCGGTCTGCCCCTGCCCTTTTTCAAAGATGGCAATTTGCTCTTCCCAATCCAGCGCAATGGAAATTGCTTGCCGCAGCAGCTTGTTGCGGCGCGCTTCCTCCGGCGTCTTACCGGCCCCAACCACAGGATCGAGCCAATTAAAACCGATGTACCAAAGATTGGCTTCTACCGCAGTCGGAAACTGCAATCGCTTTTCCTTGTAGAGCTTTTCTTTGTCCGGATCGTCTCCCATGGCCACGATATAGCCCTGCCCCACATCAAGTCGCGTGATCTGCGGACTGTCGTAATAGCCCTGCAAAAATTTCGAAGTCGTCGGCACCGCTTCTTTTTCCATCGTCAACACGATTCGGTCCACAAACGGCGTCTTTTTGCCGCAGTCGGCCAAAAAGCCGTTTCGGCGGTCTTCTTCGGAACCTTCGCACGGATAGGTCAAGCCGCGATAGTTGGGATTGCGCTCAAGCACATGCTCTCGGTTTTGTCGCGACACGGTGAGCATGTAGGGACCCGTTCCCACCGGCCAGGTGTTCAGGGAAATATTGTTTTCCGCAAAGCCGGGATTGGCATAAAACGCTTCAGCCTCCCAAGGCATCGGCGCAAAGAAAGCCATCGCCATCCAGTTGTCGAACTGAGGGTACTTGCCGCGGATGGTGATTTGCAGCGTATGCTCATCGAGTGCTTTGACGCCCTCGCATTCAAACTTCGTAAGATCAATGCGTGAAACGGATTCATTCGAAGCTCTGGCCTTTTCCCAAGCCTCTCCGATCGCTTGGCTAAGCTCGTCAAAACCGACGATGTAGGCCCGCAGAATGCCGAAAGCGGGACTCACGACTGCGGGCGAAGCAATACGCTTGATGCCGTAAACGTAGTCGTGCGCAGTCAGCTCCCTCGTGCCGCGCTCGGGCAGCTCCAGCGGACTGGAGAGTGCTTGGGCGCGTTTCGGATCAAGCGTCAGGCACAGCGGCTCACCTTTTTCATCCTTGGCAAACGCCGGATGCGGAGCAAATTCAATGCCCTTTCGGATCGGGATCGTGTAGACGGAATACGCAATGTCCTTGCTGTCGGCCTGTGCGGGCAACACGTTTTTGTTCGCATCAAGATACACGGGCTTGACAACTTTTTCGGCTGCCAGCGGCATGAGCGTATAGGGGCGCTTCAAGTATTCGTACCCGTAGAGCGGCTCATAAACCCCGTAGGTGTAGATCGTTTCATCGCTCGAATAGGACACCTGAGGATCGAGCGTTTTGGGACTGCGCCCCGAAAAGGAAGTAAAAAGCGTGTTGGATGCGTAGTCGGAGAGCGCTCGCGGAGCATTGACCGGATCCGTGCAGCCCGCCGACAACGCCGCTGCGGCAAGCGCTGACGCACACAAAAGCAACCGTAGAAACGGCGTGAATTTTTCAACAGAAAGAAACACTTAAGTCCTTCTCAAAAATGGCAATCCGTCTTTCGCGCACGATTGCAATCCAATATACTTTCGAGTCGACGATTGCGCCCACATAAATCAAGGCTTTTGACCGAAGGCGCGACACCTAATTCTGACTGATTTTCGGCGTCCGCACCGAGCCGAGCGCGGACGCTTTGTTATATGACTGAAAAAATCTTTTCTTTCCCTGTCCGAATCTATTGGGAAGACACCGATGCGGGCGGCATCGTATACCACGCCAATTATCTGCGTTACATGGAACGCGCACGCACGGAATTTTTGCGTTCGCTGGGACTCGAACAGCGCAAGATGCATCTCGAAGGTGCGCCCGTCATCGTGGTGAGTTCCATCGAAATGAAATTCGTGCGTCCGGCCGTGCTCGACGACGCACTCACCGTAAAGACTCGCATCAAGCTCTTGCGCCGCGCCTCCGTGATTTTCGAACAGACCATTGTGCGCGGAGAAGAAACCATCTGCACAGCGCAGGTGCGTTGCGCCTCCGTCGACATGAAGCTTGGCGTACCCACACAGGCCGATCCGCGCATTCTCGCCGCCCTGAAGCCCTACGCTCCCGACGATTCGATCTGATTGACCGTTTTTGCGAATTAAGACTTTCCGAACATGACTTCCGCCGATCTTTCCATCATCACGCTCGTCATGAACGCTTCCGTCGTTGTGAAGTGCGTCATGGGTATTCTTCTGATCGCCTCGCTTTCGAGCTGGGCCACGATCTTTTCCAAAA
>ENA-OVGE01001771-OVGE01001771.1-human-gut-metagenome-genome-assembly--contig:-NODE-1771-length-15974-cov-3.161003_pt1 | contig 15974 bp, 15 predicted proteins | sample MGYA00237769_ERZ505417 | MGnify/ENA primary metagenome ERZ505417 (study PRJEB26158, sample SAMN06016403) | human gut metagenome | biome: human gut; feature: ankylosing spondylitis patient; material... | reverse complement strand
CTCCCCGCTGAGGTTCAGCGAAAACCTCTCCGCCCGGATAGGGCGAACCCGCCTGCGGCAGTTCGTGTGCCCCAGTCAGCCGGTGCTGAAAAAAGGCTGCCGCCCGGAAAGGCGCAGCACCAACGTGCCTCGTGTGCCCCAGATAGTCAGTGCAGGAAAAATAAAAGGACGTACCATGAAAGTACGTCCTTTCCCTTATTCTGCTTCCTGCAGATAATAGCCGATGCCTCGCTCAGAGATCAGCTCGGCCTTCGAGCCGACCGCACGCAGCTTGCGGCGCACAAGTGTCAGATAAACCTCGATGTTATTGTAGGTCGCGTCCCTGCCTGCTCCCCAGACCTTCTGGTGCAGCATTTCACGCGGCAGCACCTGTCCCGGTTCCCGCAGGAACATCTCTACAAGCTGCAGCTCCTTGCCGGACAGACGGACTTCGCCGTCATTGCTCGACAGCACACAGCGGCCGCGGTCGAGCGTCAGGTCGCCGGCGGTCAGGATTTCACTCTGCATCATTCTCGGCCGACGTGCCAGTGCATTGACATGCGCCAGAATCTCATCGCTCTGGCACGGACGCATGAGTACATTGTCCGCACCCGCATTCAGAATACGGATACGCGCCCGCGCGGTCGTGTGACCTGCCATGACGAGCAACGGTGTCATATCACCGCTTTCTCGCAGAGAGTACACCGCATCGACGGTCTTCTCATCCAGCTTAGTGGCATTGTACACGATTACATCATATATATTCTCCGAAATATCAAGCGTGTCGCTCTCCGGCTGCTGATCATACAGAATATGTTCATGCTTGAAGGTGGCGAACAGGCGCTCGTCCTGCTCTGCATTGATTAACAAAATACGCATGAGAACATCTCCTCCTATCGGTGTAACCATTGTGCCGAACTTGTGTGGATTTTTTGTGTATAGCTTATGGATAAATTGTTAAATTGATTCTTTTTCATCAAGCTGCCGTCAAGCGATACGGCAACCTATTTTCAACATTCACGGAATATAAAAGGGAGAAAACAACGTTTTCTCCCTTTTTCGCAATTTACAGAACAATAAGCTGCTTGGGTGCATCGGTCAGATCAATGCAGCCATCCTCGATGACGTACAGCATATCCTCAATACGCACGCCGAACCTGCCCGGCAAATAAATTCCCGGCTCTGCGGTGACGATACTGCCTGCCGGCAGCGGCGCTTCTCCGCGCGGAGAGGCCACCGGAGCCTCGTGGATCTCCAGTCCTACACCATGGCCGAAGCCGTGGCCGAAGGCATCACCGTAGCCTGCCGCCTCGATAATCTTACGGCCTGCCGCGTCAACGTCCCGACCGGTCACACCGGCCTTGCAGGCAGCAATGCCTGCAAGCTGTGCGTTCAGCACCGTGTCGTACACGGTCTGCATCTCGTCGGTGACATGGCCGACCGCGACCGTGCGCGTCATATCCGAGCAGTAGCCGTCATAAATACAGCCGAAGTCCATCGTCACGAAATCGCCCGTTTGAATGGTCTTTTCACCCGGTACACCATGCGGCTTGGAGCTGTTCGCGCCCGAAACGACGATCGGGTCAAACGACATGTTCTCCGCACCGTAGTGCAGCATGAGGTAGGTCAGCCGTGCCGCGATCTCCTTCTCGGTCACGCCGACCTTGATGTCGTTCAGCACCTCCTCAAGCGCCTGCTCGGCGATTCGCTGTGCCGCGACGATCTTCTCAACCTCGTCCTCTTCCTTGCACATGCGCAGCTGCTCCACACCGTCCTCGAGAGCGACCTTTTTCGCGCCGTCCTCGTCAAGCAGCTCATTGATAAGCGCAGAATAGCTCTGCCCCGCCTTGATCTCGCGCACTTCAAAATCCTTGATGGCCGCGTGTGCCGCTTCGACATAACGGAAATCTGTGAAGAATACCGCCTGTTTAGCCGACAGGTACACCGCGCCTGCCGTCGAGTGAAAACCCGTGGCGTAGCGGCGGCTGATCTCGCTGGTCAGCACCAGCGCGTCATACGGCTGCTCGAGCAGCATGGCACGCAGTTCGTTTCTTTTCATGGTAATCGCCTCTTAATATCAGCCGATGATGGATTTTACCGCATCCACGGCGAGCAGATAGCTGTGCTTGCCGAAGCCTGCAATGACGCCCGCGCACACCGGTCCGATGACCGACTTGTGGCGGAATTCTTCGCGCGCGTGCACGTTGGACATATGTACCTCCACGCAGGGCAGGCGCACAGCCGCAATCGCATCGCGGATGGCGTAGCTGTAGTGCGTGTACGCACCGGCGTTCATGATGATCGCATCGCAGTCCTCACGAGCCGCGTGAATGCGGTCGATCAGCGCACCCTCGGAGTTGGACTGGAATACCGCGCATTCCATCCCCAGACGTTCGCACTTCTGTACAACCTCCGCATTGATGGATGCCAGTGTGTTCGAACCATAAATGCCCGGTTCGCGCTGACCGGTCAGGTTCAGGTTAGGACCGTGGATCAATAATACCTTTTTCATACGTTTATACCCCTTTGCATAGTTCTACAAAGCGTCTCCGTAGGGCAAATGTCCTACTTTTTACTTTTCTGCCTGAGCCATAAAGCACTGCTTCATGGCCAAAGCGTCCTCCGCCTGCGTTCCGGCGGATTCGCAGATAAACGTCGGTGCGTAGCCGCGTGCGGCGGTTTCCTCAGCGACCGGCGTGAAATCCGGACCGTATACCGTATCCGCGAACGTCAAATGGCGAACCTCGCCCTTATCGTTATACTCGATATGAGAGAAGTGGGCGTGCAGCTTGGCGGTACGCTCGTGACCGATGGTATTTTCCATCAGGTCGAACAGCGCTTTCACTTCCTCACGGGTGTTCATATGCCCGCCCGTGCGGCAGTTGAGATGACCGAAGTCGATGCACGGCAGCAGGCGGTCATCGGCAGCCACCAGCTCGCAGACCTCCTCGGCAGTGCCGAGCACGCTCTTTTTGCCCATGGTTTCCAGGCAGACCGCGCAGCCGGTCAGGTGAGCCTCATCCAGCGCACGCAGGATGTTTTTTACGTTTTCGTGCGAGTTGCGCATGGCGCGGTCACGGGTCAGCTTGCCCTGACCGCCGCAGTGCACGACCATGCGTATTGCGCCAAGCGGCACAGCCAGCCGCGCGGTCTCCAGCACATAGCCGACGTTTTTCTCCATGCGCTCGCTCTCCTCGGACGAGAGATTGATGAAATACGGCGCATGAATGCTCATCTGAATGCCGTGCTGCTTGGCTGCCGCACCGATTTTGAGGGCGGTCTCCTCGCCGCAGCGCACGCCTCGTCCGCACTGATACTCAAACGCGGTCAGTCCCATCTGTGCGAGCCATGCAGGCGCATCCTCGCTTTTCTTGAAGCCTGCGGCGGCAAACGACTCCGAGTTGCCCGCAGGACCGAATTTCGGCTCAGCCATGATGTGCTCTCGCCTCCATTCTGCGCCGTCCGCGCGCGATAAAGCCGCGCTCAAGCTGATAGCGCACATTGATCCAGAAAAACCGGCGGTCAAGCGTTTCGACGTAGCAGGTCAGCGCGCCTGCGCGGTTGCCGCCGAACACGTCGGTGAAAATCTGGTCGCCGATGACGGCAATCTCGCGCATGGACAGGCTAAGCCGGTTTGCCGCCTTGCGGAAGCCGCGCGAAAACGGCTTTCCGGCATGGCTGATATAGCCCACACCGAGCGGCTCGCAGAACTTTCCTACCCGCTCGGGATGGTTGTTGGAGAACACCAGCACAGCGATGCCGGCATCCTTCAGCCGGTCAACAAAGGTGTGCAGCGTATCGGGCGGCAGAGCGGCCTTGTGGGATGCCATTGTGCCGTCCAGATCGACCAGCACGCCGCGTACGCCGTGGGCAGTCAGCACCTCCGGCGTAATATCGTAAATCGAATCAAATACATAATCGGGAATCAGTTTGCTCATTCATACACTCCTGTTAATACCCGTATTCTAATTTAGCGTAATGCTACATATAGTGTAATGGAATTTATTCAAAAAGTCCAGAAAAGATAATTTTATCGCAAAGGAGTCGATCCATGATGGTCTATACGAAAAACCTTATTCTGGTATGCACCGGACGCGACACGACGAAAGCCGCTTCGCTTGGCATGCCGGTTTTGCAGCTTTGTCTTGGCATTTCACAGTCTGGGGCGCTGCAGCGGCTCAAGGTGTCCGCGGTGCAGCGACACTGCCTGCTCGGCGTGACCGACCCGCCGCAGGCTATCAACTTCTACAGCGCCGAGCGTATTGCTGCCGATCTGGTTTTCGAGGCGCGGCGCACGGAAGCGCCCGGCGTATTCGCGGATTTTGAGCACGACACGCCGCTGAACCGCCGTCTGCTGGCCGCATTCGACGAAGCACTGTACGATGCGGATGTGCCGCTCGAGTGCGGACGCACGCTGTCGCACGCGATACTCACGGTCTCCACCGCGATTTCGGGCGGCAGTCTGACCGAGTACATTTCCTCCCTGCAGGGCATTTACGGCGCGGCGCGGATTGCCGCATTTCTGCAGCCGGTTTCGCAGGATTTCACCCTGCCGTCACCCACGCCGAACGGCGTTTCGCTTAGTGCCGCAGCAAGAGCCGCGCTGCTCGCGCAGACCGGCGCACAGCCGTTCTTTTCGCGCGAGCTGTGCGCGAAATACTTCACCTACATGAATGCAGACGGACAGGCACACTTTGTCCTGTACGACGATGATTCCACGCTGGCGGCCAAGCTGGCGCAGCTGGCGGGCTGCGGCGTGCAGAACGTGTTCGCGCTGTTTCCGGATGCGGCAGGGCTGCTGAAGCCGCAGGTGTAAGGCAGCACTGCACAATTAAGGCTGCGGCGCTTTGCGGAAATTTTGTGCCCTGACTTTATAGCGGTAATACATCAAGTATTACCGCAAAACCGCGCCTCGTCAGTGCACAAAATCCACTCACAAATCGCTCTTGTGTAATCATGCAGTATTGCCTTAATCCGTCGTGATATGCGCGGTCGCGGCGCGTGTCAGCTTGATGAGATCCGCCGGTGCACATTCGATCTGGAAGCCAATCTTGCCCGCAGAGACCATCACGGTCGGGACATTGTTCACGCTCTCGTCAAACACGGTCGGGAACGCCTTTTTCATGCCGACCGGCGAGCAGCCGCCGCGCACGTAGCCCGTCAGGGGCGTAAGCTCGGAAACGTGCAGCATGGCGACGGACTTCTCCCCCACGGCCTTCGCCGCCTTCTTGAGGTCAAGCTCGCACGCGACCGGGATGACGAACACGTACGGCGTCTTGCTCGCGCCGCGGGCGACCAGCGTCTTGAACACCTTCGCCGGGTCCATGCCCGTCATCTGTGCAACGGTCACGCCGTCTACCGCATCGTCGCCGTGCGGATATGTGTGCGGCGTGTAGGGCACCTTCTTCTGGTCGAGCAGGCGCATGACATTCGTTTTTTCGATGGATGATTTCGCCATGAGACATTCCTCCGCTGATAATAACACTTTATTATATCCGATTTCCCGCATGGTTTCAAGGGATTTGACCTGAAAAGCGTTGCGAACCGGCACGGTTATGCTATAATGCTCTCAGAATGAAACCGGAGGGATGACCGATGCCGGATAACACGATCCGCGGCCGCTTTGCGCCCAGTCCGAGCGGGCGGCTGCATTTGGGCAATATACTGACCTTTCTGCTGGCGTGGCTGGACGTGCGCGCGCGCGGCGGGACGATGGTGTTCCGCCTTGAGGACCTCGACCCGGAGCGGAGCTGGGAGCACTACGCAGAGCTCATGGCCGACGACCTGCTCTGGCTCGGGCTCGACTGGGACGAGGGCTGGCGCCCCGGCTCGCAGGACTGCCGTCAGGGCACGCGCACGGTGCGCTACACTGCCGCGCTGGACGCGCTGACCGCGCGCGGAATGGTATATGACTGCTACTGCAGCCGCGCCGAGCGGCTGGCCGCCAGCGCGCCGCACCCCGGCGAACCGCGCGAGGCCGGCTGCCCCTGCCGGACACTAACGGTTCAGGAGGTGCAGGCGCGCCTGCGCATGGGCCGGAACGCGGCAAAAAAGCTGGAAGTGGCCGATGCGGACATTTCCTTCGTCGACGGGCACTACGGCCCGCAGAAAACGGAGCTGCGGCGCGGGCGCGATGATTTCCTCATCCGGCGCTCGGACGGCGTGTTCGCCTACCAGCTTGCCGTGAGTGTGGACGATCTGGAGATGGGCATCACGCGCGTCGTACGCGCACGCGATCTGCTCGACTCCACGCCGCGGCAGATCTGGCTGATCGAAACGCTCGGCGGCCGCGCGCCGGAATATGCGCATGCGCCGCTGCTCGTCGCGCCGGACGGGCGCAAACTCTCCAAGCGTGAGGGCGACCTGAACATGGAGGCCCTGCGGCAAAAATATACGCCGAAGCAGCTGACCGGCAAGCTCGCAAAGCTCGCCGGACTGCGGCCGACGGACGCGCCGGTGACGGCGGCGGAGCTGGCGGCGGACTTTTCCTGGGACAAGGTGCCGCGCGCGGACATTCCGATACCCGAAGATTTTTAACCGAAAACGCACGGTGGGCGCATCCCGACGGATGCGCCCATTTTCTGTGCAATTACTTTTTCAGCAGCCGGTCGCGCATGGTGTTGTGCGCGGCAAGCTCGGCCGCATCGTCCAGCGGTGCGAGTTCCAGCTTCGGATAACGCTGCTGCAGCGCCGTCGTGAGCAGATGGTCGCAAAACGCAGGGTTTTTCGGCAGGACCGGGCCATGGCTGTACGTGCCGAACACGTTGTGGTAGCGCACGCCCTCAAAACCGTCCTCACCGTTATTGCCGCCGCCGACGAGCACCTTGCCGAGCGGCGACACGCCGCTGCCGAGGTAGGTCTTGCCGCTGTGGTTTTCAAAGCCGACGACCGTGCTGCCGCCGGACTCCGGCAGACATTCAAAGAGGAAATTGCCGATCATGCGCTCCTTGGAGCCGACGGTGTAATAATCGATCGCGCCGATGAAGTCGCACTGCTTGCCGTCCCACGTGCGGTAGTAGCTGCCAAGCATCTGGTAGCCGCCGCAGATGGTCAGAAACGTCTTGCCGTCGGCAATAGCGGCCTTGATCTCGTCGCCCTTTCCGGCTTTCAGGTCGGACAGAAGCACCTCCTGCTCAAAGTCCTGACCGCCGCCGATAAAAAACAGGTCGAACTGCGTAAAATCCGCCTGCTGGCCGACCGTGACCTCCGTCACCTCGGCGCCGATGCCGCGCCACTCCAGACGGCGGCGCATGCAGAGAATGTTGCCCCGGTCGCCGTAGAGGTTCAGAAGGTCCGGGTACAGGTGGCAGATGCGCAGGGTCTTCTCGCTCATTCCCAGAACTCCTTTCCGCCGAGCTGCTTTTGCAGCCGGCCGCGCAGGTCCAGCATGGACGTATACGTCGGCATGATGAACACCGGGTATTCCGACGCGCACATGGCGTCGATCAGCGGGTCATAGTCGTAAAACACCTGAATCTCCGCCTCGTCCACGCCCGCATATTTCAGACGCAGGCGCAGCTCATCAGCGCGCGTGCCGGACACGAGCACCTGCCGCAGATGCTCGCCCATGGCGGAGAGCCGCTCGAAGTCCGCGTCCCAGATCCACGAGATGTCCGTGCCGTCGGCGTCCCGGTCGTTGAGGCAGACGACAAACGTCGCATCCTCGTTCAGCCCGGCAAGGTAGCGCATGGTCTGGTTGCAGCCGGCGGGGTTTTTCACGAGCATCATACGCCCGGGCGTGCCGCGCAGGTCAAACTTCTCCATGCGGCCAAAGCCGCAGCCGAACGCACCGAGCGCGTGCACGATCGCCTCCGGCGTGAAGCCGAATGCATGCAACGCCGCCGCCGAGCCGACGGCATTGTAGACGTTATACGCTGCCGGCAGGTTGATGTGTACGGCGTACTCCTGCCCGCCGATGGACATGGTAACGTCGCTCGTGTCCACACCAAGGTTCTGCACCGCCGTGACGGCGACCTGCGGATCCTCGCGATGGTAGCCGCACTTTGGGCAGCGGAACGCGCCGAGATGGCCATACGTGCGGTAATCATAGACGTACTCCGTCTTGCAGTGGATGCAGTGCGGCGCGTCGGAGATCTCCGTCAGGTCGTCGCCGCCAAGCGGCACGTTCACGCCAAAACGCACGACCGGGTTCGGCACCTGCGCCGGGATGGACGCGATGAGCGAACAGTCGGCATTGATGCACAGCGTGCTCTCCGGCGTGTGGCGGATGCCCTCGAGGATGTTGTTGAGCGTGTGCGTGATCTCACCGTAGCGGTCGAGCTGATCGCGGAACACGTTCGTGGCCACGATGATCTCCGGTTTGAGATACTTGAGCACCGTCTTGGACGCCGCCTCGTCGCACTCGATGACGGCAAACTGGCACTTTGGCTTTCCGGTCAGGGTGCTGTGCATGGCAAATTCTGCCGTGATGCCGGAGATGAGGTTCGCACCCGAGCGGTTGGCGAAGTAATTGAGCCCCGCATCGGCAAACGCCTGCTCGATCATGCGGGAGCTGGTCGTTTTGCCGTTCGTGCCGGTGACGAGGATAACGCGTACGCCCTGCGAGAGCACGCCGAGCACCTGCGGATACACCTTCAGCGCCACCCGGCCGGGAAACGCCGTGCCGCCGCGGCGCAGCAGCCGCAGCAGGCCGCGTGCGAGCTTACATAGTAATACTGCAAAAAAAGTTCGGATCTTCATTCGTTTGGGTCACTCCGTGATGATTTCGCACCTGTCAGCAGATGCTCATTTTGACTGTTTTACCGGCCAAGGTCAGCATATCGCGCAGCTCCTGCACCAATTGCAGCTTGCGCTCAAAGCTGAACTCCGTATCCTGCTGGGCAAGGTTACTCGCGTTGCCAAAGAGGACATTGACCTCCGTTGCCTCTTCGAGCAGCATGAGCGCAAGCCTGGACGCGCCATCTTTCATGCGGGCGAGCTCGAGTGTGTACATGCCGTCGGCGAGGTAGTCCTTGATGCGCTCCATCGTCACATTGACGGTTACGACACCCTCGGTGGTCAGATCCACGCCGTGGATCTCGCTCATCGGCGGAACCTCCTCCGTGCCGCTGCCTGGCAGCGTGTGCACCTTTACGCCCAGATATGCCGCGACAGCGTTGGCTGTGGTGCCGCCGCAGACAACATGCTTGCCATCCTTGCCGAAAAACAGGCGCATCGTGCTCAGATCGTCATCCTTGTGCTCGGGTGGCCCGATCATGACGTTGACCGGACAACGCTCACGCAGGCGCGCGACAACAACAGTCGTATCATCATGCATGGCATCCATGTCCAGCGTCTTAACGGTCGAGAGGATACTGGCCGCCATACGCTGTGAGGAGACGGTGGGTGAATAATTGCGCAGGATAAAATCCTCAATGTCCTGCCGCGCCCAACCGGCGTCCGTCGTCACGCCGCGTCCGGCCTCCGACACGCCGTCGCTGAAGAGCACAAGCATATCGCCCACGTCAAAATGCAGGTAGCTCTCGTGCAGCTCCTTTTCCTGAATGAAATTGACGGAATAGTTGTATTTCCCGATCGCGCCGTTGTGCACGAACACAGCGTTCGGGTTGTCATACTGGATCAGGCGCGCGCGGGTGCCGGCCGTCTGCAGGATCGTAAAGGTCGCATAGGCGAGCTTGCGCTCCCTGCACATGGGCAGCGTTTCCGCCACGGTCGTAACGCACTCGTCGATCGGCACGTTGCCCTTGAGCATGGTCGTGAGCATGGTCGTTGTCAGCGTGGAGAGGATGTTGGCCTTGACGCCGCTGCCGAGACCGTCGGAGAGGATGACCGTCGCGTCATTGTCGTCCCATTCGAGCGCACACTGATCGCCGCAGAGCGTCTCCCCGTTTTTGTTGCGGCTGATGACGCTGATGTCCCAGACCGTGTTCCTGCAGCGATTCGTTCGTTTACGCATCATCATCGCTGTCCTCATCAAGCATGATGGCTTCCTTCAGGTCGTGGACCGCCACCTTGGTTTCCGCCGCCGTCTCGCCGAGCAGACTCGCGATCTCGTGGACGATGCGCAGCTGATTGGCGATGATGTCGTCCGCCAGATCGGCCGCGTGGATCTTCGTTTTCTGGATCTTGTTGCGGCGCTGGCGCGCTTTCGTCACATCGCGCATGATGCAGGTGAAAAGCGTCCGCTCCGGGTCGCAGATGAAAATACGCTCGAGGTAGACGTTATAATCTGCGAGGAACACCTCATCCGTGACCTGCGTCTCCTCCTGGCTGATCATCTTCACAAAATCGTACTCATCCATGATGCGCGAGACCGGGTAACCGATGATATCTGCCGGATCCTTGATGCCGAAGATCTTGCAGGCCGCCTTGTTGATCTGCTTGACCTTCAGCTTTTTGCCGACGGTGACGATGCCCTCCGGCGAGACGTTGATGATCTTCTCGGAGTAGGTCTCGGCACGCTCTTTCATGTATGGCATGCACATGCTGATCTCGGCGCGGCCCTCATAGACGGCGATGGCCTTATCGCGGCAGGTGCGGTAGCCGCACAGGCCGCAGTTGAGCTCATCCGCCGGGCTGAATTTGCCCATTTTGCGCAGAATACCGTTGATGACGGACTCCGGCGGCAGATCGGTCGGATGCTTCTTGTCGATAAGCACACGGCGCATATCCACGGGTTCCTGAATGTCGAAATTTTTCTTGCCGCCGGCGCTCTTGATCACGCGGCGGCGCGACTCGAGCAGGTTCGTATGCTTCTGCCGGAAAGCAAGACCGCCGACGCAGTTGCCGTGGCAGGCGGACATCTCGATAAAGCAGTTGCGCAGCTCGCCGTTGACGACGCTCTTGAGCGTCTGGATGCTGTCATCCAGACCGTCGAGGAACAGATAGTCGCGCCCGGAATCGAGCGACATGGAGTGCAGAACGCCGTTCGTGATCGTGTAGCCGCGCGAGAGCATCGGCTCATCGGCCGGCACATTGGGATTGACAGCAACGCCGGCCTCGTTCATCCAGTCCTCCAGCTCCGTGAATGTAATGTCGTAGTCGGCACCGACGCTCTCAAAGCGCGTCGTCTCCTCCTTCTTGGAGATGCAGGGGCTGATGTAGACAATCGTCGCGCCGGGATAGCGCTTGCGCAGCAGTACGGCGTGCGCCTGCATGGGCGAGAGCACCGGCGCCAGATACGGCAGCGCCTCCGGCAGGTGCTTTTCCACATAGAGCACGATCGTCGGACAGCCGGAGGTGATGATCGGCGCATCGCCCGGCTGGGCGGCCAGCTTTTCAAGCTCCTTCTTGACCAGATAGGCACCCTCCGCCGTCTCATGTGCCGCTGCAAAGCCGATCTTTTTGAGCGGCTCGGCGATGCCCTGAAAACCGGGGGTGTCAAAATAGGCGATGTAGGAGGAGTCAACGCTCACAACGACCTGCTGGCCGGATGCGATCAGCTCCTGGATCTGCGCAACGTCGCTGATGTCCTCCTTGGCGTGCTGCGGGCAGACGGACACGCAGTTGCCGCAGAGAATACAGTCGCTCGAAATGATCTGTGCGTGACCCTTGTAAACGCGGATGGACTTGACCGGGCAGAACCGGACGCATTTATAGCAGTTTTTGCAGTTGGCCTGTTTGAAACGCAGAACATCCATGGGGCTCCCGCCTTTCTGTGAAAATTCACTTTGTGTATGTCCTTTTAATGTAGCACAAAACCGCGCGGGACACAAGCCCCGCGCGGTCATCCGCTGGCTGATTCAATTTTCCGTGCAAAGGTCGGCACGCTCCGCGACCCGAAACTGCGCAAAGTACGCCTCCTCCATCGGGATCCAGACATTTGTAAACATCGGCAGCATCTTTTCGCCGTTACGCACGGCAATGCGGCGGCGCTGGTCCTCCGGACTGACCGAGAGAAACACGTGCAAGTCATAAAGATCCCACAGTGCCGGATGGCAGGAGTAAGAGCCCTCAATGAGGTTGACCGTCCTTGCCTCTGCACACACCGGCGCACGCAGCTGCTGCGTGTGGCAGTCATAGGGGCGGTACGTCACCGGATCGCCGTCGTACAGCGGGCGGAGGACCTCGGTCAGAAAGCGCTCAAAGTCCACATTGCCGCCCGGCTGGTGCAGACGCTCGGGCGTGCGCTGCTCCGGGCGGAGAAAAAAGTCATCCATATGGAACACATTGCAGCCGAGCTGCGCCTGAAGGGACGCGGCCAGCGTAGTCTTTCCGGCGGCGCAGCGGCCGTCGATGGCAACGAGTACGCGCGGCCGCACGGCTGCGAGCGCGCGGATGCGCCGCAGGAGAACGGTTTCAAAATCAGTCATACAAAGCACCTGCCGTCAAGAGGATGTCTTATCATAATCCCGCAAGCGTGCGCTGTCAAACCGGGATTTCCAGCGCGGAAAAACCGCCGGCAACACCTCAACGGCATCCGCCGGCGGCGGGAACGGTTTACTCTTCGACCTTTCCGGTTAGCGCCTCAGTGAGCGTGCGCCAGCCGAGCATGGCACATTTCACACGCGCGGGCATGTGCGCGATATCCTTGAGAGCAGAGGCTTCTTCGAGACTGTCGATCTCTTCCTCGGTCGCCTCGCCGTGGATCATACGCAGGAAGGTGCGGCCCATTTCCAGCGCCTTTTCCTTCTTCTGCCCCACGATCATGCCAAGCATGATGTCCGCAGACGCCTGCGAGATGGCGCAGCCATCGCCGACAAAGCCGCCGTCGGTAATGACATCGCCGTCGGTCTTGAGCTTGAGCACGATGTTGTCGCCGCAGCTCGGGTTCACGCCTGCGAGCTCAATGTCCGCGGCCGGAATGTCATGCTTGAACTCCGGATGGATGTTGTGCTCGGTCAGGATCTCGTTATAAAAGCTTCTATTTTCCATATCCCATACGCTCCCTCAGGGTCGAGAGGCTCTCGATGAACCGGTCGACATCCTCATCGGTGTTGTAGAAAGCAAAGCTGGCGCGGGCCGTCGCGTTCAGGCCGAGGTGCGTGAGCAGCGGCTGCGCGCAGTGGTGGCCGGCGCGGATGTTCACGCCGTCGGACGCCATGATCTCGCTGATGTCGTGCGGATGCACGCCGTCGACCGTGAACGTTATGATGCCGTTGTGATCCTCCGGCTTGTCCGTGCCGAGCACGTGCACATGCGGTACGGCCAGCACACGTGCGAGGGCGTTGACCGTCAGATCGTGCTCGCGCTGCTGGATGGTGTCAAAGCCGACGCTCTGCACATACCGGATGGCGGCGGCCAGGCCGGCCGCGCCGGCGGCATTGACCGTGCCGGCCTCGAATTTATGCGGCAGCTCGGCATAGACGGCGCCCGTGCGCGTGACGGATTCGATCATCTCGCCGCCGGAGAGAAACGGCGGCATTTCCTCGAGCAGGTCCTCCCTGCCGTACATCCCGCCGATGCCCATGGGGCCAAAGACCTTGTGGCCCGAGAAGGCGAAGAAATCTGCGCCCAGCTCCTGCACGTTCACCGCCATGTGCGGCGTGCTCTGCGCGCCGTCCACGACCATGACCGCGCCTTTTTTGTGCGCCATGGCGGCGACCTCCGGCACCGGGTACTTCCGGCCGAGAACGTTCGACACCTGCGTCATGGCGACGATCTTCGTGCGTTCGGTGATGAGCGATTCGATCTGCTTGAGATCCACGCTGCCGTCGGGCGCGCACTCGATAAACTTCAGCTCCGCGCCGGTCTGGCGGCAGACCATCTGCCACGGCAGCAGGTCGCTGTGGTGCTCCATGATGGACACGAGCACCTCATCGCCCGCCTTGACGTGCGTCAGGCCGTAGCTGTAAGCGATGAGGTTCAGGCTCTCGGTCGTGTTGCGGGTGAAGATGATCTCCCGCTCCGAGCGTGCGCCGATGAAACCGCGCACCGTCTCGCGCGCCTGCTCATAAATATCGGTCGCCTCGACGCTCAGCGGATACAGGCCGCGCAGAGGGTTCGCGTTGTGGCAGCGGTAGAAATCCGCCACCGCGTCGAGCACACACTGCGGGCGCTGGGCCGTGGCCGCGTTGTCGATATAGGCGACGTCCGTATGCTGAAAGATCGGAAAGTCATTTTTGTAGTTATACGCCATCGTTGAGTTCCTCCTCCAGCGTCTGAAGAATCTGCGCGCGCAGCGCTTCGTCGTCCACCGTGCGCGCAAAGCGCTCGATCGATGCGCGGGCCAGGATGTTTTCGGCCTGCTCGCGGGAGATGCCGCGGCTCTCAAAGTAAAACAGCGTCTCGTCATCGAGCTCGCCGATGGTCGCGCCGTGGTTGCCGACGACGTTTTCCTCGGCGCAGAGGATGAGCGGCACCGTCTTATTGACGACATCGTCGCCAAGCATGAGCACCGTCTCCTTCTCGTTGCCGACGGAGTTGGCCGAGCCGGTCTTAAAGTCGATCGTGCCGCGGAAGACTTTCTTCGCCGCATCCTTGAGCGCGCCGGACGTATCGATCTCACACTCGGTGTTCTTGCCGTAGTGGTTGACGACGACGTTGACGTCGATCGTCTGGCTGCCGCGGCCGAGATAGCCGATCTGCGCCGAATAATGGCTGCCGTCGCCGACAAGTTCCGTGTCGTTGTCCGAATACAGGTCGCCTCTGCCCATGAGGATCTGCGTCATGTCCACGCCGGCATCGGGCGCGCAGTCCGCGTCCGTTTTGGCATAGAGCAGCGCACCGTCCTGTGCACCGAGCACCTGCACAAGGCGCAGAGACGCATGCTGGTGCAGCGTCAGCGCCGTTTCCACGGCGAAGCTGCCCTGCGTATCCAGCACCATATACACCGTTGCCTGCACACCGGCAGCCACTTCGACCGCAATGTGCTTGCGGCTATGGCCCTTGGTGCCGGTCAGGCAGATGTGCAGCGGCTGCGCCTGATTTTCTGCTGTAATTTCATAGGCATCCGTCCCGAGATCGGCCGTTTCGGCCACATTCCACGGGATGGCCGCTTCGTTGACATGGAGATGGTTCCACGTTCTGGTCGGCAGTTTGTTGACGACCAGCTGTTGAGTCGTATTCACGATATTCCCTCCTTTCGGAATGTGCGGTCAGCCGATGCTGCCCTTCATCTCGAGACGAATGAGATTGTTCATTTCTACCGCGTACTCCAGCGGCAGTTCCTTGGAGACGTTGTCCGCAAAGCCGCTGACGATCAGCGCGCGGGCGTCCTCCTCGCTCATGCCGCGGCTCATGAGATAAAACACCGCCTCGTTGCTGATGCTGCCGATCTTGGCCTCATGGCCGACGGCGGCGTCCTTCGTGCGGATATCCATGGCCGGAACGGTGTCGGACCGGGACTCGGAATCGAGCATCAGCGACTGGCAGGACACGGAGGATTTCGCGTGCTTGGCGCCCTTTTGCACCACGACGCTGCTGCGGAACGTGCTGATGCCGCCGCTCTTGCTGATGGAGCGCGTGTTCATATACGAGCTCGTGTTCTTGCCGATGTGCACGACCTTCGCGCCGGTGTCGAGGTTCTGCCCCGCGCCGGCAAACGTGACGCCGGTGAACTCCATCTTGGAGTTATCGCCCTTGAGCACGCTCATCGGGTACAAGCAGCCGACATGGGACCCGAACGAGCCGGACACCCACTCGATCACGCCGCCCTCTTCCACGAGCGCGCGCTTGGTGTTGAGGTTATACATGTTTTTCGACCAGTTTTCGATGGTCGAGTAGCGCAGCTTGGCGTTTTTCTTCACGTACAGCTCCACACAGCCGGCGTGGAGGTTCGCGACGTTATATTTCGGTGCCGAGCAGCCCTCGATGAAGTGCAGGCTCGCGCCCTCGTCGACAATGATGAGCGTGTGCTCAAACTGGCCCGCACCCTTGGCGTTCAGGCGGAAGTACGACTGCAGCGGGATAGACACCTGCACGCCCTTCGGCACGTACACGAACGAGCCGCCGGACCAGACCGCGCCGTGCAGCGCCGCAAACTTATGATCGCGCGGCGTGACGAGCTTCATAAAATACTTGTGCACCATGTCGGCGTACTCGCCCTTGAGCGCACTCTCCATATCAGTATAGACGACGCCCTGCGCGGCCACCTC
>ENA-OVGE01001757-OVGE01001757.1-human-gut-metagenome-genome-assembly--contig:-NODE-1757-length-16069-cov-3.152866_pt1 | contig 16069 bp, 8 predicted proteins | sample MGYA00237769_ERZ505417 | MGnify/ENA primary metagenome ERZ505417 (study PRJEB26158, sample SAMN06016403) | human gut metagenome | biome: human gut; feature: ankylosing spondylitis patient; material... | reverse complement strand
CTTCCTTGGCTTCCAGCAGCGCTTCCCTCTTCTTGCTCTCGGCGGTGCGGATTGCTTCGTTTACAATGCGCAGGCTTTCTTCTTCAGCGCTGGAGATCTTTTTTTCAGACACACTCTTACGATAGAGGAAGCCAATCACCGCACCGATTGCCAAGCAAGCAATGCCTACAATGATGGTCATAGATGTGATTCCTTCCTTCTGATTTCAGCGTAAAACGCCATAAAATTCACCGTCCGATCTGCCGCAGGGCTGACCGGCACGGTTCAGAACACAAACAGGCGAACCCCTTTCCGCCTATAATGATCCTTATATAGTTTAATCAGTTGAAGCGGTTATGTCAAGTCATATCCTGTAAATTTGAACAGATAACTTTTGCCGCGGGTTCCGGCGGCTGTGGGAGATGCGCCTTGTCAAAATTGAAAAAGTGGGATAGAATAAGCAGAACATCGCAATCATCCATGGGAGGTTCTGTATGCTGTATTCCGTTCTGGCGGTGGGAGACGTGGTGGGCGAGGGGGGACAGGATATCCTGTCCCGCCGCCTGAGGGAGATCCAGGAGCGGGAGGACATTCACTTCACCGTGGTCAACGGGGAGAACGCTGCGGCTGTGGGGCTGCTGCCGGAGCATGCCCAGCGCATTTACGACGCCGGAGCGGATGTAGTGACCCTGGGCAACCACACCTTCGGCAAAATGGAGATCTGCCGGATGCTGGACGAAACGCCCTGGCTGCTGCGCCCCGCCAACCTGTCCGGCCGGATGCCGGGCCACGGCTGCGAGATCTTCGACCTCAACGGTCTGCGGTTCCGTGTGGTCAATCTCATTGGCCGCTGCACGCTGCAATGGAACGCCGAAAATCCCTTTACTCTGGCAGACCGGCTGCTGGAACAGGGTTCCGCGGATTTCACGCTGGTGGATTTTCACGCGGAGGCCACCAGCGAAAAGCTGGCGCTGGGCTACTATCTGGATGGCCGGGTCAGCGCCCTCTGGGGTACCCACACCCACGTCCCCACTGCCGATGAGTGGGTCTATCCCCACGGCACCGGCTACATCACGGACCTGGGCATGACCGGCCCCATCGAATCCGTTCTGGGGGTGGAGCCGGGGCAATCTGTAGAGACGTTTTTAGGCGGGCTGCCGGGGCGCTACCGCAATCCGAACGGCCCCTGCAAGCTGCAGGGCGCTATTTTCACGCTGGACAGCGCTACAGGACTCTGCACCGCTGTAGAGCGTGTGGAGATCCGATAAGGAGGGATCTGAGAATGATCAGACCGGAACATTACCGCTCCTATTCCGCAGTGTTTCCCATTCTGCTGCGGGACGGGAAGGATGGCCGGGAGGTGCTGCTGCACCTGCGGCAGAACACCGGCTACATGGACGGCACCTGGGACTTTGCCGGCAGCGGCCATGTGGATGAAAACGAAACGGCCCGTCAGGCCGTGGCCCGGGAGTGTTTGGAGGAACTGGGCATTACAGTGAACCCCGCCGACATAGAATTTGTCCACCTGTGCCACCGGGTCGCCGGAGGCGATGGCCGCACCTATTACGATCTCTGTTTCGTCATTCGGAAATACGACGGCACACCCGCCGTCATGGAGCCGGAGAAGAACGCCGGGCTTCACTGGTTCCCTGTCAACGCCCTGCCGGAGCATATCAGCTCGGCTGTGGAGGCCATGCTGCCCAGCTGCCTGAACGGGATCCCCTACGGCGAATATATAAATGACAAACCCGTAAAACTGTAAAAAGAGGAACACACCATGTCTATTCAAAAAGTAAGAGAATATTTCAGGGGTTTTGGCATTGAGGACCGCATCCGGGAATTCGACGTTTCCTCCGCCACGGTGGAGCTGGCGGCGGTGGCCGTGGGTGTGGAGGGCGCCCGCATTGCCAAGAGCCTTAGCTTCAAGGTGGAGGACAAGCCCATCATCATTGTGGTGGCGGGGGACGCCAAGGTGGACAACAGCCGCTACAAGGCCCAGTTCCACACCAAGGCCAAAATGCTGACCTTTGACGAGGCCCACACCATGATCGGCCACGATCCCGGCGGCGTGTGCTCCTTTGCCCTGCCGGATAATGTGAAAACGTATTTAGACATCTCCTTGAAGCGGTTCGATACCGTGTTCCCCGCCGCCGGCAGCAGCAACAGCGCCATTGAACTGACCTGTGAGGAGCTGGAGAAGTATTCCTCCAACTTTGTGGCGTGGATCGATGTGGCCAAGGGCTGGCGGCCGGTGGAGAAAGAAGCGTAAAGAGGAAGCCTATGCTGAAATTCATTCATGGGGCGGATTTTCATCTGGACAGTGCTTTTGCCGCCCTGCCCCCCCGGCAGGCGGCGGCCCGCCGCCGGGAAAGCCGGGAGCTGCCCCAGCGCCTTGCCAACTACGTCAACCAGAACGGCATTGAGCTGGTGCTGCTGGCAGGCGACCTCTTTGACAGCGCGTCTGCCTACCGGGACACGGCGGAAAGCCTCTCCGCCGCGCTGGGGCAAATGGCAGCACAGGTCTACATCGCCCCCGGCAACCACGACTGGTACGGCCCCGGCAGTCCGTACCTGACGGTGCAGTGGCCGGACAACGTGCATATTTTTACCCAGCCGCATCTGGAGGCCATGGCGTGGCCGGAGAAGCGTCTGGTACTCCACGGCGCGGCCTTTACCGCTTCCGAACAGTCCGCCGGCTTTCTCTCCGGCTTTGCAGCGCCGAAAGACAGCAATCTTCACATCGGCCTGCTCCACGGGGAAATTGACGTGGAAGGCATCGAACTGACCCGTGCCGCAGTCAATACCAAATCCATGATTGCCGGGGTGGAAATCAAGGGTAGCATAGGACGTTTCTTCGTAAACTCCCACGGTATAGAAATCCCGCAGGAAATGGTGACGGTGAATACGGCCCTTCTTTCGGATGCCGACGTGGCTATCGCCCTGACCGATTCCACGACGGAAGACACGACCGCCAGTTCGCCGGTGAACTGGAAAATCGCCCTTGGGCAAGTGGATCTGGCACGCACCCGGGTACGTTTCAGCATGCCGGGCGACAGTATGACCGTTTCGGGTGGAATCCTTACGGCAGCCCTGCGGAACGGTCTCATAGACTTAGGACAAGCCTTGTACACGGTGGAAACTTTCGACTTGCATGCCGATTCGCTATTCTACGACCTGCCATACGAGAAAACCGCAGAAGGACTGGATGTCAACCATATCGCACTTCGGGACATCGGCCTGAGCATCGACAGTATCACATTCGACGGAAACGCCTTGGGGCTTTCACTGGCTTTGCGCGAAACGCACATGAAAGAAAAAAGCGGTCTGGAAATCCGTTCGCTGACAGGGCACTTCAATATGGATTCCACTTCTCTGCATGTACCCGGACTGGTACTTCGCACCCCGGATTCTTACATCAGGACACAAGCTGACATGGACCTTTCCGCCGTAGCCGAACAGCCCCAAGGAAAAATGTCCGCCCGACTTATGGGAGAACTGGGCAAACAGGACGTATTATTGTTTGCCGGAGGATTGCCCCCGGCCTTTGTCAAGGCTTATCCCAACTCCCCCGTCATCTTACGGTTGTCGGCCGACGGGAATCTGGATACGCTGAACCTCACGACCGCAGAAGCACGGCTGGCCGGCGCTTTCGAACTGAAAGCCGACGGAAAGATGTTCCGGTTGGCGGACTCCGTACGAAGGTCGGGACACGTGAATCTGAACCTGCGTACACGCAATCTCGATTTTGCGAGGGCATTGGCCGGAGAAGAGGCGCTGAAAGACATAGCCCTGCCCCCAATGCGACTGGACGGGAATGTGGGGTTGAACGGACAAAAATACACTGCCGACCTCCGTTTAAGGGAAGGAAAAGGAAACGTGCAAGTAAAAGGAGGATTCGACGCGGCACGCATGGCCTACCAGGCGAAACTGTCCATAAAGGACCTGCAACTCCATCATTTCTTACCCAAAGATTCCCTGTACGGCCTGTCCCTCACGGCATCTGCCAAGGGCGTCGGGACGGATTTCTTCAGCCGACATACCCGGATGCAGGCCGACATGACATTAGAAAGCCTGCAATACGGACAACTGCATCTCAGTGACATCAAACTGGATGCCGGATTGCAAAAAGGCAACGGCCACGTCGCGCTCGACAGCCATAACCCGCTATTGGATATGCGTTCCAGAATCGACGCGCTGCTGAGCCGACATAATACCGACCTGACTTTCAGTATGGATATGCGCAGCATCGACCTGTATGCCCTGCGACTGACTGACAAACCGTTCAAGGCCGGCATGTGCCTGCACATGGACGGCAGTACGAACCTGAAAAACGCTCATACGGTACACGGAACGGTATCGGATATCTCTCTCATAATGCAGGATTCGGTATTCCGCCCCAAAGATTTGGCCATGAATGTGCTGGCTCTCCCGGACACTACGTATGCCGACATTTCGGCCGGTGACTTCAAACTGCATCTTGACGGCCGCGACGGCTATGAGACGCTGATGAAAAAAAGCGAAGAATTCATGGCTGTGGCCGACCAGCAACTGCAACGCCGGCATCTGAATCAGGACTCACTCAAGATTTTCCTGCCACGCATGACGCTCAATATGGTGTCGGGAAAAAACAACCCCGTGGCCAACTATCTGACGGCTATGGGCTACTCTCTCAACGAATTGAAGCTGAACCTGAATGCCGACCCCGAAATCGGCCTGAACGGAGGCGGCCATATTTACACGATGAATGCAGGAGGCATCTTACTGGATACGATACAGATGCACATCTTTCAGGATACGACCGGCGTAAAAATGGACGGACGGGTGCGAAACGGCCCCAAGAACAAACAATTCGTATTCGAGTCCCGGCTGAATGCTTATCTGCACTCCACCGGAGCGGGAATCAATTTGATTTATCTGGACGACAAGCGTAAAAAAGGAGTGGATCTGGGGCTGAGAGCCGACGTGCAAGACAATGGCATCAAAATTGTGTTCTCACAAATTCATCCGATTATCGCCTATCGAAAATTCGATATCAACGAGAATAACTACATATTCCTGGGGAACGACAGGCGGGTGGAAGCGGATGTGAATATGCTCGCCGACGACGGAACGGGAGCCAGGATTTACTCGACGCCCAATCCGGAAGCTTTGCAAGACCTGTCCGTCAACCTGAACCATGTAAACCTAAAGGAACTGACCGCCGTCATTCCGTACGCTCCACGCATCTCCGGATTAATGCAAACCGACGCCCACTTGATACAAACGGAGGAAAACCTGTCCGTCGTAGCCGACGTCTCGGTGAAAGACATGGCGTACGAAGATGCACCGCTGGGCAATATCGGCCTGGGAATGGTCTACCTGCCCAACAACGACGGGACGCATTTCGTAGATGCACGTATTTCGCATAACGAAGCAGAAGTCCTGACGCTTTCAGGAGCTTACAAAGACAACGGTAAAAGCGGAACGATAGAGGCGGACTTGGATTTGGCAGACTTCCCGTTGTCGTTGGCCAACGGTTTTGTCCCGGACCAGATGGCGGCTTTAGGCGGTATGGCCGACGGCTGCATGAAGGTGAGCGGCCCGACCGACCGGCCCGTCGTAGAAGGATGGCTGGCCACCAAAGCCATGAAAATAACGTCATCCGAGTACAGTTTGAACCTGCGTCTGGAGGATGATACCATCAAGGTAAGGCAAAGCCACCTGAATTTAGACAAGTTGAACGTATATTCCACAGGAAAGAACCCGCTCGTGTTCGACGGAACGGTGGATTTCGCCAACTTCGATAATATCTTGCTCGACCTGAAAATGAATGCATCCAACTTCGAACTCATCAACGCCAAACGCACCCAACAGGCATCGGCCTACGGAAAAGTGTACGTGGATGTCAATGCACGGATGGCCGGGAATCTGAACAATATCAACATTAACGGACGTTTGGGGGTATTGGGAAGCACCGATGTGACGTACGTGCTGAAAGACACTCCGCTTTCATCGGAAGACCGGTTGAGCGGCCTGGTCACGTTCGTAGACTTTAGCGATACTACGACCGTGGCTACCCAGGAAGAAGTACAGCCCATGAACATGAACGTGATGATGCAAATCAGCATAGACCAGGGTACACAGGTACACTGCCTGCTGAGTGCCGACCGCTCCAAATACGTTGATCTGGAAGGGGGCGGCGAGCTGACCATGAACTATACTCCGCAGGGAGAACTGACGCTCACCGGACGTTATACGGTACTGAACGGAGAAATGAAATACTCACTTCCGGTTATCCCTTTGAAGACATTCACCATCGCCTCGGGCAGTTATGTGGATTTCAACGGGCCTATCCTGAATCCTACTTTGAACATCTCAGCGTCCGAACGTATGCGTGCCACCGTGACGGAAAACGATACCCCACGCACTGTTTCCTTCGAAGTGGGGCTGTCCATCACGCGTACGTTGGAAAATATGGGGCTGGAGTTTACTATCGCAGCCCCTGAAGACATGACCGTGCAGAACCAACTCGCAGCCATGTCGATAGAGGAGCGCGGGAAAGTGGCCGTCACCATGTTGGCCACCGGCATGTACTTGTTGGGAGATAATGAAAGCGGAGGATTCTCTACGACCAATGCCCTGAACGCCTTGTTACAAAGCGAAATCACCAACATTGCAGGCAAGGCTCTTGAAACCATAGACTTGAGCCTCGGCGTAGACCAGGAAACTACGGCCGAAGGAACGGAGCGCACGGATTACTCATTCCGCTTTGCCAAACGCTTCTGGGGCAACCGGGTGAGCATCATCGTGGGTGGTAAGGTGTCCACGGGCGAGAATGTGGAAAACACCGGCCAGTCGTTGATAGATAATGTATCGTTAGAATATCGCTTGGACAAGAGTGCCACACGTTACGTCACCCTATTCTACGACAAGAGTTATGAGTCTTTGTTGGAAGGCGAAATCACCGAAATGGGAGCCGGTCTCGTACTGAGGCGTAAAATGACACGCTTAGGGGAACTGTTTATCTTCAAGAACAGAAAAAAGAATGAACCTCAACACGAAAAAGAGAAGAAATGATGAAGACAAGACTGAAGATATATTGTGGTGTGATCCTGTGCTGCGGTCTGGCGGCAGGTTGCTCAACGACCAAGAACCTTCCCGAAGAAGAGGTTTTGTACACCGGTATCAAGGAAATAGACTATGGCCAAAAGTCGAAAAAGAAAGCCAAGAAAAAGGCTAAACAAAAGGAAGAAGAGGGAGTCATTACCTCTCTGGCCGATGCTTACAAAGCTGTAGACGACTTACTCACACAAAGAGATTTGTCTGTGCTGAAACGGAAAGAGGAATTGACTCAGGAGCAAAAGGACTCCATCGCCGCCGTGCAACGTATCGAAGAAGAGGCGTATGAAACGGCGAAGGAAGAAGTGGATGCGGCACTGGCTTACGCCCCGAACAACGCTCTGTTCGGAAGTTCATCCTACCGTATTCCGTTTCCCACCGGACTGTGGATATACAACGCTTTAGTGGGCAAGAAGTCACGCTTCGCAAAATGGTTATTCGATACGTTTGCAGGTACTCCGGTCTTCATCAGTACTGTCAATCCGAAAACCCGCGCACTCGTAGCACAAAACACACTCCGGAACTACGGTTATTTCAACGGTACCGTGGATTATGAAATCCTACCGGAAAAGAACCCCAAAAAGGCCAAAATCAGCTATACCGTCAGACCGCGCAATCTGTTTCGTCTGGACTCCATAGCCTACCTGCGCTTTCCGGCTGTGGGCGACAGCCTGATACGGGAAACGTTCCGGCAACGTACCCTTTTCAGCGGTGATCCGTTCAGCGTAATCAATCTCGATGCCGAAAGAACCCGTATTTATAACATGTTCCGCAATTCCGGTTATTTCTACTACAAACCGGAATACATCACCTATCGTGCCGATACCATACAGCGTCCGGGATTCGTACAACTGCAAGTCGTACCGGCCGACGGCATTCCCGCATCGGCCAACAAAAGGTATTACCTCGGACGGACCACCGTCAATCTGTTCAATAATGATTCTTATGAACTGACCGACACGCTACAGTTTCGCGATTACACCTTATATTATGACGGAGGAAAGAAAGGCAAAATCCCTTTGCGCTTCGGTGCCCTCCGGCGTAATCTGCTCTATCGGAAAGGCATGCTCTACCGACAGGACATTATGAGCTTCGTACAACAGCAACTCTCGGAAATGAATGTGTTCAGCACGGTAAACCTGAAATACGTTCCGCGTGATACCACAGCACTCAACGATACGCTCGACATCGAAATCACCGGTATCCTGGACAAACCCTACGACGGGGAGTTCACCACAAAGGTAACCTCTAAAAGCAATGGGCAGATCGGTCCGGGACTCTCGTTTAGCATGTCCAAACGCAATGCTTTCCGAGGAGCGGAAAAGCTGAAATTCGAAGTACACGGATCATACGAATGGCAAACCAACTCCACCGTACAGGGACGTAGTTCCGTCATCAACTCCTACGAATACGGTACTTCATTGTCGTTGGACTATCCCCGACTGATATTTCCCGGGGCACGTAAGTTCTCCCGACGCGCCAAAACGAGCACCTCGTTTGTACTGGATGCTACATGGATGAACCGGGCCAACTATTTCGGCATGGTGTCTTTGAGCGCACGGGCGGCCTATACTTACCAAGCGCGTCCTACAATCAAACACGAATTCGTCCCGTTCCGCTTGGATTACGACGAACTGTTGAGTACAACCGCCACTTTCGACTCTATCATGAACGTCAACCAGGCACTCTACGTAAGTATGCGCGACCAGTTCGTTCCTTCCATGCGATACACTTTCACTTATTCCAGTCCGCGCAAGGCACGCAATCCGCGAACTTTCATCTTTGAAGTGAAAGAAAGCGGAAACATCACTTCCGGTATTTACGCCGCTTTCGGTAAACCGTTCAACCAAAAAGACAAGAAACTTTTCAACGTGCCTTTTGCACAGTATATCCGTTTTCTGGCTGAGTTCAGAGAAGAATTCCGCCTTACCCCCCGTACAAGTATCGCCACGCGAGTGGGAACCGGCGTGATATTCAGTTACGGAAACTCTACCGCAGCTCCTTACAACGATCTCTTCAGCGTAGGTGGTGCCAACAGTATCCGTGCGTTCACCGTTCGCGGCGTGGGACCGGGTAGCTATATTCCGGGCGCGTCGGCCTATTCCTATATCGACCAAATGGGAGACTTCAAAATCGAAATGAACGCCGAGTATCGCTTCCCCATCGTTTCTATGCTTTCCGGAGCCGTATTCCTGGATGCTGGAAACGTTTGGCTTCTGGATGCAGACGTAAACCGCCCGGGAGGAACGTTCGACATTTCAAGATTCGGCAAAGACTTGGCTTTAGGCACCGGATTGGGTATTCGTTGCGACCTCGATTTCCTCGTATTGCGTTTCGATGTCGGAGTGGGACTTCACGCTCCTTACGACACAGGAAAGAGCGGCTATTACAACATGCCGAAATTCAAAGACAGTCTGGGATACCATTTTGCCGTAGGTTATCCGTTCTAAAACGGGCTGTAGCACGGACGGCCCCTCCTGTTTTCCCAAACAGTTCAAAGGGCTTAAAAAAAGAAGCCGAAAACACGACTTTTTCAAATAAAAAAGCTACTTTTGCAATACAGAACGTAAATATTTAACTTTTTAAACGAACGAATATGAAACCTACACTTTTCTTATTGGCTGCCGGTATGGGTAGCCGTTATGGCGGTTTGAAACAATTGGACGGGCTGGGTCCGAATGGCGAAACCATCATGGACTATTCTATCTATGATGCCATCCGTGCCGGTTTCGGCAAAATTGTCTTCGTCATCCGCAAAGACTTTGAAGAACAATTCCGCACACAAATCCTTTCAAAATACGAAGGAAAGATTCCGGCTGAGTTGGTATTCCAAAGCCTGGATGCACTGCCCGAAGGTTTTACGTGCCCGGAAGGCCGTGTAAAGCCGTGGGGTACGAACCATGCCGTATTGATGGGTAAAGATGTCATCAAAGAACCGTTCTGTGTCATCAACTGTGATGACTTCTACGGCCGCGACGCATTCGCCACCATCGGCAAGTTCCTGAGCGAATTGCCGGAAGGCTGCCAAAATACATACGCCATGGTGGGCTTCCGTTGCTGCAATACGCTCAGCGAAAACGGCTCCGTTGCACGTGGTGTCTGCATGTACGACGACCATCATCACTTGAAAGATGTGGTGGAACGTACGGAAATCATGCGTGTGGACGGTCCTATCTGCTACAAAGACGAAGAAGGCAAATGGATTCCGTTGGAAGAGAACGTACCGGTCAGCATGAACATGTGGGGCTTCACTCCCGACTACTTCCAACATAGCGAAGAATATTTCAAAGAGTTTCTGGGCAATCCGAAGAACATGGAAAACCCGAAAGCCGAGTTCTTCATCCCACTGATGGTGAATAAGCTCATCAACGAAGGTACCGCTACGGTAGAAGTACTCGACACCACCAGCAAATGGTTCGGTGTAACATACGCTGCCGACCGTGAAGCCACAGTAGAAAAGATTGCCTCCTTGGTAGCAGCAGGAGAATACCCGGAAAAGCTGTTCTAAACAAGGCTCTTTTATTTCTTTACCTAAAAAAAGAATCCTTCTTGCATGGAGTTCATCCGGCAAGAAGGATTCTTTTTTATATTGTCCGCCCTCCATCTGACTGTCACCTAAAGGCAGTCTGTTTTTTTCTGCAAGATAAAGTAAAAAACACAGTATTGTCTTACACAAAAAATCGTAAAATGAAGAAATCAACAATCTGTAAAAGCAAGAAAGCCGACTTCTTGTCTTTCATGCAAAATCAAATTCAAGAAAAAAAGATGCGCAACAAAATCAAAACATCTGCGAACTACCAATCATCCCTGCGTTCCTTTACACATTTCCTCCAAACCAAAGGCTACTGTCGCTCTGTAAGCTTCGAATCTATCACCGAAGAATTAATCGCATCTTACGAAACCTACCTACAACACGAACGTGGTATCACCAAAAACAGCAGTTCCTTTTATATCCGCACATTGCATGCGGCTTATAAAAAAGGAACTGCCATGCTCAATCTGAAACTTCGAGACCCCTTCGGCAACGTCTATACGGGAGTAGACAAAACCCGAAAACGGGCTGTAAACATCGATGTCATCATCAAACTCATGCAATATAAGAAGCTCAATAAAAGTATGGAATTCAGTCGCGATACATTTGTATTTTGCTTTTTCGCACAAGGTATGCCTTTCATAGACTTCGCCAAACTAAAAAAGGAAAATCTGCAAAACGGACGCCTTTCCTATTATCGGAGTAAAACCGGACGTCTGCTCTCTGTCAAGGTAGACAGAATCATGAGAACCATCATCAATAAATACGCCTCTCCCCAATCGGACTTTCTTTTCCCTGTGATGAAAACCACAGAATTCCGACAGTCCGTTTACGACTCAGCCTTACGGACATACAATCTCAATTTAAAAAAGCTATCCGAATTGTTAGGAGAGAAAGCCACGCTCACCTCTTACGTCCCGAGGCATTCATGGGCCTCGGAAGCCTTAAAGCTTCATATCCCGATGCACGTCATCAGCGAATCTATGGGGCATTCCAATGAAAAGACCACTTCCATCTATCTCACTTCGCTGGACCACCGCAATATTGATGCTGCAACAAGAAAAATATTTGAAAAGGCAAATAGAAGAAGTAAAATAAAGAAACGAATCAGACAGTCTTCGACAAAAACTTCAACGTTCTCCTATTCAGCAATATATCCTCAATATTATTATTCCATCTCTATGCAAGAGGTGGATAAATCCGATGCAAATGTAGATAAAATACTTAAACCCACAAAATAATCGGTCTTTTTTTCTCGAAAAAACAAATGATTTACTAAAAAAACACGAAAGAACAGATTTGGAAGATGGTTCTAAAGCACTATGACTCACATATAATAGACAGGCCTACATTCCCTTTTTCCACCTCTTGCATAGAGAGAGAAAAGAATATGATTCTAAAAACAGGAAAGTAGAGAACATATATTTTTTAATTAATTTGTTTTATTATGAAGAAGAAGTTTATTAGTGTTGCGATGTTTTGCGCATTGATTGCCAGTTCCCCGGTTTGGGTCGGCTGCTCAGATTACGATGACGACATTGCCAATCTACAATCGCAGGTAGACGCATTGAAACAAACGGTAGATGTTTCAACCGCAGAAGCCCTGAAAGCCTTGCAAGAAGCTCAAGCCGCCCTGCAGGAGGACATCAACGCACTGACAGCGGGCAAAGCCGACGCACAGGCCGTGAAGGACTTACAGGAAACCGTGGCTGCACTCCAAACAGCCATCACAGAGAATGACATCACCAAAATCGGCGAATTGAGTTCTCAGGTCAGCGAACTGATCACACAGGTAAATGGAATAGAAGGCGACTTGGATAAGACCCAAAGCGACCTTGAGCAACAAAAGACTGAGTTGGAAGGCAAGGTCAACAGCCTGCGCACCGATTTGGAGAAAGCCATTGCCGACAAAGCCGACCAAGCTACCGTGGACAACATCAAGTCTGAATTGGATACGGCCGTAACAAACCTTACAGACGTAGAAAACCGTTTGGTGGAAGTAGAGAAATGGATTAAGAACAACGGGCAGGAATTGGCCAAACTGACTGCAAACGTAAGCCAGATCAACAACCTGATAGCTAAAATCAGTGAAGAAGCGGCTACGACTATTTCCGACCCAGCCATCTTGGCAGCCATCAAGGCATTGCCCACCACGGTAAGTTCACTTACCACCCTGCAACAACAAATCGGTAAGGAAACGGAAGCCGGAAGCATCCTCTACCGTCTGGCCGCCCTCGAAGAATGGAAGAACACTATCGTGACCGAATTACTGACCGGCACGGGATACAGCAGCTTTGCCGACATTTGCCAAGACATCAAAGAGCTGCAAGAAGCATTGACGGGCAGCGGCAGCGAAACGCCGGGCGTAGACCCGAGCGACCCGGGCTTAGTTGAACAATTCAACGCACTGAAAGCCGAAATGGCCAAGTTCGACATGATTCAAAGCGTGGTGTACATCCCGAATGCTACTGAAGCAGAAACGGGCTATTTGTTGAAGTCTTCCGTGCTGAAAGTGTACAACGAAAAGAGCACAAATAATGACAAATACGATGAAGTGGCACAAGGCATAAAGACCAACACAATCAGTTTCCGCGTGTCTCCGGCCTCTAAAGCCAAAGACTTCGACGGAGATAATCCTAAATATACCTTGACCTTCGACGGCGAGATAATAACCAAGAAAAGTTTCTCACAAGTGAAGACGGTAGGAAAACCAAAAGTTAATGAAGAATCCGGTATTATCACATATTCCGTAGAAACGAAAATACCTGAAAATGAAGTATGGGCTGTTTGCGCTGTCATCAAGGCTGTGGAACAACCTGCCGCAGAAGGAGAAGAAAGTACAGGCGTAAAGGACAACACTGACCTGACCACTACTTACTTCACTGCTACGACAGTGGAATATAAAGTGAAAACCATTGCTGTCACAAATGACAATCAAGACAAAACAACCATGCCTTACATGAATCCGGACGGTAGTGATAGCAAGGTGGACTATACCGTAAACCGCAAAGTCGTAGGTTACGATGAATCTAATGAAGTAATCGTAGAAGACATGGTTGGTGACTTCGGCGTTCCTGCTACAATTTCTTACGAGGTATCCACGTTGACGAACACCGACACGAGCGACGACAATTGGTTCAAGGAAGAAAACGGTGTATTGATTGTACAGAAATCGAACGCTATGATTGGACGTGAAGTCACGGTTACCCCTAAAGTCCAGTTTGGTTCAATCGAAATCAAAGCACCGTCATACAAAAAAATAACCGTTACCCGTCGCGTTGTAGAAGTCGATGTAAATGAGCCCAGTGCTCCTAAAGAACTGACGTGGAACAAGGATATTCAGTTTATTGCTCTGAGCAGCGACGAAATGGACGAAATCATCAAAGCAACCGAACTGTCACGCGGTGACTTCATGGAGCTTATCGATGAAAACGAACCGGCAGACTTGACCAAGTTGTGCCTGATGACCGGTAAAGACATCTTGGAAAAAATGCCTGCAGCAACCGATAAGGTAGCAAACGACAACACGCTGTACATCGTCGTTCCTGCCAAAATGAATACCGGTGAAGCCAAGAAACTCGATATCACATTGAAGGAAGAAAACAGCAGTACTACGCGGACCGATTCTTACATTATCCATGTAAACGTCAGCCAGATGCAGTATCCTGTCACTGTGATCGAGAAGAACCCGGTACGTTGGAACCAAGACGGACAGACCATCGAATACACTCCGCAGATTGAATGGGAAAAAGGCACGACCGACATTGTGGCTAGCATGAACAATGTCTTTAATGCTAAAGACTTGTTCGCCGACTACGAAGAATTGAACAAACAAGCTAACGACCTTGGCTTCAAACTTGTTGTCGAAATCAAGGACAATGCAACTATCAAGGGTGTCACTTACAATAATGCCAATAGAACACTCACTTACGACAAGTCTCAATATGAGGGTGACAACGTAAGCCTAGTAATCTACTTGGATTACAATGGTAAGAAGATTGCTGAAACCTACTGTGAAATCAGCGTACAAAAGCTGAGTGGAACCTGGAAGAACCCGACCGAAATGGCTATGACCGTCTACGATTTGTCTAAGACCTACAATGTGTCCACAGGTGCCGAGTGGGTTGACTTTGCCGGACGCACCATATGGAAAGACGGTGCCGTAGTGGAGACGACCAAAGATGACAAGGGCAACTGGAAGTCTAAGTTCAGCAAGGATCCGTTCTCAACAATGGTATACGGCATGACTGCACCGTCATTCGCTATCGTCAATCCGCATACTGGAAAAGTTGATGACTACAAAGACAAATATGTCATTGTTGACTCAAAGACCGGCGTAGTTACGTTCGACGAAAATGCAACACAATCAGGGTTCGATGCCGCTCATACGGTAACCATCCGCATCAGTGCCGATTCTCCGTGGGGCGCAATCGAGAACATGAATGTGGGCGAGAGCGGCTACTACGTAGACGTGACGTTCACCATTGGAAAAGGTGCAAGCAACAATTACAAAGGAGAAATGTAATCCCGCAAAAAGCCTTGCCCATCCGTTTTCTCTCCATCTACGGACGAGGTAAGGAAGGTTGGTCAGAGACGGTCTCCGCGAGGAGGCCGTCTCTTGTATTTATAACGCTACGGACAGCCGCGCCAGATAATCATAATGTTCCCCGTCCTGCAAGCGTTCCGCACGGAAACCGTTTTCCTGCGCATAGTAGGCCAAAGTGTCGAAGTCCACATAGAGCCACGGGAAAGGTGCGCCTTTCACTCGCTTGTACTGCATCCGGAAATCCAACTCACCGTAGTAACCGGCATTCAGGTCGATGTCCAACGCGCCGTCTTCGTCTTCATAAATATAGCGCAAGTCACTGGAATCCACCAACACGCAACCGCCGGGTGCCAACAGTTGCTTCATACGACGGAAAAACAAGGGCATGCGTTCCAGCCGCCCGATGATGCCGGAACCGTTCATCAGCATCAGCACCGTATCGTAACATCCGGCGAAAGCCTCGTCGAAGACATCCGCCTCCCAAGCCTGCCTCACCCCGCGCCGACGCATCACGTCCACCGACAACGGCGAGATGTCCACCGCCGTCACGTCCAACCCGCGCCTTTGCAAGGCCAGGCTGTGGCAGCCAGCCCCGGCACCGACATCCAGCACCCGCCCGCGACACAAGTCCAAAGCTTTCCGTTCCAATGGCGGCATATCCTCCTCTTCACGGAACAACGTGCCGACTGGCATCTCGTCTTCGTCAAACTGCGGGGAGAACACCCGCAAGCGACCGGCCCGGCCTGTCTCATAATAGTCACGGATGGCCTGCCCCATCGGGTCGCATCCGTCTTCCAACAATCCGTTCTTCATATTTTTATGTCTTGGTGGCGCAAAGATACGACAAATATCCTCGCCGCTATGCTTATTTGCATTATCTTTGTTTCCACGAAGACAGGATGCGGCTCGGCATA
>ENA-OVGE01001747-OVGE01001747.1-human-gut-metagenome-genome-assembly--contig:-NODE-1747-length-16117-cov-50.764662_pt1 | contig 16117 bp, 10 predicted proteins | sample MGYA00237769_ERZ505417 | MGnify/ENA primary metagenome ERZ505417 (study PRJEB26158, sample SAMN06016403) | human gut metagenome | biome: human gut; feature: ankylosing spondylitis patient; material... | reverse complement strand
TATCAGAATTCTTCAAGGCACCCTGACGGAGAACGAATCCCAGAGAAGCACGAAGACTGGAAGTGTCTGTACCAGAAGAGAAAGAAATATTATGATTCTGGGTGAGACCCACATTGCGCTCAATCTCCTCAAGGAAATTGGTATCGCCACCCATATCGGTATAGGTCAGACCCAAAGACTTGGCAGTCTCACGATATTCTGAAGCCGACATCAGATCCAGATTCTTATAGACTGTATTGACACCAAACTGGCCATTGTAGCTCAAGCTGGAATAGCCCAACTTGCCCTTGGCTGTGGTAACAACGATGACACCGGAAGCACCACGTGAACCATACTGGGCAGTCTCAGAAGCATCCTTCAGGATGGTGAGACTCTCAATATCGCCAGGAGCCAGAGAATTGAACATCGTCATATCAGCAAAGACGCCATCGATGATAACCAACGGGTCGTTACCACCTGAAAGAGAAGAGGTTCCACGAACACGGATGCTTGGCGAACTGGTAGGGTCGCCGCCAGCCTGAGAAATGATAACACCCGCAACCTTACCCTTCAAGGCCTCGGCAGGACTGGTTACCACACCCTTGTTCATATCTTCTTTCTTGATGCGATCAACAGCACCCGACACCGTGCGCTTGCTGCCCACAGCATAACCAACGACAACCACCTCATCGAGCACCTCGTCGTTTTCTTTCAGCGAAACATTGATAACATGATTTCCCTTTACAGGAATTTCCTGGGTACGGTAGCCCAGATAAGAGAATACCAGGACGGCACCATCCTTAACATTGTCAAGCTTGTAGTTACCATCCAAGTCGGACACTGCACCATTCTTGGTATCTTTCACCAGAATGCTGGCACCAATGACAGGTTCACCTGTGGCATCTACCACCTGACCCTTAATGGTTGTCTGACCAAGAGCATTAAAAGTAATAAAGCATCCTGCTAACAGCAGACCTACTTTCTTTGAAAGGTTGTTTTTATCCATAATCTATAGGTTTATAACGATTAAAATTGTTTGATGCCGCAAAAGTACGTCAAAATTCAATAGGTTGTTGCGATTAGTAGGTTTTTGGTAGATTACCATTATCTACTATCCGATTTATCAGGCTGAATATCAGTAAATTAAATATTTTCAAAAAAAACACGTTAGTAGATGCGAGATTCTGAAAGTTTTTTATTACTTTTGCAGCAGAATCTTTAAAACATAAGAAACATGAGACATTTTATAACTATCGTACTACTGATACTACTACCACTATGCGCAAAAGCAGACAACAGCCAGCTCTACAAACAGCTGGATGCTGCCATAGAAAAACGTGCGCATTATGTAGAAGTAAAAGAGAAAAGTCTGAACGACATCAAGCAGGGTGCCAAATATGTAACCAGCAACGAGGACAAGCTCAAGCTTTACGAGCAACTCGCCAATGGATACAAAGCCTACGAGTATGATTCGGCGATGACTTACATAAAAAAAGGCCTTGTTCTTGCCCAAAAGAGCAACAACATCTTATATCATAAAAGATTCCAACTTAGCCAAACCAGCCTGCTTATCACACGTGGATTCTATGCTGAAGCAAAAAACATCATGCAGAAGATAGAACCCAAGGAAGAAGATCCGCTTGACTATCAGTTTCAATACTATTATACACTTTACGGACTATACAACAACTGGTCAACCTATTGTGAAAACAATGAATTCAGCAAGATTTACGACCAGCAGAAAGTGGAATACCTGAAGAAAACATTAGAACTGTCGCCAAAGAAAGATGCATTCTATTACTACCTGCTGGGAGAGTTTTACTATTACAGCTATCATTCCAACAATAACAAGACCATCCAATACTACAAAAAAGCACTGAGTATGGAAAAGCCGGACAGCCGTCTCCATGCCATGACCGCCTTTGCCCTATCCGAAGTATACCAGAAAGCCAACAACCAGAAACTGACGGAACATTACCTGCTGGTTGCAGCCATCTCAGACATCACTTCTGCCATAAAAGAAAACGTAGCCCTGCAAAACATCGCACTCTTCATCTACAAACATAAGACCAGAAGTCTGAACAAAGCCCAGGAATACATCAACCTATCCCTGGAAGATGCTTATGCATACAACAACCGGTTGCGCCGCATTGAGATTTCATCCAAATTGCAGATGATTACCAATGCCTATACAGATGACATCAAAACAACTAACAGATTGCTCAACATCGCCCTGTTGGTCATTATCCTGCTCCTACTTGGAGTAGGTATTAGCAGTCTGTTCATCCGCAAGAAGAACAGGCTTCTGAAACAAAAGAAAGATGAAATCACAGCTACGTCGGCAAAAATGGAAATTCTAAATGAACAATTGCATCTCATCAACGACGAATTGAAGAATACCAATCAGAAACGCGAGAGATTGGTAAGGGTATATATTGACCTGAGCTATAAGAATATAGAGAGGAACCAAAAGCTACGAACATTGGCTGTAAGAAAGATAAAGGCCAACCAGAGTAAGGAGTTGCTGAGCCTCCTTTCTTCCTCATCAAGTACAGAAAGGGAAAACAAGGAGTTTTTGACTGAATTCGACAAGTCTTTCCTTGCTCTGTACCCAACTTTTGTAAACGAACTGAACCAGCAACTCACAGAATCGGCTCACATCCAACTGAAAGAGAATGGGGAAATGCCACCTATTCTTCGTGTGTGCGCCCTGTTAAGATTAGGCATCACTGAAAGTTCAAAGATAGCCGGCATCCTGTCTTATTCGCCACAAACCGTATACAACTACCGTTCCCTGCTCAAGAACAATGCCATCGACAAGGAGCACTTCGAGGAGAACGTGCTCAGACTCTGCATGGTGATAGCCGACTGATCGGAGATTAAGAATACGGCACAAATATCCGAAACAGATAGCTGCCAATGCTTTCTTCCGAAAAAATGGAGCTGATTTGCCAAAGTAACATCTTTGTCGCAGCTTCGTCAATGCTTTTCAACCTCATCGCAACCCCAGTGTAATATAACCACCGTACCTTTGCAACCGAAATCAAACGATATAGGTTATGAATGCTAAAAGAGGAATTATTGTATTAGGATTGCTCTCGGCGGCTAGCATGCCAACGTGGGCGCAACAGATTAAGGGTGTGGTTATCGACCAGAAATCGAAAGAGACACTCATCGGTGCAGTCATCACTGTGGATGGAACCAACGTGAAGGCTATCACCAACATCGACGGAAACTTCCAAATTGATGGATTGGATAAAGAAAAGACATATACACTATATATTAATTATGTAGGATATAAGACTCAAAAAATTGACGGGGTTCAGGCGAAGGACGCAGACCAGGTGATTGCGCTGCAACCTGATGAACAGCAGCTGAAGGAGGTGACCGTTACCGCAGTGGAAAGGCGTAATACGGATGCGGCAATGATACAGGTGGCCAAAAACAGTCCCGTCATCGTGAGCAATGTTTCGGCACAGGAAATATCCAGAACTCAGGATACGAATGCGGGTGAGGTAATACGCCGAGTGCCAGGCGTGAGCCTCATCGACGATAAATTCGTGATGGTTCGTGGTTTGTCGCAGCGTTATAACAATGTGTGGGTGAACGGAGGAGCAGTGCCTAGTTCTGAGGCTGATTCCAGGGCATTCTCCTTCGATATCATCCCAAGTTCGCAGATTGACAACCTCACCATTGTGAAGTCGCCAACGGCTGAATATCCCGCTGATTACTCAGGCGGTTTCATCATCGTCAACACCAAGGAGATTCCGGCAGAAAACAGTTTCAACATCGCCGTGGGCGGAAACTGGAATACATCTTCTGCCTTCAAGGACTTTTCTTACTCAAAAGGTTCCGGAACCGATTTCCTAGGGTTCGACAATGGCTTGAGAAACCTGAATGGGGGCATCCATGCTACCTTGAATCCACAGCTCGATGCCAACGGAAAACCGGTGGGCGATTATGCTACTTCGCTCCTGGGCAACGGATTCAACAATGATTGGCTCATCAAGAACAAGAAGCCTTTGGGCGACTTGAAACTGGCGGCCAGCCTGAACCAGCGCTGGATGCTCGGCGGAAGAACACTCGGCATGCTCGCTGCCTTGAACTATACCAACGAATATCGCACCTACGAGAACATGGAGAACAACCTCTATGGCATCTATGATGCGGCAAACGACAAGCCGAACTATCTCCGTCACTCTGTTGACGACCAGTATAACAATAACGTGAGACTCGGAGCAATGCTCAACTTCACCTTCCTTTCCAAGGACGGCAATCACAAGTATCAGCTCAAGAACATCTTCAACCAGTTGGCTACCAGCCGATATACCTGGCGTGATGGCGTGAGTGCCCAGTCGAACCTGGAGCGAAGCGCAGAGTATTACTACCGCAGTAGAACAACATATAACGGTCAGCTTACCGGCAAGCACACCTTCACTAGCGACGCCCTTGACTGGAGCATCGGGTATGCGTATGCCAACCGCCATTTGCCTGACCGTCGTAGATACCTCATCGACGATGCTCTTGAATCGGGCGTTTATGCCCTGAGCACCGGCAACGACATATCCCGCGAGTGGACCCAACTCGACGAACACATTCTCTCACTTGGTGTAAATGACAAGCACCACTTCAAGTTTGGCAACTTTGAGCCAGACTTGCAAGTGGGTGCCTATGGGGAGTATCGCAGCCGAGAATACCAGACCCGCAATTTCATCTACAACTGGAATGTTTCAGCTAACAACATGCCATCCGGCTTCCGCCACAGCCATATCCCTACCCTGCTCTCCAGCGAGGCAAACATGGGTTACGACAAGCTGTATCTTCTGGAGGAAAAGCAGATGCGCAATAACTACCGCGGACACAACACCTTAGGCGCCGGATACCTGGCGATGTCTCTCCCCTTTGGCAAACTCGGCATCCACGCCGGTGTCCGCTTCGAGCATAATGATATGGAACTCATCTCCAATTCCCGTGACTACGAGAAGAGTGAATCGAGCCGTCATTACAAGACAGATGATGTTTTTCCATCTCTCAATACAACATATAAGATCAGCGACCAGCACCAAGTGCGACTGTCGTATGGCCGCAGCATTAACCGTCCGGAATTCCGTGAAGTATCGTCGTCAGTGTATTACGACTTCGACCTTGCCAGCAATGTGCAGGGAAACACTGAGTTGAAGAACTGTTATGTCGATAACCTCGACCTGCGATATGAGTGGTATCCATCCCGTGGAGAGCTCATTTCGCTGGCAGTCTTCTACAAGCACTTCGATTCTCCTATCGAGTGGACCTACACGGTGGCAGGCGGCACAGACTTGATTTATTCCTACAAGAATGCGAAGAGTGCCAACAACTATGGTGTGGAACTGGATATCAGAAAGAATCTCGGATTCATAGGAATGAAGGATTTCAGCTGGTCGTTTAATGGTGCCCTCATCAAGAGCAAGGTACAGTTTGAGAAGGGTTCGAAAGAGGAAGACAGACCGATGCAGGGTCAGTCGCCATATCTTATCAACACCGGCATCTTCTATAAGAATGAGCCATTGAAGATGGATATCGCCCTGCTCTACAACCGCATAGGCAAGCGAATCATCGGTGTGGGCAGAAGCGAAGGAAGCACAGGCGATGACTCCAATTCCCGAGTGCCTCACAGCTACGAGATGCCTCGCAACACCATCGACTTCTCGCTGGCAAAGAAATTCGGAGACCATCTGGAGCTGAAGCTCAATGTAAGAGATCTTCTTGCAGAAAAGATATATTACAAGCAGTTTGCTGATGTAACGTATAGCGACGGAAGCAAGAAGAAAGTAGAAGAGATAGCAAGATGCTACAAGCCGGGCAGAAACATCGGTTTGCAGGCAATCTATAAATTTTAAATAATAAGAATAATTAGATGTTTGTTTAATAAAACGAGAAACAATGATGAACAAGATGTATTTCTATGGATGCATGGGCATCCTCGCAGCATCTGCCATGTTGAGCAGTTGCAGCAGTGACAATGACGATCCAACTCCTTCTCCAAATCCAGGACCAGAAGTAGTTTACAAGTGGACAACCAATGGCGGCTTGAAGGCTTGCGACCACATTCTCTTCGGAACAGATGACAAGGAAAACGCCAATGGTACACAGATTGGTAACGGCGACCAGGAGTTCGTCTTCACAGGCAAGCAGACTTTGAAGAAAGGCACTTATCTCCTCAAGGGATGGGTATATATTGCAGATGGTGCTGAACTTACCATCGAACCGGGAACTATCATCAAGGGCGACAAGCAGACCAAGGCGACACTCATCGCAGAGCGTGGCGGCAAGCTCATCGCCAAGGGTACAGCCACAGAGCCTATCGTCTTTACATCTGAAGAGGCTGCCGGCAGCAGAAAGCCTGGCGACTGGGGTGGCATCATTCTCTGCGGCAAAGCTAAGAACAACCAAACTGAGCAGCAGATAGAGGGTGGTCCTCGTACCAAGCATGGCGGCGCAGATGATGCCGATAATTCTGGTACTTTAAGCTATGTACGCATCGAGTTTGCCGGTTATCCATTCCAGAAGGATAAGGAAATCAATGGTTTGACTCTTGGTTCTGTAGGTTCAGGCACAGAGATTGACCACGTTCAGGTATCTTATTCTAATGATGATTCCTTCGAGTGGTTTGGTGGTACCGTTAACTGCAAATATCTCGTAGCCTACAAGGGCTGGGATGATGATTTCGATACCGATAATGGTTTCTCTGGAAAGGTTCAGTATGGTCTTTCACTGCGCGACAGCAAGATAGCCGATACCTCTCAGAGCAACGGTTTCGAGAGCGACAACTGCGCCGATGGTGCTACCGTGGACCCTCGCACCAAGGCTACTTTCTCTAACATCACCTTCGTAGGTCCTAAGGTATTGGATGATAAGTTCCAGAACACCACAGATTATATCACTGCCGGAGCATACAATCCAAACAACGGTTCAGCCCTTGGCAAGTTCCAGTCAGCCATGCAGATTCGCCGTTCTTCTAACCTCAACTGCATCAACTCGGTAGCCTTAGGCTGGCCTATCGGTTTGATTGTTGATGGTGAGAAGGGAAATACCGTAAAGGATGCCAAGGATGGCAAATTCAAGCTTCAGAATGTATATTTCGCTGGTATGGATGCCGTTGGTACTGATGCCAACAAGAAATATGAGGATTATCTCTACGATGCAGCCAACAAGAAGGATCTCGACAAGAATCAGAAGTCATACAGCAACACCTTCTTCTTCTCAGAGCCAAGCAACAAGTATTTTGACAATTGGGCTTCATTGGTTGGCACAGATGGCTATACTCCTATCGCAGGAAGTCCATTGCTTGGAGCTGCAAGTTTCGCTGGCTGGACAGGTTTCGACACCGTGACTTACATCGGAGCCTTCGATGGCAGCAACAACTGGATGAGCGGTTGGACCAACTTTGATCCTCAGAATGCGAAGTACTAGAATAAGTATTAGTACCGGAAAAGTTCTAGAAATCACTAATTTCTCTTTTGACTATAAGGTTTTCTTTTATTGGGCATGGCGCAGTAATTTGCGCCATGTCTTTTTTGTTGTGTTATGGAGGGAAGAATCTATCGTCTAGAATAACTAATACCTTTAAAAACAGGACAAAAACAAAAATAATCGCCCAAAAGTTTGGTATCTTGAAATATTAGTCGTACATTTGCAGAAAAGAACATTTAAACTTTCAAAATATGGCAAGACCAATTAAAGAAACCCCAATTCTTTATGGCGAAGATGCAAAAAGATTTGAGGAAAGAATGAAGAATGTTCAGAAGGAAACTCCTGAACAAAGAAAGATAAGACTGGAGCATTACCATACTATGCTAGCAGCCTTACATCGTGGCGAGCAAATGCGAAAAGAAGGCAAGGCTATCCCTGGAATCATAAAAGTATCATAATTAATGGAATACAATGATATCAGTATCTTACGCCTTGAAGAAGACGAAAAGGTAGAAACATTTGATTGCGGAGATGAAGACTTAAATGATTTTATTGTCAATGAAGCTCAGCCTTACCGCAAAGCACTTATAGCTACAAGTTATATCGCACAAAATAAAGAAGGGGTTCTTTTAGGCTTCTTCAGCTTGGCTAATGATAAAATCTCATTGTCCAATTTTGCTAGCAAAACAGAATACAATCGCTTTAGAAAAACTCGTTTTGTCAACGAAAAACGCCTAAAGGGATATCCGGCAGTAAAACTCTGCAGATTAGGTATCAGCACTATAGCTCATGGACAACATATAGGCTCATACCTATTGGATTTCATTAAAAGCTATTTCGTTAATGATAACAAAACAGGTTGCAGATTTCTTACTGTTGATGCATATGCCAATGCTGTACCTTTCTACATCAAAAATGGCTTTATGCCTCTAAATGATGATGACAAAGACGATTCTACCCGCCTTCTATATTTTGATTTGGCAACGTTATAATCAAAAAGTCTCTTACTCAAATTATATGAGCAAGAGACTTTTTTTTATCTGTGCAGATCAATTGGCACAAGAAAGCTAATTTCTATTTTGACTATAAGGTTTTCTTTTATTGAGGCATAGCGCAGTGATTTGCGCCATGCATTTTTGTTGTGTGTTATGGAGGGAAATTGAGATTATTGCATTTTTTGCAACAACCACAAAAGCAGGTACTCTTAAAGAAGAATACAAAAATAGCAGGTGGCTTTCTCCTTATGCCTCCTCCATAAAGTAAAAGAAAAAAGTCCTAAGCAACTATTGCATATTTTGCAACAGTTCAAAAAGTCGAGAAGCATCTTAAAATATTAATCGTACATTTGCTGAAAAGAACATTTAAACTTTCAAAATATGGCAAGACCAATTAAAGAAGCCTCAATTCTTTATGGCGAAGATGCTAAAAGATTTGAGGAAAGAATGAAGAATGTTCAGAAGGAAACACCTGAACAAAGAAAGATAAGACTGGAGCATTACCATATGCGAGCAAACTCAGATCGGTCTCGATACTCGACCTGAGTTTACCAAGAAAGAGATGCTCTGGATTGCCCAAGAGCTATTCTCTTGCTAATACATAGTTATGCTGTATGACACAGTTCACTTGACTCACCCTATATATACAGCTTATTTTCTTCATATAAAACTTATTGATTTAACTTCCAACTTTTCCAATCATTTCCAACAGAAGATGTTGCCATGATAGAAGGAGATTGTAATTTGCCATTCGTTACAACGGATTGTCGTTCCACTTGTGTTTTAATGTAATCACCAAGTTCTCCTAAAGTAACATCTCCCTTTGTTTCTTGCAATTTCTTCAAGAGGTAATAAGTGAATAATCCATGCTCTTGTTCCTTATATGGATATGCGGTCTCATCACCTTGTGCTGCTGTAAAGACTACCATATTGCCAATAGGTGCGGTTGGTCTTGTCTTTATGGCAACACCACGAGCAGATGCCAGCATATCTCCATCACGCTTTGCTCCACTAAAACAGGCATCCAAGAAAATTGTTACTGACTTAGAAGGTAAGCTTCCTAAAGCTTTGTATAAGTCTTCCAATGCATAACCTGTTGCTGCATCTGAGCCATAACCATCAATAGGTAGTATATAAGCACTTTTGTTCTTTTCATCTGGAATACCATGACCTGCGTAATAGAAGATGACTTTAGCATCACCTTTGTATACTGCTATTACATTTTGAAGCCATTTTACTTCATATTTTATGTTGTTGAGTGTAGCATCTGCAATGTAATGGACGTTTCTCTCAGGTAGTCCCAATGTCTTTTTACAATATTCCATAAAGACCTTTCCGTCATTCGTTGCATACTCTACAGATTTCTCCATTTGATATTTCTCATTGGCAATGATGACAGCGAAAGTTTTATCGTTAATATTACTAGCGATTGGCATTTCAATGTCAACATCTCCACCTTTATGCTCTTTCATATATTTTGAGAGCTTTGTTTCTGTCTGAGCATAAAATTCAGGGGTTTCTTTAAGAACTGTATTGTAAATCTCACGAGCTTTGCTTACATCATTGACTGCAAGATACAATTCTCCTTCTGTGTCTAATGTGTTAGGCGTAGGAATACCTGCCTTTTTAGCTTCATCAATGGCTTGGGACATTAGCTCAAAAGCTTTAGTCTTGTCTTTTTCAACTCCATATCCATACATGTAAAGACGTGCAAGTGTACGATAACCAATAAATACATCTTTATTTTGTGAGATTACAATTTCAGCCCATCTTCTAGCTTCAGTATAATTCCCATCTTTGTAATATGCCATACAGAGAAATTCTGGCGCATCTGGATCTCTGCCATCATAAGCTTTTTGATACCATTTAATAGCTTCTTTTATATTTCTGAGAGTTCCGAAACCATTCTCATATCTTGTACCAAGTTGTAAATAGGCATCTATATAGCCTTTTTCTGCTGCTTTCTTTAGCCACTCGAACGATTTTATAGTATCTTTCGAAACACCTTTTCCTTCTTTATACATACGTGACAATAGACACATGGATAAAGGGACATCTTTTTCAATTCCTAATTTAGCCCATTTATATGCTTCTTGTATATTAGTCTGTGTTCCATCTCCATTATAAAATAACCATCCAAGAATGCCATAGGAATCATATATGCCATTTTCTGCCGATTTTTTTATCCATTTAAAAGCTTCATTTTTATTAATAGAAGTTCCTGTCCCATTTAAATACATAATTCCTAAATCACCATAAGCATCGCACATGTTAGACTCTGCCGCTTTTTTCATCCACTTATAGGCTTCTTGGTTATTCTGTTGAGTAATATAGTATATACCTAACCAATAAAAAGCTAGTATTTCGTTATTGTCAACAGCTTTCTTTAACCAAGGTATAGCTTCAGAATATTGTTTTAGCTGCATATAACTTGCACCGAGAGCGGCATATGCCCGTGTTACTCCGTTGTTGGCAGCCTTCTTAGCCCAAGTAATTGCCTCTTCATAGTCTAATTGTGCATAATAGCATTCACTCAACCAAATGTATGCTTGCTTTTCACCATAATCTACAGCTTTCTTTAGCCATAATATTGCTTCAGAATATTGTTTTAATCGCATAAAACTTGCACCGAGACCAACATATGCTAGTGCATCTCCGTTATTAGCTGCTTTCTTTAGCCATATAACTGCTTCCTGATAATTTTGCAATTCAAAATAGCTTGAACCAAGAAAGCAATAACACCCACTATCTCCATTTTCGGCGGCTTTCTTGAACCATTTTATTGCCTCAGAAAAATTACGAGCAACGCCTTCTCCTCTATAATAGAAAGAACCTACCCAACCATACGCACTTGAATCTCCATTTTTTGCAGCTTGCAATGCTTGCTCAAAAGTTGGTTGATTTTGAGCATATAAGCATGGTGATGCAAAAAGCAATATCGCTATAATTAAATTTCTCATAATTCTATTCTTTATGGTCTGACATTTCTTTAAGTATTCTTAGACTTTGCTCCATATCAAAATCGTAATGTCCATGAGCGAAAAGACCGCTTGCACTACCTTCACTCATTTGAGCAAATATGTCGTCATCTATGCAATTGTTTGCATAAGTGCGAATATAGTCTTCTATACGTTCTTTTTCTTGCTTGTTAGAAGAAAGAGTATGTTTCCTGTCAATGTCTAAGAGATGACTGTATATCTCTTCTATGTTCCTATTTTTTGCCATAATTTTATTGAACTACTTTTTATTGTTTATTACAAACAAGACACATTATCAATTGTAGAGTTTGTATAAAAACTAACTCTGCATCTTGTTCTGTTATGTTTGATCCATCATCATGCTTTACGTGAGAATTTTGATATCTCTTGAAGTATTTCATTGTCATTGGCCAAAGTGCTAGCATTGTTTCGCCCCACCCATTCTTGAGCAATAATTCGCTGATTTTCTTTTGAGATTGCCGTTCTATAGAAAGATTATTTTGAAGTAAATCTTTCAAAAGCATTTCTAGTGCATCTCGAAGATCATCTAAACCATGTCTTAAATCATTTTGACCAATAAGATGTATTCCACTAAGCAAAAGCCTTTTGCATGAAGGATGTCCATCTATATTTGTCATGATCTTTGCAAGAAAATAATAAAGATCTTGATGACTCAATATTGATTCTGAAATATTCATCATTTATAGATTTTAATTGTTATACTTTTTATTTGTGCTTCTGTATCTTTAGTTTTACACTTTCCCAACCACCTCTGAAATTCCTTCAAAAGTAGTTGTCTGGGAAGTCCTGCATCCTCGTTTTTAGTATTTGCCTTGGCAAACATGTTGGGAGAAAATACGGTATAAATGGTATTCTGTTCCATAGAATGTTCACAAGTCATATTGTATTCATCAACTGCATCAGGATCCCCATCTGTCTTTTGGCAAGAAAAGAAGACATAAGGCTGTTATGACCAATCGTATAGGCAAGTTAACCAGATTTGACTAATTGCTTTTCGATAGGGAGTGCCACCTGGAGCTGTTGTCCAGCCTTCTCTCCGTAAATTCTTGGCTTCTTTTCTGGCAATCTTAGTTGCTTTCTGGGATTAGCTCAGACATGGATGATTTCATAATCACCTTGCGCTCTTTTGCTTGTTATTTTGAGATTTGAGCAAAAGAAGGAGATGCAAGCATTACCAAAAATAAAGCGCATAAAATATCAACTACTTTCATTGCCTAAATTCAATTAAGCCAACGACTCCCAGATTGGCAGTTAATACTAAGTTTTTGGATATACAAAAAACGAAAACGTGGAGCCCGTCTGCTGCCCGTTCCACGATTCGTAGGCCTTCGCATTGCCCCTGTCAGTCGAAACGAGCAATGCCGAAAGCCCCACGTTGATGTAAATATATAATTCGTCCTCCCTACCAACGAAGATAAAAGTCCGAAGCCAATGAGGGCTGTATATAATACATCCCATAGGGCGTCCCCATTGCTTTGTTCTTGACTGACAGTTGAAGTTGCGAAGTTCACGAATCGTCAAAACCAAAGCGTCAGTTACGCCTTTATTCATGTATATGTCATCCCACCTAAGCCCATTCGAGGGCTTTCAGCAAGATTACGTTTGCAAAGATAGTGATTATTTTCGAATGTTGTATCAAAAAAGAGAGAAATTTTCGAAAAATGTTGGGTGTCGCTATTAGGCTAGCAGTAAAATTGCGATTATTCCCTCTTTGTTTGTCCAAAAATAAAAAAACGTAGGGGCTTCACTTTTAGGTACAAAGAAATAGTTAAAGGGTGAGCAATAAGTCTATGACGCACCTTTTTGTTTTTTGCTAAAGAGGGAAATCTACCACCAAAGTTACACCTTACGCTAAAAAATCCTAAATACAGAAACAAGTTTCACCATAAATAACTATCTTTGCAACCAATATGGCATAAAACAACAAAACAATACTCATCTCACTATAATTAGAATATAAATATTTATGGTAAGTTTAAAAACAAAATTACTGATGACCCTGGCAGGAGGATTCATCTTCTGTGTTAAAACTCAGGGACAGAATACCGATATCATTCCTCTTGTGGAGATACCGGCAGGAAGCTTCTATATGGGAAGTAATGGAGACGGTGAAAACTTTGACGAATCTCCCGTGCATAAGGTCCATATCACCCACCCTTTCAAGATGGGACGTACTGAGATTACTAATGCACAATATGAGTTGTTTCGACCTGAACATCATAAGTTACGTGGCAAGAATAACGTATCAAGGAATGACGATGATGCAGTGGTTAATATAAGCTATCAGGATGCTGTTGACTTCTGCAAATGGCTTTCAAAAAAAGAAGGTAAAGCATACCGCCTACCAACAGAGGCTGAATGGGAATATGCCTGTAGAGCTGGCACATACACCTTATATTATACAGGAGATGGATTACCTGCCTCTATGTGTCGCAACCAGGTAGTGGCACGCGATTACAAGCCTGTATCCCTCCTTGTGGGCCAGACCGCTCCAAATGCTTTCGGATTGTACGACATGCACGGAAATGTAGAAGAATGGTGCAGCGACTGGTATGGACCCTATGATGCTGCAGAACAGACAGACCCCGTAGGTCCTTCAGATGGATTGTACAGGGTAACCCGTGGAGGAAGTCATCATACTCCAGTAGAATATCTGCGCAGTGCCAACCGTATGGGCATGATACCAGAAGACCGTCAGAGCCTGACAGGTTTTAGAGTGGTTCAGTCCGACTATCCCCTACAGAAGGCTACCCAAGATATGAACACCCCCATATTTCTTGAACCGATTTCTTTTGTCGTGAAGCCAACATTGAACACCGTACCGTTTTATCGTCACAATCATCAACCATCTATTACCTGGTGCGACAATGGTGACCTACTTGCTGCATGGTTTTCTGCCAATGTAGAAAATGGACGTGGAATGGTGGTATTATCATCAAGACTGAAAAAGGGTGCGGAAAGATGGACACCAGCAGAGCTATTTTTCTCAGTACCCGACCGGAATGTGACAGGCACATCACTATTCAATGACGGTAAAGGACATCTGTTTCATTTCAATGGCGTAGAAGCAGCAGGCGATTGGCAGAATCTGGCATTGATTCTGCGTGAGAGTAATGATGGAGGAATGTCATGGAGCCGTCCGCACATCATAGAACCGGAACACACCAGGCGCCACCAGGTTATTTCGGGCACAATCAGCAATAGTCGCGGATGGATTTACCAGTTATGCGATGCAGGTCCTGGCGGTAATGACGGAGCCTCGATACATATATCAAAAGATGGTGGAAAGACTTGGTACGACCCGTGGGATGGCAAGCCATTGCCTGATTTTACAGAAGGAGGAAAAGGCTCTACTATTGCCGGCATCCATGCCGGACTGGTCATACGTCGCGATGGTTCTCTTATGGCACTTGGACGCGGCAACAGCATTATAGGCAAAGATGGCAAGAAACACATGCCGATGTCGGTATCCTACGATAACGGCAAAACATGGAACTATTCAGCCTCGGAATTTCCACCCATAGATGGAGGTCAGAGACTGGTGCTGATGCGATTACGTGAAGGACCATTGCTGCTGGTTTCATTTACCGACCACCCTCAGCGTACACCAGCAGCTGAACGTGGAATGCTATTTGAGGATAGCAGCGGTAAGACATACAAAGGATACGGAATGTATGCCGCCATATCTTATGACGATGGTAAGACATGGCCCGTGAAACGCCTGGTAAATGACGGCAAGGAACGCCATCTTGATGGTGGCGCATGGACAGGTTTCTTTGATATGGATGCTACACATGCAGAACCTCGTGGCTATCTGGCTGGAACACAATCACCAGACGGCATGATACACATATTAAGCAGTAGAATGCACTATCGATTCAACCTAAAATGGATTGAACAAAATACAGAGTTTGTGTATGACACAGTTCACTTGACATACCCATAATAATTAGCCTCTTGTAAAAAGAGGCTAACTAGCCCGGTCATTCCTCTTCAATTATCCAATCCTCTATATTTCCCTGGGTAGAATCAAAGTTGACACCTACTTTTACTATAGGTTTCCCGCAAAGCGCAAAGCGCTGGGCATAGTTCTTGAGGTTGATTTGCTGCAACGCTGTCTGGGCATCCCTGTTCAGCTTCAGCTCTATGATATAGAGACGGATGTCGGTCAACAGCACGATATCTACCCTTCCATTGGGAGTGTGCACTTCTACATCTACCACATAGCCAGTCAAAAGCGAGAAGATGATAAACAGCATCATTTTCTATACCAAACTTCTTTTCATTCAAGCCGATGATATAGAGCAGGTATCTTTCCAGTTGCTCCTTCTCCATGTGTTTTCCCATAGCCATACAGAAATGGAGCACAGGATAATGTTTCAAAAAGATGCATATCTATCTTCAAACGTTGATGTCCTGAAACAGGACATCAACCTTCATCTGTCTTAATCCATGAACTTAATCATATCCTGGCGTCTTGGCTTTGCCTCTGGCGATTCTGCAGGATAACCCAGGGCGATGCAGTAGAGCAGTTTGTAATTCTTGGAGAATGCCATGCGGTCAAGATAAGGCTTGGCAGATGGCGAATCCAGTATCAAGCGGGCAGAACTGCCCAGGCAGCAGGAACCGATGCCCCTTGACCATGCTGCAAGAATGATGTTCTCGCCAAGCAAACCGCAATCAATCTGCGCCATA
>ENA-OVGE01001728-OVGE01001728.1-human-gut-metagenome-genome-assembly--contig:-NODE-1728-length-16215-cov-3.482364_pt1 | contig 16215 bp, 10 predicted proteins | sample MGYA00237769_ERZ505417 | MGnify/ENA primary metagenome ERZ505417 (study PRJEB26158, sample SAMN06016403) | human gut metagenome | biome: human gut; feature: ankylosing spondylitis patient; material... | reverse complement strand
CCTTCCCAATCCTCCCCCCTTGTCAGCGAACCGCCGGCCTCTCAGCCGGAAGAGAGCCTGCCGGGAGGGGAAAACGGGGATTCGTCTCTTTCACCCGAGCGTACATTTCCAAGGAACGGCTCGTCTCGTCCACCTCCTGTCCGATCGAGACCAAGACCGCATGGAAGGTCTCCTTCCCCATTCCATTCACCCGGAACTGTACTTGGTTCCCAATGGATAAGTCCGCTAAATCCTTCTCATAAGCGGTCAGGCAAAGGAGAGTCTCGCCTTTATCGATCACATCACAGATCGGTTCGCCCGCGTTCACGTATTTACCGAGATTAATGGACAGCCCGGCGACATAACCGCTTAATGGCGCTTTTACCTCCAAATAAGGTTGGATACCGTCTTCCAGAAGATCGCCGGCGGAGACACCAAGGATAGCAAGTTGCGCGGCGGCGGCATCTTGACGGCTCTTCATGGAAAGATAATCCGCCTTGCTTTGCTGGAAACGTTTTTGCGAGGCCGCTTCTTGCTCGCTCAAACGCTGTTGCCTTTTATACTCAGCCTCTAAGTATTCCGTTTGGGCATGGGCATCCAAATAGGTCTGTTGCAACGTGATAAAATCCGGATTCTCCAAGCTGACGATCACCGAGCCCTTCTTCACATAATCGCCCGGAAGCAGCGTAGTAGCATGAACCGTGCCTCCCATCGTCAACGTAACCGTAGCCTGCCGCTGCGGGGGAACTACCATGATCCCGTTGAAAGAGGAGTGATTCGGAAGGGCCGTAGCCGAGGAAATCCCATCCACCTCTACGCTATCCACGGATGGTTCGGACGGTACGTTTTCTGCTACTTGAGTAATAGCGGGCCGGGCAGTTATGTCTTGCGAATCGCCCTGTCCTTTCTCCGCATTGTTTGTCATACTGCATGCGGCCAATGCCATAAGAGCCGCAGGAATCCATATCTTTTTCATCTTATACTATTTTTCTGGTTATCTACTATACAACTCCAACTCAAGCGCCGATATATTATAGGCATATACGGCCTCGATATATCCCCGCCGGATCTCCCGGGCGGCGTTCAGGCTTTGAACAAACTGCGTGATATCTGTCTCGTTCTCTTTGAACTGTACCGTCGCGCTCTTCAACAAAGCATCCGCTTCCGGTAAAGCGCCGGTCGTATAATAGCGGATATGCTCTCCTTCCTTACGAAGCGCAACGCTCAACTCCTCCACCTTATTGTTCAACTGACGGATGTTGCTCTCCGCTTCCGTGCGGGCGATATAGGAATCGATCTTCGCTTGCCTTACCCGGCTATGCTGCGGGAAGAACAATACCGGGAACGAGATCCCGACCATCCAAGAGTCCAGACCGCTCAACGGGGCTATTTTCTGACGCACATATCCTACCGATAGTTCCGGGAAGAAACGGCTTCGTTCGATACGAAGCATGGCTTTCTTTTCATCGGCCACGCTCCGGAAATAATTCAGATGGATATCGGACGGAGCGATCTCGGCTATGCGAGCGGGGAATAAAACCAATGTCGTATCCATAGGCAGCAATGGGGAATCCGAATAACAAGTCCATGAGAAACGACGGGCAGCCAATTGCAACTCCTCCTCCGCCTGCGACAAACGGGTTTGCAGATCGGCGACCAAGGTAGATGACATATTCCGCTCCAATAGCGTGATATCCCCTTGCTCATAACGCAACTGACTTGCCTTTCGCAAACGTCCGGCCCACTCGATCTGCTCTTTATACAAGGCACATAGATGAAAGGCATATTGATAATAAGCCCATGCCCGTTTTACCTCGGCCGTAATCTCCTTCTTCACCAAGTCCCGGTAATATTCTCCCGTGGCGACTTGACGGTTCACCAAGGCGTTCTTATAAAATGGGGTCAATAGAGAGCCTAAGGATTGCGTGATCTCCATCTGATTGTCGTTTCGTGTCTCACCGTTGATCTGTCCCCATGAATAATTAAAGGTGGTCGGTGACACCTCCCAGCTCTCTCCCCGTGAAGCACGACTACGTTCAATGGATGCCGTGGCAGTCTTCAGGCGAGGATGATTCTCCAAGGCGATCGTCACGGCTTCTTCCAACGACACCGTCTGTTGGGCATGCGTGGGGAATAAGATACCTAAAAAAAGAAGAAACGGCAATAGGCGCTTCAACCAGCGTTGGCGCTTCCAAGCGGCCGAGCTATTTACCAACCGATAAAATACCGGGATAATAATCAACGTCAAGATCGTGGAGACAATCAAGCCTCCGATCACGACCGTCGCTAACGGACGTTGCACCTCCGCGCCCGCAGACTTCGCTATCGCCATCGGCACGAATCCTAGAGAAGCTACCAGGCCGGTCAAGAATACGGGGCGAAGTAGATGCGGACATCCTTTCGCGAGGATACGATTCGTTGTCATTTGATATTTAGTTTGTTTCCGTAAGTTATTAAAATGATTAATCATTAATATACCATTCAAGACCGCTACGCCAAACAAGGCGATAAAGCCGACCCCCGCCGATATACTGAAAGGCAACCCTCGTAACCAAAGGGCCAGAATACCCCCTATCAAGGATAACGGGACGGTAGAAAATACCACCAGCGAGTAGGTAACACTCTTAAAGGCAAAGAACAATAGCAATAAGATCAATGACAAGGCGACCGGTATCACGATCGTAAGCGTATTGATCGCATTCCGCAAGTTCTCGAACTGGCCGCCATACTCAAAGTAGTATCCCGGTTCCAGCTTGATATGCTTGTCAAGGGTTTCTTGGATAGTACGCACGACTTTCTGGATATCAGCGTCACGGACATTCACCCCGATCACGATACGGCGTTTCGTGGCATCCCGGTTAATCTGTAGAGGCCCGTTGACCAGCTCGATCGTAGCGACCTCGCTAACCGGGATCTGGATTCCCTCGGCAGTCCGTACAAAGAGCTTATCCAAATTCAGATCCGCCACTTTATCATTATCCAGACGAAGCACCAAGTCGAAACGTCGCTCATTCTCGAAAACGACCCCCGCCGCCTCTCCCGCATAAGCCGTACGGATGATCGTGTTCAACTCCTCTATATTCATCCCGTAACGGGCGATCTTGGCACGGTCGTAGTGTACGACCAATTGCGGCAGCCCCATCGCCTGCTCCACGATCACATCGGCGGCTCCCGGTACTTGCTCCACGAAAAGAGAAGCTTCCTTCGCCTTCTTATAAAGCTCCGCCATATCCTCTCCATATAGCTTGATCGCGATATCCGCCTTGGCCCCCGTCATCAATTCATTGAAGCGAAGCTGGATCGGCTGGCTGAAGTTAAACTCCGCCCCCGTAATCGGTTCCAAGGAAGCCTTCATCTTCTCCACCATCTCCGCACGGCTGGAGGCCGAGGTCCATTCCTTGAAAGGTTTCATCACGATCATGATATCCGCATCTTCCACCGCCATCGGGTCGGTCGGAACCTCGGCCGTTCCGATCTTGGCTACCACGTGTTTGATCTCCGGGAAACTCTTCATCAAGGTCTCTTCCGCTTGCTTCGATAGCTCGATACTATGCGTCAGGGAACTACCGGCGGGAAGCGTCATCTGCATGGCGAAATCCCCCTCATCCAGCGTAGGGATAAACTCCGCCCCTAACCTCGTGAATAAGAAAAGGGACACAGCCAGAGCCGCGAAAGAACAAGCGATCGTTCCCCAGATATGACGCAGACAGAAATGAAGCGTACGCCTGTAAACCCCGTTTAATTTCCCGAAAAAACGATCGGCGAATGTAGGCTTCGAAGAGATCGTACGCTTTAGGAACAGGGAGGCCATCATCGGCACGTAGGTGAGCGAAAGGATCAAAGCTCCGATAATACAAAATACCAAGGTCTTCGCCATGGGGGTAAAATACTTGCCCTCTATCCCGGTCAGCGTAAGTAGCGGGAAGAAGACGATCAAAATGATCAATACGGCAAAGGTAGCGCTCCGGGCGACATGACCGGCTCCGGCCTCGACCTCCCGGTCCATCTCCTCGGCAGAGAGCGTACGCCCCATCAACCGCCTCGAATAGATATGCGCCAACATCCCCTCCAATATAACGATCGATCCATCGACCACGATACCGAAATCGATGGCCCCCAAACTCATCAAATTGGCGGAGACCCCGAAAACACGCATCAAGATAAAAGCGAAAAGCATCGCCAACGGGATCACGGAAGCCACGATCAAGCCGGCCCGCACATTCCCCAAGAAGATGATCAATACGATAAAGACGATCAACGCTCCCTCTATCAAGTTACGGATCACGGTGGATATATTTCGGTCTACCAATTCGGAACGATTCAAATAAGGTTCTACACGAACACCTTCCGGCAACATTTTCTGTACCCTTTCGACCCGTGCCTCCAGTTCCTTGGTCACGACATTGGCGTTCGCACCCTTCAACATCATGGCGATACCGCCCACGCACTCTCCCTCGCCATCCTTTGTCATGGCTCCAAAACGCTTGGCGGAACCAAAGCGAACCGAGCCGACATCGCTTATATGAATCGGTATCCCTCCACGGTTCGTGATCACGATGCGCTCGATGTCCTTTATCTTGCCGATCATTCCCTCGCTACGGATGTAGTAAGCCTTATTGATTTTCTCGATATAACTGCCGCCCGTATTCTGGTTATTCCGGTTGAGCGCCTCGAACACCTCGCCGATCGTAATATTCAAGGAATAAAGGGCATCCGGATCTACCGCCACCTCATACTGTTTCAGATAGCCGCCAAAGCTATTGATCTCCACGATACCCGGTATACCGCTCAGTTGCCGTTTCACGATCCAGTCCTGAATGGTACGGAGTTCCATGGCGTCGTATTTCTCCTCATAACCGGGCTCCACGCTCAATACATATTGATAAATCTCGCCCAAGCCGGTCGTGATAGGCATCAGCTCCGGCGTACCCAGTTCCGTGGGGATTTCTCCCGCCACGGTCTGTATCTGCTCGTTTATAAGTTGGCGGGCATCCAAGGTAGGCACGCTTTCCTTAAACACGACCGTTACCAATGACAGGCCAAAGCGGGAAACGGAGCGGATCTCTTCCACGTTCATGATATTACTCATCGCTATCTCGATAGGCATGGTGATCAATTGCTCTACCTCTTGCGGGGCCAAGGTTGGCGATACCGTCACGATTTGCACTTGATTGTTCGTTATATCCGGTACGGCATCTATCGGTAAAGTCATCATGGCATAGATTCCTCCCAGAAGCAGAAACAAGGTTGTCAACCCAACGAATAGTTTCTTCTGAATAGAAAAATGGACAATCGCTTTAAACATCACTTCATTTATTTAATAGAATAGTTACAAAAATAAAAGGTAAGCGTTTGCCTGCCCGACATAAAATAATGAAGTGACCGAAATCAAGGTTGAAGTATCGGTATGAGGAGTTGGAGCATATCAATAGAAAAAGGCTTCACATGCCCTCTATGACACATGAAGCCCCTTTTGTTATCCTATATAAATAATAAGAATCGTTGCCGTTAAAAGCGGATCAGCACTTAATGCTCAACTGTCGCAACACCTCACGGATCTTCTCATACGTGACGATACGTGTAGGAACCAAAGGCAAACGAAGCTTATTCTCGATAAAGCCCATCATATTTAACATACTCTTCGCTCCGGCAGGATTTCCATCCACGAACAACAGGCTGAACAGCTCCGTGAAGCTATGATGGATCGTACGTGCGCTATCATAATCACCCGCCAAGGCCAGACGTACCATACGGCTAAACTCACGAGGGAAGGCGTTACCGATCACGGAGATCACTCCCACCGCACCTAATGTCATTAAAGGGAAAGTAATGCCATCGTCACCGGAGATCACGTTGAAACGGGCCGGCTTGTTCTTGATGATATCATCCATCTGGGTGATATTGCCGGAAGCCTCTTTCACGGCGATCACGTTATCGAACTCACGGGCGATACGAAGCGTAGTCTCGGCCGTCATGTTCACGCCCGTACGCCCCGGTACGTTATAGAGTACGATCGGTAAATGAGTAGCGTTGGCGATCGCCTTGTAATGCTGGTAAATCCCTTCTTGGGAAGGCTTATTATAATAAGGTACGACCGAGAGGATAGCGTCGATACCCTCGAAATTATCGGTCTTCAACTTCTCGACAACCGACCGTGTACAATTACCTCCCACGCCTAATACGATAGGGATACGGCCCCGTACACGAGTCACTACCAAGCTTATAATGTTTTTCTTTTCTTCTTCCGTAAGTGTAGGGGTTTCCGCTGTAGTTCCCAGCACTACCAAATAATCCGTACCGTTCTGCACCTGATAATCCACCAGCTTGCCTAACGCCTCGTAATCTACACTCTCATCTTCCTTGAATGGCGTGATCAACGCCACACCCATTCCTTTTAAATTTATGTCTGCCATGGGGAAAATATTCCTTTTTGTTATTTAGCACTGCAAAAATAAGGAAATTATATCATTTAGCACGGATGGAACGCAAATAAAATAATATCTGTCCGAATAAATACTGAATATCGTCCTTATCTGTTACAGTCAAGCCTAAGTCGTACCATTCTTGGCCCGGATACTTAATCCCGACCTTGAAGGCGGATGGATGCCGGAGAGCGATGTATTGCAAGGCATAACAACCCGGCCGGGTGATATCGATCAAGATATCCGCCTTGAGAGCGCCCACCTTTTCCAAGACACTATCTGAAGGGAATCCCCACGCGTTGAGATCGCTCTTTGAATGTACAGGAATATTGGAATCGTCGAAAGGAATATCCGCTCCTCCGGACGGCACATACACACACGTCTTGATATCCTTCTTCGCCTTGCGCAAAGGCTCCAAGGCCCTCATGACGTCCTCGTGATCCTCTATATTATACAAGACCAAAAGCGAACGTGCCTCATCCAAGGAAAGGGAACGATGCGGACGCCCCCCAGCGTCCGACACTAAAGCCTGTATCTTCTTCTTGATAAAATAATTCGTAAACATTTATTCCAGCATATTTAAGAACGCATCCTCGTTGATAATCTTCACACCCAGCTTCGCCGCTTTCTCCAGCTTGGCCGGTCCCATATTCTCGCCGGCAAGGATATAATCGGTCTTCCCTGAGACGGAGCCGCTATTCTTGCCGCCATGTTGCTCAATCATCGCCTTATACTCGTCACGTGAATGCTTGGAAAATGTCCCGCTGATCACGATCGTCAATCCTTTCAACTTCTCGGAACGGTTCGCCAATTGCTCCTCGGAAACCGCCATCCGCAAGCCCTGTTCCTTTAATCGGTTCACCAACGTACGGTTCTTCTCGTCCGAGAAATAACTCAATACACTCTGGGCGATCCGCTCGCCGATCTCGTCCACGGCTACCAAATCCTCTAAGGACGCCTGCTCCAATGCCTCGATCGAATGGAAAGCCGAGACCAAGCGTTTAGCGACCGTCTCTCCCACGAAACGAATCCCCAGACCGAACAAGACCCTCTCAAAAGGAACTTGCTTGGATTCCTCCAGACTCGACATCAGATTCTGGGCGCTCTTCTCCGCCCACCGTTCCAGACGCAATAAATCGGCAACCGTCAACGTATATAAGTCCGCCGAGTCTTTTACATAACCGGCGTTGTACAAATCCTCCACCGTTTCCGGGCCTATATTGATATTCATCGCCTTCCGGGTCACGAAATGCTCTATACGCCCCTTGATCTGAGGAGGACAGCCCGACTCGTTCGGACAGTAATGCGCCGCCTCTCCCTCCGGACGCACCAAAGGAGTCCCGCACTCCGGACACACACGGATAAAGCGGACCTTATCCCCCATCAGCATCGAACGAGCCTCCACGTTCACTCCCACGATCTTCGGGATGATCTCCCCGCCTTTCTCCACATACACTTGGTCGCCGATATGCAAGTCAAGCCCCTCGATAATATCGGCGTTATGCAAGGAAGCCCGCTTCACCACCGTCCCCGCCAACAATACGGGCTCGAGGTTCGCCACCGGAGTGACCGTCCCCGTCCGTCCCACTTGGAAAGAGACCGAGTTCAAGCGAGTCTCGGCACGCTCTGCCTGAAACTTATAAGCGATCGCCCAGCGAGGGCTTTTCGACGTAAAACCTAAGTTCCTCTGCTGACGAAGCGAGTTTACCTTCAACACGATTCCATCCGTCGCCACGGGCAGGTTCTTACGTTCCACATCCCAATAAGCGATATAATCGAATATATCCTGTAGGCTCTGGCATTTACGGATCACGTCCGGAATCTTAAAACCCCATGCGCGAGCCGCCTGCAAATTCTCATAATGCCCTTCGGCCGGCAGGTTCTCACCCAATAAATAATAGAAATAAGCATCCAGCTTACGGGAGGCCACGATAGCCGGATTCTGCTGTTTCAACGTACCGGAAGCGGCATTGCGAGGATTGGCGAACAAGGGTTCCTCCTGCTCCTCCCGTTCCTTATTCAAGCGATCAAACTCCGCCCAAGGCAGCAATACCTCGCCACGGATCTCGAACTCCTCCGGAAAATCAGAACCCCGGAGTCTTAATGGAACCGAACGGATGGTCTTGATATTCGCCGTCACGTCATCACCACGAGTACCGTCGCCACGGGTCACGGCACGCGTCAAGCGTCCTTTCTCATAGGTCAAAGAGATAGAAGTACCATCATATTTAAGCTCCGCCACAATCTCGAAAGGCTCATTCAAGGAGCGGACCGTACGATCATAAAAATCTCGGATCTCATCCTCGGAGTACGTATTACCCAACGAAAGCATCGGATATTTATGTACCACTTGCTCAAACTCTTTCGAGAGGTCGCTCCCCACTCGCCGAGTCGGGGAATCCGGATCGGCGAACTCGGGATGCGCCGCCTCCAGTTCCTGCAACTCTTTCATCATCTTATCAAACTCAAAGTCTGATATTGTCGGTGCCGAAAGCACATAATAATTATAATTATGCCGCTCCAGCTCATCACGCAGGGCTTTTATCTTTGCTTCGACCATATTAGTATATTAATTCTACGTTGTCTATCCAAAACGTATTTCCCGGAGAGCCGATATAGGCCCCTCCGTGGCTGGAGGTGAACTGCAACACCATATGCGTAGGTGCCTCGCCCGGCTCCGCCCAGCCTACCTCTTGGATAGGAACGCTTTTTCCTTTACTATTTAACGTATAACGTTCCTCTACTTGTATACGCATATACGGTTTATATTCGGGCTTGGATGTTATATTTCCATAAAGGATCGGGTAAGTAGCGTCATTTACCCAATCAGGGGTAGATTCCGTATAGCGTTGCACCATCGTACCGACCCGCTTGGAATAAACATTCCCTTCCTCGTCTTCCCATCGTTTCTGCAACAACAAGATCACCGCCAAGGAATCCTGCCCGGCCACCGTACTCTTACGGCTGAACCCCGTACTACGTACCCGATTCTTCTCGGGAGCGGCTTTCACCTTATAATCAAACCGCAACGCTTTCGGCTTCTTGGAGAAAGGCACTCCTGATTGTAACATCGCTTGGGGGTTCTTTGTTCCCTTGATCGGCTCATGCACCGAACCCAAGAAAACGGAGCCGGCGGCGATCACCTCGATATCCACCAAACCGAAAACCTTCACGCTCTCATAACGGGTCTCCATGCGGGCGCACATCCCATCCCCCCGTTTCTCCGGGAAAACAGACGTATTGGTTTTCACCACTCCCGCCACTTTCGCCATCACGTTGGAAGTAGCCCACGGAGAACCGCCCATATTACGAAACGCCGTATTACCGACAATCGTATCCGAGGGCCCCAGCTCATAAAGCCATTTCGTATTTCCCCCGATAATGCCAGACTCATGAATCTCACGGACAATCCAATTATCCATGTCTCCATAAGCGAAGGGCACCACATTCTCCGATGTCACCCCATCCCCGTCCGCGAGAACCACGGACAAAGGCATACAAGCGATTGCCAAAAATAACGCTTTCTTTCTTAAACTCAAACCCATCCCTCTATCAATTTAATACCTATCTAACCCTTTATTTATAAGCTATAGCCCCATTCCTTCAAGGCCATGCCCCAATTTTCCTCTACGAGCCGGACCGTACGATCCTCGTACTTGTATTGGTTCTTCTTGTAGCCCTTCTTCTTGCCCAGATACTTCTCTATATCCGCCTTAGACTCCTTAAAGCCGGGTAAGTTTAATGACCCGTAGATATTTTCCGTCATGGCGAAAGCGTCTTTCTCGAAATCCTCGAACTTCACTTCCACCAGATTGCCTTCCGGTATCAGGTGCTTCTCTTCCTCGTACTTGTAGAAAAGACGGCGATATACCTCGATGAAGTTCGCCTCGATCTGCTCGTTCGTGATATCCTGCAAACGCAATGGCTGGATCGTATTCGTAAAGAAACTGCGGGTACTCTCGAATACCGTATACGGATTTCGCTTCAAGTAGATGAACTTAGCGTTCGGGAACATCTCCAGCAATGTCTTCACACGCCCCGTATGCGGTGGGTTCTTGCTCAAATACTGCGTACCGTTCGTATTCCAGAGGGAAACCTTAACCAGACGCATGAAAGTATCCATGAAGATCCGCCGCTCCTCCTCCGTGATATCGTTAAACAATAAGTAACGATCGCAATACTCCATCCAGCGTTTCGGGAAGAACCAGAAATTATAATACGTATAAGGCATCATGTTCGACAAGGCGAACTCCTCCTCTTGCGGAAGATCCACCTTCAACTCCATATTATCGGTCGGACGCTTATCCGGCATCAAGAAAGCCATGTTCTTCTTGAAGAAAGGCTGCCCCCAGAGCATCAGGTGCGGGAATACCGTCTGGTACGTCGTGGTATAACCGAAATGCTTATCGCAGGCGAAGATGTTATGTACAAAGGTCGTACCACTCCGCCAATGCCCCAAGATAAACAAGGGGTCCATCTCCAGCGGCTTATCGGCCAATTTCTTGAACCGGCTATCCTCGATCGGCTTCAAGGCGCTCAACAGGCGGCAAACACCGGTCGTAAGGCGATACTTACCCTTAAAGCCCTTGTCTATCTGCTGCCGGGCCGTCACCTTCCTGAACGTATCCCAATCCGCCCCGACCAACGTATTGATCGGTAGCTTATCAAACTCCAACAATCCCATATCCTATCGTTTTTCCGTTATACATTTCACAGATACGCCCTGCCGGCCCAACTCCTCACAAACCTTACGGATCGCCTCATAATGCTCCTCTCCGATTCCCATCTCCGGGAGGTTCAAGGTAGCCAAAGCGTCTTCCGTCACCATATCTTTAGCGTCCACACGGTCGATGATCATACCCACGGCGGACGTATTATTCGTAATCGGATCGATCAAGATAAACGAGCCGGTCTGCTTATTCCTCCTATACGGATCGAAGAACAACTCCTTGCCGGTAGTAAATACCACACGGCCGATCTCGTTCAGCTCCAGATGATCCACGGAAGACTGCTCCATCGTGTTCACGTTCACCTTATAGCGGATACTATCCACACGGGCACGTGTCGTATGAGTGGTCTGCTTGATGTAGAACTGCTTGTTCACGTCCATGGCTTCCTCATCCATCCACACCAGCATGGCCTCGAAATTACGGTCGCGGATCGGCAAGTTATCCGGGTGCACCAGCATCTCCCCACGGGAGATATCGATCTCGTCCTCCAAGGTGATCGTAATACATTGAGGAGGGAAAGCCTGCTCCAACTCACCCTCGTAGGTGACGATGCTCTTTACCTTCGAGGTCTTCCCGGAAGGCAACGCCATCACCGTATCTCCCTTACGCACGATACCGCTGGCCACCTTGCCGCTAAACCCACGGAAATCCAGATTCGGGCGCAACACGTATTGCACCGGATAACGGAAGTCCTCGTAGTTACGATCCAAGTCGATAGGCACGTTCTCCAGATAATCCAATAAAGACGTACCCTCGTACCAAGGCGTGCGATCACTCTTCTCCACCACGTTATCGCCATCCAAGGCCGACAAGGGGATATACGTGATATCCGGGATATCCAGCGGCTCCACGAAACGTTTATAATCCGCCACGATCCGGTCGAACGTATCCTTGTCGAAGTCCACCAAGTCCATCTTATTCACGGCCAGTACCACATGCTTGATCCCCAGCAAAGATACCAGATAGGTGTGACGGCAGGTTTGCGTGATCACGCCCGTACGGGCATCCACCAAGATGATCGCCAGATTCGCCGTGGAACCACCCGTGATCATATTCCGGGTGTACTGCTCGTGCCCCGGGGTGTCGGCGATGATGAACTTACGGTTGTTCGTGCTGAAATAACGGTAAGCCACATCGATCGTGATACCTTGCTCACGCTCGGCCTTCAAGCCATCCAGCAACAAAGCGTAGTCGATATGCTCGCCGGCGTTGCCCATACGCTTGCTGTCACGCTCCAAGGCATCCAACTGATCCTCGTATATTTTCTTACTATCAAACAGCAATCGGCCTATCAAGGTCGATTTGCCATCATCCACCGAGCCGGCGGTCAAGAATCTCAGCAGGTCCTTCTGCTCGTCCTTATCTAGGAATTCCTTTATATTTAATTTTGTATCTGCCATGTCTCTTCTGTGTTAAAAATACCCTTCCCGTTTCTTCTGCTCCATACTAGCGTCTTGATCGAAGTCGATCACACGGGTCGTACGCTCGCTCTTCGTCGTGGTCATCATCTCCTCCACGATTTTCTCGATCGTATCCGCCTCGCTCTCCACGGCGCCGGTCAGCGGCCAGCAGCCCAACGTACGGAAACGGACCATACGCATACGGATCTGGTCCCGGTATTGCTCCGGCAAGCGGTCGTCGTCCGCCATGATCAAATTACCGTCGATCTCCACGCACGGACGCTCCTTGGCGAAATACAAGGGAACGATCGGGATATTCTCCAGACGGATATATTGCCAGATATCCAGCTCCGTCCAGTTCGATAGCGGAAATACACGGATGCTCTCGCCCTTATGCACACGGGCGTTATAGATATCCCACAACTCCGGGCGCTGGTTCTTCGGGTCCCATTGATGGAACTTATCGCGGAACGAGAAGATACGTTCCTTCGCACGGCTCTTCTCCTCGTCACGGCGAGCGCCGCCGAAAGCGGCGTCGAACTTATATTTATCCAAGGCATGAAGCAAAGCCTGCGTCTTCATCAAGTCCGTATGCACCTTGCTTCCATGCGTGAACGGGCCCACGCCCGCATGGAAAGCCTCCATATTAGACTCCACGATCAAGTTCCAGCCGAATTTCTTCGCGTAAGAATCACGGAACTCTATCATCTCCTTAAACTTCCATTTCGAATCGATGTGCATCAACGGGAAAGGAACCTTACCCGGAGCGAAAGCCTTCTCGGCCAAACGGACCATCACGGAAGAATCCTTCCCGATGGAATAAAGCATAACAGGATTCTCGAACTCGGCGGCTACCTCACGGATGATGTGGATAGACTCGGCCTCCAGCTCCTGTAAATGACTTAACTTGTAATCAGACATATCTTTTTTCAGTGTTTAATTTCTACTTTCGGTACGATCAACTCCAACAACCGGTTCACGGATTGCTCCACGCTCAATACGGAGGTATCCAAGGACAGGTCCGGACGCTCCGGTGCCTCGAACGGGGCGGAAACCCCGGTAAACTCCTTGATCTCGCCTTTCCGGGCCTTGGCATACAGGCCTTTCACGTCACGGCGTTCGCACTCGGCGAGCGGCGTACTTACGTAAACCTCCAAGAAATCCGCTTTACCGATGATAGCGGACGCCATCTCTCTCAACTCATTGTTCGGGCTGATAAAAGCCGCTATGGTTATAACACCCGTATCGACAAACAGTTTACCCACCTCGGCGATCCGGCGTATATTCTCCACCCGGTCCTCCGGCGAGAACCCGAGATTATTGTTGATACCACTACGGATATTATCCCCGTCGAGGATGCGGCAAAGCAATCCCCGTTTATGCAACTCACGCTCCAAAGCGATAGCGATCGTGCTTTTCCCCGAGCCACTCAAACCCGTGAACCACACCATCACGCCCCTTTGCCCCAAAAGCGCCTCTTTATCCTCACGACCCAGCATACGGTCGAAAATCGGATAGATATTATTTTCTAAAACTTCCATATCATAGGTATTACAAACACGGAGATCAAGAACGTGATCAAGTTCAAGGGCAAGCCCACCTTCACGAAATCCGTGAACTTATAGCCTCCCACGCCTTGTACGATCAGGTTGGTCTGGTAGCCGATCGGCGTACTGAAACTAGCCGACGCCGCCATACAGATCACGACAAAGAATGGGGTCGGATCAACGCCTAATTGCGTAGCTACCGACAAAGCGATCGGGAAGCTCAATGCCGCCGCAGCGTTATTCGTGATCAACTCCGTAAATATATTGGTAATAATAAATAGAATCGCCAGCAACGCATACGGCCCCAAATTGTCGGCCATACCGATTATATGGCGGGCTATCATGGAGGCAAAGCCGGAATTCTCCATGGCCTTGCTGATAGCGAAAGCGCAAGCGATCGTTATCAAGATATCCCAAGAAATGTATTTCGTGTATTTTTTAGGCGGGAAAAGCTTCGTCCACGCCATGATGATTGTCGTAATACAGACAAAGAAGAACATATCCAAGCGCATACTTGGAACGGCCTCTTTCACGACTGGCAACTCTCCTACCGTCGCCCCCGTAATCATAAAGATCAACAGTCCTAAAGCCAGCCAACGTTTCTTCTTCGATACCGGCTCCGTTGCCTCATTACCATTCGCCAACATCAAGAAGACACTAGACTCACCCCATGTAGGGATAAAAGAATCGTCCGCCCACAACACCAAGGTATCGCCCTCATGCAATACCACCGTATCCAGATTACGGGTAAAACGCTGTCCGCCGCTTTTCACCTCTTTCACGATCGCCCCGTAATGGCGGGTAAAGTTAAACTCTCCCAAGGTCTTGTTGATACCCGGGAAGCGTGCGCCCAGCACGGCCTCCACCCGGTGGAAATTCCCGGGATTCTCATCCTCCCCGTCTTCGGATACCGTATCCGTCCTCGAGTCCGGAAGCAGCTTGTTCGAGAAAGCGAACAAATATAAAATACCGGCGATAGCGATAAAAATACCGACTTTCCCCAGCTCAAACATCGTAAAGCCCTCATATCCCGCCTCCAGAATCATGCCGTGCACCACCAGATTCGTAGAAGTACCGATCAAGGTACATATACCGCCCAATATCGTGACATACGAGAGAGGGATCAAGAATTTCGTGGCCGGAAGCTTCACCGCCTCTGCCCATCGCTTGATGATCGGGGCGAAAATAACCACCACCGGCGTATTATTCAGGAACGCCGACACGAAAGCTACGGGCGGGAGCATCCTCGCCTGCGCCTTGAAGACGGTGGTCTTCCCCTCGGGAAGCAGTTTCTTGATCAATTGGCCTAAAGCCCCGCTCTGCCGCACTCCCTCACTGACAAGGAAGAGCATGGCTACGGTTATCATCCCTTTATTGCTAAAGCCCTCCAGCATCTCCTTGGGAGTAAGAATGCCTACGCAGAGAAAAAACACGACCACTGTCAGAAGAACCATTCCCGGCCGCATCTTATCCCATACCAAGGCTGCGATCATGCCGATCAGGGCCAGCAACACAAACACTATATCAAAATTCATGTATTTACTTTTAAGAGCGCAAAAATAATAAGAATACTCAAGTGCGCACTCCTTTCGCTAACCTATTTTTAGGATTATATGGGATATAGACCAATAATGATTGATTCTGGGCCAACTAATATTCTTACAAGGTAGTCTTCTAAATTTCGTTCATAACCAAATAAACAAGAATACATTGTACGGCTTGTAGAGACGGAGCATGCTCCGTCTCCCACCGCTGACAATAACTTAAAATACACATCCCCCTCACTTCACGATAAACCACGGATTATGCAAATCTTCCTTGTTATAGCGAAGCGGGGTCTTGCCGTCGATATGATATATGTCGCAACCGGCAGACTTGGCGATGGCGTGGCCGGCGGCGGTATCCCACTCCATCGTCGGGGCGAAACGGGGATAGATATCGGCCGAGCCTTCCGCTACCAGACAAATCTTCAGGCTGCTGCCGCTACTGATCAACGTAACGGGCTTTCCCTGCTTGCGGAGATTATCGATGAAAGCGGTGGTCTCCTCCGTTTGGTGAGACCGGGACGCCACTACCACGACTCCTTGATGCGCCAGCGCCATCGGCAAATGTAAGATCGGAAGAGCGTCGTGTAGGG
>ENA-OVGE01001726-OVGE01001726.1-human-gut-metagenome-genome-assembly--contig:-NODE-1726-length-16224-cov-3.250294_pt1 | contig 16224 bp, 8 predicted proteins | sample MGYA00237769_ERZ505417 | MGnify/ENA primary metagenome ERZ505417 (study PRJEB26158, sample SAMN06016403) | human gut metagenome | biome: human gut; feature: ankylosing spondylitis patient; material... | reverse complement strand
CCCCTCCGGCATTTTGGCACCTGCCCAGTCGCATACGGAAGCGAAGAAATCTATACCGTTACTGATAAGCTGAGGTAATACTTTGCCTGCATTCTTCTTGCCGGGTAGGGTTACGATAAGAGGAATGTTGATAACTTCTTCATATAAAGCGGATTTCTGGTTCCAATGGTGAGCCCCTATACCATCTCCGTGATCACTGGAGAAGATCACTACTGTATTCTTCCAAAGATCATTCTTATCAATGGCATCAATAATTTTTCCGATCTCCTTATCTACTTTTTCTACCAAACGATAATAGGTATAACGGTACATACGCCAGTCTTCGGGAGTAAAACCAGCAGTTGGATATACATTATAATTGTTTGCTCTTTCGCTTTCAATGACATCGGCATCGTAAGGATTCTTGGCGAAATTGGCAGGTACTCCCGGGCAGTCCCGTATATCAGGCGGATCGATATTTCCATAAGGGAAGTTTTGGCTCCGCGCGTATTCGCAGATATTATGCGGATTGTCATAAGAAGCTACTAGAAAAAACGGCTTTTTATGTTTGCGTGAGAGGTATTCGGCGCAGGCTTCTGCCAGTCCATCGTCACTATGTTTGTATATGTTGTCGAAGCCGTATTCTTTGTCGGGGACATCAAGAAGAGGGAGATGCCATTTACCGCCATAAGCACAATCATATCCGGCATTCTTTATTAAGGTGCCTAATGTCTGTGTCTTGAGAGAGTCGGGCATCGGTGAACCATTGACTGACATTCCTACTGCATCCGGATAGTGCCCCGTAAACATGGCTCCACGTGAAGGACCGCTGAGCGGAGCGGTGCAATAAGCATTATTGAACATTACGCCGGCAGCTGCCAATCGGTCGAGATTGGGAGTGTGCAGGTCCGGATTTCCGGCACAACTCATGGCGCTGGCTGTCTGTTGATCTGTGAATATATAGATGATATTGGGACGTTCGGCCGCAGAAGCCGCAGAAGAGCATAGCAAAGAAAAAAATGCCAGATGCTTCATTGGAATTTGTTTTACCATATTATTAGCTTTCATGATTTAATATTCGGTTTTATATTTCAGGTTTCGGCAAGGAATCAACCAGTCTTTTCTCTATTCTCTTTCCGCCTACCTGATCGACGATAGTCGTAGCACCCTTATTCGAATTATAGTTGAAGTCCAGTGAAGCACCGTTCTGCGTATTCTCTATGTGCAGGAACGCTTTGCCTTCACTATCCAGATTACATTCAATACCCCATCCTTCTACTGTAATGCGATTTCCCTGATGATTTATCACGGCATCGGCACGGTTGTTTCCATGTACATCGATTATATTGAGAAAAAACACTTTATTGCAAGGAGTTGTCGTTGCCGTAAAATGATAATGATTAGCAAGAGCCTTGCCAAGACGCTTTTTCCAGTCAAGGGCGGCTACAAAGAATGTATCCGTTTGTGCATAAGTCATCTCCTGTGAAGAATATAAATGAGCTATCGATATTCCATCCGCTTTATTCTTACCCAAGATGCGCAATCCTCCTTCTTCCTTAACCACCTTCATAGGTAGTTCCACCGTATGTAGCAGATAGTTCCATTCTACCGGTTCTTTGCCGGCCAGTTCATCGTAAACAACAAACAAACCCGAACGTCCGAGCTGAACGATATGCCTTCGGAAGAATTCCAGCTTATTTTCATCCCAACCTTTCTCCGGTGTAAATTGAGTGCCGGACAAACGTCCGCGTTCCAGCCACAACGGAGAAACTACTTTCCCATAGGCGTTGGAGGCATCGCCTACAACGTAAGAGATTTCTTCACCTTCATAGTAGCGGGGAATCCAACCATAGCCTTCTGTTCCTATCTTTTGGCCCATACCGTTTACTAATATGGAATTATGGGCACGGGTATTCCGGTAGGCATACATACAATGATCATCTGTAAATCCGGTACGATGTCCGCTGCTATAAAAGATAGCTTTACCCCCAAAGAAGGTGTTGAAAGCGTTTTGATTGGCCAAGGCATGGGATGTGGAACCATAAGGACTGCTTCGGAAAGAAAGCATGGCATTGTTGGCATGATGCCCTATGTCGGTATTCATCAGGGCAGTACCTGTTTGTTTGAAGACTTTGGATTCCGGTAGTTCCGACAGATGTTTACTATAAGCAGGCCTTTCCTTCGGGGTTGTGCAGCGATACCAGGTCAAATCTGCTGGTTTGGCTTCGAAAGCTTTCGACAGGATGTCAGGGTCTTCCTGCATAATTTCGTGTACATAAGCAGCTGCCCACGGATTGTTACATTCGCGTGCCAAGGCATCGGCATATCCTACGCGCCCTCCGTTCGGACTGCGTTGTCCTTCATGTGAATTGCCATGACCTCCGGACTTAGAGAAGGGAGGTTGCTGATAGATAACATATAAGGCATTGTTATTATACCACGGATCTGCAAAGAAGTTGAAGCCGGATATGCGTGAGAAAAAGGCCGGTATCTCTATCAAGGTACGTATATTTACATGGAAATAGGCATCTCCATTGTGCCAGCCACCATCCTTATGCAGGCCCGGAAGGCGTGAAATCCATTCATTATAACAGTAATCTGTCCATACGGACGCTTCCGATATTTCACCGACCGTAGCGAATGCCGCCATCGTCAGGATACGGAAAGTCATCTGCCATACGTGGTTGTCTGCAATACGGTTCTCCAGATGGTTCACGTATTCATTATAGAACTTGTCTCCAATTCTGCGGATGTTATCCAACAGCAGTTGTTTCTCTTCCGGTGACAGTAAATTATAAAATCCGTCATACGCGGATGTACTCATAGATAATAGGGTGGACAGGTTAAAGTCACCTGCAAAGTATTTGCTTTTTTGCCAGGAAAGAATTTCACTCAGGCGGTTAATGCCTTCCCGGTAATACTTCTCGTCTTTTGTCAGCAAATAAGCACGAACCAACGCTTCCACGTTGGCCTCTTCTCTGTCTACAATCTTACGGCTCTCACGGATGAGGGCCGATTCACGCTGCACAATGTTGGTCAACGTAACTACATTCGTGGTATCGATCTCTTCCTGAAGATGCTTCAACGGACGGGAAATGCATTGGGAAGCCTTGTCCATATAAGCCCGGGCTTCCGAATTATTTTTATTTTTCGCTATAATCTTTTCCCAGTCAGCTGCATCCAGCAACACACGCGGGTGATGGGAAGGATATTCTGCCAAGACTTTTTCCAAAGTCGGCGGATTGAATTCCGGTGTATCTTTATCTATATAGAATTGGTAAACCGGTGACCATTCTTCAGTACCTTCGGGGGTAACATAAGCATGTTGCCAATACCATTTCCCTTGTGCCAGACACTGGAAAGGATTGAAGAAAGCCCAGGCACGTTCACCGGTAAGGACATTTTTCCGGAAATTCTTGTCTTGGGAGATACGAATCCGGTAAACTACTTTTGGCTTTTCATCTACTTGTCCCGGAACTCCATCCAGTACTGGACCTAAATGAGGGAATTTGTCCGGCCACATGAAACGCGGTGGATTCACCTTGACGTATGTACCATCGGCAGGAGAGGGAGTTGCGCGGACTTCATGCATCAATGTTTCTTCGGAAACCTTTATCACGGCAGGTTGCTCGGAACTGCCACATGCCATTAACAGGCAGAGGGCCGATAAGCCCAATACTATCTTTTTCATCTCAGAATCTTATTTTTGTTTTTTGAAGGTAACCAGCTCTTTCAAGCTAACTGTCTTATTATTAACCAAAGGATGTGCCCAGAAGCCGATAAACGTAATGTATCCCATGAAAATTAGAATAAGCAACATGCCTGTTCGCAACGAAGTGGCGTCGGATACCAGGCTGACGAGCAGCGGGCCACCTGCACCTCCTACTATTCCGGAACAAAGGATGCCTGCAAAAGAACCGTGATTCTGGGTTACTGTATTCAGGGCAAGTGAAAACACTATGGAGTACATCATGGAGATACAAAAGCCTATTGCAGGAAAAGCCCACACCGCTATTTCCGCGGAGCCGAATAATGCAATTAACAGCAAACTCATGGAAAGTATGCCCGATATTTGCAGCAAACGCTTACTGTCTATCAACTTCAGCAGGAACATGCCAAACAAACATCCGACAGTCATTGAACCCCAGAAATAACTGATACTTTGCGCACCCACGGTCTTCGGATCAATGCCATGATACTGCTCCAGAAAAGTACTCATAAAAATAGAAACTCCCTGCTCCGTACTGACATAACAAAAGATTCCTAGGAAGAAAAGCCATACGTATCTTTGACGGAACAATTTCTTGTAGGAAGCCGAAGAACCGCTGCGTTCATCATCTTTCAGTTCAATGCGCGGGAAGTGGACCAACGACACAATGAGCAGCATAATCAGCAATAACACTGTGAATACCCAATAAAGGGAAACCCAGGGAAGAGTGACCGGAGTGATGTCCGCCAAAATATCAAGCAGGAAATTCTTTCCCGGCTGATAGACTCCCGGTGCCAGCGCATGTATTAACCAAGTATAAACCAAAGGACTGATAAACGATGCTACTCCAAACACAAACTGTGCCAATTCGGCTATGAATGCGTAGTTCTCTTCTCCACCGACAACACGCTGCAAAGGGTTAATTACGGTCTGCAACATGGCCATTCCCAAGCCGATAATAAAGGAAGACACCAGTAATATCGAATAAAACGGGAAACATGCAAACAAGACGGTTCCAATAAATGGCATAAGGAAACCGGTAAACAGCACCAGCTTTTCTCCATATTTATCTATCAATATGCCTGCCGGTATCGACATGATGGCATAAGCTAGGAAGAAGGAAGTCGGGATAAATCCCGCCATTGCCAGATCCTTCAGCTCAAAGTTCTGGATAATGTCAGGAATTAACGGACCGAGAATGTTTGTAATGAATGAAATGGTAAACCAGAACATCATGATCAATGCCAGCATACCCCATTTCTTGTTATTTTTCATAATAATTCGTTTGTTTATAGAATTAGTGATGCTGCACCGATAAGACCGGCTTTATTACCCAATTCGGCTGCTACAATCTTGGTATTCAGGGCACAGTCTGCTATTACGTGCTTTTTGACTACCGCCCTTATTTTTTCTAAATAGAAACTGCCGGATTCTGCAACACCTCCTCCTATCACAATCCGTTGGGGACTGAAGATATTGACAAAGCCGGCAATTCCTCTGCCCAAATAGTAAAAGTGTTCGTTCATGCACTCGACAGCGAGCAGGAAATTTTCATGATACAGGCGAACAATCAATTCCCCGTTTATCTCCGTATCAAAACTCAAATTTTGCTCTTTTGCCAATATGCTAAAACGTCTTGTTAAGGCGGAAGTCGAAGCATAATACTCCAAGCAACCGACCGCCCCGCAGGCACAATGCTCACCGTTGGCAATCAACGGTACATGCCCCAACTCCGTACCCCGGTTAGCATATCCATTGAACAACTTGCCATCAATAATGACAGCTCCGCCGATACCGGTTCCCACAGTCAGAAACACCACATGGGTACAACCTCTTCCTGCACCGTATTTCGTTTCTCCCAGTCCCATCAGGTTGGCATCATTTCCAACAACTACCGGTAGACTCATCTGTTTCTCCATAAGGGAGGCTACATCTATATTTTCCCAGCCGATAATATTTTCCGCACCTCCCAGTACGATACGGTTTGTTTCATCTACAATTCCCGGCGTGCCAAGTCCTATGCCCAGTACGTTCCAGTCCTGTTTGGCAGCTTCATCTTTCAGCAAAGTAGCAGCCTTTATCAGTTGTTCCATCACTTTTGCAGCCGAAACAGAAGCAAAAGAGGGTAATTTTCCCTCAAAGAAAGAATTACCCGCTTTATCCACCAAAGCATATTTTATAGATGTACCACCTAAATCAATGCCAATTGCATATTCCATAGTTTATTATATCAAATAAGGAAACATTATGTTCTTTCTACCCATATAGGAGAACTCCATGCCCATTGCTGGTCACGCTGGCGAACCCTGACATAGTAATAGTCCGTATCTCTTTCGGGTTGGGTATCCTCCATATAATGCTCAACCGTAAAGCAACTTTCCGGCATTGCACGGTTGAAGAGAATAGCCTCACTGAGCCACCCTATCATGAAATGTGAACGGGAACCTTCCAAAAGTTCACCCAACGAATGCTCAAATTTCTTGCCATTGAATTCGGCTGTAATCACGCCATCTTTAGGCATAGTCACATCCAGAATGACAGCTTGCGTGGCAGGAGTCGTGGTATTGGGGTTTTTGGAACTGTACATATCCAACTCTGCATCCTTACTTGTAACAGACACAATACGGTTAACTTTTGTCTCAAACTCAGATTCTCCCGGTTGCGGAGAAGTGAAAGCGGCGCCACGGAAGCAAGGTTCCACAGCATTGATAGTTCCTTTATTTATGGACAGCTTTCCTTGCCAATGCACATACTGCTCTTCGCGGTTCCAACCGAAATCAACTTTTACCTTGCAGCGTACCATATCTCCTTCCGGCATCTCGGGCAACAACGGACCGCTTAAACGAGCAATACACTTTCTGTTCTTAACGATGTCAATATAATCAATACAGCTACCTCCCTCCACATTCAGATAAATGCGGCGACTGTTTCCCCGTACGACATCGCCCGGGAACGCATCATTCAAACGAAAATCTATATTGATTTTATCACCGGTGGCACAGCATACATGACGGTTCTTCATGGCATCCCAGATTTTATCACGGCTCAATGATTCCGCAAGGATACCTATGCGACCGTCACCGTAACTTCCCGGATAACCTGCATGTTGGTCGGTCGAACCCATAATACCGAATTTTTTACCTTGCTCCAATCCGCATTGAATAGTACCTTCCCATTGGCGAGGACCCATGTCATGCAGATAACTGTAATCTCCCTGATCGCTTTCTGCCAGTCCATGGCGCGAATACATCTCTACAAACGGGGTCTGGTCTCCTTCCGTAAAGAAGTTCCAGTTGTATCCGCGATAGCCAGTCTGATATCCCATGTGATGCGGAGTTATGAATACCTTATGTCCGCGAGCTTTCCGTTTCCAGTCTTCAATGGAAGTACATTCCACCAGCGGTGCGTCCAAATCATAATTCAGAGCCACATGGTCGCCATGTTCCATGCTGTGCGCCTCATAACCAACAAAAGCCAGGAATTCTCCTTCCTTATTGTATTCATTGGTCATGGCGACATATTTCTCATAACCTCCCTCTCGCAAACGCTTGAAGGCACCGGTATGATAATCGATCACCCACTTCAGACGGGGATCATCGGCTCCGGGAATATCCGGCCACATGGCATGAGGAGTGACAGATACAAAATCCAGTTGTTCTTTGGCAGCCTCAAATGCAGAACGCATGTCGCCATGACCGTAGGTTATGTTACAATGATTATGCAAATCTCCCCAGAAATACTTCAGATTACTGGCAGAGGGCATGACTTTCTTTCCTGCGGCAGTTCCTTGCTGACATGCAGATAATAGGCTACCGGAAGCGGCCAGCCCGACAAGAGACCAGCCGGTATGCTTTAAAAAATTTCTTCTGTCCATAATTTAAATTTAGATTATCTGTTTTTCATCAATCGTCTGTCACCTTTGAATAACTCTTTGACCTTTTCATCGGGGTCATCATCCTTATACTGTTTTTGAATCTTTTTCAGCAATGAAATGAGTTCCGCTTGTTTGTCGGCATACTCCGGTTTACCAAACACACTGTTCAGTTCACTCGGGTCATTCTTCAAGTCATACATTTCCCATTCGTCCACATCGTTATAGAAGTGAATCAGCTTGAAGTCAGCGGTACGAATGCCGTAATGCCTTTTAACCGAGTGCTCTGCCGGATACTCATAATAGTGATAATAGGCGGCTTTTCTCCAGTCAGCCGGTGTTTTCCCCCCATTCTCCAGAATGGTCCTGAGAGACTGTCCCTGAATATCTGCTGGTATATCTGCTCCGGCAAAATCCAGCAGGGTAGGAGCAAAATCCACATTCATGGCAATAGCGCTCGATACACTCCCCGCCTTGATGGCCTTCGGATAACGGATAACCAATGGCATGCGCTGGCATTCTTCATACATAAAGCGCTTGTCGAACCAGCCATGTTCGCCCAGAAAGAAACCCTGGTCCGAAGTATAGATTATGATTGTATTGTCCAATTCACCGTTTTTCTCCAGATAGCCGAGCAACCTTCCTATATTTTCGTCCACAGCTACAATAGTTGCCAAGTAATCGCGCATATATTGCTGGTACTTCCAACTGATCAGTTCTTTCCCTCTTAAGTTGCCGCTACGGTATTCTGAAATACGCTGGGCGTATACCGAATCCCACTTATCTTGTACATCAGCCGGCATACGCTTGTAGACTTGATAGAGGCGATTGGTCGTATCTTTCAGCATTTCTTCACGGGTCAGTAGTTTCAGATCCCAGTCATTGGTCAATGTATGCTCGATGGACATATCCTGTTCTATAGCAGCAGAGCCTCTGCCTTCGTATGTATCGAAAAGCGTGGCAGGTTCGGGAAACACGGTATTGTTGAACATTCCCAAATGACGAGGAGCGGGCATCCAGTTACGGTGAGGGGCTTTCTGGTGATACATCATGCAGAAAGGCTTGCTTTTGTCTCTGTGTTCCAGATATTCGATAGCCTTGTCTGTAATAACGTCAGTTGTATAGCCCTGCTCTACAATCTGCTTTCCGTTCTCGTTGAAATCGGGATTGTAATAATCCCCCTGTTCATGTTGTCCGGTCAGGATACACCAATAGTCAAATCCCTGAGGCTCGGTAATCAGATGCCATTTGCCGACAATTGAAGTCTGGTAACCGGCGGCCTGCAACAATTTAGGGAAGGTCTGTTGGTTACCATCGAAAGTGCTGGCATTGTCTGTGAATCCATTGATGTGGCTGAATTTGCCCGTCAGGATACAAGCTCTTGACGGGCCGGATAAAGCATTGACCGCATAACAATTGTCCATACGAACACCTTCATTGGCAATCCTATCCATGTTGGGAGTCTGAAGGAAACGTCCACCGTAACATGACATAGCTTGCGTAGTATGGTCGTCCGTCATCATAAAGATGATATTCGGACGTTTCACTTCCTCTTTGCCGGAACTGCAAGCGGACATTCCGATGGCAGTCAAAGGCAGAAATATGTATGATAAACGATTCATTATAAAAATCTTTTATAACCCGTTGGCGGAATTTAAGAAAATCCGGACGATTGTGAACTGCAATAAGGCACGGAACAGCAATCTGCATTCCTTACAAATAATACAGATGCAAGAAATAGCAGTATACTGAACCTAATTCAGTCGTATATTGAATGCCATTCAGTCGTATACTGAATAGGGTTCAATCGTATACTGAATGCAATGCATCCAATAGGTACTGATAATCAAAATATTACAAAGCAGATTCATACCTTCAATATATTACAACAAACCATTAAAGTATCATTGCAGTCATTCCGCAGCGGTAATGAATTAATTCCGCCAACGGGTTATTATAGTTTATATTCCAATTGACGTTTCTTTCCGCCAACAGATATTTCTATTTTCACCCCATTTTCGTCAAATGCCTTGTTCAGGAACTTAGCTTTGAATATAGGGAAGGAAGCTGTATTTTTCGACGGATAAAGAATAGTTATGTAACGTACAGCGTCCGAATCCTTTTTATCTATATCAAAAGATACAGTTGTACGGGGTACTCGTAAACGATAGGCAGTTGAACGCCAGCCTTCTTTTTCTTTCATTGAAATTTTCTTCTCGGCAAAGCATTGCAGTTTCACGTTGCTTGGGCCGTCATAAACTGTAGTCAGCATATTATTCTTTCTGTCTATATTTACAGTACCTTCACACAAATGGTAGTTCAGATTCACTACTCCTTGGGCGTTTCCCACGGCTTCATCTACAATTACAAAATAAGATTGGTCTACAAAGAAAACAGAACGTCTGTGTTTCAAACCATCATAATGCGGATTCTCAGTCACCAGAATCTGCTCATTGCCTTCGGGCTTCCATAGTTTGGTGACAGACTGGGTTGTTTGCAGGTTTTTCCCATCCAATGTCAACGTATTGTGAGAACTTGTCCGGCGAAACCAATTACGAAGTTTCATTACTTCATCATCACCGGCATAGACGTAGGAGCCACTATCCGGGAAGAGATTCCGGCCATTGAACCAAAACTCAAAAGTTCCATTGTCCGGCTGGCAGTGCCATTCCCCTTTGGGACCGGCCTTTACAACCATTACGGTAGCATCCTGTTTCCAGCCGTTTCTGAAAGTAAAGAAACCGGAAGTCAGCGCACCGTGAGAAAGGTTGGGCAAGGGAGTGCCTTCACGACCTTCTGTGGCATAATAACGAATCCACTCACAATCAGGAAATAGCTTGAGCCAATCCTGATAATTACGGATTTCTGCCGGACGGTCTCCCAACTTGGCATCACTGAAACAGGGATTGCTGTAATCCGGAAAACAAATGTTGGCATAAAATTCAATCATACTCTTGACCGTATTCACGTATCCGGTGGGAAATTCTTGACGGAAGCCATTAACATCCGCCATGCGCAAAGCCTTGCAGAAAATGTTGATTGCCGCCAGATGATAATGTGGGTCCAATTCATATTGACCGCCATCCGGATAGACTTGTTTTTTAATTTCGCGGTTCAAAATGCTTATCCCACTTTTTCGCCATTCGCCTGCTTCCTTAAATTCGGGGAAAAACGCACCTGCATACACCATTCGCTGAGCTTCAAACAACAAGTGGTTACCCTGATCCGAGTAATTGCCAAGAATATGCAGTGCATGCCGGTGATAATTAATCAGAAATTCAGTCAAGAACTCCGGCGTGAAGGCCTTCGAAGAAACGAACAACAGAAATTGCAGCGTTTGATCCTGTAAACGGTTGCTCACCTCCAGAGGACGCCATGCAAAACGTACATTTTCCGCATTTCCCTTTACCTCGCCTGCGCTGACCAGTTCGTATTCTTCTTTCTCTACCTCTGTCAGAGGATTCTTTTTAATCCAATCCATATATTGGTATGCCCATTCTTTGGCATATTTCTCGTCTCCAGAGATTCGATATGCCTTACCCATTGGGGTGAACCATTTGTGGCGATGCAATTGCCAACGCAACTCATTGTCCTGTACCGGCCAATATTGCCAGTTGATATCTTTGCCGTAATTATAAGAAGGCTGATAGCCTTTATGCACAAAAAACGTATGTTCCAAGGCATCATCCGCCCATTTCTGTTCTTCCTTGGAAATCTTGATATTCTGCATATCGATATCAGGGTGTCCTATGCCGGTACGTTGGCGATAATAGTCCAATAAGGCTTTGGCTGCCTCGTCCCATTGTTGTCGGTCATATGCGGCTTTCACTTTCTCCAATCCCGGATAATCCAGATTCAGCAAGCCGAAAGCTTCCTTCCGCAACTGCTGTGCTTCCGCACATAATACAACCAACAGAAAAATAAAGCTAAGAATATACTTTGTTATCTTCATGGTATATTAATTTCGTTTATAGCGATTTATAATCAATTCCTTTTACTTGCATATATCGGACTAAAGCCTCCAGATAATAATAATCGGCATAATTGATAGGTGTATCAATTTCAGAACCATTAGGCAATGAACCTGTAGAGTGCATCAGAATAAATCCCTGGTTGGTGCCGACTTTTGCCAAGTAAGCATCGGAAGAGAGAGACTTGAGCAGTTTCTCGGCGTAATCAAAATAGACTTGTCCGTCCTCTACAAGAGTACTGAGCTCTATCAGGGCAGAAGCTGTGATAGAGGCGGCAGATGCATCACGAGGCGTCTCCGGTGTGTTCGGGGCATCGTAGTCCCACAAAGGAATCGCATCGTCAGTCTTTACACGTTCCATGATTAATGCCGCGATATTTTGGGCTTGCTGTAAGAAGGCTGCATCTTTCGACTCACGATAACAGGATGTATATCCATATACTCCCCAAGCTTGTCCGCGCGCCCATGAGGAATCATCATTTTTCCCCTGATGCGTACATTTCATTTCTACGCTGCCATCGCTATTGTAGCTTACTACATGGTAGGACGAATGATCGTTTCTAAAGTGGTTTTTCATTGTTGTCTCAGCATGTCTCAATGCGACTTCTTTATACTTGGAATCATTCGTAAGATGATTGACGTAAAACAATAAGTCCAGATTCATCATATTATCAATAATCACAGGGAAATTCCACTTCCCAAAATCCCAGGAACGGATACAGCCTATGTTCGAGTCGAAACGACCGCACAAATTATCAGCAGTCTGTACCAATATCTGACGGATAGTGTCGGCAGGAGACAGACGGTGCGCATTACCATAACTGCAATTCACCATGAATCCGATATCGTGTGTACCTTTATAATCTTTCAACGGATATAGGTAATTCGTAAATTTCACCGCATCTTTTTTCAAGTCTTCTATACCAGTCAACTGATATGCGTACCACAAGTTTCCGGGGAAAAAACCGCTTGTCCAATCATAGATGGAACTGCAATATCTACGGCTTCCCAAGGCATCTTTCACAGGTTTCATCCGCAAGGAGTCTTTAAAAGTTACAGGCTCTCTTTGTAACTGGCTACAGAGAAAATCCATATCGTATCCCGTCCAGATGGAACGGGGCAACAAGACTGAATCCCCTACATCCGCCACTGTTTTTTCCAGTTGTTGCACAGAAGTGTCTATCGCGTTTTTCAACCAGCCGTAATCTTCCTTTGGTTGACTGGGTGAACAGCCAGAGAATCCCTGCAATGTAGCAACTGCGTAACAAAATAATAAAAATTTCTTCATAAATATATGCATATTCTATAGGTTATATCTGCTCAAATTATCATCCTTACATACAAGGATGGAGAAACAGTAAGATGTTTATACTTTCTCCATCCATTGTCAGTTCATACCCAGAAAATGAAATTACTCAAATCCCGGATTGTTTTCTCCATTCAAAGCCGCGTTCGATTGGATTTCGGCCAATGGAATGGGGTAAAGTTCATGCTTGCCTGTGGTAAAGTTGTGGCCTGCTACGTAATTGGACTTAGCCCATTTCACCGGATTCCAATCTTTACGTGCAGCATCCGTTATATATTCATCTGGTCCCGGAATCCATGATTCCATGTAGTTCTGAGCAGCTTTTAAAGATGCTTCCAGAATACCCCATCGTAGTAAATCATATTTACGTTGACCTTCGTAGCAAAGTTCAAAAGCACGTTCCCAATACAATGCTGTACGGAATCTGCCGGCATCATCACCATCCGGAATAAATGGCAAATCATACAATTTCGGAGCCTTCAACAAGCTTGAATAATTGGCTGTACTTATAGGAGTAGCACCGGCACGTACACGGACGTCATTCAATAGTTTCCATGCTTCGGTTGTGTTACCGGTTTCGTTATAAGCTTCGGCTGCCATCAATACAACGTCGGCGAAGCGAAGCGGACAATAGTTCACTCCTGTGTTGTTGGGATCTACAAAACCTCCGGGCATCCACTCTCTGCGCCATTTGCCGGGATACCAGTCAGTCAGTTTTGCGTTTTCAACCTTATCATGTTTGCCGGCATTTGCATTCCATTTGTACTGATAGGTACATACCATTACATCTCTGCGTTCATCGCCTTCTTCAAAGAAGTTTTTCCAGGCCGGCAGTACACGGAAGAAAGCATTGGCACGTCCCATATAACTGCTTGTGCCGGGATAACTTCCCGGAGCATCTACAAGTGGTCCGTTGTAAGTTGCCCATACACCGGCATTGTCCTTCAAACCTTGGTTGGGTTCGAAAGCGATCTCCCAAAGAGATTCCTGATTGTCCAATGTCAGCTGAGAATAGTTCTTAAACAGTTGCTCATAACCACCTGCATAAAAACCATGGTAGCCTTCAGCCTTCAGAGCTTCCCATTCTTTAATCACCGCTTCAAAATATCCCTTTCGGGTAGTATCATCCGGACGGGTCAATTGACGCGATGAACAGTTCAGGCTATAGCCAGCGCGTTGCAAATAGACACGCATCAGTAAAGTATGGGCAGCACCGCTACAAGGTATTTCAGAAGAAGCCACTTCACGACCAGATTTCAAATATGTTTTTGCATAATTCAAATCTTCGATGATTTGGTCATAAATCAGCTCACGGTCGGTACGAGGTTTGGATGTATTAGCAAAACCATTCGTATATTCCGTGCTGAACGGTACATCACCAAAGAATTTCACTAGGTCAAAAGCTATGTAGGCACGGAGGAATCGAGCTTGCCCGTCAATTTCCTGCAGGTTTTTGTTTTCTGCAAAACCTGACATAGCCTCGATGCTGGCAATAGCCACATTGGCACGATCGAGAGCTTGGTAAGCACATCTCCATACACTAGCAATCCAAGTATTAGAAGCATTGTACAGATAGTGGGATATGTCACGGCGAGTTCCGTCCGAACCGGTTCCACGTACCATGAACATGTCGTCCGACCCAAAGAACGGCATGATATTTTGTCCATAATAGTCTGTAGTTTCAAGACAGTCATAGATTCCGACTACAGCCATCTGGGCTTTTCCTTCTGTCACGAAATAAGTATCTTTCTCGTAGAATGAGCTGGGCTTTTCAGTCAGGTCACAAGAAGCAACCCCTACAAGCATCATTGCGCCAAGCGCATATATCATTTTGTTTTTCATCTTATTATTCCCTTTTTAATTCTAATTAAAATGCTACGTTCACACCAAATACGAAAGAGCGGCTTCTGGGGTAAGCACCGAAATCGACACCGGGAGTTAACGCGCTACTCATGGTAGATACTTCCGGATCGAAACCGGTATAAGGAGTCCATGTAAACAAATTATTGCCCGTTGCATACAGACGCAATTTGGTCAGACCAATTTTATTTATCACTTTCTTGGGGAAGGTATACCCTAAAGTGATATTACTCAATTTCAAATAAGAAGCATCTTCAATGGCCCAAGAATGAATGTAGGTGTTGTTGGATCCGTTATCACCGAAATGAGCTACTGTTTTTCCCTGGTTCACTGCTGCCAGTTCTTCCGGATTCGTAATCAGTTCACCATTGGCATTAATAGTCACCCAACGATGAGCATCATCAGCTACCGACAGAACGTTTTTATTAGTAAGGGCAGTCTTGGTATTGGTCAACTTAGTAGCATTCAGTACTTCCGCACCATAGCTGTAAGTAAAGAAGATGCTCAAGTCAAAATCCTTCCAACTGAAAGTATTGTTGATACCGCCATAGAAATCAGGCAAGGCATTACCAATAATGGTCTTATCACTTTCAGTAATTTGGTTGTCTTCACTACCGTCCACGTTCTTAAATTTCCAGTAACCTGGCTGGATATTCTTCTTGTCGCCATGATAAGGTACACCGTCCTTCAATGTATAAGTTTTGGTTGTAGCATCGTAATTGAAGTCTTCCACCTGATACAATCCGTCAGTCACATAACCGTAGAATTGTCCCAATGGTTGATTTACTCCAATCTGATGGGATGCCCCCGCACCACTATAACCAAAGTTGGCCAGATACAACTGTACATCTTCACCTGTCAGTTTCTTAACCTTGTTCTTGTTGTGGGAGAAAGTAACCGAAGTGTTCCAAGTAAAATCTTTGGATACGATGTTTGCCGTATTGATAGTCAAATCCACACCCGAATTTTGAGTTTCGCCTGCGTTGATAACCATACTAGTATAACCGGAAGAGTTAGGCAGTTTGGCATTCAGCAGCAAGTTGCTACTGCGATTGATGTAGAATTCCGGCGAGAATGTGATACGCTGGTTCAAGAAACCAAAATCTATTCCTACGTTGAATGTCTTATTTGCCTCCCATTTCAAATCGGGATTAGGCACCTGACGAGAAGCATAGCCTGCTTGTGCACCGTTGCCATTGGCAGCAGTAACAGAATTCATAAGAGCAAGACTTTGATAACTACCAATACGATTGTTACCCGCAAGTCCATAACCGATGCGGAATTTTAAGTCGGAGAAGATTCCCAGATCCTTGATAAATTCTTCTTCGCTTAAACGCCATGCAGCCGAGAAAGCCGGGAAATATCCCCACTTGTTGTTCTTACCGAACTTGGAAGAACCGTCAGCACGGACTGAAGCAGTAAAAAGATATTTATCCATCAGGTTGTAGTTTATACGTCCAAAGAAGGAAAGCAATTTATCATCGTAGTTTTCACTGGAAGTGGGAACACCTGGAACACCCAGTGAGAGG
>ENA-OVGE01001710-OVGE01001710.1-human-gut-metagenome-genome-assembly--contig:-NODE-1710-length-16327-cov-10.619285_pt1 | contig 16327 bp, 18 predicted proteins | sample MGYA00237769_ERZ505417 | MGnify/ENA primary metagenome ERZ505417 (study PRJEB26158, sample SAMN06016403) | human gut metagenome | biome: human gut; feature: ankylosing spondylitis patient; material... | reverse complement strand
TGGAAATTTCGTGTGTCCGGTTCAGCTTCATGAACGCCGTTTAATCGGTGCTTATTAAATTTAATTTTCACTAACCTGTGGTTTGTGGGTATTCAAATAAGAGCTTTGTTTCTTTGATTTAATTGTTCAAAGACTTCTTTACTAGGAATATGATTTGATTTAGAAGAATTATGGCTCTTAGAAGTGAGTACAAGATTCCATATATCATCACTATACATAAATGACCAAGGAATCACATGATCCACACTAATATCATCCATATCTAATTCATCACCTGTATAGAAATCAATCGGTTTATTCATATTCTCTAGTAATATGTTTTTATCTAAAGAAAACGGCAGAATCCTCACCTCAAAATAGAAAAGAAAGACGTAAAAAAGAAATAAACACGCATAAGACTCAAGATGGGCATTTTGTCCATCTTTTTTTACGCGATTTTTACATCCGCTCTAATAGAAAGGAGATTCGTAGGGTGGGTATTGCTATCACGTTTACGTGATAGCGTATTCTCAAGTTACGAGGATGTAAATAACGTGTTTAAGAAGATTGAAGAAGTGAGTAAGTTATCAGGAGTCAGTAAGCGTACATTACAATATTATGATGATGAAGGTATATTACCTGTGAAGCGCTCAAAGAATAATTATAGACTCTATGATGATGAGACAATGGAAAGATTATGGGAAGTCTTATGATATAAGGAAATGGGGTTTGATTTAAAAGAAATCAAACTGATTCTAGAAGGAATGAAGCAGGAAACTGTAATAGAAGAGAAGGTAAATAAAATTAATAATACGATTGTAGTATTAGAGGCACAAAAGAAAGTGATAGAATATATACAGAGATATTCTATTCCAGTGAAGAGTGAAGAGGATAATCAAACATATAAAGATCTAATAAAACAAATAAGAAAAGAACAGGGTATGTAGGAGGGAAGAACTTATGAAGATCAGTAAAATGATTGACGATGTAAAAGATGGTATTGATGAAGCTAAATTGAAAGTAGTAGATGCGGTTGATAAGGCTGAATTAGATAAGCATGCAAAGGAACTGGGCGACGTTGCAGTAGGTGCCGCTCAGAGTCTTGCAGAAGCTATTAATAAAGGTAAAGATAGCTGGAATCTAAAGAGACTTAAACCAATATTCATAGATGACTTAAATGGAATGAGATTCTCAAGACTTGTGAGAATAGTAGAAAGAGAAAAGAAGTTTGATATTGAGATATGTGAAGGTTCTATTGGTTATTGGGATACATGTAAAGGTGAAAGATGGATGAATATATTTAAGGATTCAGTCAACAAGTTTGGATTAAACTTCTATCCTGATGATGAAGTAAATTTCTATTATGTTGATCCTACTGATAAGGATAATTATATTGTGTTAGATGAGTATTTTGATCGTTTGAAGCAGGTACGTGTTAGTGAGTTACAGAAGATTGCACAAGATTTAGGGGCTAAGTACTTTAGAGTGACATATATGAAGGAAAAAACAACTTTAAGTAAGAAGAGTGCTAATGGAAAAGGATCTATTCTTAAAAATAAAAATGGTTCAGTGCAAGCAAATGCGACAGAGGAGAATTATGATAGAATGGATGTTGCAGCTGAAATGAGTTTTCCTGGACATGAACCTGTCATGCCTCGTGTAAGATATTTAAAGCATGATCCCATTATACAGAATTTAATTGAGATGCGTATGGATCCTAAAGGACCTGTTGGCCATTATACATATAACATTAAATTAAGTAATTCATCAGGATTAAAGAAAACTGAAGCAGTGAAGATAGATATGATATTAAAAAGCTTGAAGATGGCAGGTAATACAACAGTATCAAGTGAAGTACAAAATGAAGAAAAAAGCATTTTAGAGTATGAAATAGAGTTCTAATGGTAAAGCAATGCTTATTAGTTAAAAAAATCGCTCTTTTTAAGTAAATTGTTGCTTTAGGTTATCCTATTCAGCAAAAATACCATAACGGTATTTACAATGATTTCATGGATATAGATTAAACAATAAATAGTTGAATTTAATATTGCTAATGAAATAGAGACCGTTGAGGGGTAACTCGATGTTCTTTACTCTTATATAGGGGCTAATCGGGATGGATATAATCATTTTGATAGCTCCTATAAATTTTCAAAAACAAGGAGAAAAAATGACAAGTTAGGGTAAATATGAGAAAGAGACAATCATACTTTGGAATCGGTCAGACGAGCCTATCAGTATTCAGACCTATGATACTGGACTGAAAAAGCGATTGGATGCTTTTACTCAAAAGCACCTGGAGCTTTGTACCCTTGAACGCTCAGATGAGTTCGGGAGTGTTTTTTATCAACTTGAGAAGTTGAGACTGTCAGTTCGTTTGATTGCTCCATATAGTGAAGAGCGTAGAAAAAAAGCGAGTATACTGGCAAAAAAGACAGGGTTTAACAAGAAAGGGTAAGAAATGTTGGCTATGTCGATAACATTGAAATAATCCCGAAAATGTGATACTATCATTAACTAAAGAGGAGGTCGTACATGGCAGTTCAATATAATAAACTATTCCATATTTTGGTGGATAAGAAAATGACAAATTCACAACTTGCCGAAAAGGCCGGAATTAGTATGAATATCATTACAAGATTAAGACAGGATAAGTATGTTTCTATGGAGAGCATAGAAAAAATTTGTTTTGCTTTAGATTGTAAAGTTGATGATGTTTTAGAATTTAACAGAAATGAGGGATAAAATGGCGGTACCACATTTAGTGCAGTATCAGGGAAGCAAAAGAATAATCGCACCAGAAATATTGCAATATTTTCCAACAAATGTAAATAGATTAATAGAGCCTTTTGCAGGAACTTGTGCTGTTTCAATTTTAGCTGCATCCAGAGGACTGGCTAAGGAGTTTTGGATTAATGATATAAATATGCCTTTGGTTGAATTAATGAAATGCTGTATTGAAGAACCTGAGAAATTATTTTTAGCATATGACGAAATTTGGAAGGGACAATTTGCTGAGGGGCAGAACAACATTGATTACTTTTACAAGGTAAGAGATGAATTCAATGGTGGCAAACATAGTCCAGAGGTTCTTTTGTTTTTGTTGGCAAGAGTTGTAAAAGGTGCTATACGATACAATAACAAAGGGCAAATAAACCAGTCCTGTGATAAGAGGCGATATGGGACAAAACCACAGACGTTAAAATCGAATGCTTTGCAAATTTCAGGATTGTTGAAAGGGAAAACTACTTATAGTAGTTTGGACTATAAGGAAGTGTTGAGACAGGCAAAAAAGGGAGATTTAGTCTATATGGATCCTCCTTATCAAGGAACATCGAATCAAGTTTTTACTCGTGATAACCGATATATTCAAGGCGTAGAATTTGAAGAGTTTGTTGAAGCCCTAAAGGATCTGAATGAAAGAGGAATAGATTTCATAATTAGCTATGATGGAATGACTGGCGATAAGAAAATTGGAAATGATTTACCAGAATCGTTAGATCTTATTCATTTATATATTGATGCAGGCACATCTGCACAAAGTGTATTAAATGGGAAAAAGGCTACAACTTATGAATCGCTCTATTTGAGTAAGGGTTTAAGTTCTTATTATTATAAAATTGGTTATCAAATGGAGTTAGATTTAACCATGTGATTAAGGAGACTGTATATGAAAAATAATGAATTGCCAGAGGATTTTCTGGAAGTATTATCAGCTGTGACAAATAAGCGTGCTCGCTTTGTAATTGACACGATTTTGGAGAAAGGATCATGTTCTACCGAAGACTTAAAGCGTGGAGGATATGAGCATGCACCTCGTGCAGCAAGAGACGTTAGAGAACTAGGTATTCCTTTGGTTACATTGAAAGGAAAAGATACTGAAGGAAAACAAATGGCTGTATATGTGTTTGGAGACTGGGAACAAGCAAAAAGGGCTAATCAGTTGTCCAAAACGGGTGGCCGAACACAGCTTACAGATAAGCTTAAAAAGAAGTTAATTGATAGATACGGATGTAAATGTCATTTGTACGGCGAGGAGTATCCAGAAAGATTATTACAACCAGATCATCGTGTTCCATATGAAATAGGCGGAGATCCTGAGGATATGTTAGACACAGATTATTTTATGTTGCTGTGCCCATCAGCAAATAGAGATAAATCATGGTCTTGCGAACATTGCCGAAATTGGGACATAAAAGATGTTGATTTTTGCCGAAGATGCTATTATGCATTTCCAGAGCATTATGACCACATTGCAGGAGAGCAAGAACGCAGAGTTGATATAGTATTTAAGGGAGATGACATTGACTTATATACAGAAATAGATACTATTGCATCAAGGGAGCATAGTAGTTTACAAGATGTCATAAAATGTCTGCTGGCATATGCAGAAAGTGATAAAAAATAAGAATTAGAATCAAGATGCTAATAGGAGAAATAGCTGATGTATTGAACATAAAGCAAATATGTCGGCTTTTCTTTTTGCCAAAATTCTCCGGTGGAGAGTTTTGCAAACTAGACGAGCTGAGGGGCGGATACATACGGCGATGCAGATTGTTCGGGCAGGTGTGCAGAGGGTGCAACCATTGCCCAGTTTTGTGACGTATCGTACACATAGTACCGGGTTGTTAAACCGCAGGCTCTGCACACCAATTAACCGCAAATTATATTACCCGATATAAAGATGTATTTTTATAGTGACCGCAGTTTATTTCAATCAATAAATCATAGATAAAGAAAAGATGCACTGCTAGAGTACATCTTCACTGTAATTTCTTTCTTTATATACTTCATTTATGGCATAGGCAATCTGTAGACTTAACTCTTCATCTTCTGTTTCTTCAAAGATTGCATTTGCATTCCAAAATATATCTGTTGGATGTGCAAGGTCAGCCTCTATTTCATAATCAACTATACATATGTGCCATTCTGACAACAGATGATCGAGATAACAGCCTATTCTCTGTTTACCTGTTGTGATTTCAAAGGCAAAGAATGGCGTAATAGTCAGGCTGCTTATTTCTCCAACACAGCTCTTTTCGTTTTTATTCTTATATATGTAATTCATAATTTTATCCAAGCATCAGTTCCTTGCTTGCCTCCATCCCCATAGAAATCTCCTTATAAAGTGTGGTAACTATATAATACGATTTCTATGGATATTTTTTAATACATAAATTTGAATAAGGGGTCTGCGGTTGCGCGAATTGGGATAAAGGGGCATGCCCCTTTATCCCAATTCCTTAATTCCAGTTTCATTTTACAATTGAGGTACAACTAAAGGACCTCCGAAAAAAGCCTTTGTATTTGACTATTCAAACACGAAGGCTCTTTTCTTTTTCTATACAAAGTAAGTATTTGTATATGTTATAATAGTGTTAATCGGAGGTGATCTCATGAACGCATATTTAAGAATTAAAGAATACAATGATAGCTATACTGCAACAGAAAAGCTTATAGCTGAATACATACTAGAAAATGATATCCTACAGGATTCTGCACAGGCACTAGGTGAAAAGACAAATACCTCTGCAGCTGCTATTATTCGTTTCTCAAAGAAAATAGGTTTTAAAGGCTTCAGTGATTTAAAGATGAACTTAGTCCAATCTACTAAAGAAGAAGAAAAACAAGAAGTAGATCTCATCTTTGAACCAGAAGATAATATCGGTACACTAGTAGAAAAAGGCTGTAGATTAAACATGAATACAGTCTTAAAAACATACCAGTTAATAAACATAGATACACTAGAAGCATCAATAGACTTACTCAATAATGCTTCTACTATCTATCTCTTTGGTGTAGGTGGTTCATCAGTCATTGGTTTAGATATCTACCAAAAACTCATGCGTATAGGCAAGAAGGTGATCTATAACGCTGATTTACATGTACAGATGACCTTTGCCCAAAGCATGGATCAAAATGATGCAGCACTTATTATCAGTTACTCAGGTTCTACAACTGGTTTAGTAGATGTTGCTAGAGTGTTGCATGAAAAACAAATACCATTTATTTCTATTACACAGATTAACTCTAATCCAATTTCTAAACTCAGTACCTATTCACTCAAAGTACCAAGTGAAGAAAAAGCTTTGCGTATTGGTGCTGTCTCTTCTCGTATCTCTTCATTTGTGATAACTGACTTATTGTACTATGGTGTATTTAAGAATAACTTTGAAGAACATAAAAAGAATCTCATAGATTCTAAAGACAATGTCTCTATACTCAAAAAGTAGACTCATATTTCACTATGAGTCTTTTATTATAGAAATATCATTTCATTTATAGTGAAATATACTTGAAATAATATTTCAGCAAGTCTATAATGATATTGGAAGGAGGGAACAAGAATGAACTTAAATAACTTAGATACAGAACAGTCCAATCCTGATTCATTACATATAGATGAAATGTCTACTATAGATATTCTTACTATTATTAATAATGAAGATCAGAAGGTGGCTTTAGCTGTAAGAGACGTCTTACCGCAAATTTCAGATGCTGTTGACTGTATCTATCAACAGATGAGTCAAGGTGGTAGACTGATATATATTGGTGCTGGTACATCAGGGAGATTAGGTGTATTAGATGCATCAGAGTGTCCTCCTACTTATGGTGTTGATCCTCGTCTAGTAAAAGGATTAATCGCTGGTGGGAACATCGCACTCACAACTGCAATAGAAGGTGCAGAAGATTCTCAGGAACTCGCTGTAGAGGACTTAAAGAATATCCACTTAACAGACAAAGATGTTGTATGTGGTATTGCAGCATCAGGCAGAACACCTTATGTCATTGGCGGACTTCACTATGCGCGCACACTAGGATGCCAGACAGTTTCTATCTGTTGTGTTCACAATGGGGAAATATCAAAATATTCCCACTATCCAATAGAAGTAATTACAGGTGCAGAAGTCGTGACTGGCTCTACAAGAATGAAGGCAGGTACCGCACAAAAACTTATCTTAAATATGCTTTCTACATCTGTAATGATCAAAAGAGGAAAGGTCTATAAAAACCTAATGGTTGATGTACAGCCTACCAATGAAAAACTTAAGATCAGAGCTGCCAACATTGTCTCACAATCTTTAGATTGTTCTGAAGAAGAATCAATTGCACTATTAACTAAATGTCACTACAATGTAAAGATTGCGATTCTATCTGGTTTAACAGGTAAAGATGAAAAAGAATGTGAAGAAGCTCTTCTTAAAAATAATGGAAATATAAGTAAAACTGTAAAAAGTAATCTATAGGAGGATATGAGATGAATAAGTACATTGTAAAAAACCAAAACAAGAATGTCTTTGGTATGACGGATTATGATATTCCTATGTTTGGTTTCAAGAGTGCTTTACTTATTCTTGTTTCTACAATGTTGTCACTTATCATCTGTGTCAATGGATTCACTTATCTCCACATCGACTTCAGACTCCCTAATGCACTAATTAGTGGTCTTGCATGTGGACTCAGTGTTGCTTATTCCCAGTATTTCATTGAAAGAAAAGAAGGATTATGTAAAAACTTTTGGCTTGTAACAGGTCTCTTCTCTTTGATGGCCTTTGTATTAATATTAATGATTAAATAATAGGAGATTAAATTATGTTCGATGCAATTACAAATGTCATTGAGGGTAAACTAGCGGGTCCATTAGAAAAACTCTCTAATCAAAGACATTTACGCGCGATCCGTGATGGTATTATTGCGACATTACCGATTATCATTGTTAGCTCATTATTAATGGTTGTTGCTTTTTCTTACAACCAGATGCCTGCAGACTGGGCACTCGCAAAATTCATTAAAGCAAATGCAGTCGCAATTCTTTTACCTTATAGAATGTCAATGTATATCATGACACTCTATGCTGTATTTGGTATTGGTTACTCTTTAGCTAAATCATATGATTTAGATGGTTTAAGTGGTGCAATCATGGCAGAACTTACATTCCTGCTTACAGTTGTACCAGCATCTATTCCAGATGTCACAGATTCAATCGCAGCTCTTGCCACTAAGAATGCTGAATTAAATGCATTCTTACAGCAACTACCATCTGGGTATGTTATTCCTGCAGAACACTTAGGTTCAGCAGGTATGTTTATTGGTATTATTTCTGCCTTTATTGGTGTAGAAGTATATCGTTTTACACAGGTGAAAGGATTAAAGATCACTATGCCTGCAGCCGTTCCACCTGCAGTCGCAAGATCATTTGAATCTTTGACACCTACTATTATCATTATCTTAGGTATTTCTACACTCACTATGTGGTTAGGTGTAGATGTTCACAGCATTGTAGGAAACTTAATTAAACCTTTAGTCAATGCGACTGATACATTACCTTCTACATTATTAATTATTTTCTTAATCATGTTCTTCTGGTCATTTGGTATTCATGGTGACTCTATTGTCAGTTCACTTGCTAGACCAATCTGGTTAATTCTATTAGATCAGAATACTGCAGCAGTTGCAGCAGGGAAAACTGCCACTCATATTGGTGTAGAACCATTCTTACAGTGGTTTGTCCATATTGGTGGTTCTGGTGCTACTTTAGGACTTGCGATTCTATTCTGTTTTGCAGCTAAGAGTAAATATGGTAAAACACTCGGTAGAACAACTATCCTTCCTTCGTTGTTCAATATCAACGAACCAATGATCTTTGGTGCACCAATCGTATTAAATCCAATGTTGTTAATTCCATTTATCTTAGTCCCATTAGTTCTTGCAACTATTGCTTGGATTGCAACAGCTATGCATTTAGTAAACTGTGCAGTGACTATTGCCCCTTGGACACTTCCTGGCCCAATTGGTGCATATCTTGCATGTGGTGGTGACTGGAGAGCAGCAGTATTAAGTATTGTACTAATTATACTTTCAGTTATTATGTATTATCCATTCTTTAAGATGTATGATAATGAATTATTAGAAGAAGAAAAGGCAAACGAAGCATATGAAAATTAAGAGGTAACAGAAATGTTGTATATAGGTATAGATGGCGGAGGTACAAAAACAAAGATGGTTCTTTTTGATGAGAACGGAATACGTTTAAAAGAACTAATACTTCCTACAGTACATGTTTTAACTCAGCCACAAGATCAATCTATTGAAATATTAAGAGATGGTGTCAATCAGCTAGATCCTGATCATACTGCCATTATTGGTGCAGGACTTGCAGGATATGGCCAACAGAAAGAACTAAGAGACAAAATAGAATATATATGTAAAGAAGCATTTGGAAATCGACCTTTTGTCGTAGAAAGTGATGTAAGAATTGCGATAGAAGGTGCATTAGATGGGCATGATGGTATTGTGGTCATTGCAGGAACAGGCAGTATTGCCTTATCACTTAAGAATAATAAGCTCACACGTTGTGGAGGCTGGGGTTATCAATTAGGGGATGAGGGCAGTGCTTATTGGATTGCGAAGAAGATGTTTCATACATTCTGTAAAGAAATAGATGGCAGACTAGAAAAGACAGTGCTTTATGATCTAATTATGGAAGAATGTGATCTAGATATTGACTATGATATTATCACATTTATGAATAGTCTTGATCGTACATCTATTGCATCCTATGCTTATATCAATGGATTAGCTGCCAATCAGGGAGATCCTTATGCGATAGAAATATATAAACAGGCAGCATTGGAAATTCGTTCACTCATACAAACACTCTTAAAAGAACATGATTCAACACCTCGTATTTCTTATATTGGAGGCGTATTTGATCATGCTTCTCACTATATTCTACCTATTTTGAATGAAACAATAGATCATCTTATTTCACCTATCCATACACCGGAATATGGTGCTTACAAGCTTGCAAAGAAACTAGGGTGAAAACCTTAGTTTTTTTAAATAAAGGAGATAACTATGAAAAAGACAAAAGATATATTATGGGGTGGAGCCACTGCTAGCAGCCAGTATGAAGGTGGTTATAAAGAAGGCGGTAAAGGCTTAGATACACAAGATTGTAGACCCTATCTAAAAAGAACATCTGATGCGACAACATCTACAAGATTACTTACACAAGATATTATTGATGAAGCAAAGAAATGTGAAGGAATAGGACACTACCCATTTAGACAGGGTAGTGATGGTTACCATCATATTGATGAAGATATTGCCTTACTTAAAGAATTAGGTATTGATATCTATCGTTTCTCAATCAGCTGGGCAAGACTTTATCCTCATGGAGATGAAGAAACACCTAATGAAGAAGGAATTAAGTTCTATGATCATATCTTCAAAGAAGTACATAAAGCAGGTATGAAGATCTTTCTCACAATGAATCATTATGCTGTTCCACTCTACCTAGTAGAACATTATGGTGGATGGACAAATAGAAAACTCATCGAATTCTATGAAAGATTTGCGACAGTTGTATTTGAAAACTGGGGAGAATACATTGATTATTTCCTCCCATTTAATGAAATAAATGCTGGATACTTTAGTCCTTATAATGGTGTAGGATTAGTAAAAGAAAAGGATCAACCATATAATCAGACACTCGTATTTCAGTCATTACATCATCAATTTATCGCTAGTGCTAAGACAATTAAGATTGCGAAAAAACTCTCTCCTAAGAGTCAATCTGGATGTATGGTTGCATGTTTCTGTTACTATCCACTTACATCTACTCCAGAAGATAACTTAAAAGCAGTGAGAGATGAAGAAATCCATCAGTGGTTTGCGGTAGATATACTAGCGAATGGTCACTATCCAAGCTATATGGATCGTTTCTTTAGAGAAAATGATATTCATCTAACTATTACAGAAGAAGATAAAGAATTACTCAAGAAGTACTCATGTGACTTTGTCAGCTTCTCATATTATTCAAGTTCTATTGCGACATGTAAGGAAGATGGACAACAGACTGCAGGTAATCTCGTTGTATCTACAAAGAACCCTCATCTTAAGGCAAGTGACTGGGGATGGCAGATTGATCCTGTAGGACTAAGAATCATGTTGAATAAGATGTATGATAGAACTCAGAAGCCTGTCTTTATATGTGAAAATGGACTTGGTGCACATGATATCATGGAAGATGGTCTCATTCATGATCCATATAGAATAGATTATCTTGAACAGCACTTTAAACAAATCGATGAAGCGATTGATGATGGTGTAGATGTTATTGGCTATATTATGTGGGGTGTGATTGATATCGTTTCTGCAGGAAGCTGTGAAATGGAAAAACGTTATGGTGTTGTTTATGTAGATGCTGATAATCTAGGTCAGGGTACTTATAAGAGATATAAGAAGGATAGCTTTAAATGGTATCATGACTTTATTGAAAATAAGCATAAACAATTCAATTAAGGGACTTACGAGTCTCTTTTTTGATATGATAGACATATGGAGGATTTCATATGACTTATATTGGACACTATCAATCACCATTAGGAGATATACTTATCGCAGTAGATGAAATAGGTGTATATGGCTTATGGTTTGAGAATCAGAAGTATTATGCATCAGGATTAAAAGAACCTTATGAAGAAAAAGATACAGAACTTATTCTAAAAGTAAAAAAATGGCTTGATCTCTATTTTAAACAAGAACAGCCATCCATTGATTTTCCTTTTCACTTCATAGGTACAGACTTCCAAAAAGAAGTATGGGAAATTCTATGTGATATTCCTTATGGCCATACAATGACTTATGGAGAAATTGCGAATATATTAGCACAAAGAAGAGGTGTTAAAAGATTCTCTGCACAGGCAGTAGGAGGAGCAGTAGGACATAATAGAATAAGTATCATAGTACCTTGTCATAGAGTATTAGGCAGTAATGGAAGCTTAACAGGTTATGCAGGTGGTATTGATAGAAAAGAAGCGTTATTAAAATTAGAAGCACAATAAAGGGGCACCATCAGGTGCCCCTCGTTCTTAATCAAAATCAAACTTATCTGCATTTTTTTCTTTAAAGATTTCAAATAGTTCATTAAGTAGTGCTTCATCATCTACTGAACGATAGTTTTCTTCATCAGAATCATCCTCTGATTCTTCACATCTCAAAATCACTACCTCATCTGCTTCTTCATCTACTGGTAACAATACAACATATGTTTCTTCATCATGTTCAATTAAATCAAGATATTCAAACTCTAATTCATTTCCATCATTATCATTCAATACGACAATATTATCCATTAGTCATCCCTCTTATTATATTCTTCACCATATTTCACAAGACGATCAAACTTCTTCTGGTTCTCTTCATTTTCAAAAGTAATCTTCTTTATAGTATTCAACTTATAAATAGCTTCAGTACTTTCTTCGAATACTTCATCCTCATACTCCTGTTGCCATTTAGTATAATCCTTATCGATGAGATAAGCCATCTGTTTACCTTCAATTAAAGCTTCTACATAATCTTCAGCAGCTTCACCAATTTCATGATTATTAAATGAATCTTCTTTATGTTCATACTTGCTTAGATATTTAAGTTCAGTATCTACATAACGAGTATAGATTTCTGTAGTGAGTTCTGCATCATTTTCTTCTATTTTCCATCTTTCTTCTAATGCTGTTTTAAAATCCTTATAGAATGCTTCATCAATTGATTGTTCTGTTTGGGTTGGTGTATCAGTTTGTTTAGTTGGATTACTCTGTCCTGTATCCTTATTATTGTTGGTACATGCACTTAAACCAAACACTACCATACACGATAATAATAATGTAAATAGTTTCTTCATAATGAAACCTCCTTTCATATTAATTATATAGGAAAATGATTTCTAATTGTGAAAAAATGCATTCTAAAAATTTAATAAGTATAGTATTGACCTTAAAGCGTGCTTTAAAGATAGAATAGGCAAGAAGGGGGAAATTATGGCTAAAAGAATTAATCCATTAGAAGGATCATTATGGGATAAGATCCTTGCATTCGCATTACCTTTAGCAGCTACAAGTATTATTCAGCAGTTATTTAACTCCTGTGATGTAGCGACTGTAGGACAGTTTTCAGGAAGTCATTCACTAGCGGCAGTAGGGAGTACGGCCCCAATCACTAATCTATTTATCACAATCTTTGTAGGTTTCTCAGTAGGAGCTAATGTGATTATTTCACGTTTTTTAGGAGCACAAAGAGAAGATAGAGCTAATCAGGCCATACATACAGCACTTGTATTATCTATTATCACTGGTTTTATTGTTTCTATTATTGGAGAAATCATTGCCCGTCCACTACTAGAACTTATGTCCACACCAACAGAAGTACTACCTCTTGCAGTACTCTACTTAAGAGTATGTTTCATAGGGATGTTCTTTTTAACCATCTATAACTTTGAATCTGCCATACTAAGAGCAGGTGGAGATACCAAAAGACCACTCTATTGTTTAATTATTTCAGGTACTATTAATGTTGTATTGAACTTAGCATTTGTCATTTTATTTAAGTTAGATGTTGCTGGTGTAGCCTTGGCTACTACGATTGCTGATGCAACTAGTTCTTTATTACTTTTTAGAATTCTGTATAAAGAAGAAGGCGCTTTGCAGGTTAGATTAGACAATATGAAGATGGAATGGGTCTATACAAAGGAAATACTTATTATAGGTATTCCTGCTGCAATACAAGGAATGTTGTTCAATATTTCTAATATTATTATTCAATCAGCTATTAATAGCTTAGGTGCTGATATTGTTGCAGCTTCTACTGTTGCCTTAAACTTTGAAATGTATTCTTATTTCTTAGTTACAGGATTTGCGCAGGCAGCTATTACCTTTACATCACAAAACTATGGCGCAAAGAACTATAAAAGATGTATCCAGTCTATTAGATGGTGTATGTTACTTGGTACACTTTTTACAGGTGCTATCAGTGCACTCTTCGTGTCATTCTCACCAGTCCTAGCAGGAATCTTTACATCAGATCCTGCCATTGTGAAAATAGCCTGTATCCGTATTTCTATTGTTGTCACATTTGAAGTACTCAATATGACTATAGAAATCATGTCAGGTGCACTTAGAGGACTAGGAAATCCAATGATCTCTACAGTACTCTGTATCATCTTCACATGTGCATTAAGACTTGCCTGGATCTTTATTGCCTTCGCAAGAATCCATACATTCCAGTCAGTGTTAGTTGTCTACCCAATCAGCTGGGCAGTGACTTCTGCATCCATTGTGATTGCCTATTTAGTTGTAAAAAAGAAAAAACTCACGAATGACTAAGCCAGTTCTCTGGCTTTTCTTTTGGGCTTCTTTTTCACTTGAATTTACAATATAATTAATATTAGGAGGGGAAATTATGAAACAACATAATACATTTACATTTAAAGATTTCATTATTAGGGCAGTCATTGTATATTGTGTTACTCTCATTATATTCTGTTTATTTATCTTTAAAGTAATTCCGGGCTGTTCATTGCTACAATCTAAGCTTGTATTATTCTTGCTCACAGTACTTAGCTTTGGACTCATCTACTTTGAAAAGGATGAAAGAAGAAACTACTTAAGCATTGCGACAAACGTACTCATACCTTTTGGCATCTATACAACACTTGCCTATATGTTACTTCTTCCTATACCGCTAGGAATAGTATGGGTATTACTTATTGGTCTTGATTTAGTTTATGTAGGATTTTACTTCTATAAAGTAAAAAGAAGAAATTATAACTCATTATTAGAAAAATCACAGCTTGTGATTGGTTTAGCTTCTCTTTTATCACTTGTCATTGTATTAAGTTTTACTTTATTTGGTTCTTCTATCATTCAATCATCTACAAAGATTACAAATAATACAGATGTCTATATGAGAAAATATGATGAAAAATCACTTAAAAACTTACATAACTGGTCTAAACTCACACGTAAAGAGAAGCTTAATACATTACAGACTATATGTAATAACGAAAGAGACTATCTCGGTATATCTGCAAGAATCAAAGTAGGGGCTGGAAGTAACTTAACACATGCCTATTGTCAGTATAATAATAAATCAAAAGAAATTACTTTTGATATCAGTCAATTAGATCATGCTTCTTCTACAACTCTACTAGAGGCATTGCTTCATAGTTCATATCATGCTTATGAATATGCCCTTGTAGAATCTTATGACACAATGAGCAGTGATTATAGTAAGTTGTTTGACTATCGTATCATTGCCACTTATAAGAAAGAATTCTCTACAAAGGTCACAAATAAGGCAAAATACTACAATCAGATCAATGAATCTAATGCAAGATCCTATGCTACAGATGCCCTGCAGGACTATCAAAATAAGTTAAAAAAATAGAAAACACATAAAGTGAGCAATACAGGATTGTATTGTTCATTTTTTGTATATACGTCCTTTACAATTTAAAATATTGTACAAAATTTAGCACAATCTATTATTAAAGTGATAAAAAGTTGCCAAAAAATAGATACACTTGTTTGAAATTTAGTAAATACAGTAATAAAAATGAGAAATGTCATTAAAATACAAAAAAATGTGTGAAATAATGTTGACAGTATACAATTTTTAGACTAAACTTATCATCATAGTAGAAAACAAAATACTACAGGAGGAGAATATATGAAAACAGGTAAAACAGTAAAAGTATTGCTTACCGCTGCAACTGCTGCAGGAATGTTAGCTGGCTGTGGTTCTAAGACAGATACTGATACATTCAGATTTGCAAGTGAATTAGATATCCAGGGTATGGATTCTACAGTAGTTGATGATGGTATGTCATTCAACGCAATTCATGCTATTACAGATGGTTTAACAGCCGTTAATGAAAAAGGTAAGACTGCACCTGCAATTGCTAAGAGTTGGGATGTAAGTGATGATGGTAAGACTTATACATTCCACTTAAGAGATGCAAAATGGACAAATGGTGATAAGGTTACTGCAAATGACTTCGTTTATTCTTGGCGTAAGATCATCAAAGATGCTGGTAACTATGCTTATATGTTAGGTAGCGGAGGTGCTTCAGTTAAGAATGCAGATGCCCTTATGGAATTAGGTGCTAATGCAACTGACGAACAGATGGCTACTCTTGGTGTTACAGCTAAGGATGATAAGACTTTAGTAGTAGAACTTGAAAACAAAGTTCCATATTTCACAGACTTAATGGCGTTCCCATGCTACTTCCCACAGAATGAAAAGTTCGTTGAAAAATGTGGTAAGAACTATGGTACTAAGCCAGAATATACATTATCAAATGGTGCTTATAAGATGACTAAGTGGGTTAAAGGTAACAAAGCAACATTCACTAAGAACGATAAGTACTATGATGCTAAAACAGTAGCAACTAAGAATCTTGAAATGTACTTAGTACAGGATCCTAAGACTGCTGCTCAGAATTTCGATAATGGTAAAGTTGACTATGCAACAATCAACTCTACATTAGTAGATAAGTATAAAGGTAAAG
>ENA-OVGE01001705-OVGE01001705.1-human-gut-metagenome-genome-assembly--contig:-NODE-1705-length-16388-cov-25.040776_pt1 | contig 16388 bp, 10 predicted proteins | sample MGYA00237769_ERZ505417 | MGnify/ENA primary metagenome ERZ505417 (study PRJEB26158, sample SAMN06016403) | human gut metagenome | biome: human gut; feature: ankylosing spondylitis patient; material... | reverse complement strand
GCGCGACTACTCCAACACGCGATACCCAGGGTGTCGCTTCGCTTGCCCTGGGCTAAGTGCTCCATTGGGCTTTCAGCCCGCCCTTGCTAAATCCGAAACTTGAGTTCTGAATCGATTACGGGCCAACTTGTTGTGATAAGAACTGTGTATATTGTTAACGGAAGTCACAAAACGTGCTTTATAACATATAATCATGTATTGTAGATGTGGCAAAACAGCAAGTTATGAGAGCGGCTCCCTTATATTGGGTTTATAAATTATAGGTGTGAGAAACATTGTAAGTTGTTGAATATCAGCGACAATGCTTTTTGAAACGTTTATATTTTAGTTGTACCTCCTTTTATTCACAAATTCTTAATAGTAGTTTTGCAATGCGAAATGAGCAAAAGCTTTCGCAAACAAAATCATACGAAGTAGTAACACATAGCAACCACAACATAGGCAAAACATTATGAAGAATTTATGGTTTACCCTATCGCTTGCTTGCATATCAATGACAGCAGCGGCGCAAGACTTACAGTCGCCTAATGGAAATTTCAAAATGAATTTTTCACTCGACGCACAAGGTCGTCCTACATATTACCTAAAATATAAGGGGCGGGATATTATTAAGCCCTCGCACCTTGGACTGGAACTCAAACAGGAAGACCCCAACAAGGCACAAGACTTTGAATTTAAGACGCGTGCTGATGCTTCGAAGTTGGCCCAAAAGGCTGATCTCATGACAGGCTTTGTTGAAACTGACCATACTACGGCTACTTTTGATGAAACGTGGCAACCAGTGTGGGGCGAGGAAAGTAGCATTCGCAACCATTATAATGAATTGTGTGTTACGCTGTCGCAGCCAAAGAATGAACGTGAAATAAAGATACGTTTCCGCATGTTTGACGACGGACTTGGCTTCAGGTATGAATTCCCGGCACAGAAGAATCTTACCTACTTTACCATAAAAGAGGAACACACACAGTTTGCTATGGCAGGCGACCACACCGCATGGTGGATACCTGGCGACTATGACACGCAAGAGTATGAAACGGTTACCAGCAAGCTTAGTGAAATTCGTGGACTGATGAAGGGCGCGGTGACGCAGAACTCATCGCAAGCCCCTATATGGCAGGGTGGGGTGCAAACAGCCCTTATGATGAAGAGTCAGGACGGACTCTACATAAACTTGCATGAAGCAGCTTGTATTGACTATTCAACCATGCACCTTAACTATGATGACAAGACAATGACCTTTGAAAGCTGGCTCACCCCAGATGCTCGCGGCGACAAAGGTTACTTGCAAGCCCCGTGCACCTCGCCCTGGCGTACTGTCATAGCAGGTGAACATGGTGCTGACATATTGGCATCGCGCATGACGCTCAACTTGAACGAGCCTTGCAAAATAAAAGATACCTCATGGATAAAGCCTACCAAGTATATTGGCGTTTGGTGGGACATGATTACCAACAAGGGAACTTGGGCTTACACCAATGACTTCTCTACCGTAAAATTGGGCGAAACCGACTATGCACATGCCAAGCCTAACGGTACACACTCTGCTAATACCGAAAATGTGAAGCGCTACATTGACTTTGCTGCAGAAAATGGTTTTGACGCGGTACTTGTTGAGGGTTGGAACATTGGTTGGGAAGATTGGTTCGGACATGAAAAGGACTATGTGTTTGACTTTGTCACGCCTTACCCTGATTTTGATGTCAAGGCAATTCATGAATATGCTGCCTCGAAGGGTGTGAAAATGATTATGCACCACGAAACATCGGGTTCGGCCCGTAACTATGAGCGCCATCTTGACAAGGCTTACCAGTTTATGGTTGACAATGGTTACCCCGCAGTTAAGAGTGGCTATGTGGGCAACATTGTTCCACGCGGTGAACATCACTATGGCCAGTGGATGAATAATCACTACCTGTATTGCGTAACCAAGGCCGCCGACTATAAAATAATGGTTAATGCGCATGAGGCCACTCGCCCTACAGGTATATGCCGCACCTATCCAAACTTGATTGGTAACGAGAGCGCACGTGGCACAGAGTATGAGAGCTTTGGTGGCAACTCGGTGGACCACACCACGATATTGCCTTTTACACGTTTGATTGGTGGCCCGATGGACTACACTCCGGGCATATTCGAAACAGATTGTTCAAAAATGAATCCTTCAAACACCAGTCGTGTGCGTACAACCATTGCTCGCCAATTAGCTTTGTATGTAACCATGTACAGCCCCTTGCAAATGGCAGCCGATGTGCCAGAGCATTATAAGGAGCACATGGACGCATTCCAATTTATCAAAGATGTGCCTGTTGATTGGCAAAAGAGTGTTTACTTGGAGGCTGAACCTGGTGACTATGTAACGATAGCCCGTAAGGATAAGCACTCTGAAAATTGGTTTGTAGGTTGTTCTGCTGACGAGAATGGCCATACTTCACAACTCAAACTCGACTTCCTTACTCCTGGTAAAAAATATTTGGCCACCATTTATGCTGATGCCAAAGATGCTTCGTGGGATAAAAACCCTAAAGCTTATACCATTACCCGCAAGGTGGTGACTAACAAAACGAACTTGAAACTGCATGCTGCAAGTGGTGGCGGTTTTGCTATTAGCATTGTAGCGCAGTAGGAGGCGTTATAAGTTTTAAGTTTTAAGGTTATGAGGTTATAAGGTTAGTTTTAAGTTTTAAGGTTATGAGGTTATAAAGTAACCTTTGAGAGTCCTACACGCAGAGGTGACTTTATAACCTTAAAACTTATAACCTTAGAACTCAAAGCTCAAAGATTCTTTCACGCAATTCACTAATACTTCTTAATATCATGAACAAGAAGATGCTCAACTCCAAGCTTTTGTCGCTGATGCTGGCAGGAGCAAGCCTTCCGCTCGGTGCTTTGGCACAGGGCCTCACGGTGAGCGGACATGTGCAAGACACTACGGGCGAGTCGGTAGCCTATGCTACTGTATCTGTGCCTGGGTCGAAAACAATGACGCTGACTGATGCGAATGGTAATTTCAAACTTAACGTAAAGCCCGGCGCAACCCTTCGTGTGACCTATATTGGTTACAAAACGGCTACCGTAAAAGCTGATGGCACAGTGGTAATTACGCTTGAGGATAACTCAATGCTGAATGAAGCTGTGGTTATTGGTTATGGCACAGCTAAGAAAAATGACCTGACGGGTTCGGTAACAGCTATCAAGCCTGATGATAAGAACCATGGTCTGCAAACTTCAGCCCAAGATATGATTCAAGGCAAGGTGGCAGGTGTTAATGTGGTAAGCAGTAGTGGCGCTCCTGGTGGTGCCGCAACGATTCGTATTCGTGGTGGCTCTTCGCTGAATGCTAAGAATGACCCATTGATTGTAATTGATGGTCTTGCCCTGGATAACGATGGCCTTGAAGGTTCACCCAATGCACTCACACTGGTAAATCCTAACGATATTGAATCCTTCACGGTGTTGAAGGACGCATCGGCTACCGCCATCTATGGTTCACGTGCCTCGAATGGCGTTATCATCATCACGACTAAGAAGGGACGCAAAAATACCCGTCCGCATGTGTCGTACAATGGTAATGTGTCAGTAAGCACCAATACCAAGTATCTGGATGTGCTCAATGCACAAGAGTTTATAGACTTGGTGCGTCGTCGCACGGGGCTGACAGATGATGCTGCTTGGCAAGCTTCAGAGTATTATAACTCATTGGGCTATTGGAATGCAGCAGGCCAACACCTCTTTGCCGACACCGATTGGCAAAAGGAAATTTACCGTACCGCTGTATCAACTGACCATAACATCACTTTGAGCGGTGGCATCAAGAATATGCCCTACCGCGTAAGCTTTGGTTATACCAACCAAAAGGGTACGCTCAAGACGTCAGACTATAGCCGTTACACGGGTAGCTTCAATATTTCGCCCACCTTCTTGCATGATCACTTGTCGGTTAACCTCAATGGTAAGTTCATGTATTCACGCTCATCGTATGCTAACACCGATGCCATCGGTCAGGCATTGGGCATGGATCCTACCAAGCCCATTTATGACGACCGCGCTGAGGCAAAGGAGTATGGTGGCTTCTGGCAATGGCCTGCTACGGCAGACTTTGGCGACAGCGAATGGACACATTCCAGCAACAGCCAGGCTATCGGTAACCCTGTAGCAACCTTGTTGCAGCAAGAGAACATTGGCAAGAGCCGCTCATTGCAGGGCAACCTTGAGTTGGACTACAAGGTGCATGGCTTTGAAGACTTGCGCTTGCACGTAAATGGTGGCATGGAAGTGGCCCATGGCCATAGTGATAAAACTTGTTTGCCCACCGACTATGGACATCTGTACTATGGCAGCAAGGGGTGGAATGAGGCCGACAAGTATAACCTCTCGCTCAATATGTATGCACAGTACGCTAAGAACTTTACTGAGGCACATCATTTTGATGCCATGTTAGGTTATGAGTGGCAACACTTCCACCGCGAATCGGACTTTAGCTATCCTGTTTACTACCCGTCAACTCACTTGACACACCCTGGTGAACTGACCAATCCTAACTACTTTGCTGAGAAGAATAGCTTGTTCAAGACCGAATACTATTTGGTTAGCTTCTTTGGCCGTTTCAACTATAGCTTGCTGAATCGTTACCTCATTACCTTTACGCTGCGTGACGATGGTTCATCACGTTTCTCAAAGGATCAGCGTTGGGGCCTCTTCCCCGCAGCCGCCTTTGCTTGGAAGGTAAAGGAGGAGAACTTCTTGAAGAACGTAAAGGCTGTGACCGACTTGAAGCTTCGTCTGGGCTGGGGTGTCACAGGTCAGCAAGAGCATGGCTATGGCGACTATGTTTACATGCCTAACTACTCACAGAATGTGGCCGGAGCTTTCTATCCTATAGTAGGTGATGGCACAACTTATCGTCCGGAGGCTTATAATAAGGACTTGACTTGGGAAAAGACAACTACTTACAACGTAGGCCTTGACCTCGGTTTCTGGAATAACCGTGTAATAGCCAACCTCGATTGGTATTATCGCAAAACAACCAATTTGCTGAACACGGGCTTTGTAGCTGTAGGTTCAAACTTTAGTAGTAGCGTACTCAGCAACATTGGTTCGCTGCATAACACAGGTGTTGAAGCCATGTTGACCGTACGTCCTGTTCAAACCCGCGATTGGGGTTGGGAGGTATCGTACAACATAGGTTGGAACAAGAATGAGATTGACGAGCTCGTAGCCTCACAGGGTCCTGACTATTACATACCTAACGCTTATTGCTCGGGTGGTAAAGCCACAGCCGACAACATGATTAAGGCTTGGAAGGCAGGCGAGGCCGCCAGTGCTTTCTATGTGTTCCAGCAGGTGTACGACGAGAACGGACAACCTCGCTATGGTGAGTTCGTTGACCGCAATGCTGATGGCGTGATTGACTATAAAGACCGCTACTTCTACAAAAAGTCGGATCCTGACGTAACCATGGGCCTTAGCACCAAACTTACTTATAAGCACTGGGATTTGGGCTTAGGCTTCCGTGCCAGCTTGAACAATTACGTGTACAATAGTGTAGAGGCTGGTGATAACGTGAACACTGGTATGAGCCGCCTTTATGCTGGTAACACTTGGCACAACACCTTTAAGTATGAATTGGCCAAGGACTGGACCAGCTCAAGTGCCAACGCTTCATGTTCAGACTACTTTATTCAGAATGCTTCATTCTTGAAACTTGACAACATCACCTTGGGATACTCATTCGACCGCATTGGCAAGAGCAGCATCAGTGGCCGCGTTTATGCTACGGCACAAAATGTGTTTACCATTACCAAGTACAAGGGACTTGACCCCGAAATTGATGGTGGCTATGACAGCAACGTTTATCCGCGTCCCTTCACTTGCATTGTGGGCGTAAGCCTTAACTTCTAAAACCGCTACTACAATGAAACTCAATATAAGAAAATATGCCGCGTTGATGGCTTGTGCCTGTGGCCTGACCATCACTTCATGTACGGGCGACCTTGATGTGACGCCTATCAACCCGCAGCAAACACAGGTGGCTAACGATGATGCCTTGTTCAACAAGCTTTATGCCACCTTCTGCCTGACAGGCCAGCAAGGCAATGCCGGAAAGCCTGATATCCCCCCAAGTGTGATGAAAGATGAGGGTGGTACGCAGTATTATCGTATGCAATGGTACTTAAATGAGTTTACCAGCGACGAGGCCGCATGGGTATACGCGGCCAACGATGGTGGTGTGCAGGAGTTGATGTATAACAACTACACTGCCAGCAATGCGTTTGCCTTGGGCCTTTACTATCGCCTTTACTTTAACATTACGCTTTGCAACTCTTACATCAACGACATAGGCAAAGATCCTATGCGATTGGCTGAGGCCCGATTTATCAGGGCTTATAACTATGCCTCTGTGCTCGATATTTTTGGCGCAGGTCCCTTCTGTACTAAGGTGTCATCAGACAATGCCGTCTACTACAACCGTCAGCAACTCTTTGACTTTGTAGAGTCGGAACTGCTCGACATTGAGGACAAAATGGCCGACCCCGGGCGCAACACTTACGGCCGTGCCGACAAGGTGGCTGTGTGGTTGCTGCTCTCACGCCTTTATTTGAACGCTGAGGTGTACACGGGGCATGAACGCAACGATGATGCCATGACTTATGCTAATAAGGTGCTGGAGAATGGTTACTACCACTTGAACCTCAATGGTGCTACCAATCCGACAACGGGCGAAAAGTATAGTGCTTACCAAATGCTATTCTTGGCCGACAATAATAGCAATGGTGCACAGTATGAGGACATTCTGCCCGTGTTGCAAGACGGCATTATTACCAAAACTGATGGCGGTACTCAAATGTTGATTCAAGCCTCATATGACGATAAAAACGATATGGACACTGATGTGCCGTCAGGCACGAACCATAGCTGGGGCAAGTGTTTACAAATTAAGAGTAAACTCGTAGATCAGTTCTTTAATGGTGCTGCAGCTCCCGAAACGGGCAGCATAGCCACCATGACAGGAGCTGCCAATGACGATCGTGCATTGTTCTACTCAAAGGGCTACGAACAGCATATAACTAAGGTGGGTGATATAGCTTATGGCTTCACGAGCGTAAAGTTCCGCAATGTGCGTTCAGATGGTGCACGGACGTCGGCCATTGACTATGTTGACACAGACCTGCCTTTGATGCGTATGGCGGAGGCTTACCTCACTTATGCAGAGGCCTCGGTTCGTAAGCTTGGCCCGAACTCCGATGCTGATAGCAAACTCAAGTTTTTGCGCGATAGAGCACATGCTGCCCCATTGAACAATGCTACACTTGACGATATTTGTGCTGAGTGGGCACGCGAGTTCTGGTTCGAGGGACGCAGACGTATGGATCTTATCCGCTTTAATAAGTTTGCCGGACAGTCTGACTACAAGTGGGAGTTTATGGGAGGCGACGCAAATGGCACATCGTTCCCGTCATTCCGCAAGGTGTTTGCTATTCCACAAACCGACTTGAGCAATAACCCCAACTTGAAGCAGAATGAAGGATATAATTAAGTTTTGAGTTTAGAGGTTATAACGTAGGTTCTGATAACTGTGAGTGGGAAACTACGATGAACAGATAAACAAGGAACGCTAAAGCCTATGGAGGCTTGGAGGTTGCCTTTGTGAGTAACCTCCAAGCTTCACCTTAAACAACTGAAAGCATTTTCACTTCAAACAAAAATCAGCATATCATGAAACTATATAAGATATTGTCAACAGCAGCATTGGGTTTGAGCTTGGGCCTTACCTTTGCCTCGTGTGCCGACGATAACGGTTCTAACCCTGTGTTGCATATGCCCGATAGCTTTACACTCAACACACCAGCTTTGGCGGGTAATGCTTATGACTTAAAAAATACAACCGACTCGATAGCCTTTACATGGAGTCAGCCTGACTATGGCGGTATGCCGCTTGTGACTAACTACAAACTGCAGTACGTGGTGGGCAAAGATGGCTCTGAGGTGGTGACTGATGCCGACGGCAAGTTGAAGTTTGCCGATAATGCAGAAGTAAAGGAGTACGACGAGGGCAAAACAAAATGCGAATATAAACTGGCTCCTGCCGATGTTGACTTGCTATTGTTGCGTGAGTTGGGCGTGAAACGAGCTGATGCCGTGCCATCGTCGGTAAACGTTTACTATCGATTGAGTGCACAAACAACTTCAACCTCCAAGGTATACTCTAACATAGTAAAAGTGACCTACTTGCCTTACTACCAGCGCATGGAGGTGGCCGAACCCGTTACATGGTATCTCTTGGGCAGTTGCTTTGGCGATGGCTCTTGGGGCGATGCGCTCATCACAGCCACTATGCCGCTTTACCTCACGGGCGATAGCTATGACGAGGATACAGGTTACGGCACAGTGTCGTGGACAGGCTACTTGCCAGCAGGTAGCACATTTAAGCTGCGTGGCTCGCTCACTGATAATTGGCTTACACAAATAGGCCAGGGTGCTAAATTTGGTAGTTTTACGATTAATGATGGCGGTTCGGCCAACATTTCACCTATCGAGAATGGTATTTACAACCTTACGATCGACACCAAGGCTGTGGCTAATGGCGATGCCAATGGCATTAGCATTACTAAAATAGACGATGTGCCTGCTTATGGCCAGCTTTACTTGAATGGCAGCTTCAATAACTGGGGCAACGGTATAGCATTGACTCCCGTTAACACCATGGTAGGCGCCAATAACCACGACTGGTATGCCCACGTTCATTTGCCCGCAGCGAGTGAAGTGAAGTTCCAAGCCGACGGTTGGGCGATGGAAATAGGTACTAAATATGAAGAAACGCCCAGTTGCAAGTCTGGCTACTATGGTGTAGGAGTCAAGAGCGGTGGTGGAAATATCAGCATCAAGAGCGAGGCCGATTATTTGGTTGTCGTAAATGATATAACAGGAGCCTTCCGCTTTATTAAGGAGTAAACAACAGTTTGAGGGGTGGGATAGCTCTCCTTATAGTTCATTCCACTCCTCAGCCTTAAAACAGAAAGATTATGTTCAAGAAAATCATATTTGGCTTGATGGCACTCATGTGCTTGACAGCCTGCGACGAAGATTATACTGACTGGAAAGCTCCGCAAGGCAATCCGCAGGAGGAGGCACAGAATATTATGCTCAACATTACCCCTTGTGCCGACATAGATATGAGCGTAGTAACAGCCGACAGCATAGAACTGGCACAGTACACAATTGAGCAACCCGAGGGCTTCGTAACCGATTCTTTTGCCCTTGACGTGGTAGGCAAAGATGGCAATTTGACGCCGCTTGACGTAAACGATGAAGGCAAGGTCGCTACAGCTGATGTAGCCAACATCGTAACCCAAGAGTTCGGTCGCCGTCCTGAGCTGCGCACACTCACCATTAAAGCCACTGTCTATGCATGGACGTCGGCTGATAAAACAGACCGCGTGAGCAAAAGCAAGAACATTGAGGTAAAGGTAAAGCCTGTAGCCCCAGTGATTGAATCGGCCTATTATTACATAGGCGTGTTGGGCATAGACAAGAGTCGCCCCATGACCAAGGAGGCTGATGGCGTGTATAGCGTAACGGTTCCAGCTAAAGGTGAATGGCATTGGTTCAAAATAGCTCCCGAATCAGGTTTTGGTGCTGATGGCAACTTTGACTGGGCCAATGAGAGTAATTGCCTTTGCGCTCCTACCAAAGATTGTGAAGCCACTGAAGGCAAGTTCGTAATTGGCGGTGGCAAATACTCTTGGCACCTTGTTGAACCCAAAGGCGCTACCTCGTTCACCATAAAGGTTGACCTTTATGAAATGAACTATAGCATCACGGCAAATTATAAATGATTCATTAGTAAGAACAAGCAAGAACTCCATCCCTTGCAAGGGTGGAGTTCTTTGCATTAAGTGCGTATGTCAATGAAAAAGTGTATACTCTTAATAGCATCGTGGCTGCCTCTGTCCTTATTTGCTCAGGCTCCAGCCGAAAGTGAGGATGTGATGTTACAAGGCTTTTACTGGAACTCGCAAAAGCAAACGGGGTGGACACAGTTGACCCAACGGGTTGACGAAATAAGTCAGAACTTCAATCTCGTATGGTTGCCCCCTTCAGCCAGTGCTGAGGGTGGCGACGCAGTGGGGGGTAGTAATGTAGGTTACCACCCGCGTCAGTGGAATAATCAAAACTCATGTTGGGGTACAGCGTCCGATTTAAGAACTCTCATCAGTGCCATGCACGCCAAGGGCGTAAAGGTAATAGCCGACATCGTTATTAATCATAGGGCAGGTGACACTGGCTGGGGAAACTTTACGAAGGACGATTTCGGAACTTATGGCACCTACCAGCTTACCACCGACCACATATGTGCCAATGATGAAATCAATACAGATAAAAGTGCAGGAGCATGGTATGGTAAGGCTAAGGGGGCTAATGATACGGGCGAGAATTGGGACGGCGCACGCGACTTAGACCACACATCACCCTACGTGCAACAAGATGTTGAGGCTTACCTTAAATGGTTGCATGGCGAATTTGGCTATGATGGTTGGCGCTACGACTATTGCAAGGGCTATGACGGCAAATATGTAGGCATATACAATGCCGCCACGCAGCCTTATTTGTCGGTAGGCGAGTATTGGGACGGAGGTTATGACCCCGTGGCAGCTTGGATTGAAGCCACAGGGCGTCAAAGCATGGCTTTTGATTTCCCGTCAAAGTATGCTGCACTCAACAATGGCCTGGCCAAAAACAACTATACCAACATGTCGTGGATAGAGAACAAAACCACCTGGCGCCCGGCGGGAATGATACATCACCACAATTACAATCGTTATGCAATAACCTTTGTCGATAATCATGACACTTATCGTGACGGCAATAAGTACACGGGTAACATTCAGGCAGCTTATGCTTTTCTCCTTTCATCGCCGGGCATACCATGTGTGTTTTGGCCCCATTGGGTGGGAGCAGACCACGATGCTATTAATCGCATGATAGCCGTGCGTCGTGCCGTAGGTTTGCACTCCGAAAGCGATGTGACGGTAACGCAGCGCGGCACCTATTATGAAAGTCATGCCATTGGCCATAATGGTCAACTTATAACACGCATTGGCACAGCAGCCCCTACCACCGCGCCCGATGGTTACCAGTTGGTAGCAAGTGGCACGACCTGGCAAATGTTTGCTGATGATGCCGTTGCAGCATCAATAGTGCCCGTTCAGCAATCGTCGTTGAAAGTATGGGCTGAGAATGGGAAACTCTGTGTGCAAAGTCCGCAGCCGCAATTAGTAAGTGTGTTCACCACTGATGGGCGTATTGTTTATAACAATCAAGTAACAACGTTATCGCTCATGTTGCCCGCCCACTGTTATGTAGTACAAGCAGGAGGTAAAAGCATGAAAGTGGTGGTGAAGTAAATTGACACACGAGTTGTTCGGGACAAGAAATGCAGAGAAATAGGTGGAGAATATATCATCATCTATATATTATCATTTTAGCGAACACTCCGCTTCTATAACACTTGACAAGCAAAAAGCGTGCAGCTCATTGAGCTGCACGCTTTTTGCTAATTATGTGGTTTTACGACCTTTCGGTATAGATTAAAGATAAGTAAATAACTACATATCAAAAGGTCGCGACTTATTTGGCAGAAAATAATTAGACCACTTAAACATGATTTTATGCCACATACTCACATATCCAGACCGCTTATTCCTCAATCCGCCAAAACGCATTTTGCAAATTATGATTATTTGATTTACTTTGCAATATCCTTAAGACTTGCATAGGCCCGCTAAAGCCGTGCTGCGTATGTAAAAACCGATTGTCTAACATTTGATATTAACAATTATGATAAAACAAAGAATCAAACTCTTATTGCAGATAATTCCTATTTTAGGAATGTCATTACTTGTATCTTGCGGAAAGGAATCTGATGACGCAATCTATGAAATTCCTGAAGATCCAATAGTTGAAAACAAAGCCGTATTAATGTTTGCAGATTACTCTACTGCACCCCATTTGCTAAAGGGAATAGACGGACATGGTTCAAGTGCGTGTGTAACCATCATCAGCAACAAACAGCCCACAACGACAATTTCAAAAGCTTGGGGAGTGAAATGCGATATCTTCAAATCTCCAAATAGAAAGGACGAATGGCACTGCTTGATATCTGTACCAGAGAACGCCGAAAACATACAACGGCACGCGATACTTTCCCTTCATAATGACAACAAAACAATAAAGGTGAAATTAAACCAAAATACAAATGATAATGTTGAATACGGGTGGGCGCATATGACAACAGAAGTAACAAACAGCGCTTGCGATTTCCATACAGACCAAGCCGCCACTAACACCATCGTTGCTTCAGATCCAGAAGATGTGACCACAGGTAACACTTGTAGCTCATGTAATGGTTCAGCTCTTTGCCAATCTTGTTATTCAACTCCAGGTTCTGGAGAATGCAAATATTGCAAAGGAAGAGGTAGATGGCAAGAAATGATTTGGACTATAGTAACCGAACAATATTGCAATATATGCGACTGGACAGGAAAATGTACAGACTGCGTAGGTTCAGGTGTCTGTCCTACATGCTATGGTATAGGCATTATAGATAACAAATGGAATAATTAATCAATCAAGGTAAAGTTATGAAAAAGACAATAAGTACTTTCTTCCTTTTGATAGCAAGTATAATCATTTTCCCTTGCTGCAGCAGTGACGATGACAATCAAAAGAATTTTTCGGGCCTTGCATTTGCCGAAGAGAATGGAGAATGCCAATACAACCGCGTTTCAGCTACGCACATTACCACCACCTTAACAAAATGTACTCATGAATATGGGGTATGGTGTGTGTTAATAAAGACCGACGAACACCCCAGAATATCAAAATCTGAGGAATGGGCATACGACTGGAAACTGTACAAAGACACAAAAAAACGCAATCTTTGGCATCTGCACATAAATATCCCCGATGTCTACCACGACTTGCAAAATACTTACACCATATCAAATTCTCATGGAACTATAACGTGGAATTTCTTCAAACAATATACAAGTGGGCTATACGAAATCACAAACCAAGAACCAACGTATTGTTGGGACATCTGCGACCCGTATTTGGTGCATTTTGCTAATGCCACAGCTCATACCATGACAAACGGGTATGTTGAATCCACAGCTTGTTACATCTACAAATATCCACGTGATGGGAAACTATATGTAAGTGGCGAGAAATCGGATAGAATTCATTATTGGAATGCTTTCGAATTAACCAAGGGGAAAGACCCTTGGGGATATGGATGTAGCTATTATGCAAATGTAGATGGAATCTTAGTTTATATCAAATTATAACACCTCAAATAAGTTATAGACAACGCAAAATATCCAAACAGCCACATTCTTGTGGCTGTTTTTCTTGGTACGCTTAACCTCAAATCCGCAACTTTCGAGGGTAAGGAGATTTTGCCATCAAAAGAAGAAATCTACCTATGTCAAAGATACACCTCGGCGTATGAAGTTGCTTGTTGACTCTTTAGCCTGCTTATTCAACGTGCGATACCCAAGTTTCCTCTTGATTTTTTGACCTATGGGTCTATTAAAACATTCTACAAGATGACTTCAGTGTTCGAATTACCCGTCAATCCATACCGTCAATGCTTTCGAAAGCGCAAATTCCTGCAGTTGCGCGGCTATGCAACGGCTAAAGAAATCGAACACGCGACCATAACACTCCATTGCTATCTTACCGTCAATGCTAAGAATGACATTACTGCTACAGACACGTATTTTCATGGGTGGGAATACGTCAAGGTAGAAATATTCCATATCATCACCAGCTTGATAAGTCTGAAACCTTCTGTCATTCAATAGCTCCAGACGGGCGGAAGTGTCGGGAAGAGCTTTCAACGCTCCTATAACGTTCGTTGCATCTGTTCTTTCGTCCTTTGTATAACGCAAAGCATAGAACTTTTCAATTAACGGCACCAGTTCTTTATCAAGAACCTCCTTCTTGATAGAGTATTCATAATCCTTACTAACGGTTGCTTTCAAACGCAATCCAACTGCAAGATACTGTCCCATAATGTTTGTTATTTATGCTGATGTTCAGAAGCAAAGATACCACATGTTTCTTGTATCTGGGCGAAAAGCAACATACTTTTCCAAGCTGAACTTAAGTTTGAGGGAACATGAGGGAACATCAACCTCTCTTAAATACACAAAAAACGTACAGCCGATTTCCCCAAAGAGATTTCAGTTGTACGCTTTTTATTATTTATCCAGATTCTGATTTACAGTTGGTCAAGCTTATTTAACCTCCTCGAAATGCAAACCGTTATTAAACAACCCATTTGCGTGAGCGTGCTGCAAATGTGCTGCAAATATGGAAATAAGCAACAATAAACAAACACGCACTCAACTGCTGCAAAGGTAGTGCAAATGAGCGGAATATCAAAACAAATACGAAGTTTCGTTTTATATTCCCAAGTGCAGCCTACCTTATTAATAGGTAGTGTTTTTACTTGTAAATACCAAATGTAGTACCTCAAAAACTACAAATGAAATACAGCAAAAATTACAAATGAAGTGCCACAAAAGTTAGTTCTAAATTACCACAAAAGCTAGCAATGAAACAACGCAATTCATAGTATTAAATATCCACAAATATCAGTTTTTGTTTGTATATATAACTGAATATCAATAACTTTGCACACATAATCAAATCACGGTTACAATATGAGTTATTCACATAGAATTGCAGACCTTCAACTGGCAGAGCGTCTTGAGGCTTTCGGGGCTGTACTAATAGAGGGCCCTAAGTGGTGCGGAAAGACAACAACTGCGGAACAAATGAGCAAAAGTGTCATTAAGATGCAGGACACGGAGATGCAGGAAGAATACGCTGCAACTGCTGCCTCAAAACCATCATTGTTGTTGATGGGTGAAACTCCTCGTCTTATAGATGAATGGCAGGATGCTCCTGTGCTTTGGGATGCCGTGCGTACTATGGTGGATAAGCGTCAGGTTCCAGGACAATTCATTCTTACAGGATCTACTGTTGTAGACAGAAGTAAAATACATCATTCTGGTACAGGTAGGATTTCACGAATGAAGATGTTGCCAATGAGTCTATGGGAGTCAGGAGAGTCTAACGGAAAAATTTCACTTAAAGAATTGTTTGATAATAAAGACTTAGACATAGACGGCATCACTTCAAATATGAAGATTGAAGACTTGATTTATGCTGCTTGTCGTGGTGGATGGCCCGCATTTCTAAATATGAAGAGCGATAAGGCAAAGCTACTTATTGCACGCAACTATGTTGATGCCATTTGTCGTGACGATATCTCAAGAGTGGATGGCGTACAAAGGGATGAACGGACAACTCGTGCAATATTGCGTTCGTATGCTCGTAACATCTCAACATTGGCAAAGAATACCGCTCTGTTAGCTGATGTAACAACCTCTGGGGAAGTTTCACTTTCTATGAGTGCGTTTGAGGATTATGTAACCTCCCTCAACAAATTGTTCGTTATTGACAACATCGAAGCATGGTGTCCTGCAGTCCGAAGCAAGACTGCAATTCGAAGTGGTATAAAACGAGCTTTCGTAGACCCGTCCATTGCAATTGCATCATTAGGACTTTCCTCAGAAGCATTGATGACGCAGCTCAAAACCTTTGGTTTCATCTTTGAGCAGATGTGTGCACGAGACCTTCGGGCTTATACTCCAGGGTTTGGCAATCATCTATCATATTACCGCGACCGCTACGGACTGGAAGCCGACTTGGTGCTTCATCTTGACGATGGACGCTATGCTCTTATAGAATGCAAACTTGGCAGCCGTGAAATAGAAGAAGGAGCCAAACATCTTTTGGAAATTAAACGACTCATTCAAGTGCATAATGAGACAGAAAAGCAGGTGCCGCTACGCGAACCCGACCAGATGATTGTCATGACAGGTGGCAGCATGGCTTACACACGTCCAGACGGAGTCAAAGTCATACCGCTTGCTTGTTTGAAAGATTAAAAAACAGAATAACGCGAGTTCGAGATAATATTCTAAAAAGTAAAGAGCAGAAAACCATCCAACCTACAAAGGGTGGCCATAAAATGGTCACCTATCAAAATTATGTAAGTTTATTTTATTGCCAAATTACAAGTTGCCCGTCAGATGGGGGAATCTCATAGTCAAAGTTGACATGAGGCTTGGTAGAAAAGAAGCAATACGCCCCCATTGCAGCCAAAATATTCATAATGAAATTATGCAAACTCCGATGACGAGTATGTACAATTTGAGCTACATTTTTGAGCATATCGTTTACAGATTCAATGACACTTCTCTTGCGTAACATAATCTTATCATAAAGTGGCATGAGTTTCTGTTTCATGTTTGAGC
>ENA-OVGE01001700-OVGE01001700.1-human-gut-metagenome-genome-assembly--contig:-NODE-1700-length-16460-cov-5.987565_pt1 | contig 16460 bp, 10 predicted proteins | sample MGYA00237769_ERZ505417 | MGnify/ENA primary metagenome ERZ505417 (study PRJEB26158, sample SAMN06016403) | human gut metagenome | biome: human gut; feature: ankylosing spondylitis patient; material... | reverse complement strand
CACATATTTCGAAATATGTCAGACATATTTTAAAATACAAGGCACATATTTTTCGCCCTCTGAAAACTCGTTTGCGAACCGCCCGAAAAACGCAGACAAATTAGGTAGCTGCGTGCCGGATGTTGCCGGTAGGGATTTTCGAATGCCTTTTTCGGGAATCGGAGTGTTGTTACCTGATTTTTATTGTTCGTAAATCATTTTAGCTTTTTGTAACTGTAACCATAACTGTCGGTGAGATTTCCGTTTTCGTCGTATTCTTCGTACCTCAGCACTAAATCGGTCTCTGTCAGTTTTACGACCTTTACGGTATATTCTTGCCTGCTTTCTCCCGTTTGTACCATGTACATGATGTTGCCATTGTATGTGTATGTACCGTATTCACCGTATTTACCGTATTCGTCTATGCTGTAATTACTGTAAGAGGTTTCGGTAATTTCCATGTATTGGTATCCGTCGCCAGTGTTTTGCCAAGTGCCTAACAATTCGGCAGGAGGGCCAATCCTGTTATAGACATAAACATAGGGTTTATCGGCTTCGCTGTAGTCAAAGAAGTATAAATAGCCGTCTTTGAATTCGTAGGTGTAAGTAAAAGAGCCCATCTCGTATGTCATTGTCAAAGATGTACCGTCAGTTTCCCAATGCCCGGCTTCTTCTCCGGTATTGAAAAGGTGGTCGGGTGTAAATGTTACATACACACCTTCGTCTGCTTCGTTCCACCATAGGCCGTCTTCGAGCCAATAGACCTGTAACCATGAACCTATCAACGGTGACATGTCGGTGATTGTGAATTTTCCAGAAGGAATAGCCAGTAGTTCCTTGTCGAATATCTTTATCAAAGGATAGACTGTGTATTCACCGCTTTCAAGTCTGGAAAATTGTTCGGAAAGTCCTTTGAACGGCCACTCGGAAGGTCCTGTATATGTAGCGCTGCTGTATTTCTTGGATATTAAGTTGTTTTCATCATCGTAAACGGCAAATCCTACGTTTGTGGGTAACAGCAAATCGCGTGAGATGTTGGTTGAAACGACTTCAGAGTTGCTTTCTGTGCCGTCAGTACAAGTGATTTCCGAAAATTCGGGTACAATAAATTTGTCGTTCCCTATTTGTTTTTCGTCCGAATAGGTTTTAGTCCAACGCGGCGAGTTGTCGGAATCAAACAGTCCGGCCTGTGCGAAGACAGATATGGAATAAGGTGCAGTGGTGCGTGCATAGCTTTCTTTTATGGCCGCGTATGCACCGGTGTCGAAGTATTCCAATGCGTCGAACTTGAAATTGACGTATTCTTTCAGTCCCGCGCTGAAGTTTATGCCAATGCCGGTGGCTGTTCCGCAGAACGAGAACAGCAGTTCCGGGATTATGCCTGCTTCGGCCGCGCCTTCCATGGACAGCTGGGCCATTTCCCACCCGCCGTCTTGTTCGTAAGAGCGGTGCAAGCCCCATTCGCCTTCCTTATATTCGAAGCTTAACATGTCTCGACGGTTGAAAAACAGCCCTGCTTCGAGCTTCACCTCGCCGGTAAGGCTGAAATAACCGTCCATGCTGATTTTCGGGACAATAAACAGCGGGGTGTAGGGAATGGGTATCCTGCCAATCGATTTTTCCTTTATTATGTCGAATGACGCTCCCATTTGGGCTTCGCTTATTGCTGTAAGCGATGGGTTAATGTCGAGTTTGTTTTCTAATTCCAATTTGAAATAGAAAGGGCTTCCGAGCGTCTTGCGCATTAATACCCTGAGGCTGGCCTTGTCGTTTACTTCAATGCTTGCCGATGTGCCGTCTTTTTCAAAATTTTCCTTGTAAGTCTCATCCCAAATCGTGGCATTGGCTTCTATTGACGCTTTGGTGCTTTTTTCAGCTTTTGTGTCTTGTGCCGGTGCGCATTCCTCGTACAGCAGAATCTGGTCGAACACCTCGTCAATGCCTGCCCGCTCGCATTCGTAGTGCATGCCGGCGGCATCTTCAGCCATGTAGGTCACCCTTGCCACAATGCCGTCGGGGAACGATGTGCAGTCGTATCGCGACACCACGAGATTGCCTTTCGCGGGCAGTAGTTCCTCGGGCGTGCCGGGCGCAAAGGTGAACGAAACCGTGTCGGCCCGGGTGATGTACGCGTCGTGTTCGGCGGTGAGTATGAACACGTCCTTGTTTAGTATCGTTGGCGGGGCAAAGAACGAAATGCTGTCGATAGCCGCCAGTGGAATGCGGTATGTGCTGTCGGGCGTATGTATTAGCTGCGTCTCCCAGCCGGCGTGGTACTTGCCCTCGGCGTCTTCGTGCGAGAGTGTCATGCTGTCGACTTCCGATTTTAGGAAAGCGTCGAATCCGCCGTCGTTGCGGTAAACGAATATCCGGTCCTGCGCCTTTGCGCCCGTGGCCAATGCAGCCATGGCTGCTATTATGAAAAGTATCTTCCTCATGGCTTGCTGATTTTAAAGTTACCCGACTGTGTTTTTACTACGTACACCCCAGTAGGCATGGCGGCGAAACTGATTGCTGTGTTGCCGCTGCCGTCAGTCCGGGCGGAAGCCGTCTGTTTACCCTCGGTGTCGAACACTTCGACGGGCGAACCTCCGGGCAGGTGTGAAATGCGCAGCGTGTTGCCCTTGAACGAGAACTCGAATCCTCCTGCGGCTTTGACGTTCTCGATAGCTACGGGGTCGGAACCGTATGTAAACCTTCTTATTTCGTTTGCGGGAAAGGAGATAATGCCGTCGAGCGTGGTGATGTTAATCTCGTCGGCCGTGAATTTTACAGTCGGCTGCTTGTCGAGCAGAACGCTGACGCATTTGTTGTCGGCTTTCCAAAGCAGCAGTGCGTTTATCCCGTCGGCACTCACACCTGCGGGGAACAATAAAAGCGATAATACGCTTATCACGAAGTTTTTCATGTTTACAATGTTTTATACCTTTTGTAATATAAGACCATGCGGTAATCGAATGTAATTGTCATCATTGAATAATTCATATTCAACAAATCCGAAATGTTTACCAGAATATACTATAGATTGCTTATCTGCGCTCCATGTGAATGTATCTTCTGTTGTGTAACCATTTGACATCATATACATGATTCCAGTGTGGTCTTCGTTAAGAGTAAATGTATAACGATCTTCTCCATCGCTGCCTGTCCAAGTTCCAATTAGCTTTTTTTCGTAATCTTCCTCGATTTGGAATTCTGTCATTTCACCGTACCATATATAATCTTTCCAATAAGCAAATGGCGCGGCATAATATGTTTTGTCGGCTTCAAGCCCTGTTGCATTTATATTGTATAAACAGGTTTCAATGTTAGAATCAGAAGGCAAAGGTGTAAATGAGCGGATTTCTGTAACTCTGTCAGATTCAAATATAGCAACTCCGGTTTTTACTCCAACTAATGCCAGAAAATAGAAAATATCATGTTGCCAACTTATATGTGCAGAGGCGTCCCCTTCTTTTATAGTAAAATTTGTAATATTGGGAAGTAGGTAGGTTTTCTGTGACCATATTATAAAGGTCGGTAATGGTAAACTGTATTTTTTTGTTTTTAATCCGAATAATTCTCCAACACAGTATACCTCACCATTGACTTTTAGCGCTAAATTGACATCAGGGTTTGTTTTCAGTAAGTCGTTGGATGAAAGTTTGGCTTCTGTGGCAAGAGATATTTGTGGCATTACATTAAATCCGATACCGAGTTTTGCTGAATAAAGTCCAATTTGTACCCCTATTTTTGCTCCGCTGTAGATTTCTCCATTAACATCAAATTCTCCTACTGTCCATGGGTTTTTATTGTTGAATCCTCCATGTTTGACATTACTGTTCCATTTGTCATTCAGGTATTTAATTTGGCAGTTACAGTCGTATTCATATTGAAGCCCTAATTTTGCCGATAACGAACCTTTAATGCCCGCATTAAAATCAATATATATTATAACGGGAAGAGAAATAGGTATTGGCGTTAAAATGTTTACTCGAAAGCGGAAATAAGCAATACGTTGGTCTAAAAGTTTCAATTCTCTTTCAGTAGAGAGTGTATTTGATAGTTCGAATTTTACATAAGGGGTCGTGTTTAAGTTTAAAAATCTTAGTTTTTTGTTCTTTATGTCGATGTCTATGTCAAAATCCTTGAACCCTAAATATAAGACTCCTTCTACTTTAAGTTTATCTTTATTATGGCCATCAGGAGCAAGTTTGATAGATATTTTTATATTGTTTTCAAATTCAAAAGCTTGAATATCGCGTGTCTGTTTACGCCGGCTTGCTAGATTTTTTTGTTTAATATCAGTAGTATCGATAATTTCAAAATCAGTGGGATTGCCATTTTTGTCATAAACTCCTTCCAAATCAAAAACGATTGGTGTGGACTCATCGATAGAAAGTTGCTCGAAGGCTTGGTCTAAAGGTAACGGTTCTATCCCTACGGAAATGCTTTCTCCTTTTTGCACGGATTTTACTTGTGCCATGATGCCATAAGGAGTCTTGTTAGATATAGGTATATATATTTTATCGCCTGTTTTAGGTATGATGTTGTCTGAAGTGTTGTGATCGAATGTAATAGAAGAACCGTCTTTCGTTATTTCTTTAATATATTGTGACACATCTTCCTTATAAATGTGAAGATCGTTAGCTGTTTTGAACGTCTTGTTTCCAGAGTTAGAATTGGATAAATCGTCTTCTTTGGTACAACCGATAAGTGCCAAGATAGTGATTACAGCTATGATTGTGGCCTTTAATTTTGTAAAGGTTAACATAGACATTAAAAGTTAGAACTTAATTGTAATTTTGTTATGCTTTTGGTGACAAATCCATGTCATCGAAAGCCATATTGGTTCGTTTAGAATTGGTCTTATAGGCTTACTTTTTTCGACTGGCCTGCGGCCTTTACGATGTAAATGCCGCGGGGCAGGTTGGTTATAGTTGTTCCAGTGCCGCTGTAGACGCAATGTCCGTCGGTGGTGTAGACTTCCACGCGCGCAGCGTTAGCACCGCTTACGGTTATCGTTCCGCCGTCGGCCGTGATGGAAACGCTGCTTTCGGTTGTTACGTCTTTAATGCCCACTTCGAAGTCCTGCTCGATGATAGTTCCGAATTTGCTCCAAGGCGCGTAATCTGAGTATTTGGTTTTGGTGTTCTGCGGAACATACAGTGTTGCGTTCATTACGTTTTCGGGGAAGAAAGTCTCAGCATTTTCCGCGTATGGAGGGGTTTGTGGCCAGCAGTACACTTTATTCAGTCTGTTGCAGTTGGAGAAAGTCCCGCTCTTGAGGTATTCCAGGTTTTTACCCAGAACAACTGTTCTCAGTCTCACGCAATCGGCAAAAGCATTATTTCCTAATAAAACTACAGTGTTGGGTATTTCGATTGTTTCCAATTCCGTGCAACTTGCGAAAGCTTCGTTGCCTATGTCGTTCATGCCGTCGGAAAGGTTGATAGACTTAAGGCTGAAGCATTGGTAAAATGCTTTTTCCCATATCGAAACAACGCTGTTGCCCATTTCTACAGTTTCAAGGCATTCACAATCCGAAAAGGCTTCTCTTCCTATGTAAGTTACGCCATTGCCTATTTTTACGGATACTAGATGAGAACAATTATTAAATGCATAGGGATCTATTCCTGTAACGCCGTCGGGAATGTCGATAGATGTAATATGGCTCCACGAAAAAGCGTCTTCGCCAATAGTTGTTACATTGTCAGGAATTTTGATAGAGGTTAAGCTAATGCAACCGTTAAACATTCTCCTCGCAATCTTGGTTATTCCTGTGCCGAGTTCAATTTCCTTGAGGTTAGTGCAACTGCCGAAAACGCATTCTTCAAGCTCGGTTACGCTGTTTGGAACATTGGCGGAAACCAAGTTCTTGCAACCGCTGAATGCGTATGCTCCGATTTCGGTTATGCCTTCGGGGATCACTACTGAGGTGATGTTTTCGTTGTTTACGAAGGCTTCGTAAGCTATTGATGTTACGGCGTAGGCTTTTCCTTGGTAGGTTACGTTTGAAGGAAGCACTACATCCCCGGATAAAGAAGGCCCTTTGATTATCTTGGCATTATTTCCGTCAAAAGGATTGTAAGTTATGCCATCAACAGTAAAAGGCAACGCTGCTGTTGGTAGCAATATGAATATAGCCAGTGTCATGGCCCTAAATGCATGTAAAAGTCCAATTTTCATAAATTATAATGTTTGTGGTTTGTATCGTTATAGTTCCCTCTTTTACCAAGAGAGGGATTACATCTGCGGAAAGCCTTGCTGCAGGGCGTTACGGGAATGCCGGAAGTTAAATCGGTTTGACAAATTCAGCAGTTTTCGTTAAAAAAATAGAGCATGATATGGGGTTTGTTATTTATATTTATAATTCCTATATTTGCAGCTGGTTATATGCTTGCATATAAAGAATATACCCTCTCTTGGTAAGAGATGTTTCGTTACTGTTAATTTTGTTTATGTGTATGGTTTGTCGGAGCACACTGTTGCGACAGGGGAAATGTGTGGCTTTAAATGTCTGTTTCCAGTGCCCGGAAAATGAAAACCGGTTTTCAGCGTGTTTACCCCGCAAGGGAGCAAAGAAAAAATTAGTGGCTCGGATTTCAAAATCCGAGCCACTAATTTTAAAAAGCAAGCCACTAATTTTTCGCCCTTTGAAAACCCGTTCGGAAACCGGGGGTGCGGAAAGCGGTGTTTTTATGGTGCAAAATGAAAAAAGCCGGACTGTGCACGTGGCAGCAGTACCGGCCTTTTGTGTTTCCCGTCAGAGGGGTCAGTTCTTTGCCCCGAAGGTTACGTTGAAACCGAGGCTTACGTTCATGTTGCCGTTGTTCACGGGTATACCTTGTGGCGTTATCTTGCCGAGCGTGTGGTCCATGCCAACAAAGAAGTTGAAGCCTTTGGGGTGGAAGTTGAGCAGCCAGCCGAACGATGAGCCGAACGTGGAGATGGCGTAGTTCACTCCGGCGTCGAACCATTTTACGGGTGCCACGTTGGCCGAGAAGCGTCCTTCCGACCAGCTGTAGCGGCCGTTTATGCGCGTTGACGAGAGGAAGCCGAAGTGCAGCCTGTCGTACATGGGCAGGGCGTATTCTGCTCCGAGGTTGAGTGTTGCGCCGAGCATTGCGGTGCGCGTTGCGTTGGTTTCTTTGCGGTGGAAGCTGGCGTAGTCCTCAAGGTCCTTGCCTATTGCGTCGAGTTGGCTTTCGAGCGAGTTGGGGTCGTCGTCGCCAAGTTCGGAGTCTACGGCTATTTCATGGAATCCGTCGAACTCCCACGGTTCGTTGCCGGTAACCGACTTTATTGTGTTGCTCCACGACATGAAGCCGAAGTCGAGCAGCGCTGCCGAAACGGTCAGCCCGTCCATCACTTTGTAGGTGGCTCCCAGGTCGATTGCCATGCCGAATCCGCTGAGCCCCGGGCTGTCGTAGTCGATGTTGTCCCAGTCTATTAGGTCGGCCTGGCTGGGTTTTTCGATTTTCTTGCCGCTCTCGGCCTTGGTGGGCATGGTGAGTCCCTTGAGCGATGTGTTCATTTCGCCGTCGGCGCGTATCATCCATTTGTCTTCCGACAGCGTTACGTCCATGTTGTTCATTTTCATGCTCAGGTTTGCCGCGCCGAGCAGGAACTTGAGTTTTGCGCCGGCGTCGAGCTTGTCGTTTATTTTGCGCGAGTGGCCCAAAGCTATCTCGAAGTAGTTGTTCGACTGTATTCCGAGGTTGTCCATGTGGTAGTGCGTCTCGCTTTTCGACATGCCCATCTTCATGAACGCGAACAGGTCGCGCGGGAGGGTCATGTTTGTGTTCGAGCGCAGGTTTATGCCTATGGTGTTGTAGCCGCCCCACGCCTTGAACCCGGCCGAGAGAATGGCGAGATTGATGTCGGCGTTCAGTCGGTTGGTCTCCCTGAGTCCGTCGAGGAACTTGCTGCCGCTTACGCTGGAGTGCATGAACGTAACGAGTTCGCCGTTGCGCGGGAAGAGGAACTTGCCCACGCCCACGTTGCCCTGCGTGCCGATGTTTAAGTTGCCGAGGGCGGGTATGCTGACGTAGTTGCGCTCGGCCGAGAACGCGGGGTTGAGCTGGTGGCGGAATGTGTATCCTTCGAGGAAATAGCCTGAGTGCAGGGCCTGTGCCGAGGCTGTAAGGCACGAGCCTGCCAGAATTGTTGCCGTTAAAAGTTTATGTAGTGTCTTCATAACTGTCTGTTCTCTTTAATGGATACTTTTTTGTGTTAATTCATGTCGATTGTTATTCCGCCTTTCACGGATATTACCACGTTGTCGAGCTGCAGGCTCTGGTTTTCGTTAAGCACTTTTCCCTGCATGTCTTCCGGAACGGTGGCTCTTATCTTGTAGATTATGCCGTCGAGCCTTTTCATTGCCCCGTCGGCTTTCGACTCCAGGCGTATCGTGAGTTTGCTGGTCGAAGGATTCTCGGCGGTTCCGGCATTCACTCCGCCTGTTACGGTGGCGGTTATCTCGCTCATCACGTTGCCGTTCACGTCTATGGCATCGGCCGTCATTTCCATGGCCAGGGGAATGGTGTTTTTCGCGTCGAGCGAAATTTCGGCGTGGCGCGCGTCGAAGTCTTCCAGGTCGCCGTTCCAGTCGTCCAGGCTGTCGGTGTAGATAATCTCGGTGCCGTTGTTGAACTGGAGCGGCGCGTCCACGTTGTAGCTGGTGCTTACGTCGTAAACCTTGCCGAGTTCAATGGTAGTCTGTTCCTGCACGGCCTTTGCCACGATGTTCTCTATGCGTATCTCCTCGGGAATGGTTTCTACGAGGTCGTTGATGTGGGGTACGGTTATTATGTCGTCGGCGTCGATACCGTTTCCGTTGTCAAGGCGGTGCAGGCAGATCAAGTAGCCCGAAACGTTGGCCGGGATGATTATCGGCTCCGTGCCGCCGGTTTTGTCGCCTATGGCAACGGTGTTGAGCAGCCGTCCCTCCTTGTATGTAAGCATGTCGGCCGTGAAGTTTACAGCCACGGGCGACTCGTTCGTTACGGTGAAGTAAATCTTCGGGTCGGTCATGTCTATTATTACCTCATCGTCCTTGAGGCAGTCGGGCAGGTCGTTTATCGTTACCGGGTCGATGGTGATGTCGATTTGCGGGTCTACCATGGCGGTGACCTCGTTGAGGTCTATGTCGTCAAGGTATATGTCGGTGTGCATTTCGAGCGTCACGTTCTCTTCGGTAATGAAGTCTTCGGCTTTAAGGTAAGCGGTTCCGTTAACCGGAATGTCGCCTGTTATTACTATGTGGCCGCGCTCGACAAGTCCCTCGCCTTCTTTCATTTTCGTAAAGTCGATAGCGTCGATCGATACGGGCACGTCCAGCGTGGTGCCGCTGTTTATTGCAATGTCGTGGTTAAAGGTGAGCACATTGCCGTTGATTGTGAAGCGCGTGTCGTTCTCGCAACTTACGCTGAGGTATTCGGGGAATGTCACCTTGAATCCCTTGGCCAGGTTCATGCGGTGTACGCTGCCGCTGTACGACAGGCGCAGCGACGAGTTCGACGTGGTTGTGGCATAGTAAAGTTCGGTAACGTCTTCGGTAACGTCGTCCTTGTCCACGTCGAACGAAGTCATGTCGTCAACTTCGGATTCTGCGTCCATGCTGGGCACATATTCGAAGAAAAGCGATGTTTCGGTAGGGTTGGTTTTTATCTTGTCGCTTTCGATGGTTACGCTTTCCACGTTCACCGTCGATTGTTCGCCGCTGCCGTCCATCATGAGCGCGTAGTCGCCGTTGACATCGGTTTTCACGTCGCTTCCCGGGTCGAGGTCGAGTATCTTGTCCATTGTGATAAGATCGGTGTTACTGCCGGGAATGCTTAAATTTTCTCCGCCTATCGTAACTGTCATGTCGATGTCCTTGCTTAGGTCGTAGTCGTTGTCTACGCAGGCGGTGAAACCCAACGAGGAAACTATTAACAGCCCTCGAAGAGTGTTAATTTTTAAATCTCTAAGTACCATTTTATATTTTATATGAGTTAAATAATCTAACTATAGTTAATATGGCTGCAAAAGTAGTGAAAGTATATTAAAATCTCGTTTAGAAGAAGTTAAAAAATACAAAGGAAATAACATTGCAGCAGTTAACAACTGTTTAATTAGCCTCTTGTTTATTACTTTTATTTATTTTGCTGATTGGGGAAAAACGCTTGTTTTTACGCGGGATTCGGAGTGGTTTTTAGCGGAAAATCGGCGACATCGCGAATCCCTTTTGTGACGGTTGGTTCAGAGCGTGTGGGAGCAAGGAAAAAATACAAGGCACATATTTCGAAATATGTCAGACATATTTTAAAATAGGTCAGACATATTTTTCGGGAGGTTTTTTCCCGAAGGAAACCACGCAGACAAATAAAGCGCCTGCGCGGTTTCCGATATGGAGGCCGGTTTACAATGTTATTTTCTTTGTCTGCCCTGCGGCTTTTACGATGTAAATGCCATGCGCCAGGTTGGAGATGGTGTTCCCCGTGCCGCTATAGACGCATAGTCCGTCGGCGGTGTAAACTTCCACGCGCGAAACATCTGCACCGCTGACGGTGATAACGCCGCCGTCGGCCGTTATGGTAACGCCTTTGCCGGCTTCTACATCGTAAATGCCTACGCCGAAGTCCTTTTCGCTTATATTACTGAATCCGTTCCACGGGGCTTTGGCCTGGTAAATGCTTTTCGTGCCGGTGGGAACGTACAGGGTTGCTTCGGCCGGAATGCCGTTGAACGTACTTTCGTCGGCAGAGACATCGGCAAGGCTTTCCCATTTGCAGGAAACCGACATGAGGCTTGTGCAGTTGTCGAACGACGAAGCGCCAAGCGATGTTATGCTCTCAGGCAGGGTTACGGACTCCAGATTGAGGCAATATTGAAAAGCGTTTTCCCCTATGTGCGTAGTGCTTTCGGGTATTTCCACGTTGCCGAGGCTCTGGCAGCGGTAAAAGGCGTAGTTCCCGATGTAGTCCGGCCCTTTTGCGAGTTTCAGGGATTTCAGGTTTTCGCAATAGCTGAATGCGCTTTCGCATATTTTGGCTACACTGCCTGTTATGTTTACCGATTCAAGGCTGTTGCAACTGTAGAAAGCGTGTTTGCCTATGGAATCGAGCGCACTTTCGATTTCTACCGAAACAAGACCGTTGCATTCATAGAAAGCGTTGGCTTCTATGGCCTTTACGTTGTTAGGAACGGTAACGTTTTTCAAACCGTCGCATTCCGAGAAGGCTTTTTCGCCTATCAAAACCAGTCCCGCGCCAAAGTTTACGGATTTAAGGCCCCTGCAGGCAGAGAAAGCGCCTTGTCCTATCGATTTTACAGTGTTTGGAATACTGATGTTTTCGAGGTTGTTGCAGTTCTCGAAAGCGCTTTGCCCAATCAAGGCAACGCCGTCGGGTATGTTTGTTCCGGTCTTTCCTTTGGGGAACAGGAGCAGGGCGGAAAAGTCCTTCGAGTACAGCACCCCGTCGCTTGAAGCGTAGCGCCTGTTGCCGGAGTTGACGTTTATTGCCGTCAGGTTGTCGTTCGAGGAAAACGCATGTTCGCTTATCGAGTCGACGCCTGCACCTATTTCTACCGTAGCCAGGTCGTAGCACGACAGGAAGGCGTTCTCTTCCATGAAAGCAACGTTGTCGGGGATGTCTATATGGGCTAGGCTGCTGCAACCTTCGAAAGCAAAGCTCTTTATGGTGTCGGTGGCCGCTCCTATATTGACCGAAGCAAGGTTTGTGCAGTTGCGGAAAGTGTATGGTTGCAGCACGGTCATCCCGTCGGACATTTCCACGGATTCCAGGCCGCTGCAATTTTCAAAAGCCGATTGGCCGATGAAGGCAACACTGTTTGGAATCCTTACGTTTTTCAGGCTTTTGCAGTTGCGGAAGGCACTGTTGTGAATGGAGTCGATTCCGTAGGCGATAGTAACCGTCTCCATGCTGCTGCAGCCGTAGAAGGTGTTTGTTTCTATCGACGTTATGCTCGCGGGTATTTCCACCGACTTCAGGCTGCTGCAACCGTCGAAAGCGTCTTCCTTAATTGTGGTGACATTCTCGGGAATGTCGATTGCTGCCAGGCCGAAACAGCCGTAAAAAGCTGATGTGCCGATGAATCTAAGGCTTGCCGGCAGTTTTACAGTGGTCAGCGCCGAGCAATTGTAGAATGCCTTTTCCTTTATGGAAGCCAGTCCTTCCGCAATGTTCACGGATGTGAGGCGCGTGCAGTTTCTGAAAGCCTCGTCCCCGATTGCCGCAACCGTGTATTCCGTTGTCCCGTTTGTCACGTTTGCGGGAATGTGGATGTTGCCGCTGTAGTTGTTTGAAGTGTTTTTTGTTACCTCTACCGTCTTGCCTGTCTCCGACAGGATGTTGTAAACAATGCCGTCGACGGTAAACGACTGTGCCGCTGCCGGCTGTGTTGCCGCAAAGGCCGAGGCTGCGGCCACGCATAAGTGTAAAAATCTTACCTTCATAAGGTATCGGTTTTGTTCGTCTTCCGGCCGCCGCGAAGAACTGTTAAAGATATGGGTGGATTCAAAAGGTGCCGGGGCCGTATCTTGTCTTATCCGCAATTCCGGCCTTCGCACCGCCGTAGCATGGATAAGACAACGACCCCGCACCGATGTGGTTGCAGGCCGCCTGTAAGCGCGGGAATCAATCAACCGGTGCAGGTGGTATTGCTCATCTTACCTTCATGCTGCTGGTTCAAAGTTGCGAAGTTTGAATTGCGAAGATAAAATCTCAATAACACCCTTTGTTCCGCGCCTTGTGACGCAACTCCATGTGCCGTGGTGCGGATTCTTGAGCGCAAAGGTATAAAAAATGTTATAATGCGTTGTGTTTTAAACGTATTATTTTTAAAATGGAATAAATAGGCCGGTGCGCGCTTGCTCAGTACGCTAAGCTGCTTACCCTGTGCGCAAAGGCGGTGGTGGAGTGCCTGCCGCCGTTAACGGCGTGGCAGTAGGCAGCCTCGTTAACGGTAGGGAAAAACCTGTGCGGAATAATGTGAAAACCGGGACCTGAAAACGGGTATTTTCCGTGCTGAAAAATGAAAACTGGTTTTCAGCGCGTAAACCCCACATGGGAGCAAATAAAAAATATCTCTGAGATAATTTAAAATATGTCTGACATAATTCGAATTACGTCAGACATATTTTTTTGCCCTCTGAAAACTATTTTGAAAATTGCCCCGGAATGCGGACGAAATACAGACAACCCGCCGGCCTATGTTGGAGAGCAATGGCCTGCGGGCGTAAAACCGTTTGCCTGCATGGCGGAAAAAGTGCGGACATCGGCGGCCTTGGCATCTGTTGTTTTGAAATAAGGCGGCGATTTGCCGGGAAATGTGCCTGGTTGCCCTGTCGTTTTACGGTTTTGCCGATTAGGGGTACAAAGAAAAGTGCGTGCGCTCCATAACGGGGCGCGCGCACTTGTATGTTAGCGTTATGCGGTTTTCTTAGTCGTTCAGTGTGCAGATACTTACTCGGTTCCAGTCGGGCTCCTTGAACATGTTGCCCACGCCTTGGCCTTCTGCCTTGATACGGCTTGCACTTATGCCGTAAGTCTTGACGAGTATTTTCTTTACGGCCTCGGCGCGTGCCTTCGACAGTTTTGCGTTTATCTCGGCGCTGCCTTCGGGCGAAGCGTATCCGAGGATTTCAACGCGGCTTCCGCTGTGGTTCTTCATGTATGTGGCCACGCGCTCCACGTTGGGCATTTGCGAGCGGTCTACTGTGCTCTTGCCCTGTGCGAATGTTATGTACGATTCGAGGTTTCGGTTGATTGTAGTGTAAACCGTTTCGGTCTTGGGTGTGTTCTGGCAGTCGGTGAGTGCTTTCTTTGTTGCTGCCAGTTCGTTCTGGAGCTGTGTGTTCTTTGCAGTGAGGTCGTTGATAGCGGTTTGCATGCTTTCCTGCTTGCTGCGCAGGTCGTTAATGCGTGCGTTCAGCCCGTCAACTTCGGCCTGGTCGTATTCTTTTACGGAAACGAAGTTATGCGTTCCGTTGCTGGTGAGGAACTTGTAGGTTACTCCGGCAGTAAGTTCCAGCGCCGAGCGGTTTACGTCGAAGCGCATGGGGTGCAGCGCGAAGTTGCGGCCGCAGTTGCCGTCGAGCAGGTAAGTGATGGCCGGTTTAACGTTTATCTGCCATTCGTTGTCGCTTCCGAGGTTGACGTTGAAGTTAAGTCCGAGTTTCGAACTGAATGCGTCAACGCCTTCCTGGCCGTTGTAGTAGAAGTGTGTGTATCCCAAGCCTGCGTATGCTTCGATTTCGAACATGCGGGGCTCGCCTTTGTAACCGCCAAAGGCGTTCATGAGGTTAACCTTGTTGAGAAGCATTACCTGTGCCAGGTCGAAGGCTGTTTTGCTTTTTCCCCAGCCGAGTTTGTCGATGTTGATTGCGGTTTGTCCCTGCACTGCCAGCCCGTATTCAGGTGTAAGCCATTTTGTGAGCTCCATTGTGATAGTCGGGCGCATGCTTCCGAAGAAAGCGTGGTTGGTGGTGGGAGTGATTACGCCGCCACTGATTCCTAATGTCCAGTTGTCGGTAAAATAGTTTCCTTTTACCGCGCTCTGTGCGTTTGCTGTCATTACTGCTGCAAACAGTGAAATGATGGTAAACAGTTTCTTCATCGTTTTTATTTTTGGAAGTTTTGTAAATCGTACCAAAGGTATGAACTTTCCCGTTATAAATATGATTTTATTTCCCTTTTTGTTAGGTTTTTACGCTTTGCGTTCCTAAAATTACAACTTGGAGATAGCATTTTGATAAGAAAAGGAATGTCCCCCTGCGTGCCGGTACGGAAGCAAACCGACATGGCGGCGTGTTAGTGCTTCAGCAGCGCGAGCGGAATCTTTGCGAGGTAGACGGAAGCGTTCCCGGTTTCGTGGGTGGAGTAATAGCTCACCCACAGCTCGTCGCCAACCTTGATGATTCCCGGGTAGCTTGTGTCGCCTCCCGACGGCAGCACCAGCGTTTCCTTGAACTTTCCTTCGCTGTTGCCCGTGTAGAGCGTTGTTTTGGGCGACGACGGTATGTAGTGGTTGCGCGAGCCTGCTATAACGGTTCCGTCGTCGAGCACGATGAAGTCGGGGCCTCCAACGCGGAACTCCATTTTCTTCCATTCCCATTCGGTGTAGGGGGCGTGGCTCGTGCCCCAGTATCCGAGGCAGTCGCCCGCGTCGCGACGCACCATAATAGCCATGCGGCCGTCGGGCAGGAAGCGCACGGTGCTTTCGTTTGGAAAGCCGTCCATTTCTATTGTTTTTACGAGGCTGTAATGTATTCCGTCGTCGGTTTTTACGAGGTACAGCTTTGACAAAGGCGTGTCGTTCTTGGCGTAAACAATTCCGTATCCCGTTCCTTCGTGCCAGGTTACGCGCCAAAGCCACGGGTGGCTGCCTACTTCTTCGGGCAGTTGTATGGGCTGCGGTGCCGTGTAGTTGCGGCCGTCGCTGCTGAACATCACTTGCGGCTCTATGCCTGTGAGTTTGCGGTTGCGGTATATCGAGCCGCCGGTCGTCACCATGAGCCGCCCGTCGGGCATTACTGACAGTTTGGGGTCGCGCAGGTCGATGCCGGTCTTGCCTGTGAGGTCGAGTGCCTCCCATGCGTCGCCGTCGGTTGAAACGAGTATCCTTACTTTACCTTCGGCGTTTCCCCGGCTGTCGAAGATGTGCGTTTCGCCTTCGCGGAAGGAGCAGATGTAAAGCCCTTTGTACTTTATGAGCGACGTGAAGGCGCAGTGCTTGCCGTTGTCCCATATTTTGTTGACGGTATATTTTATTTCCTGAGGCTGGGCCGAAACTGCGGTGCCGATTAGGGAAATGAGCAGGAGCGGGATGAGTTTTTTCATGGCGGTGTGGTTTTGTTGGTTAAGGCAGATAAGGTGTAAAAATGTTTGTTTAAAGAGTTATATGACAAATATACGCTTTTTTTGAACCTCGCACATGCAGTTTTCCGAAATATTAGCGCGCAATACGCGATGTTTGCCTCGCGGGGGCGTAAAAAAGCGCGGCGCGGAGTTACCGGGGAATTTTCTTTTGTTAACTTTGCGTGAGTAACAACAAAATTAAGGAAACAATGAACAACAATCCCCAAAACGACGCAAACCAGCTGAAAATAGAGCTTTCGCCCGAGGTGGTGGAAGGAGTGTATTCAAACCTCGCAGTGCTCACGCATTCGAGCGCGGAGTTCATATTCGACTTCGTGCGCGTGCTGCCCGGCACAAACAAGGCGCCCGTGAAGTCGCGCGTGGTGATGGCGCCGGAGCACGCCAAACGCCTGCTCTTCGCCTTGCAGAACAATATTGCAAAGTATGAAAGCACGTTCGGCAAGATAAACATACCTGAAATACCGTCGCGCCCGCAGAAACCTTCGGACGTGTACATGGGCGACGCATAAGCCGGCCGCAACACGGCGCATGGCACGTGCCCGATTTGTCTGCGTTTTTAGGGCATTCCGCGAACGGGTTTTCAGAGGGCAAAAAATTAGTGGCTTGCTTTTTAAA
>ENA-OVGE01001699-OVGE01001699.1-human-gut-metagenome-genome-assembly--contig:-NODE-1699-length-16466-cov-5.827494_pt1 | contig 16466 bp, 16 predicted proteins | sample MGYA00237769_ERZ505417 | MGnify/ENA primary metagenome ERZ505417 (study PRJEB26158, sample SAMN06016403) | human gut metagenome | biome: human gut; feature: ankylosing spondylitis patient; material... | reverse complement strand
GGGAGGATTTCTTCACGCTGGTTTAAGTTGTCCTCAACCATCTGCGTGATGGCCTCGTCGTCCGTCAGGTTGCGGACGATACAGGGCATATCCGCAAATCCGGCAAGCTCGCTGGCCTTCTGGCGGCGGTGGCCGGAGACAATCTCATAGCCGCCGTCCTCCCGGGGCCGGACGATAGCGGGCTGGGTGACGCCCTTATCCTTGACGCTGGACACCATTGCCCGCATTTCATCATCGTCCCGCACCTGGAACGGGTGGTTCTTAAAAGCGTGGAGCTCGTCCAGCTTGATATAGACGATCTGTTCCTCCCCACGGCGGGGCGCTTCTTTGGGCGGCTCCTGCGGCTTCGGCTGTTCCGGGGCCGGAGGCTTCACAGCGGCAGAACCCCTGTCCGCCGCCTTTTTCGGGGCAGGAGCCTTCGGGGCCTTTTCCTTGTTCCCGGTGGCCTTGTCCAAAGCCTCCTTCCAGATGGAAGTTTTCTTCGGAGCGGCGGGTTCTTTTGCCGGGGCGGTCTTTTTCTTGTCCGCCGGAGTTTTCGCCTGCGTCTCCTTCGGAGGGCGGTCCCTGCGCTTCGGTGGCTCCGCTGTTTTGTCAGGCTCCTTCTTCACAGCCTTATCCGGCTTTTCGGGCTCCTTTCCCTTATCCGGTGCGGGGGCTGCCTTCTCCGGCGTTTTTTCTTTTTCCGCCGCTTTCTTCTCGGCCATGATTTCCGAAAAGTTGTAGACGGAAACATTCGGGCTTTTCTCTGCGCCTGCCTTCTCGGAAGTGGGAGCCTCCTTATCCTTCGGCGGTGCGGCTTTGTCTGCGGCCTGCTCCGGGGGCTTCTGTTCCGGCGTGGGCGGTTCGGTTTTCACAGGTTCCTTGACGGGAGCCTGTTCCGGGGGCTTGCCCGGCCCGGTGTCCGGCGCTGCCGTCTCCGGGGCTTTTGTGGTTTTATCATCTGGCATACACGTTTACCTCCTGATTTTGAGCATGAAAAAAGGGGCCTGACTTTTCATCAGGCCCCGGTGGGGTAGTTCCTCCTTTCTTGCCAAGCTACAAAAATACCGCCCGTAGTCTCGTTTGGGCGGTATCTCTGCGTAAGATTGGCAGTCCATTGTTAATTTTTATAATGTTCCCTTTGTACACCGTTGCAATTGATATTCGATATTTTTGTCAGAAATTTTGTCGCTTTTAAAGTGTATATTCCGGTCCTCTTTTTCCTTTCTTTTCCATATTTTCAAAACAACAGCAAAAAAGACATATTCCATTCACGAATTTCGTCTATAATAAGGTATGAATGGATGTTCGAGTTTTTTAGGGGGATGTTTTCTATGAATTGGTTGACAAAATTGATGTACGGGCGATACGGCACCGACCGGCTTGGTCTGTTCATGCTGATTGTCGTGCTTCTACTCGATATTATTTTTACCTTTACCGGTTGGGATGTGCTTTACATCCTTGCCTTTGTGCTGGCTGCTATCTGCGTCTGGAGGATTTTTTCGCGCAACATCAGCCGGCGTTATGCGGAAAACCAAAAATTCATGCAGTTGACTGATCCCATCGTCCGCGCGATCTCCTCTAAAATTTCCGGTTTGAAGGATCTGCGCACCCACCGCCACCTGCGCTGCCCTTCCTGCGGACAGAAAATCCGCGTTCCAAAAGGTCGCGGTAAGATCCAGATCACCTGCCCAAAATGCCGACACGAATTTGTTAAAAAAGTCTAAGTCCTTTTTCTTCGCTTTCCTTTTCAAAAAATCCGATTTTCTTTTCTTTTTTGCCTCGACTGTGTTTGTCGGGGCATTTTTTGTATGGGGATTTTATTTGAATTTTTTTGCTTTTTAGGATATACTGGTATTAATAGGATTTTTTTGATAAGGAGGCATGTCCCTTGACTACGCAGAAAAAAGTAAAAAGCCTTTTGATGGACGCCGTGTTCTTTCTGGCGGGCAGTTTTTTGTTCGCGGTTTCCATCGATACCTTTACCGCTCCCAACCAGATTGCAGCCGGTGGATTGACCGGTGTTGCAACCATCCTCAACCATATGTTCGGCATCCCCATCGGTACAGCCAACATACTGATGAATGTCCCTTTGCTGATCTGGGCTTATGTCGAAATGGGCTACCAGATTATCATCAAAACGGTCGTCGCCACCATCGTCTCCTCCGCAATGATTGACGTGATGGTCCCCTACCTGCCACAGTACCAGGGGGAGCCGCTGATCACCATCGTCTTTGGCGGATGTCTTGCCGGCCTGGGGCTGGCACTGATCCTGATGCGCGGCGGCACTACCGGAGGCACCGAGCTTGCAGCAAACCTGCTTTCCCTGCACATCCACGGATTTTCTCTGGGCAAATTCATCATGGTCATCGACCTGGTTATCGTCCTCGCTTCCGCCGTCGTTTATCAAGAATATGAAAGCCCTCTGTACGCCATTTTGGTCATCTACATCACTTCCAAGGTCATTGACGCCGTCCTATACGGCACAGACCGGGGAACCGGAAAGGTGATGTTTATCATATCACCGAAAAACAAAGAGATTGCCCGCCGCATTATGGATGACCTAGAGCGCGGCGTCACCGAACTGCGCTCCCGCGGCGCCTATAGCGGTCAGGAGGGCACCGTCCTGATGTGTGCTGTCAGCCGTCAGGAGGTACACAAGATTTACGATATCATTCATGAAATTGACATCAATGCCTTTATTGTCGTCAACGAAGCCGGCGAAATCACCGGTCTGGGATTCCGGGAATTCCAGCAGCGCAAAAAGAAAAAGGAGAAAAAACAAAACTCGTAATCACGGATGCAAAGAGGGGCTGCAAGACCAGATTGGTCTTGCAGCCCCTCCTGAATACTGCAATTTTACTGTGCCCAAAAGTGGTCTGACAGTTCCTTTTCGTCCTCCGGGCAGACAATATACCCGACGCTAACCGTCTTCCCAGTCGCCTCATACATCCGACGCGCAAGCTCTTCTCCAAAAGCGCCGCAAACTTCGATGGCGCCAAAGCCATCGGCCGCCAACTGTTTTACCATCTCAATCGCCTGTTCCGGCGAATTTACCGTTATAATATGTGTTTCAACCGCTTGGGTCTCCAACACAGCATAATCCTTCCGGGAGCAATACTGCTGATCCATCAGCATCATCGCAAATTTTTTCTTTGGGAGCATCCAAAATCACCTTTCTGTTTTTCTTTGCCTTCCCATTATATCATAATTTTTTTCAATCTTCCACCTGTCATTTTGTTTCTTTTTTCTCTTCTTCCTTGTTCTGTTTGCCCAAAAAAGTAAGGACAAATACCCCCTCCTAATTTCGCGCTTGTACAATTGAGAGATTCGTGGTATATTTTTCTGGAACAATATTTTATGGAGGGGATTTTTTGAAAAAAATCATCGGAATTGGTCTGCTCTGCGCCGCCGCAGGCCTTTGCGTTTCTGCGCTGCGCAAAAAACAGCAGGCAGAACAAAAGCCTCTTTATCTTACCGGCAGCGTTGTTCCAAATCCAGACAAGAAAGCTATCCTGGTGGTCAGCTTTGGAACCAGCTATGCTGATACCCGCGAGAAAACCATCGGCGCCATTGAGGAAGATTTCCGCCGCGCCTTCCCGGATTACACCGTTCGCCGTGCCTTCACCAGCGGTATGATTATTAAAAAGCTGCGCCAGCGTGACGGCATCGAGATCGACACGGTGGAACAGGCGCTGCAGAAACTTTATGATGAGGGATTCGGTACTGTAATCTGCCAGCCCACCCATGTGATGAACGGCTTTGAGTTCGACGATGTCCGCCAGGAGGTGGCCCGCTGGGAGGATCGTTTCCCCCACATCATCTGTGGCTGGCCATTGCTGACTTCCTTTGAGGATTACCGTCTGGTGGTAGATGCGCTCTTAAAAGAATTTAATGAAATTGCCCGCGACGACAGTACCGCCCTTGTCTTGATGGGACACGGCACTGACCACCCCGCCAACGCGACCTATCCCGCGCTGGATTATCGCCTGAAGGCAGAAGGCTGCCGGAATTTCTTCATCGGTACGGTGGAAGGCTACCCTGATCTGCAGACAGTGATGAAAGAGGTCGCCGCCATCCATGCCAAAAAGGTTGTTTTGGCCCCACTGATGGTGGTGGCTGGAGACCACGCCATCAACGATATGTGCACCGACGAAGATTCCTGGCTGCATCTGTTCGAGCAGGCAGGCTATCAGACCGAGGCCATTCTAAAAGGGCTGGGCGAATACCTCTCTTTCCGCCAGATTTATTTGAAACACTGCACCGAGTGCATCCAGCACCTGGAAGAAGAAAAAAGCAAGAATCGCTAAGAATCTTTTTTTACCTTCCTCATTCCCTTTTTGCTAAAAATGTGTTATTCTTTAATTAGAAATTTTTGTCTCTGCGACGAAATGGAGGGAATCGCTATGATCTTAGTAGACAACAGCAAACAATGCTCCGCCATCCTGCGCTTCATCACACAGCCCGTCCTGGAAAGCTGTCCGGAGCCGGTGCGTCAGGTGTTTGACGCCTCCCGCTTTTCCGAGTTCCACACCTTTTTGGACGGCGTGATGAACGTTTGGGTCGGCCTGGGTGATGAAGAAACTTTAACACTGACTCATGTCAAATCCGCTGCGGCCATCGGTGCCAAAATGATGCGCCAGTTAAAGCAGCACGAGTATCAGATCGAGGCCTCCGGCATCATTGACCTGTACGGAATCGACAGTGTCTATGATCTGTGCACCGGCATCGAGCTGGGCCTATATCAGTACGAGGGCTGCTACAGCAACGCCAAGGAAAAGTATTCCTACACCGCTTTCCTGCAGGGCTTTGAGGATCAGCACCAGCCGGAGATTCAGGAGCTCGTGAACAAATCGGTCGTCGTTGCGCAAAACGTCATGATGGCAAGGAACTGGGTAAACATGCCTGGCAACCTACTCAACCCGGTTGCGCTGGCCGAGCACGTTGTTGAGGCCGGTAAGGAAGCCGGATGTGAAGTCAAGGTTGTCGATGTCGAACAAGCCAAAAAGCTGGGCATGAACCTCTTTCTGAGCGTTGGGCTGAGCAGTGACTACCCATGCAGCATCGCGGTACTGCGCTATATGGGCGACCCCGATGACGGCGAAGTCACCGCGCTGGTCGGCAAAGGCGTTACTCTGGACACCGGCGGCTACAACCTGAAAACCAAGCAGGGTCTGCTCAATACCAAGGGCGATATGGGCGGAGCTGCCGCTGTCACCGCGGCCATCTGCGCTTTAGCCAAAAACAAGGCAAAAACCAACGTTGTCGCCGTCGTTCCCATTGTGGAAAATCGCCTCTCCAACACATCTTCCGTCCCGGGCGATGTCTACACTGCCATGAACGGCAAGACCGTCGAGATCCTCAGCGCCGATGCGGAGGGACGTTTAATTTTGGCCGATGCCATCACTTACGCTGTCCGAGTAGAAAAAGCGGACCGCATCGTCGATGTTGCTACCTTGACAGGAGCAATCGCCAACTCCTACGGCAAAATTCGTGCCGGTGTCATGACCAACAACGATTGCTTTGAGGATGAGCTCCTGCGCGCCGGTGCCAGAGCAAGCGAAAAGTATGTCGATCTCCCCACCGACGATGAGTACCGTGAAATGGTCAACGGCAGGGTTGCAGATCTGGCCAACTCCACCCGCACCGGCTGTGGAAGCATTGTCGCTGGACTTTTCCTGCGCGAATTTGTGGAGGATCATCCTTGGCTCCATCTGGACATCGCCGGTGTATCCCGTGTGGACAGCCCGGTCTACCCCTTCCAGTCGGAAGGTGCAACCGGCGCCTCCGCCGCAACCATGTACTTTTTGCTGGATCGCCATTTTACTGCTGCCGACCGCTTTTAAAGAGAGGTGTTTGTCATGAAAAAACCACTGTTGGAATGTTGTGTCGACTGTGTTGAATCCGCCCTCGCCGCCAAAAAAGGAGGCGCAGACCGTCTGGAGCTGTGCGCCAACCTGATTATTGGAGGCACCACTCCGGATATCAACCTCTATCACCGCATCCGCGAACAATGTGATATTTTGATCAATGTTTTAATCCGTCCCCGCTTCGGCGATTTCTGCTATACCGACGAAGAGTTCGAAATCATCCGCCGCGACGTCAAAATGTTTCGGGAAGCCGGAGCGGACGGCGTTGTCATCGGCATCCTCAAACCGGACGGCAGCCTGGATGTTGAGCGCATGAAGATTCTGATGGAAGAAGCAGGGACATTGAGCGTAACCCTGCACCGGGCTTTCGATGTCTGTGCCGACCCCATGCAGGCTCTGCAGCAGGCAAAGGAACTGGGCATCGACACCATCCTGACCTCCGGTCAGAAAAACACCGCCGTTGAAGGCGCTCAGCTGCTTCAGGAACTGGTTAAAGCAGCTGACGGCGACGTCGATATCCTGGTCGGCAGCGGCGTTAAGGCCAGCGTGATTGAGCAGCTTGCACCGCAGACCGGCGCGACCTCCTTCCACATGTCCGGCAAAATCACGCTGGACAGCCCTATGACCTACCGCAAAGAGGACGTCAGCATGGGCCTGCCGATGATGAGCGAATACACCATCTGGCAGACCAGCGCCGAAGAAATTGCCAAGGCGCGCAAGGTTCTGGACCAGGCCGTTCGCTAATCCCCTATTTTACTGATTCGACAGTTTACTTTAACAAGGAGGACATCTTATGTCTTGTGATATCCCATTCAGCTCCCAGCTTGTTCAAAAAGCGGAGGAGTATTTTGAAGCGGCCCGTCCTTTCTTCGGCGGACGTGAGCAGGAAATCGAGGAAGGGCTTGCACAGTGCAGCGACGCACAGCGCATCTGCATGAAATTTTTGTACGGCACCATGCCGATCAGCGACATCGCCAACTATGACTTTTCCCTGTTTTTAAAATATGTTGACCACGCGCTTTTCCTTCGGGAAAATGTGGCTTGGTGCAAAACCATTCCAGAGGACATCTTCCTCAACCATGTGCTGTACTACCGCGTCAACACCGAGGACATCGTTGACTGCCGCCGCGCCTTCTACGATATGTGCTGGCCCCGCCTGGTGGAGACCAACAAGACTTCTAGCATGAAGGATGCCGCTCTCGAACTCAACTATTGGTGTTTTGAAAACGCGACCTACCGCACCACCGATGGCAGAACCGCCAACCCAATGACCGTCCTGCGCTGCGCCTACGGCCGCTGTGGTGAGGAATCCACCTTTGCCACCACTGCTTTCCGCAGCGTCGGTATCCCAACCCGTCAGATTTACACCCCAAGATGGCCGCACTGCGACGACAACCATGCCTGGATTGAGGTCTGGTGCGACGGAGACTGGCATTACCTCGGCGCGTGTGAGCCGGAAGAAGTGCTAGACAAGGGCTGGTTTACTGCAGCTGCGTCCCGCGCGATGATTATTCACAGCCGCATGTTCTCCGACTATGTGGAGAATGAGGAAATTGTCACCCACGAGGGATTGACCACCGTCTGCAATGAGCTTCCCCGCTATGCCGACACCCAGAAATTCTCGATCAAGGTTGTCGACGATGGCAAACCGGTTCCCGGTGTCACCCTGCGCGTTGAGCTGCTCAACTACTCCGAATTCTTCCCTATCTCGACTCTGATTTCGGATGAAAACGGAGAAGCCTCCATCACATTGGGTCTGGGCGACCTGCACATCCATGCGGTCAAGGACGGAAAGTTTGTTACCCGCCTGGTCGATTCCCGCAAGGAATCGTCGATCACCATTGATTTTTCCGCTGCCAGCTCCACCCAGACTGAAGAGCTTCAGGGAGAAGAATACGACGTTGTTCCTCCAAAGGACAACATGAAGTTTGCTGTTCGCCTGACCGACGAGCAGAAAGCGCGTCAGCAGCAGCGCTTTGACGCCGCCGCTGCCCTGCTGCACCAGAAGGAAGCAACCTTCCACACCGAGGCTTCTGCTGCCGAAGCGGCAAAAGCGCTTGGGCTTAGCGGTGTTTGTGCTGACTATGCAGCCAAAGCTCTTTTTGACGCCAAAGGCAATGCGGAAGCGGTAAAGAAATTCCTCACTGCTGCTTCCGATGCTTCCCAGATGGAGCTGCGTGCAAAGCTGCTGCATGTGTTGACCGTCAAGGACATGACCGACCTGTGCGCCGATGTACTGGAGCAGCACATGGCTTCGGCTCCTACGCAGGGCAATCTGCCGGAAGAAATCTATATTTCCTATGTTCTCTCCCCTCGCGTCGATACCGAAAAGCTGACCGGATGGCGTGAGGGTATCCAGAAGGCTTTCTCCACAGAGCAGAAAGCAGCCTTTGCCGCTGATCCGCAAAAGCTTTGGAATTGGATTCTGGAGCACATCTCCTCCCACGACAGCCGCGAATACGGCTTCCTGATCGCCGTTCCAACCGCCCTGCTGAAAGTTGGCTTTGGCTCTCACCTCTCCAAGAAGGTGCTCTTTACCGCCGTTTGCCGTACCCTGGGAATCCCCGCACGCATCAACCCTGAAACCCATTCTGTTCAGTACTGGAGCGAAGGCACTTTCCACAACGTGGAACAGGCTGAACAGGGCAAGGTTCTCCCCTTCACCATCCAATCTGGCGACGATACCAAGTGGGTTTACTTCCAGAATTGGAGCATCGCTCTGCTGCGTGATGGCATCTACACCACCCTCAACCTCAGCGAACGCGAATGGAAAAACAATCAGCTTTCCGTCGAGCTTACCCCCGGTGAGTATCGCCTGATTACCGCAAAAAGAATGCCGAACGGCAGCCTTTTCACCAAAGAGTATCGTTTTACTGTAGCGGAAGACAAAGCTGATTCGATCACCATCCGTCTGCGCGACACCAAGATCTCCGATATGCTGGAGAACATGGACATCCTGCCGTTCTCGTTGAAAGACGAAAAAGGTGGCAAGATTGAGGCTGAAAAGCTGACCGCCGACCACGCCAATATTCTGTTCTGGCTGGAGGAAGGAAAAGAGCCGACCGAGCATATCCTGAACGAACTGATCGAGCATCACGAGCGCTATAACAAGCTGGACGCGCAGCTGATTTTCATTCTGCGCAGCGAGCAGGCCAAGCAGAACCACACCCTCGCAAAGGCGCTGGAGCTGCTGCCAAAGGTCATCATCTGCTATGACGATTTCCGCGACAATGTCTCCTCTCTTGCCAGAAGAATGTATGTCGACCCGGACAAGCTGCCTCTGATCATTGTGACAAAACCAGGGCTGAACGGCATCTTTGCCACCAGCGGTTACAATGTCGGCATGGGTGATCTGCTGATCAAGATTCTTTCGGAATAAAATACTTACCCCCTATACCACACCCCCCTCTGCATGATACAGGGGGGGTGTGATAAATTCAGGAAAAGGTAGTGAAGTCACAAAATGAAATCGATTCTGGAGGAGGGCCTGATTTATCAGATTCTTTCGGTGGTTGAGGAGATCCCCGAAGGCTATGTCGCCACCTACGGACAGGTTGCGCGCCTCATTGGGCGGGAGAAAAATGCCCGGCTGGTCGGCCGGGTACTAAGTATGGCAGAGTATTACGGCGACTACCCATGCCATCGGGTGGTGAATCATGCGGGTCGGCTTGCTCCCGGATGGCCAGAGCAGCGTTTTCTGCTGGAAAAGGAAGGGATTACGCTAAAGGCCAACGGCTGTGTCGACCTCAAACATCATCAATGGCAATGCTGAAAAAGGAGCTGCAAAGATGAATTGGCCTGATGGAAAAACAAGATGTCACTGGGCAAACCCTCACAACGAACGCTATCTCCGTTACCACGACGAGGAATGGGGCGTGCCTGTTTTTGAAGATCAAAAGCTTTTCGAAATGTTGCTGCTGGAATCTTTTCAGGCCGGATTATCGTGGGAGTGTATTTTGAATAAACGCGAAGGTTTTCGAGAAGCATTCAATCATTTTGGCTTCGATCGAATTCGTCTTTACGGAGAAGATGATCTTATTCGCCTGCAAAATGACTCCCGCATTGTTCGGCACAAGGCAAAGATACAAGCTGCTGTTATCAATGCTTGTGTCTTTTATAAAATCCGTGAAGAATATGGCAGCTTTGCAAATTACTTATGGGGCTGGACCGGCGGAAAGACGTTGCGGGAAATTGGATGCAGCCGCTCTCCCCTTTCCGATCAGATTTCAGCTGACTTAAAAAGGCGCGGAATGAAATTTGTCGGCAGCGTCACTATCTACTCCTACCTGCAGGCGGTCGGTATCATCAACTCCCATGAATCCTGCTGTTTCTTATCACCATGTTGACAGAGAAGCTAAAGGCCCGATAGGTGAAAACCTTATCGGGCCTTTGACTTCTCATGTAGATTTTCTTTGCTTTTCGGATGGAGAATTACAGCTTCAGCACGGCGATTATCTCATCACCATCCATTTCTCCCGTTTCGACAAATCCGAACGAGTGGTATAGTCGGCTGGCAATTTCATTTTCAGGTTCATAAGACAACCAGCAAAAATCCGCTTTGCCACATGGAAAGGTTTTGATGAATTCCAATGCTAATCTGACTGCTTCTTTTCCGTACCCTTTGTTCTGGTAGTTTTTGTCGATCATCAGTCTCCAAAGATTGTAATTCCCCCTGGCTATGGACGGAGCGTCCTCCCAACAATCGTCTGCATCAAATCCGATCATCAAGAATCCAACTGGCGTCTCACTCTCATATATTCCAAAAGGAAAGGCATATCCATTTCCGGTTATGGCTGTATAGGCTTCGATGATGCTGATGTCATTTGGCGCGACAAAGCTTTCCTGGTCTTCGGATACATGCAGCTTCAAAATGCTCCACACATTTTTCCCAGTTATCTTTTCCAGTCTCAGCATGTTTTTCTCCTTTTTATTCTGTAGATCAGGAGTTTTCTAAAGGATGAAATAAGCTTCAAAATCGTTTTTTATTGCTCACTTCTTAGGTGTTTTTACTTTTCAACCGGAGCAGCAACCTTCTGGAGCCACTTCTTTGCGCGCTCGCTGACGTACGGAGCGACAGCTTCATAGGCTCGTTTATTAAAGGCATTCAGCCAATCGATTTCCTCCTGAGTCATCATTTCCAGCTTCAGCGGAGAAGCATCGATTGGAACTACGGTGAAGGTATCGAAACGGTAGAACTGACCGTATTCGGTCTTGTTTGCCTCGACCACAACAGCTGTATTTTCTGTGCGGATACCGTGGCTGCCCTCGGTATAAATTCCTGGCTCAATGGTTAATACCATACCTGGCTGCAGTTTCACGGTGCGCTCTCCCAAGCCCTGTGGGCCTTCATGTACGTTGAGCATATAGCCGACGCCGTGACCAGTGCCGCAGCGGTAATCCAGGCCATATTTCCACAGGACTTCCCTGCTGAGAATATCCAAGCCGTAACCGACAGTTCCTTCCTTAAAGACAGCCGTGCTGAGTGCGATAACGCTTTTGAGAACCAAGGTGTAATCGCGTCGCTCCTCGTCGGTCAGCTCTCCCATTGGGAAGGTTCTGGTTGTATCGGTTGTACCGGTCAGATACTGACCGCCGCTGTCGTTGAGCAGGAAGTGGCTTCTGTTGATCACCGCAGAGCCCTCCGCTTTCGGAGCATAATGCATCATTGCAGCGTTGTCACGGTAAGCAATTATAGCTGTAAAGCTGTCTCCTTTGAAGTTTTCCCGCTGTTGACGGAAGGAGTAAAGCTTTTCAGAAGCCTGATACTCGGTGATGGTTTCCCCTTTCTCCAAGGTCTCGTACAGCCAGCCGTAAAATTCCGCTTCTGCAATACCATCCTGCAGATAGGCCTCATAAGTATTCTTTGTCTCGACCTCATTTTTGACCGACTTCATCAGCTTGACCGGGTCGTCTGCTGAGCAGATGGTCAGATTCTCGTTGCCGCAGATGGTATGGTACAGGCTGTAGTTCATTTCCTTTTCGTCGCAGAGGACAGTCAGTTGTTTGCTGATACCCGCTGCATATTCGAAGACAGACTCATAAGGGCGCAGAGTAATTCCATTTTCCGAAAGGACTCGAAGCACATCCTCACTGACACGTTTCGTATTTGTAAACAGGATCGCATTGTCTTTGGAAACATAGGCATAGGCTACTGCAACTGGTGTGCAGGCCACATCGTTTGCGCGGATATTATACAGCCACGCAATGCCGTCCAGAGCATTGATAAAAATGGCATCTGCATCATGTTCAGACAGTTTTTCACGCAACTCGCCGATTTTCTCTGCAGCGGTCTTTCCCGCATATTTTACAGGCAAAGTATAAATTTCCGTAGCGCTTTCTGCCGGACGATCCTCCCAAAGATCGTTTGCGTAATCAACCTGGTTGTTGATCTGAATATTCTTTTTAGCAAAGGCCTCCTGCATGCTCTTGATATAAGCGGCAGAGAAAAGCTCTCCATTGATGCCAACAACCGCATTTTCCGACAATTCTTTAGCAAGATACTCCGGAACCTTTGGAGTTTCCGGCTCATTCATTTTAAAAAGGACACCTTCGCTGCCTGCAAGCTGTCTTTCTGCCTGCACATAGTAGCGCCCATCTGCCCACAGGCCGGCGACCGATTTAGTAATCACGAAAGTTCCTGCAGAACCTGTGAATCCGGACAGCCATGCCCTGGTTTTCCAGTGATCCGAAAAGTATTCGCTCATATGCGGATCTGCACTTGGGACAATCACCGCATCGATTTTGTTCTCCGCCATTTTTTCACGGACTTTTGCAATCTTTTCATTTGTGGTCATTTCTTCTATTTCCTCCATTTTCCTAATGGAAATTTGAAAAAGGAAAAAGTGAGGGCACTTTCTTCTCTTTCCTTTATCAGTATAGCACAAAAAAGGGAAGTTTCAAGTGATTTTTTTTCAAAAATTGGCAATTTTTTTGTTTTAAGTAGATAAAAAAAGAGGGAGACTGACACTCCCCCTTTTTTTACTATTACTACTGCAGGTTCTCCAGATGGATACAATGAACCGGGCATCCTTCTGCGCATTTTCCACAGTTGGTGCACTTTTCAGGATCGATATGCGCACAGTTATTTTCCACTGTAATCGCGCCGAACTCGCAGACACGCTCACACTTTTTGCAGCCAATGCAGCCATTGGAGCAGACCTTTCTGGTATCCACTCCCTTGTCCTTGTTCATACAAGCAACATATGTCTTCTGGCTTCTTGGGAGAAGCTCCAGAATCGAATTCGGGCAAACCCGTGCGCAAGCGCTGCAGCCAATGCACTTATCCTCATCAACCTTCGCAATGTGATCCACAATATGAATTGCATCATATTCGCAAACGTTGGTGCAGTCGCCGTATCCCAAGCAGGCAAAATTGCAGCTGGTTCTTCCATTATAGTAAAGTTTTGCTGCCTTGCAGGTCTTGGGACCATCATAATCCATGATGTACTCAGAGGTCTGCAAATGCCCGCGGCATTTAACGACCGCACGCTTTGGCTCGATATCTCCGACCGAAACGCCCAGAATTTCGCCCAGCTTTGCGGCAACTGGAGCGCCGCCCACCGGACACAGGTTCGGAGGCGCTTCCCCCGCTGCCATTTTGGAAGCATACTCGTCACAACCTGCGCAGCCACAGGCGCCACAGTTTGCTCCCGGCAAAACTTCTCGCAGATTTGCGACTGTCTCATCCACCTTTACCGCAAAGAACTTTGATGCGATGCTCAGCAAAAGTCCAGCGATCAGACCTGTTCCAGTAACGATGGAGACAGGCACTAAAATTGTTTGCAGCATGATTTCGTCTCCTCCTCGTTATTTAAAGATGCCGTCTGCCACGCTTGCAAAGCCCATAAAGGACATGGAAACAATGGAGGCAGCTACCAGCGTAATCGGTACACCCTGAAAACTCTTGGGAAACTCAACCGTTTCCATTTTGCTTCTGACACCAGCAAACAGAACCATGGCCAACATGAAACCGATGCCGATACCCAGAGTGTTAACAATCGACTCGATAAAATTGTAGCTGTTTTCTACATTCAAAAGTACGCAGCCCAAAACCGCACAGTTGGTCGTGATCAGCGGCAGGTAAACACCCAGCGCCCTGTACAGTGGCTTCATGTATTTTTTCATAACAAATTCGACCAGCTGTACCAGTGCGGCGATGACCAGGATGAAGACGATGGTCTGCAGGTAGCTCAGGCCAGCCGGATCCAGAACGAAGATCTGGATGGGGAACGTCACGGCGGTAGCCATGAACATGACGAAGATAACAGCGCCGGACATACCAACGGCGGAGTCCAGCTTCTTGGAAACGCCCAGGAACGGGCAGATACCATAGAACTTCACCAGCACGTAGTTGTTGACAAGGATCATGCTGAAGAAGATAGCAGCGAGTTTGACGAGCATCTTATTCCGCCTCCTTCTTCAGGTTGTCAATGTCACAGCAGCTCTTGCGCTCGATGCGGGCGTCCAGCTTGCCTTCCAGCCACACACAGCCGGCCATCAGCAGGCCGAAGCAGAAGAAGGCGCCGGGAGCCTGGGTCATGATGCCGATCTTGGCAACGCTGTCCGGCAGGACCTTGAAGCCCAGCCAGGTGCCGCTGCCCAGGATCTCACGGATGGTAGCCATCAGCACGACGGTCAGGGTGTAGCCGATGCCCATGCCGATGCCGTCCAGTGCACTGTCCACCACGCTGTTCTTGCAGGCGAACATCTCGGCACGGCCCAGAATGATGCAGTTGACAACGATCAGGGGCAGGAACACGCCCAGTGCGGTGTACAGGCTGTCCATGTAGGCGTGCATCACCATCTGAACGATGGTCACGAAGCCTGCAATGATGACGATGTAGCAGGGCAGATGGACTTTAGCGGGGATCACGTTGCGCAGCAGCGAGATCAGGATGTTGGAGCACACCAGCACGAAGGTGAAGGCTGCGCCCATGCCCAGCGCGCTGGAAACTGCCGTGGTAACAGCCAGGCAGGAGCAGGTGCCCAGAACCAGACGCAGAACGGGGTTTTCTTTGATGATGCCGTTGGTAAGGATGCTTACCTTGGACTTGTTTTCGCTTGCCATTTCTTACCAACCTCCTTTATGCCAACTCGTTGTAGCAGTTGATGCAATCGTTGATGGCGGCAAACAGAGCCTTAGAGGAAATGGTTGCGCCGCTGTATGCGTCGTAGCCCTGGCCCAGGGTGATGTTCTGGGTGCCATCCATGCCATCGAACTGAGCAAGGAAGCTGTCGGTGGCAACGTTGCTGCCGATGCCCTTGGTCTGGGTAGAAGCGTCCACCCAGATGCCGGTGACAGTGCCGTTGGTGTCGAAGCCGATGATGACGGACAGGATGCCGCCGTCAAAGCCCTTTTCCTCAGCCTTGATGGCCAGGGAGCCGTCGGTGGCCTTTACAGCACCGGTGATGTTCTCGGTGGTGTAGTCGGTCACTTCGTCCAGATCGGAGGCGCTGGAAACGGTGGGCATCACGTCCACATAGGCAGCCAGCGTTGCGGCCTTCTGGTTTTCCTCAATGATGGGAGCCGTAAAGGAGTTGACCATGGCCAGCAGCAGGCTGACGATCAGTGCGATCACGCTCAGCACAACAACAGGCTTTACACTGGTCTCCCAGGAAGAATTCTTATTCATTTGCCAGCACCCTCCTTTGCTTTCTTTGCAGGCTTAACATAGCCGTAAGGAGTCTGACGGGTCCAATCGTTGATAAAGGGGACCCACAGGTTCATAAACAGCAGCGCGAAGGAAACGCCCTCGGCGTAGCTGCCCCACTGACGGATGGCGAAGGTGACGATGCCCAGGCACAGGCCGTAGATCAGCTTGCCCTTCAGGGTAAAGGGGCTGGTGACATAGTCTGTTGCCATGAACACAGCACCGAACATCAGGCCGCCGGACAGGATGCCGACCAGAGCGCCGTGCAGGCTGCCGGTGGAGATCAGGTAGAAGATAAACATGCTGCCGATGTAAGAAGCGGGGATGGCGATGCTGATGGTCTTGGTGGCCACCATATAAATCAGGCCCAGCAGGATGGCCAGAGCGCAGGTCTCGCCCAGAACACCGCCGTGCACACCCATGAACAGGTCCAGCAGGCTCAGCTTGCTGGTGTCAGCCACAGCCAGCGGGGTAGCGCTGGACAGCTGGTCAACCGCTGCATCGGGGAACACCCAATTGTTCATGGAACCGGCAAAGCTGATGAACAGCACGATACGGCCCACCAGTGCAGGGTTTGCAAAGTTCATGCCAATGCCGCCAAACAGCTGCTTGACCACGATGATGGCAACCAGGTCGCCGATGATGAGCTGGCCGATGGGCATGCCCACGGGCACGTTCATGGCCAGAATGATGCCGGTGACGACGGCGGACAGGTCGCTGATGGGGTTGGGCTTCTTGAGCAGCTTGCAGTACAGCCACTCAAAAGCCACACAGGCCACCACGGACACGGCTGTTACCAGCAGTGCACGCATACCAAAAATGATGGCAGAGGCCACCACGCAGGGGCACAGGGCGACGATCACGTTGGCCATCAGGCTCTGGGTGGTCTCTTCGCTGCGCACATGCGGGGAAGCCGAAACAATAAGCTTCGTATCCATTACTTATTGCCTCCTTTTTTGATTTCACC
>ENA-OVGE01001693-OVGE01001693.1-human-gut-metagenome-genome-assembly--contig:-NODE-1693-length-16510-cov-10.013978_pt1 | contig 16510 bp, 15 predicted proteins | sample MGYA00237769_ERZ505417 | MGnify/ENA primary metagenome ERZ505417 (study PRJEB26158, sample SAMN06016403) | human gut metagenome | biome: human gut; feature: ankylosing spondylitis patient; material... | reverse complement strand
TAAAAAGAAAATATATAAAAGAAAAATATAACAAGTATGTAATGGGGTGCAAAAGTTGCATTTTCTAAAAAATTCTCCCGATTATCTGCCAACCTTCAGACCTCCGTCAGAGATACTTCCAACGCCGTCCTTATGACGGGTATATTTGCCGGCAACACCGCTCAGATGCACGCCGCCTACTCCATCCAAATCAACATTCAGAACCTGGCAGTCAACCTTGGCGCTTACCTTACCCACGCCATCATTGTTGATCTTCAGATTTCCGCCCTTGAAGAAATCGAGCGTAACGGAGCCTACACCCTCGTTATCCACCTTCAGGTCGCTCATCGCCACATTGCCAACCTTTACGGAGCCTACACCTTCGTTGTCAATCTTCATCACATCGCCCTTGGCATGATCGATGCTGACGGAGCCAACACCCTCGTTGGTAACATCCAGTCTGTTGGCAAGAATCTGCTTGATGCTGACAGAGCCTACGCCTTCATTATCGATTTCCAGGCGGTCACTGTTGATAGACTTAGCATAGAAAGCCCCTACCCCTTCCTGAGTAATCTTCACCAGGTCGGGGCTGGTGATATAAATCTTCAATCTGTTTTTTTCAGAATTACAGCTGGCAGGCACCTTGAGTCTTCCCGTCAGACCGATCTTCACCTCGCCGTCTCGATACACCACCTTGATTTTCTCCTTGAGTTTCTGAGCGAACTCAGCATCCTTGATGGCAGAGTAATCCAGTCGAACGCTGCATTCATCGCCGTCGTTCTGTGTATAATAGACACTGGCAACCATATCCACGTCGATAGCCTTGAAAGGCTTCTCTCTCAAATCATCCTGCGTAAACTCCAGGCTTCCTCTCATTTCAGAAGAGGTAGTAGAACCCATACTGCAGGAACAGATGCCCATAGAGGCAAGAAACAAAGTTGCCGAAGCAACCCAAATACTCATTGTTTTCATACTCTTTCGATTTTAAATTTTCTATATTCTGATGCTTAGACGCAAAAGAAACCCGAAAGGTTGCAAAAAAGCCCAAAAAGATTGCAAAAAGAGCCACAATTACCTTGCAATAGAGCCTTAAATGCCTTGCAATAGAGCCTCAATTGTCTTACAATAGAGCCTTACTTACCATCCAACTAAGCCTCAATTAAGGTTTACGTTAGGCTTAATTGAACGTTACGTAAGGCTCTTTTGGACAGCAAGTAAGGCTCTTTTGAAACAAGAAAAACATGCAAAGGAATGAAAATATATCCCCAAAAACTTGCAAGTTCAAGAAATAAATCGTATTTTTGCCGCAGGAATTTTAAAAGCAATACACTATGACAGCATTAGAGTTACAATCAGAATACCAGTCACTCGTCAGCATAATAGCCAACGAAGACTACGAGACAATTAGCAAGGCAGTCAAAGCACTCAAGAAAATATTGTCTCCCAACAAAACAAAGGCTAAGAAAATAACCAAGGCAGACTTAGTTATAGACCCAAGAATTGCAGCTATGACTAAAGGCATTCATACGCCTGAGACATTCGACTACAAAAATGAATACTACAAGGACTATATAAAATAAGCTGATATGATACAGGTTTTCTTAGATACAAACGTGATAATTGATTATCTTGGAAACAGAACAGGGTTTTACGATGATGCAGCAATCATCATGAGCTTAGCGATCAACCAAAAGATAGAATTACACGCTGCAGCTATGTCTTTTGCAACCGCAAGTTATATTTTAAGCAAGAAGAACGACAACGACAGAATAAAAACGCTGATTGCAGATTTCTGCAAAATTTGCAAAGTGGTTGCTACAGATAAAGAGTGCGTGAATTATGCGACTCTATCCGATTTTGAGGATTTTGAAGATGCCATGCAATACAAATGCGCACAGAAAGCAAAGGTTGACTACATCATAACCAGAAACCCAAAAGATTTCAAAACAGCCAACATCCAAGTTAGAACTCCCAAAGAATTTCTGGAAGATATTATAAATCAGGACTAATCGTATATTTGCGCCATATTTAAAATATTAAAATTATGAGTTCAGAAAAAGAATTAAATAGCTATCGCCTGACAAGCATGGAAGAGCCAACAGATGAAATGCTGGCTCAGATTATGCACGAGGCAGCCGAAATATACAACAGAGAAAACGAAGAAGCTTACAGAAGTTATTTTGCCAATATGCAAAAACAGGCTAAAGAACAACGACAAAAATTCAATTTGATACCATAAGAAACGTACCCGGATTTTAGACATTTTCACAACTCCGTTACTGCCAACAAAAGGTAACTCCATAGTACTCAGCACTAAAAAGTTTTCCGTTTTAAGAATATTTAACCCGTAAATCTACTCTATTTGCAATAATATATTTGCACCGTGAATATGCAGATAGAAGAGTAATAGCATAGCATTCTTACTTTGCAGTTGCCCTAACCACCTGCTAAAAACATTTATTATTCGAACTGAACTTAAAAATAAGTAAAAGTAAAGGTAATAATGAAGTAAGAAGTAAAGATAATAAAGTCTAAAATAAAATTAAAACTATTAATAGATATGAAGGTAATCAATTCCAAGCTTGCTGCCATCGGTTTGGCAGCATTTGTTTTCGCATCATGTAGCGACAGCAACAGCGACCCAACAGGTGGTCCAGACTCTAAAGTGGATGTTGCAGAGACTATCACTGCAAATCTTACAAGCAGCTCTACAGCAGAACTCGCTGCTCGCGTTTCAAACTACAAGAACACAACAGCTAATGCCAGAAAGTTCTTCTTCTCAAGAGCAACTCAGACAAGAGCATTTGCTTCTGCCGACAAAGTAAATATCCCTGCTACTGTTCCTGAGGGTACAAGAACGTTGACCGGCGAAGCAGAAGACCTGACTGCCGGCAAGACATATTTGATCACCAGTAAGAAAACACTCGACATGAGCGGTTACAAAGTCGCTGGTACTACCATCTTCGTAAAGGGTAGTTCAAAGTTGATTTTCAACAGTTCTATTGCAGGCTGTACCATTTACGTTGACGGCGGTGCTACATTGGAGTACAAGGGCAAAGGTGCCTTGGAAATTCCTGCTGATGCAACCATCATCAACGATGGCGGTTCTATCATTGCAGAAAACGATATTACCGTAGCTGGTAAGCTGTACGCTAAATATACAAATGAAAAGGGCGGTATCGGAGCTATCAACGATTATAACAAGAACGACAAGAAAGCCATCATCACTCCAAAACACAACATTACATTCAAGAAGGGTTCTGAGGCTTACATCGGTGGTTCTATCCGCGCCGTTGAGCTGAACATCGAGGAAGGCGCTACAGTAAACGCTACCAAGCACATCATGAACGCTACAACTGTTAACGTAAATGGTGCTTTGCAGTTCGGCGGTTTCTTGAGAACAGAGACATTGAATGTTAAGGGCGAGATGATTGCTAGCGAGAAATCTGCCATCAAGGCTTCAAAGGTATTCAACGCAGAAGCAGGTTCACGCATCACAGCTGACTACATCAACGTTACCAACGATACCAAGGATGCAACTCTCAACCTGAAGGGCAACTGCCAGATTAATATCAACAACAAGAGCGACATCTACACCAACAATATCGTAACTGATAATGCAAGTGCTGGTCAGATTACCTTGAACGATGACAATGCCATCGCAGTTATCAAGGCTAAGAAATTCACCAACAATGGTGACAACCAGATTCAGGCTTTGGCAACATCTGGAAACAATGCAACCTTCCTGCTCCAGTTCACAGAGTGCTATTCTGGTGCAACTAAGGAGAATACTTTCGAGGATCTCGATATTGCAGCTTCTTACCTCGACTACGATAAGGCTACGAATGGTAAGGGTGTCAAGGAGAAAGCAGATGGCGCAGACTACAAGGCTTATGGCTATGAGTGGGCAGGTGATCCAGCTAAAATCATCGCAGCTCCAAAGCTTGACTTGGTTGCAGAAGACAAGACTCCAAACAATGGAATGTCTGCTACTTGCATCCAGCCAGGAGAAAACGGCAAGTTCTATGTAGCTTACCATACAAACGGCAAGGCTTCTACTGGAGCTATCGAGGCTATCAGTCTGGCAAACAACACTCTGACTATCAATCAGAGCGTAGAATCAGACAATGCAACCAATGACTACAACCACATCCTGGTAGATGGCAACACTCTCTGGGTTGCAGGTAGCCAGAGCGGAAACAAGAGCCATGCAGATGAGGTAACAGGTGTAGGTCCTTTCATGGGACAGATTTCACTGAACAGCGATGGTACATTCGCTAACCAGATTAAAATTTCTGCTATCGACAGGAAGACCAAAGGCATGGATGCCAACTGTGTAGCTAACTTCAAGAATAACCACATCGTTGCAACCACCAAGGGCTTCACTATCTTTAATGCAAAGATGAACAAGTGGAACGAGGGTAGCACTGAGGGTAAGTATCTTGTTGCAGCAAACGGCAAGCTCTACGCATTGACAGTTGATGGCACACTGACAGCATATAACGACAATGAAATGCAGGACGTTGCAGCAACATATAATGTCGGTGCAATCTCTCCTAAGGGCAACAAGGCGGTGATTGCAGTAGATGAAGCCAAAGGTGAGATTTACGTTTGCAAGGGCGAGAATGGTATCTCAAAGATTGCTGCCGATGGTACAGTTAGCCAGTTCTTCGATTGCCCAACAATGAAGGCACCAGTACATGCAGACAAGCAGGGTGACGTGAAGGGTTGCGCTAATGGAGTTTACGTTACAGCTAACAACGTATTTGTAGCTTGCGGTTCATACGGTCTGGTTGTCCTCGACAAGAATGGCAAAGAAGTTTGCCACCGTAAGGCATACAACGGCAAGTCTTCCAACTTCGTAACAGTAGATGACAACAACAACATCTTCGTTGCATACGGTCAGAGCCGTGTACAGGTATTCAAGCTTACAAATACCAAGAAGTAATACGAATAAAAGAAATAATCCTTGTTCTCTCCCACTCCTTGCGAGTGGGAGGGAACATTCACCTTATTAGAGCTAAGTTGACTAGCTGAAACAAGAAATACGTTCAACTAAAATGTTAACGATAAATGTTAAGTAAATGAATATGAAAGCTATAAATATTAAACTTGCAACGTTCTCATTTGCTGCAATGCTTTTGGCATCTTGTAGCGATTCCGGCAACGATTCTGTCATAGACCCTATCGGTAAAGCTGCTACTATCGTTGGCTCCAACGTAACCGCAGAGTATGCAAACCAGCTGGCATCCAGAGTGATCAATTACAAAACCATCAAAGGGGCATCAATCACTCCTTTGGTAAACAAGGCACGTACAAGAGCCGGTGAGACTCCAGAAGTTAATATACCTGCTAATGCAAAAGACTTGACAACAGTAAAAGAACCTTGGAATGCACATCCTGGTAATTACTACGTAAAAGAAGGAGATGTTGTAACTACCAATAACATGAACATTCAAGGTATGACCATTTATGTGAAAGGTACATTCAAATATGATGGTGGAAATACATACTTCGACAATACAAACATAATCGTCATGAAGAGCGGAAAACTGATTGCCAAAGCAAACTCTGGCGAGGTATTTGGCATTAACAAAATAGATAACTTCGGAACCATCGAGTTTCCTGCAAGCCAAAGCTACTATACCATTAAGAATGATTTCCATAACTATAATGGTGATTTAAATATCGAAGGAAAGACTCTTGATATTCAGAATGGCTGTCAAGTATATGTAGGTGGCAATGTAAAAGCCAAGAACATCAAAATCAGTGGTACAAATACAGAATTCGCCTGCATGGGTGATGTTAAACTGACAGAGGACTTTTACATGACTAATAATACCTATGCCACAATAAATGGAACTCTCAATGCCAAAACAGGTATAAAGTTAGACAGCCAAACAGCCCTACATGCAGGATGTTCCGTAAAAACCAGCGGTGACGTTAACATCACCAACGGAGCTACGATAGAGACCTTGTATCTGAAGGCAGCCAACTATTACCAAGACTCGAACTCAAAGATGGTTTTACATGACCAATCAATGGTTGAAGTAGATGACATTTTCCAAAACCTCAATAATACTTTGGGTTGTGCAGACTTGGGAGACAAGGATGGTGTAGCCGTCATCAAATGCAATAGAATCATCTACAATGCACCAAGTAAGAAGGCAGAAGCAAGCTCCTTTCAGGATTGGAAAACAACCAAGAAAACTGTAGATTGTAATATTCTGACTACAAGTGGAGATAACGCAACTATCATTGTAGATTGCTCCGACGGCATTTACTCTAATAGTGACACAAATAAGAAACTTACAGAAGATAACACTAGAGTGATCTGGACATCTGGAAACGTACTTTGGTCAACAGACGAAGGAACTGGAAACCACGTCATCAAGAAGACTGAGTGCAATCCTAATGGTTACAATGCAGACCAAGAGCCTACAAAGGAGCCTACACTCGACTTGATTTCAAGTATCGACTATAATCACGATCACGACATCTCGGCAACATGTATTCAGTCGCACAATGGCAGACTGTATATGTCTTACCATACCCGTGACAAGAAGCATGGTGGCTGTATTGAGGTGTTCAGTCCTGTAGAAAACAACAAGGTAACACTGGAGCAGTATCTCTGCGATGACCAGAAAGACCTCGACTTCAACCATCTGTTGGCAGTGAAGCTCAATTCCGGCAAGCGCATGGTTTACTTACCAGGAAGTTCCAACAAGAAGGGTGCTATGCTCGCATACCTCCCTATTCAGGACAATCATCTGCTGGCAGACCAATCAAAGTCTATCACAACAACCATCGATGGTAAGGACACCGTGATCTACGAGAAGCCATTGCAGTTCATCCAGATGAATCCTGCAACAGCAGAATTTGCGAAAAAGGGTTATGATGAGAACTGCGTGGTCTATAACGAAGAAACCAACCATCTGATCGTTGCAACCACCAAGGGCTATCTGGTTTACAATGCAGATACCTATAATGAGCTTGACAAGATCAACAAGCCAGGAAAGGTAAAGCACATAGCTATCGGTAATGGTAAGATCGTTACAGTTTATCTGAACAGAGAAGCAACCAACGAGACAGAGGCTATCCCTGCTACCGTGGAAATCTTCGACCAGAAGGCAGAAGACCTCAGCAACCCGATCAACAGCTTCGCCATCAGCACCATTGAACCAAACAACGGTAAGAACGTGGTTCGTGTGGATGATAACAAGATTTACGTTTGCCGCGGTGCTGCCGGTATGTATGTTTACGATATGGAAGGCAATGAACTCTGGCACTACCAGATGCCTAGCCCTACTATCACGGAAGGCGAAAATGCCGGAAAGTATAAAGGTCATGCCAATGGCTGCTACGTAGGAAAGAAGTATGTATATATCGCATACGGCGGATTTGGACTTGTGGTTCTCGACAAGGAAACTCACAAGGTGGTTGCACACCGCAACCTTGCCCACTCTGCCAACTACGTAATAGAATACAAGGGCTATATCTACGTAGCCTACGGACAGAGCAGAATGCAGGTATTCCAACTCAAGAATGCCGATCCTGAGGTTTCTTACTAAATAAGAAATCTGATATATGTTCAATTCATAAGAAATAGATAATAATTATCATTGAGCAATAAAATCAAGAGACACTAGATGAATGCAGCTGCAACAGCTTGCAGCTGCATTCATAGTGTTTAAAAATAAGAGAAAGATGAAGCGAAAATTGATACTATACACAACGACTGTTCTTCTGATAAATATTGGAGGAGGGGGTGTTATGGCTCAAAATCTGAAACAACAGGCAAAGAAGAAAGCATTCAGCCCGAAGATGCTCGTTTATGAAAATCTGAAAAATGAAAATGTACTCAAGCACTTCAAGAATCGCTTCGCACAACTCGATACCCTACTCAACCACCCTATCTGGGTAAAATCCCCGGTCATCAACCTGGGACTCAACAGTCAGCACACGGCTGACATCAGAAACACCGACTCGCTCTACTGGGCCAAGACAGCCCACGAGCAACTGGCAATAGCAAGACACAACGGACTGGAAGTAACCGGACAGGTGTATGCCAGACCCGATGCCTACTTCGATGCCGACAACGACGACGCCGAACAGGTATCAAAATATAAGGCAAAGACCCAGGCAGAACTGGGATGGAACATCATCAACAGCAAGTTCTACCAGGGCAAGGAAAAGAAAGCCAAAGTAGCTTTGGCTAACGAACTCTCCAGGCTGCAAAGCAAGAAGAGAATGACAGCAGACATCTATGAGAAGGCTGCTGAAGAGCTGACCGAACAATATAACTTCTACATCGGTACCATCATCGCTCACCGACTGGACAACCTCGACATCATGAACGAGGCATATCAATACATGCTGGAGAAAGACCGAATCAGCAACGACAAGATGCTGAAGGTGATGAACGAGAAACTGGCAGCAGAATACGATATCTCCATCCTCTGCTCCAACCGCGACATCTCCAACAAGCCCATCTACCGCATGAAGCCAACCCGGATTCTGGTAGATACAACAGCTCTCTGGCACCACATCGACGAGGAAAGCATCGACGCAAGAATCGTGATGGTAAAAGAACAGATTGCCGACAACGACAGCAAGTTGGCGAATTACTTATCGACGACAAGAATCACGCCTTTCGCCAGATGGTCATCCTACTGGCAAAGCAACAACAAGATAAGCAACAACGGTGATATCGGAGTGCGGTTCACCATCCCGATCTACAACGAGAATCCACGCAAGCGCAAGGCTCTCGAAACAGAAAAGGAAATCATCAGAAGCAGCAGAAGCACCGACGTCAAGGAAATCAAGCAGTCGGTAGGCATCCTGCTGAAGAGAATAGAGAATTTGAACCACGCCATCGCCACCGAGGCGTTCCATATAGAACAGACAGGCAAATACATCGATATGAGAAGATTTGCCTACAAGAACCAGAAGCAGGGGTACAACTACCTGATGCGAATGGACGAATATACGGGATTCCTCGAAAGCATGGAGAGAATGTATAAGCTGATGTTAAACCGCGGACTTGCCATCATCAATATCGAGAAGGCAGTCAGCATCTACGACAACAATACTATCTTCAGGGAAATAGAACTATGAATGAGTTTCAATTTAATAGCACGCCGCAGGAACAGGCAATGTCAGACATGCTCAAGTCGCAGAGCCACCGACTGGCAAGACAGCAGATTATCTTCGCGCTGATCTTCCTGCTCGTCATCGTACTGGCGGCATACTATATCGTCACAAGAATGATATGGGTCATCTACGACGGATACATCACCATTGATGAAAATCCCATCTCGGCAGTTGACGACATCTACATTCTCAAGGTAAACAAGGAGGTGGGAGAAGTGGTACACAAGGGTGATACCCTCTACTCCTACGTGCTGCTGGGAAACATCGTGAACCAGTATGACCCCAACATCCTGCCTTCGGCTGTAAAGGAAACGCACGACATGGAGGTGCAGGCACAGCTGGCAAGGGAAGAAATCCCGGTGCTCCGTACCCGTCTGGCTGAACTGAAAAAGCAGAAGGCTTCAGAGAGTTCGGATATCTACTACGGACTCACCGACAACACCAAGCGCAATGCCCTGGATGCAGAGATTGCCGAAGTGGAAGAAGAACTCAGAAAGCAGGCGAACAAGGTGGAAATCTACGCCAAGGCAAAGAATACCACCTATAACTTCATGTCGAGAAGAGGTGCCGGCACCGACAATGCCGCCATGCCCTACTCCGGCAACAAGAGCATCTACAACCAGGGACTGATACACTACTGCTGCGCTCCAGCCGATGCCTACATCACGAAGATCAATGTAAGCGACAAGACACTGGTATTCAAGAGCGGTGAAGTCATGACCATCCAGCATACCGACTACGCTGCATGCCATCTGGGAGTAATCATCTACGTGCCCAACGACAAGGTGAAGTATATGGAGAGTCCTGACGATGCAGACGTCATCATCAACAATAATCTGGAGCTGAAAGCCAAGTTACAGATGGTGGGTCTGAGAGTAGAGGAAATTCCGAAGCATCTGCAGAGTAACTTTTCGCATGATGCCAATGCAGTGGTTGCCGCCTTCACCCTGAACCCTAACCAGAGAGTTCCGGCATGGGTGATGAGCAACAAGCTGCCAGTGAGAGTGAGAATCAACAAGATCAGCGCTATGCTCGATCCAAAACCACTGCCGATGTACACCATCCCAGTGGACAAGAATCAAAATTTCGTAAGAAGTTCGAAACTGATTTCGACCGACAAACCAAAGTAAAGAACCAGAAGAAATGATTGGACTTAAAAGAAACAAACGTGGAGACATGGTGCTCACCATCGACGGCTATGTCGATATCGACTCGACACCAGATATCCAGTCCGACTACTTCGATTGCATATATATCAATACGAAGAGTGAGCGAGCGTTCCATGCTATCCTGTTTGGAGCCAGCCCTATCCTATCGTACAAATGCAGCTACAAGCCGATATTCGCCAATATGGCGCTATCCGGCAAGGATCAGTTCATTGACTACATCATCGATGCCTATGTCAGCGATATGAGCAATGAGAAAGTATATGAGATCATTGACAAGATCAAGGCTGCCAAGGAGAAATATGGCATCAAGCAGGAGGTGGTACGCCCAACTCAGCCTAACCAGCTCTTCTCCAACATCCTGAGGTATCTGCTCTCCAGAGACCAGAGAATCGTGACTCACAAGCTCATGGAGAAATCGTCATTGGGATACATCAATCCTATCTTCGAGCACTATCACAGCATAAGCCTGTTTCATCTTGCCGAGATGTTCTCCTTCATAGATACGCTGGAGGAATATGGCGCTCTGCGTAAGCACAAATACCTCATCAAGGAACATCTCTGCCCGAAGTGCAACCACAGTCACCTGCTATACACGGAGTGCTGCCCGAAGTGCGGAAGTTCGAATCTGAAGATCCAGAACATCATCCACCACTTTTCCTGTGCCAACGTGGCACCGGAAAGTGCATACAATGTGGGAGGCATGCTCATCTGCCCGAAGTGCCACAAGAGACTGAGACACATCGGTGTGGACTACGACCGACCAGCAGTGATCTATTCCTGCAACGACTGCGAGAACTCGTTTACCACGCCTATCACCAAGTCAACCTGCTGCTATTGCGAGAGTACCTTCCCAGTCAATGCGCTGGTTCCCCGTGATGTAGAGGATTACGAGATTACAGATGAAGGTATCCGTGCGCTGACCCAGAGCGGAATGCTCTTCAGCAACATGACCAATACTTACGATAACTATATGGAGTTTAGTCTGCTGCAGAACCGTCTGCGCCGCCAGCTTCTGGAAACCTACCGCGATGATCAGATATCAGTAATCGTAGGCAAGATCTGGATTCTCAACCCGAAACAGGAGACCATCAAGATCAAGGATGCCATACAGGCAAAGTTCTGCCGCCTCTTCAACAGTCACAAGGTATCGTACAACAACAACATCTTCTACGTTACCTATACGGCATTTGACGAGAAGTCTGAGATGGAAGCACAGCAGCACCTGAGCAAGGAGATGTCGAAGGCTATCAGAAAGGTATCCAATTTGATAGAACCCGACGAAATCATCTGCTGTGTACTCAATACCAAGCACAAGGGAATGAGCGGACAATATGATGACTTCTTCGACAAGATGAACTTCATAGAACTGACTCCAGATGACTACTGCACATATTCGGAGAATCCGATAACAGACGAAGAAACCGTGAAGCAGCAGAAAGAGCGACTCGACATCGCTCCGGAAGAAGACGAAACCGACAAGGCACTGAAGAGAGTGAAACTCTACAAGGATCTGGTAGGAATACTCGTCGCCATCGCCGGTATTCTCGTCCTCATCGTCATCCTGGCACTCACCATACTGAGATAAGAGAAGAAAGGAAACTGAAGATATGTTTAGTATAGCAGATACGATCAACCGCTTCTGGGACTGGATTGCCACACTCTCGTTTGCGAGCATTGCCAACACCTATTGGTTCCTCTTCTTCATCGAGGTTCCAAGATACTACCTGCTGGAGTATCTGGTGATTTTCAACCGGTTGATGACTCGAAACAAACGAAACAAGGAAAAGGAGCTTGCCCGCTTCTATCTCTATAGAGAAAACCCGCTCATCAGCATCCTGGTGCCGGGTAAGAACGAAGGCAAGAATATCTATAAGATGGTAAAGTCGCTGAATGAGCAGACTTACCGGCACTACGAAATCATCGTGGTGGACGACGGTAGCAACGACGACACCAAACTGATATGCACCGACCTCTACCGTGCGGGACTCATCACGCACTATCTGAGATTGGAGACCCGTGGCGGCAAGGCTGCTGCCACCAACTACGGAGCGAACATGGCACGGGGAAAATACATCGTAAGCCTCGACGCCGACTCTTCGCTCGACCGTGACGCACTGGAAAATGTGCTTCTGCCCTTCTACCTCGACAACGAGGTGAAAGCCGTGGGAGGCTGCATCGAGGTGAGAAACTACAAGGAGACGATCTGCTCATCGCTCCAGGCATTCGAATACCTGAAGCGAATACAGGTGGGCCGAACCGTAACCAGCGCCCTGGGTATCTACCACATCATTTCGGGTGCCTTCGGCGCTTTCGAGCGCAAGACACTGAAGGAAGTGGGATTCTGGGACATCGGACCGGGACTCGACGGAGACATCACGCAGAAGATCCGCAAGGCTGGCTACAAGGTGAAATTCGCCGAAGATGCGATCTGCATGACCAATGTGCCAACCAAATGGTACAAACTGTATCATCAGCGCATCAGATGGTCGAGATCGCTCGTGAGATTCCGTCTGCGAAAGCATCTCGACATCCTGCTGCCTACCAAGAACTGGAGCATCCTCAACTGGTTGTCGAATATGGAAAGCGTGGTGTTCGACTGCGTATTCAACTTTCTGTGGCTGTGGTATATGATTCAGCTTGCCATCACCTTCAACACCCATATCGTGGATGTGCTGCTGCTGGGCTACTTCATCCGTGTATGCCTGTCGCAACTGGCATTCATTCTGGTGCTGCTGGTAACGGAAAGAAAGAAAACCGCCTGGTTCCTCTATCGGTTCATGCCACTCATGTCGCCATACACAGGCTACTTCCTGCGCTTTGCCCGACTGTCGGCACACCTACAGGAACTGTTCTTCCGCACCTCTTACAAAGATGCGTGGAACCCGAAGAAGACTTCGCGCTATGCACAGCTGGAAGGAATCTAAGGTAAAAAGTAAACCAGAAAATAGTAGTAATAATAATTAAAACAATATAGATATATGACAAACAAACCTTATGAGTTTAAGGTTGGAGTGATAGGACTGGGCTACGTAGGTACCCCCCTAGCATGCTTATTCTCAAAGAAATACGATACATGGGGTTATGATAACAATGCGAAAAAGGTAAACAGACTTATCCAGACGCAGATGAATCAGAACAAAATGCTATCGAAGGCCTTGGCTCAGGGACTCAAACTGACTAGCGACATAGAAATGCTCAGGAAGTGCAATGTGTATATCATTGCGGTTCCTACACCTGTCAACAAGTCGAACAAGCCAGACATCAGTTGCGTAAGATGTGCCACCCGCTCCGTAGGTGCCATCCTGAAAGAGGGCGATATCGTGGTATATGAATCGACTGTATATCCCGGACTCACCGAGGAAGTATGCGCTCCACTGCTGGAGGCGACATCCGGCTTGAAGCTCAACCAGGATTTCTATGTAGGCTTCTCTCCAGAACGCATCAATCCGGGCGATACCGTACACACCATCGAGAACATCGTGAAGGTAACCAGCGGTTCTACCCCCGAAGCTGCCGAGATCATCGATTCGCTCTACTCATCTGTGCTGACCCACGGAACCTTCAAGGCAAAGAGCATCAAGGTGGCAGAGGCTAGCAAGCTGATGGAAAACTGCCAGCGCGACGTTCAGATAGCCTTCTTCAATGAAATGCAGAAGATATACGACAAGATGGGCATCAGCATCCAGGACGTTACGGCTGCCGCAAGTACCAAATGGAACTTCGTGCCTGCTACCCCAGGACTGGTGGGCGGTCACTGCATCGCTGTAGATCCTTACTACCTCATCAACAAGGCACAGGAGGTGGATGTGGTTCCATCCCTCCTCTCTACGGCTCGCGAGGTGAATGAGCAGATGGCAATATGGATGGCAGGAAAGATCAAGAGTGCCAGCGAGGTAAGAAACTTCGTTCCGGCAGAGACCAACGTTCTCATCCTGGGCTTCTCGTTCAAGCCAGACAGTGATGACATCCGTAACACCAAAGTAGCCGACCTGTATATCAATCTTCTGGGTACAGGATACAGAACCACCCTCTACGACCCACTGGTGGACGCAGAAGAAGTAAAAGAAGAATATGAAATCAAGATTACCGACAACCCTTCCGTGCTCGATCAAAAGTATGAAATCGTAGTCATCGGTACCAATCATAAAATATTTAATAACCTAGACATGAATAAGATTCTCACCGATAAGGGTTTCGTGTGTGATATCTACGGAATCCATAAGGTAAAGGCTTAGGATTGTCGCAACGAATTGCGAGAAATGAACAGTAAATGTAAAGTATTAGTAGTAGATGATATTCACGAGAATATTGAATTAGTTGCTGATATGCTGAAAGGCTTAGACGTTGAGATTCAGAAAGCGGATGGTGGAGCTAAAGCTATCGAACTGGTAGATAGCTTCCAGCCCAACATCATCCTGCTCGACCTGATGATGCCCCAGGTAAACGGCTGGGACGTCATCAAGTACGTCAGAGCCTCTTACGACAAATCGGAGATGGCAATCATTGTAGTTTCCCTGCTCAACAACAAGGACAACATCGACGACTGCTATGAGATGGGTGTGAACGACTATATCTGCAAGCCTATCATCAAGGCACAGCTGGTCAGCTCTGTAGAAACCCATAAAGAAAACATAGTTGAGCCTACCCCCAAGGCAAGCCCAACTATGGTAGCATTGCATAATAAGAATAATGATGATAAGGCAATCTTCGGAATGTAATTGCCCCTACTGCATATCATAAGAAATACGCTCTGCCGGGTCTATAATGCCTTCTGCAATATAGATTCGGCATGAGCCACACGTTCTCTGCCAGGAGGTTCTATGCCATCTAGCGGATAAGGGATTCCCAGCTTCTCATATTTGTAGATGCCCATCGTATGATAAGGCAATACATCTATGCGCTGGATATTGCTGAGCGTAGAGAGGAAATCGCGCAATTCTTCCAGGTATTCATCCTTGTCGGTAATACCCGGAATGAGGACGTGGCGAATCCATACCGGCTTGTGGATCTCGCTGAGATAGCGGGCACAATCGAGTATGTTCTTATTGCTATGAAGCGTCAACTTACGATGCTCTTCATCATTGATATGCTTGATATCCAGAAGGACCGTATCTGTAACGGCCATCAGACGCTCAAATTTCTCAAAAATCTTTCCATCTCTTCTGAAAGGCTGGGCTGATGTATCGAGACAGGTATTGATGCCACGCTGATGCGCTTTCTCGAAGAGTTCGATGAGAAAGTCTATCTGCATCAGGGCTTCTCCGCCGCTCACGGTAATACCGCCCTTGTCTCCCCAATAACTTTTGAATCGCTCTGCCTTATCCAGAAGGTCATCAGCTGTCCATTCCTCTCCAACCCCCGTCTTCCAGGAATCCGGGTTGTGGCAGAACTGACAGCGCATAGGACACCCCTGCAAGAAAATCAAAAATCGGATGCCTGGTCCATCTACAGAACCAAAGCTCTCTATACTGTGAACAAAACCTTTATGCATTCTTTCGAAGATCATATACTCCCCACAATGCAAAAAGACTCATAAATAAGGCTATAACGCCCAAAAAAAGAAATACACCCATAATTATTTTATCTTTTTAGAAATAATTAAAAACAAGAAACCCAATTAAGCCTGCATTTTACGATAATCATTGTAAGCCCATAGAGTAAAAGCACCAGCAAGCAAAGCAAAAAAACCCATAAATACTAATAGTTCCATATTTATTTTCCTTTCTTTTTTTTATCTTTAGACATTAATATTAAAAAGAATCCACATACAGCTAGAAACATTGTTATTAGAGCTCCAAAAACTAAAAGTTTCCCTGTATCGATATCCTTTTTCATGATACTTGCCAAGATGATACCACCAAATATCAGTTTGGCTAAATCCAAGCAAAATTTTCCTCCTTCACTCCAAAGAGTTGTTTTTTGTTCTATATTCAATTTCATACCGCAAAAATAGTAAAATAATCAATATCTTGCTCTATTTTGCAGTTAAATAAGCTAAAAATGCCCGCTAAATATCCTCGGAAAGAAAATCTAGCGGGCAATATTTATTCTTCTAATTGATTAGAGTCTCTCGTGAGCCTGACGAGCGATTACGTCGAGCTGCTGCTCGCGTGTCAAGTCGATGAACTTAACAGCGTAACCACTTACACGGATGGTGAAGTTCTGGTACTCTTCCTTCTCTGGGTGCTCCATCGCATCCTTGAGCTTGT
>ENA-OVGE01001689-OVGE01001689.1-human-gut-metagenome-genome-assembly--contig:-NODE-1689-length-16542-cov-3.535816_pt1 | contig 16542 bp, 17 predicted proteins | sample MGYA00237769_ERZ505417 | MGnify/ENA primary metagenome ERZ505417 (study PRJEB26158, sample SAMN06016403) | human gut metagenome | biome: human gut; feature: ankylosing spondylitis patient; material... | reverse complement strand
CGTGCCGGCAAGAGCCGGTGCAGATGCGGGGCCCGCTGCGCGGCGGTGCGGCCCGCGCGGCCTGCGGCCGGCTCAGTTCCCGTGCTGCCCGTATGACAAGCAGCGCAATCTCCCCGGCATGCCGCAGGTGATCTTCTGGGACAGCGGCGAGGAGTGCTACCGCTGCGCGCGCGGCCACCGGTTCCGCAAAAACGGCAAATTTCTGTGATGCCGAAGAGGAAAGGATGGAATATGAAAGGAATCTATAACCCGAAAAAGCTCACGACCGACCGCGAACGCTTCCATAAGATCCGCGTGCTGAATATCGGAGCCGGTGCGGTCGGCTCGGCGGCGGTGGAGCACGAGGCCAAGCTCTGCCTGTCGCTCGATGTGATCGACGACGACCGCTTCGAGCCGGACAACGCCGCCAAGCGCAGTTGCCTTGTCCGTACGCCCGAGGACGACGGCAGCAACAAGGCTCTTTGTCTCGGGCACCGCGTGCAGCCGCTGCTCGACGACGGCTGCACGGCAAACGGCATCGATGCGAATCTCCGTCTGCTCGGCCCCGAGGCGCTCGCGGACTACGATGTGATCGTCTGCGCGGTGGACAACAACGCCGCGAAGGTGCTGCTCAACGAACTGGTGCGCCGTCTGCCCGAGGAGCGCCGCCCCGTCGTCATCATGGACGGCACGCACGGCGAGATGGCGCAGAGCGTCATGCTCGATAACCGCGACTTCTGTCTGCGCTGTCTGATGGATGAGAGCTGGATGAAGGACGCGAGCGTGCGCACCTCGTGCACCGGCCCGCGCGTCCACCGCCCGGGCGACCACGCCGAGCACACCACGACCTCGGATCTCGCGAGCTCCATGGCCGCGCACCTCAGCTGTGAGCAGCTGCGCGCTTACGTCTCGGGCGAGGGCGCGGCGATGAACAAGCGCCTGACCTACACGGTCTATCCCCAGCTTGCGCTCGACGAGAGCCGCCCGCTGCGCGATCCGGGCTGCCCCGGCTGCCGCATCGGCCCGCCGAAGAACCTGCGCTGGCTGCGCGGAACGGTGCTGGAGGTGACGCTCGGCGAGGCGCTGGAGCAGCTGCGCGAAGCGCTCGGCACGGACGACTTCGAGCTGATGGCACACCGGTTAAGTCTGCCGGGCGCAATGTTCACGGGCTTTATCACGGACGGCGTCTGCCACTGCTGCGGAGAGCCTATCCGCGTCATGCGCCACGAGGGGCGCACGTCGCTGAGCGACCTGCGCTGCCCGGACTGCACGGCGAAGGGCCTTCCCGCGCAGATCGGCGAGCGCTTCACGGGCGAGAAGATGGTCTACGGCTTTTCGCCCGCGAGCGAAGCGGAGCTGAAGGCGCTTACGCTCTTCGAACTCGGCTATCCGCTCGGCGCGCACATCGACGTGCTGCAGCGCGGGGACGCACTCGACATCACGGATGCGTGCGTGACAAAGACGGTGTTCGCCTTCGACGGCGACCACGAGCAGATGCACAGAGTCACCCGGCTCTGACGGACAAGGAGGAGACAACATGGTCTATACCGGAACCTATATCGACGAAAACGGCGTCGGACACGAGATTTCTCTGACGGAGGAGGACTCGATCGAGGCGCTGAAGAACGACCGCGACGCGCTGCTGCGCCGCTACAACACCCAGCGCGTGACCGTGCGTCAGGTCAAGGCGCAGGAGGGCGAGGCGATGCGTTTTCAGCTGACGCTGCACGCGCCGACGCACTATCTGACAAGCGAGGATGACACCGAGCCCAAGCCCTGCGACGAGATGACCTGTACGCTCGTGTGTATGCCCGGCTACCCCATCACGCCGATGAAAGCGGGCTACGCGCCGGACCGCCACCTCGCAAGCCCGAACGTGGGCCGCAGCGGCTGGGCCTGCATCGACGAGTGGAAGGTTGGCGTGAGCTCCATGCTGACCGTGGGCGACAAGCTCCTGCACGACATGATCCACGACCCGAGCGTCACGCGCTATGACAGCGTGGCCAACAGCGACGTGGTCGCCTGGCACAAGCGCGGCGTCGAACGCGGCGCGTTCCCCACCATCGCGCCGAAGGAGCTCTGGGCGCCCGAAATCCCGCCGCTGCCGCGCCGCCGCGCGGTGGTCACGCCGCCCCCGCTGCCGCGCCGCCGCACGGCGAGAAGCTGAGGAGGTGCGCCATGACCTATACCTACACGCAGGCGCCGCCCATCCCGAAGCACCGCCCGCAGGAGCCGAAGAAGTACCCGACGCTCTCCATTAAAAAAGTCTGCGCGATGATCGAGGAGCGCTGCGGCAGCGTCCGCATCACCGAGCGCCACGGCAGGGAGTGCGGCAACTACGCCGTCATCCTGCCCGAGGCCATGCAGGAGCTGACGAGCATCATCTCCTACCGCCGCCGCTCGCCCATGAACGTCAATGAGCAGAAGTTCGGCGGCTACGGACACTTTCTGCGCAACCCCGCCGGCGGCATGATCGCCGTCATCAAGCACTTCATCGAGGTGCCGACCGTCAATCGCACCCCCGTCAGCGCAGGGAACCTCGGCCCGAACGGCGAGCTGAACCCGGCGCTCGACTTCCTCGAGTACGTCCGCGCGGAGTTTTTCCGCACGGAGAAGCAGTTCAACACCGATGCCTACGGCTGCGAGGTCGACCCGTTTCTGGAGCTGTGCGGCGGGTCGGAGTTCGTGATGGAGTGCCACACGCACCCGGATCTCGGCGTGTTCTGGTCGGCGGCCGACCGCCGCAGCGGCTCGCACCGCGCGGGCAACAAGCCGCTCTGCATCTTCGTGTGCGACCCGGTGCGCGGCGAGATGCTCTGCAGCATGGGGCGCAGCTTTGAGGACGCGCAGGTGCTTGTCTATGAGCGCGCGGCGCAGAGCGCGGAGAGCAGTGATCTCCCGCTGTCCCCGGCGGGCGAGCTGACGCGTCTGGCAGGCGCGTGCCTGCGCACGCGCGGCTATGAGGGGAGCCTGCGCATGCATGCGACGCTGCGCGGGCGGACGTGCCTGAAGCTGCGTCTCGTCATGCCGAAGGGCAGACGGGAGGGGCAGCCATGAGCACCGCGCCGGAGCGGTTCGGGAGCAGCTTTTACCGGGGCCTCCTGCCGGCGGCGGAGCAGGGACTCTACGATGCCATGCTCACCCGCTTCGAGGGCGGGGACTACAGCGGGAAACTGCGTCTGCGCACCGGGGAGAGCGAGGCCGTCTTCCGGGCGTACAGCGCTCTGCGCGATGACCACCCGGAGCTGTTCTGGCTCGGCGGGCGGTGCGCGTTCACACCGCAGACCGGCGATATGCGCTGCGCGGTGCTCTATACGCCCGACCAGATCGGGCGCATCCGCTATCAGCTGCGCCGCTGCCTGTTCCAGCTCGTGCGCGGGACGGCGGGGCTGCCGCCGGTCGAGCGCGAGATCCTCGTCTATGAGCGCATCGCCCGCCGCCTGACCTATATCAACAACGGCGACGTGCGCGATCACAACATCGTCGGGCCGGTGCTGCTGTCGGCGGGGGTGTGCGAGGGGTACAACGCCCTGCTCATGCTTGCCCTGCGCCGCGTCGGCCTCCCGTGCATCAAGGTCTACGGCGTGGGTAAGAGCGGCGGCGGACACTGCTGGTCGGTCGTGTGGCTCGAAGGCGAGCCGGTGCACTGCGACGTCACATGGGATAAGCCGTCGCGCGGCGCGGTGCGCTTTGCCTATCTCAACCGCTCCGACTGCCAGATTGCGCGCGACCACGGGGACTTTAGACGCCCCGGTATCCCTGTCTGCCGTTCGGAGCGCTGGAACTACGACACGCTCGCCCTGAGTGGCTGAGAGAAAGGAGCTATGTATGTATCAGACGATCATCCGCGATTCGGGCGGCGAGGGACTCATCCGCGTGGTGAGTGTACCCTGCGGGCCGGGGCGCGCCGTGGTGAACGGGAGCCTGCTCATCGTCCCGCCCGGGACGGTGGCCTATGCCGCCGTGAACGGTATGCTCTCGCCGCCCTACGGCCCCGGACGGCACGAGCTCTTCACGGGGGTCGACCCCTTCTTCGTGCGCCTGCGCCACCTCATGACCCGCGGCGACGCGGGCGTCACCGTCTCGGTGTTCTTCCTCTCGACGGAGAAGCACTGCTTCCTCCAGCTCGGGACGGGAGAGCTGCCGCTGCGCGAGCGGCGCTTCCAGATCACGCTCAAGGCCTTTGCCGCGTGCGGGCTGGCGGTGTCGATCGACGATCCCCTGCGCGTGCTGCAGCGGCTTGTGGGCAGCTACAGCACCGGCTTTTCCGAGGAGGATCTCGAGCCGTGCCTGCAGCAGCTCATGCTTGCGCCCGTGCGCGAGGCGCTCTCGCAGGAGCTGAGCCGCTTCGACGTGACGCAGATGAACAGCCAGCTCCAGCGCCTGAGCGAGCGCGTGAGCCCGCCCGTGCGCGCGGCGTTTGCCGACTACGGCCTGCGGCTCGAGCGGCTGCAGGTCATGGCCGTGAATATCCCGGACGGCGAAATCCAGCGGCTCTATGAGCTCGAGCAGAACTACGCTGCCGGCAAGAGCCGCACCGACCTCGAGCTCGATCAGATCAAGCGCGTCTGGGACGGCAACGTCGACCGCCGCACGATCGCGGAGATGCTGCGCGGCGGTGGCGGCGGCTCCGGCGGCGCGCCGATGCTGCAGATGATGGCGATGATGCAGATGATGCCCGCTCTGCGCGAACAGATGCAGTCCATGCTGCAGCGCTCCGGCCCCGCGGACGGAAGCGGGACAAACCGGACACCACCGCCGCCCATGCCCCCGCGCACACGCCGCTGCCCCGACTGCGGCGCGGCGCTCGAACGGGACGCGCACACCTGCCCGCACTGCGGGCGGCGTTTTTGAGAAAGGATGGCTGACATGAATCGAGTTTCTACAGGGAGCCTGCTGGCGATGATCGGCGTGGTGCTGCTGCCGCAGCTGCTGTTTTTCTGGCTCGCGCCGCAGGACGCGGCGGCGCGCTGGGCGGTGTATATCGTGGGGACGGTGCTCACGTTTCTGCTGACGTGCATGTCCTTCGGCGTCTGCTGGTATGTGGGCGTACGCCGGGGCGCAGCGATGGCCGCCGTCTCGGGCGTGTTTGACGCGGCGGTGGTTGGCGTATGTGCGGCGCTGCTTGCTTCGGACGCGAGCGTGCGGACGGCGCTATTCTCGCTGGGCGCGCTGGTGCTGCTCTACATCATCTGCGCCGCGCCGCTCACGACGGGGCTGGAGGAGCAGGAGCCGGGCGGACCCCGCCCCGCGCCGGATCCCGCGGAGCAGACGCTCCCGCCCTGCGGTGGCAGTGTGCCCCTGCCGCCCCGGCGGCGATAACGCTTTGAACAGGAGAGGAGGAGAGCGGCATGGATCAGATCTGTCCGCGCTGCGGCTGCCGCAGCTTTCACTATAACCGCAGCCGCATGCGCGTCGAGTGCGACGCCTGCGGCCACGCGCTGACCGACCCGCAGGAGCTGCAGCTGCAGCGGCAGGACGACCGGAATTTCCAGCAGGCCTGCGAGCATCTGCGCGCCGGGAACTGGCAGCAGGCAGCGGGACTGCTGCTGCCGCTGATGGAGCGCCGCCCGGTGGACCGGCGGCTGTATCTGGCGGCCTTTCGCGCCGCGACGAAGGACTATCAGGATCTCGAGGCGCCCGCGCCGCTGCGCATGATGGCGATCGACGCATGGGACAAGCTTGTGCGTCTCGGCGGTCTGAGCGGTGAGATGGTGCGCTACGGCATGCGCCGCCGCGAGAAGTACCGCGAGAAATACCGCGCGCAGAGGCAGGCGTTCCTGCTGCTTGCGGCGGTGGCGGCGGGGATGTTCTTTGGCTGCATCTTCGCCGTTGCGGACGACAGCCCGCTGGGGGCCCTGGTGTTCCTCGCAATGGGCATCTACGCCGCGTACAAAGCCGGGCGCATCCGCCCGAGCCCCGCGCTGCGCGACTACGCGGCGGGCAAGGGCGGCGACCGGGAGAATCCGTTTACCTGGGAGAGAAACAGATGAGTGTGTCATACCGCGCGCAGACGGCGCGCGTGACCGGCGCGCGGCATGTGCGCGCGGGGGAGATGTGTCAGGACGCGGCGCTGTGCGGCGTGTATGACCCTGTAGAAGCAAGCGCCCGTGCCGCGGCACAGGCTTACGGCACCCGGGCGTATCCGGATTACGACGCGCTTCTGGCAGACCCGCAGGTGGATGCGGTGTGTATCTGCACGCCCAGCCACCTGCATGCGCCGCTGGCACTGCAGGCTGTGGCCGCGGGCAAGCATGTGCTCATTGAAAAGCCCGTGGCGCTGACGTTGGAGGACTGCGACGCTGCGGCAGCTGCTGCGGCGGGAGCTGCGGCGGCTGAGCCGCCTGCGCGGCGCGGCGGAGACCGATTTCGGCTCGACGGCGGTGGTGTTCGCTGTCTGCCGCCGGACGGGGCGGTATATGACGGTGCACCTCGGCGACGGGGCGATCCTCGGCGTGAAGGGTGAGGGTACGCCGCAGCTCATCAGTGCGCCGGAAAACGGCGTCACCGCACAGTATACATGGCTCACGACGTCGGACGGGGCGTTGGGGCATCTGCGCGTCGCCTTCGGGCGGAGCGCGCCGTGGCGGCGCGTCGTGCTCGTGACGGACGGGGCGAGGGCGATCTGCTGCGGGCGGAACATCCCGCTGCGCGCGCGGGAGCTGCTGGCGCGCGGGGGCGCGGCAGAGGTGCTCGCGGCCGTGCGTGAAAGCCGCCCGGAGGACGACGCGAGCTGCATCGTCCTCGACCGTGCCCCGTTGGAGGAAAACGCGCCGCGGAAATGTGCCGCGCCCGCTTGCGAAATAGCGTCGAATCTGGTATAATCCAACCACTGTCAACGATCGTCAGCTCCGGCTAACCGGCGGCGGATGGAGGGAGGATGCACCATGAACGAAAATTATACGCAAGCGGCCAACAGCCGCTGCTTCGGCCTTGTCGACAGCACGCTCGAAGAGATCTGGGCGGACATCGGGCGCACGCCCGAGGACACGGAAGCGGCGCTCTGGAAGCGCAAGCTCCAGAGGATCGCCGCGCAGTATGTGCTATCGAGCCGCTTCGCGCTCATGCGCATCCTCTGTGAGCGCGCCGGGGGCGGCGAGACGGGCTTCACCGCCGCGCTCGAGGGGGAGACGCTGACGTTTCCGGACATCACCGCGCAGCACGCGCAGAATTTGACCGAGCGGGAACTGCAGGACTATGAGCGCCTGCTCGTGGACATCGCCGCCCGTCAGGCGGAGACGGAGAGAGCGCGCAGCCGCGCACTCATCGGCCGCGCGCTCACGGCGGGGGAGGGGAAGAACCTCCTCCTCACGCGCGACGAAGCGTTTGCGCTGGGGCACACGCTGGGCTTTTCGCTCGCGGAGATGCAGTGGTTCCTGCTGCGCACGCTCGACACGGAGGACGGCCTGCGCTATCACGCATCCGGCGACCTCATCGAGACGTTCGGCTTCGTGACCGGGATGGGAGAGAAGTCCGTCGCCGCGCTCAAGGCGCGCTGCGCGCGGATGCTCGCGGATATCCCCAAGGCCGAATGCGATGGGCGCGAGGGGGACTGGACGCGCGCGGCGGGCGCGTCGCTGCCGCAGATAGCGGCGTCGTGGCCCGTCGAGGAGAGGGAGGAGCGCTTCCTCGCGTGGATGCGCGAGCAGGCACCATATCTCGACCGGCCGTCGCGCAGCGCGCTGCGCATCTACCGCAACCTCGCGGTCTACGCGTGGCACATCGCCGCCGAGGAGGAGAGCGCGCCGATCGAGTCGGACTTTCTCCCCTGCATCCGCGAGCTTGTTTCGCAGCCTGAGGAGGACGAGCGGACGGTGGCCGCGCTCTATGTAAACGGCGCGATTTCCGCCAAGAAGTGCCGCGCCGTCGCGGGCGACATTCTGCTCGACAACCTCAACCGCAGCTTTTCCGACCAGACGGACAAGGCCAAGGCCTACCATGTGATCGCCGTGCGGCCCGACGGACAGATGACCGTCTCCGGCGGTATCAACGCCAGCCGCACGCGCGTGCAGGATCTGCTCGCGGGGAAGGCGGAGGTCGAAAAGAGCGACATGCTGTATCTGCTGTGGTTCACGGTGGGGCTCTGCTGGCTCTGGAACAGCCGCCCGCGCCCGAGCGAGATCTATGACCGGCTCGCGGACTTCATCGACGCGGCGGAGATTTGCCTTGACGCGGCGATGCTCCCGCCGTTTTACCCGCCGCACCTCATCGAGCAGAGCATGCTGCTCTCGGTCGTCTATGCCGGGCGCACGGAGAGCGACACGGCGGAGATCTACGAGCAGCTCTGCAGCGCGGTGATCGAGCGGAGAAAGAGCAAGAACAGACCCTGACGCGCAGACCGGAAGGAGGCAGGCGCGATGCAGAGAATCCCCCTGCGGCGCGGGACAAGCGTCGCAATCGACGGGAAGAGCTACGCCATCGGCGATGTGATCGGCGAGGGCGGCTTTTCGTATATCTACGCCACGGAGCCCGGCAGCGGGACGGACGTGGTCATCAAGGAGTATTACCCGGCATCCGGTGCGCTGCGGGATGAGCGGACGCAGTGCGTCCTCCCCGCACCGGGACAGGAGACGGTTTTCCAGCAGAATCTGGCGCAGTTCGCGCGCGAGGGCTATGCCGGGGTGACGGCCGCGCGAGAGAGCTTTCAGACGGTCGCTTTTCTCGCGCAGGAGGGCGGCTATGCCGTGCTCCCGCGCTGGAGCCGGGACATGTGCGCGGTGTCTGCGCTCGTGCGCCGGTGGAAGGAGGAACCGCCCGCGCCCTACTCCGGGCGCGAGGAGGACCGGGATCCGTGCTTTCCGGATCTGCCGCGCGTGCAGTACGCGCTGCGCGTGACGGAGAGCGTCCTCGCGGCGCTCGGGGCCGTCCACGCGGGCGGCCTGCTGCACCTCGACATCAGCGGCGGCAACGTCGTCTGGGCGGGGCAGGAGCCGCGGACAGGCCGCGGCTGCGCGGCGTTTCTGACGGATTTCGGCAGCGCGGCGGAAGTTTCGGGCGGCGTGCGCGCCGCGGCACTGCTGTCATACAGCCCCGGCTTTGCCGCGCCGGAGCTGCGCACCCCCGGCGCGCCGCTCACGGCGGCGACGGATCTCTACTCCGTTGGCATGCTGCTGTTTTATCTCTGCGCGGGCGAGGGCGCGCTGCAGCTGACGCGCTTTCCGAAAAAGGCGATCCGGCGCGAGCTGGGCCGCCTGCGCGTGCAGGGCGGGGCGCGGGACGCGCTCGAAGCGATTCTCCTGCGCACCGCCGCGCCGCAGAGCGAGCGCTATCAGACGGCGGGACAGATGCAGGCGGACGTGCGTGCGCTGCTCGAGCGGCTGCCGCGCCGCCCGGTGAACCCCACCCCGGCGCGGGACTTCACGCTCGCGTCGCTGCGTTCGCTGCTCGAGGGGAGCGAGACGGAGGGCTATGGCTGGGCTGAGGAGCTGCGCGACCGGCGCGGCACCTCTATCGAGCTGCCGCCGGATACAGAGCGCGGCGTCTCAGGACGGATGTTCGCGGACGGCGGCGCGTTTTTGCGCTTTGTGCTGCCGGAGGAGCTGTACGCGTGTCTGAGGGCACTGATGAAGGGCTCCCCGGTGACGGAGAGAGACATCCTCGGCGGGTGGATCGACCGCGGCTGGAAGCGGGCGCTCGCCGCGCGCTGCCGCAACGGAGGGACGCGCCGTCTGCTGCAGATCGCGCGGACGCTGCTCGAGGACGAGACGCGCTTTTTCGCGGACATGGAGGTGCTGTTCGCCCTCCTCGGAGAGGACGGGGCGTACCTGCACGCGTGCATGCAGCGCTGCCCCGTGCAGCAAGCGCCGTATACGGCGCTCGCCGCGCTGATTCTGTTCGCGCTGCTCGGGCCGGAGGAGCTCCGGCGGCTGGTGGACAGCCCCCGCGAGGCCGCACGGTATTTTTACATCATCTGAAAATCACCTGAGAAACGGAGGAAATCACCATGACACACGAGGAAATGGAGCGGAAAAAGCGGGCCATCCTGCAGAGTCTGGCGGAGGGAGCGCGCGCGGAGAGCGCCGCGCCGGACGAGGACGATGAGGAGGACGGAGATATCTTCGTCTCGACGGTGACGGAGGCGATTGCACTGCTCCTGATGCACAAGGAACCCGGAGGAGCCCGCTACCGCCGCCGGCTCATCCGCTTTATCACCGACCCGAAGCATCAGGTGTATGACAGCCCGAACATCTACCACAACTTTGTGATGCACCTGTTCAAGCTCAGAGATTATATCGCCGCGCTGGAGGTCTGCGACTTTGTGCTGCGCTTTGCGCCGCAGTCGCGCGATATTCTCGGCGACGCGATCCGCGCCTGCGGCGAGAGCTGCCAGTTTGAAAGGGGTGAGCGGTATCTCGCGCGGGCCATGGAGATTCCGAAGGAGCTCTGGTGCTGGCGTCTGTTCTGCTACAGTGTGGATTTTCTCAAGGAGAAGATGATTGCCTATCCCGCCGATATGGCCGTCGCCGAGCGCGCCATCGCCCTCGCGGACGAGTTTGTCGAGCGCTTCCCGTATGACGAGCACGGCTACAACCAGCGCGCGGAAATTGACATCTGCCTCAACAGGCGCGACGAGGCGGTTGCATACCTCAAGCATGCCATTCTGGAGGTGCACCCCGATGAGCGCGACAGCCGCTCGTCGCTGCTGGCGGCGCAGTGCTGCATGACGCTGCTGGATATCCTCGAGGAAACGAACGAGTACGATTTCATCATCGAAATCTGCGACCGCGGTCTGCGCAGCACGGCGCAGACGCAGCCCTCGTCGTCCATCGCGGCGTTCATGTACCGCAAGGCGCTCGCACTCGATGCCAAGGCGTGCAGCGAGAATTTCCGCTCGCCCGACGCGGTGATCGAGGCGCTCAAGTGCTATCAGGCGGCCTATGACATGATGTCGGACGTCGACTACCGCTGCACGATTACGCTGCGCTATGCTGCCCTGCGCGTGTATGTGGAGGAGAGCAAGTTCCACCCGCTCGAGGAGCGCCCGCTTGTTGTCAGAGAGAGACAGACCGAGAGATGAAAAAGGCCCGCGGCGGCGCGAAAATCGCGCCTTTTGGGCCTAAAAAGCTGCCGCTGCGGGCTGTGATAGAATGAAGAGGATCTGAAAAACAAGACGAAAAGGAGAGATCCCCATGCGCAAGAGTCAGGAACTGACGAAATCACAGAAGCAGCTGCTGTACCTGCTGCCGGTGCTGAACGACCGGCAGGTTGCGGGTATGCTCAGCACGCTGAAAAAACCCGCCCGCAGGGTGGAGAAAAACGATGCCTACCGCCAGCTGATGAATATGACCGGCTGCGCCGAGGCGAAGGAGCAGCTCACGGCCATGCTCGCGGCGCACCGCATGAGCCATATCGCCGAGAGCCGCAGCCGCACGGTGAAGCAGCCGTACTTCCACGCGGTGTTCACCGGGAATCCCGGCTGCGCCAAGACGACCTGCGCGCGCCTGTACGCCAGGGCGCTCGCGCAGGAGGGCATCACGAAGCACGACCGCTTTGCCGAGCTGACCCGCGCGTCGCTGTGCGGCAAGTATCAGGGCCATACGGCGCAGATGGTGAAGGAGGTCTTCAAGCAGAATAAGGGCGGCACGATCTTCATCGACGAGGCCTATTCCCTCGCCAGTGACGAGCGCGACAGCTTCGGCGCCGAGGCCATCGACGAGATCATCGTCGGCCTGGAAAACGACCCCGGGACGGTCGTCATCTTCGCGGGCTATCCGGAGAAGATGGAGCAGTTCCTCGACGCAAACCCCGGCCTGCGCTCGCGCATCCCGTACCGCGTGCGCTTTTGCGACTACACGGCGGACGAGCTGTTGGAGATCTCCGGGAAGATTGCCGCGGACAACGGCTTCACCATCACCGCGGATGCGGGCGAAAAGCTGCTGGGCATCTTTGAAAAGGAGCGGCAGGTGCGGGATTTCGGCAACGGGCGCTTCTGCCGCAGTCTGGTCGAGTCCGCCATCCGCCGCAAGAGCGTCCGCCTCGGCGTCATGGACGCCGACGATCTCTCGGCCTACCTCGACCCCGCGCGCTACAGCGATGAGGAGCTGTTCTCCCTCGATGGGAACTGCTTTACCTACAGCGCTGCGGGCGAGGACCGCGCCGCACGTCGGATCGGCTTTTTGGGGTGACGGGCAGACAAAAACCGGAGCCGCCGGGGCAATTTGCCCCGGCGGCTCCGGTTTTCATGCGCCCTGATCGGTCAGCCGCCGGATGCAGCGGACGGCGCACGCGCTCAGCTTTTTCGCCGCCGGGGACGCCTCACGCATCGAGGGGACGGCGATGCCCAGCTCGATGAACTGCGGCGGGGAGAACGGAACCTGCGCGACGGCATGGCGATCCCACTTCTGCGCAATCAGCCGCTGGTTGAAGCTGATGCCCAGCCCGGCGGCCACCATGTTGTAGGTGGTGAAGTCGTCTCTTGTGGTGAAGCGGGTCTGCGGGTGCAGCCACAGCGCGGCCAGCAGGCGATCCTGATCGGTGACGTGGTCGGGCGAGGTGTGGAGGAACGACTCCCGCCCGAGCGGCTTCGCGCAGAAGCAGCAGTCGACGGATTTTCCGGCGGCTCGCGGAGACGAATTCTGTAAAAACGCCGGGCTGCGGACTGGACGATTACTGCGGAACGGCCCGAGAGAAGATCCGCCGCGCCTGCAGGGCGCCGGACGCGGAGGTGTTCTTCCTGGTCGGCGGCACACAGACGAACGCCACGGTGCTCGACGCCGTGCTGCAGAGCTATCAGGGGCTGGTCGACCACGATGGAGGAAGCAGAAGCGCTGTGACAACACGAAGCAGAAGGGCCGTCACGCATGTGACGGCCCTTCGTTTATGATTTATCTCGCCCTTTCCTGCGCCATCCACGGGGCGGCGCGGGCGATGAGCTTGCGGTAGACCCACCGGCGCATCCACGGCTCGCTTGACGCGCGCAGCGCCTCGCCCGGGCGCATCCACTCGACACCGCTGTTCTCGTCCGGCTTTTCACGCAGGGCGGCGTCCTCCGACTGCAGCAGGTACGTCACGTTCAGGTGGACGTGGCTCGGGACGTAGCGCCCGCGCTTTTCGTGCCCCTCCACGGCCAGACACTCCAGCGAGAAGATCCCGTCCGTGAGCGGGCGCAGCCGCCGCAGACCCGTCTCCTCCGTGACCTCGCGCATCGCGGCGGCGAGCAGATCCTCCTCGCCATCGGCGTGCCCGCCGGCCCACGACCACGAGCGGTAGAGATTGTGCCAGACCATCACGACGCGCGTGCGGTCGGGGCTGAGCACCCACGCCGAGGCCGTGAGGTGCGCGCTCTCGTTCTCGCGCAGCAGCGCGTCCGGATGCTCATGCAGGAAGCGCAGCATCACCGCGCGGTCGCGCTCCTCCTGCTCGCAGCCGGGGACGAAGCGCTCGATTTCCTGATAGATTCCCACGGTCATCAGCCTTTTTTTTTCAGATAAACCGCCCGGTAGACGATTCCGACGAGACACCCGCCGACGATGTTCCCAAGCGTCACGGGCAGGAGATTCGACAGCAGAAAGCCGCCCCAGCCGACGTTTGCGCCGAGGAAGATGCCCGCGGGGAGATAGAACATGTTGGCGATGCTGTGCTCAAAGCCGCAGAGCACGAACACGAAGATTGGCCCGTAGAGCCCAATGAACTTCTCCGCCGCGCTCTCGCCGACCTGACTCATCCAGACGGCGATGCAGACGAGGAAGTTGCAGAGCACGCCGCGCAGCAGCGCCGCGCCAAAGGGGAGCGACGCCTTCATCTCCGCTGTCGCGATAACGGCATCGCGCACGACGTCGAGCGTCCCCGCCGCGCTGCACAGCCCGGCGACGAGCACCGAGCCGAGGAAGTTCCCGAGGTAGACGAGCGCCCAGCTGCGCAGCAGCGCCCGCAGGCGGATCTCCCGCTCAAGCAGCGGGATGATGAGCAGGCAGTTGCCTGTGAACAGCTCGCTCCCGGCGAGGACGACCATTGTCAGTCCGGCGGGGAAGATGGCCGCGCCCGCGACCTTGCCGACATAGACGTTTCCGAATGTGGCCGCCGCGCCCGCGAGCGCGATGAACGCGCCGGCCAGCATGCCCAGCAGCAGAAGCCGTACGGCGGTCTGCTCCGTTTTGATTTTTCCGAGGGTGAGATAGCCGCGCGCCACCTCTGCGGGATTTTTCATGTAGGGTCCTCCTGTTTTCTCTTGTCAATCGGGGGTAGAGTACCAGTATAGCAAAAAAGCACCCCGCTGACAATTCCGATTTCCGGGGGGAGGTATAAGCAGTCGTTAAAAAATCATAAAAATATGTCAAGACACTTGCACAGACAGACAAAATGTGTTATAATTGAGCACACTCAAGAGTGAAATCTATATTATGGTGAGGGGAGAGCGGCATGAAGGGCCTGCAGCCGAGCGGCATCCGCCGCCGCAACAAGATGATCTATGCGGCCGTGGTGCTGTTTCTGGAAAACGGCTATGAAAAGACGACCACGGCGCAGATCGCGCGCCGCGCGGGCATGTCGGCCACGTCGTTTTTCGCCGCGTTCCCGAATAAAGAGGCGATTTTATACGCGCTTGTGCGCGAGATGCTCGCCGAGCAGTTCAAGTGGACGGAGCGTCTGCTGGGCGAGAGACCGGATCCGCTGCTGCTCTACTGCGCGGAGACGGCGCTGCAGATCCACATCACGGAGCTGTCTCCGGAGCTGCGCGAGTTGTATATGACGGCCTATTCGCTCCAGAGTACGTCGGAATACATCTACCAGAACATCTCAAAGAAGCTGGAGACGTTTTTCGCGCCGTATCTGCCGGGCGCACAGGCGAGCGATTTCTACGAACTGGAGATTGCCTCGGCGGGCGTAATGCGCGGCTTTATGGGCCGCCCCTGCGACCTGTATTTCACCATAGAGCGTAAGCTCCGCCGCTTTCTCAGCTGCTGCATGCGGCTGTACTGCGTGCCGGAGGAGAAGCAGGAGCAGGTCATCGCGCGGGTGCTGCAGATGGATTTGCGCACACAGGCACAGGAGATCGTCGGCGAGGCGGTGCGCCGCGCGGAGGCGGGGTTTGAAGCAGTGATGGCGGATACCGGACAGGCCTGAAGGGAGCCTGTGCAGAGGGGGATCCGCGTTTCATACATGGAAGGGTTGGGGGAAGCCCCGGAAAGGTCACCAAGGCCGCCGCACTGCCTGTGCGGCGGCCTTGGTGCGCTCTTTACCGGCGCTTCCGGACGGGCTGGGGGCTCTCAAAGAGCCAGCGCCGCAGCCGCGGCCACGCGATGTCCAGCAGCACGAGTCCCAGCCCGATCGCGACGGAAAAGAGCGTCACGACCTGCACCGTATCCCGGATTATGCCGCTGCTCACGAGCCAGCGGCAGCCGAGGGCGTACGTCTCCAGCCGCCAGAAAAGCGGCGTCAGCACCGCCGCGATGCCGAGATAGCGCAGCACATGCGAGCGCTGCGCCGCGCGCCCATCCAGCGTCCGCTGCAGCTCGCTGACGGCACGCTCCACCGCGCAGGTTTTGTCATACACCTCCCGCACAGTTACGAGCGGGCGCGGCCCTGTCTTTTTCGGCCTGAAAGAAATCATGGGGAAGTCCTCCTTTGTGTGTCTTGTGGGGCCATTGTAGCACAGGCAGGAGCGGCTTCCTTTTAGCGGGGGCTTGCAATACCGCGCGGAACATCGTACAATAGTAAAACATGAATCGAACGGAGGAACCGCCCCATGCAGCCACGCGAAGCACTCAGACAATATTTCGGCCACAGCGATTTCCGACGCGGGCAGCGCAAGCTGATCGAGGCTGTGCTCGGCGGGCGGGACGTGCTCGGCGTGATGCCCACGGGCGGCGGCAAGTCAATGTGCTACCAGATCCCGGCGCTCTGCCTCGGCGGGACGACGCTGGTCATCTCGCCGCTCATCTCGCTGATGAAGGATCAGGTCGCGGCGCTCACGGACGCGGGTGTCCCGGCGGGGTATATCAACAGCTCGCTCTCGGGCGAGGAGCTGCGCGACGTGTACCGCCGCGCCTATAGCGGGGAGTACCGCCTGCTCTATGTCGCGCCCGAGCGGCTCGGCGCGCCGGGTTTTGTGAAGCTGGCGCAGACGATCTCCATCCCGCTCATCGCCGTCGACGAGGCGCACTGCATCTCCCAGTGGGGGCAGGACTTCCGCCCCGCCTATCTGAACATCCCTGACTTTGTGGACCGGCTGCCCCAGAGGCCGATGGTGGGGGCCTTCACCGCCACCGCCACCTCGGAGGTCCGGGAGGATATCCAGCGGCTGCTGGAGCTGGAGGCCCCCCTGTCCATCACCACCGGGTTTGACCGGGACAACCTGTATCTGGAGGTGTGCCGCCCCTCCGTAAAGCGGGTGGAGCTGCTGGCCCGGGTGCGGGAGCGGCCGGGGGAGTGCGGCATCGTCTACTGCTCCACCCGGAAGAACGTGGAGGAGGTCTGCCAGTTCCTCCAGAGCTCCGGCATCTCCGCAACCCGCTACCACGCCGGGCTGGAGCCGGAGGAACGGCAGCAGAATCAGGAGGACTTCCTCTTCGACCGGGTCCAGGTGATGGTGGCTACCAACGCTTTCGGGATGGGGATCGACAAGTC